>Ga0316208_1000319_pt1 | contig 63067 bp, 50 predicted proteins | sample 3monopyrite_MG_FD_204944 | JGI IMG/M metagenome (GOLD analysis project Ga0316208, IMG submission 204944) | Microbial mat bacterial communities from mineral coupon in-situ incubated in ocean water Damariscotta River, Maine, United States -... | ecosystem: Environmental > Aquatic > Marine >... | reverse complement strand
AGGTAATTACGAGAACCTTACCCAGATAGAGCAAGACCGCGGAGCGATTAGAAACGGTGATTTCCCGCGAAGTGTTTATGGTCTGTGGGACAATACAGGAACGCAGTACAACAGTAATAGCAAATTGGATAATACGCAGTTTCGTGTAATGGCCACTGGTTCATTTGATGTTGGAAAGCATTCCATTTCTCTTGGTTTTGAGTATGAGCAGCGGAAAGACGCTTTTGTAGGTTATTCTCCGTACTCTTTGTGGCAGATTACCCGACAATATGCCAATAGCCAATTGGCTCAACAGGATCAGGAAAATGGAATTCTGCATTTCGACTCAAACGGGAATTACACAGATACCGTTTCGTTCAATCCACTTTACACCCCTGATAATGAATATCCAAACATAGGAGAGGGTCAATACTTTGTTGATTACAACATCCGTGAAGCATTGGGACTTGACCCTGCTGGGACGGATTGGATTGATATTGACTCGTATGATCCTGATTTTTATGACATCAGCTGGTTTAGTGCCGATGAGCTTTTGAATAATGGAAACAATCTCGTTTCTTATTACGGATTCGATTACGCAGGAAAGAAACTAAAAGCCAAGCCAGCCTTCGATGATTTCTTCACCGAGCGAGATGAATTCGGAAACTTTACACGTAAAATTGGGGCGTTTGAGCCCATTTATATGGCCGGTTATATCCAAGATGAGTTCACTTTTAAGGATTTGATTTTTAGAATTGGTGTACGTGTTGATAGATACGATGCCAACCAAAAGGTATTAAAAGACCCATACCTTCTGTATGAAGCATATACTGCTGGAGAGGTTAGTTCAATTGATGGCAATGAGGTTTCTCACCCAGGGAATATTGGCAATAGCGCGGTGGTATATGTTAATGATATTAACTCGCCTAGTGCAATTGCTGGTTATCGTGAAGGTGATGTTTGGTATGATGCCCAAGGAACTGAGGTGAGTGACCCATCCATCCTTAGAACAGGAACTGGAATTGCACCATATTTAATTGATCCAAATCAGAAAGTAATTTCTTCTGGTGCATTTAAAGATTACCAGCCACAGGTTAATGTAATGCCAAGAATATCGTTTTCATTCCCAATTTCTGACAACGCCTTGTTCTACGCAAACTACGATGTGCTAACGCAACGTCCGAGTACAGGCAATAGGCTGAATCTGATTGATTACCTCTATTTAGAAAATAGAACCAACCGTGTTAATAACCCGAACCTGAAACCAGAAACCACCATCGAGTATGCTATCGGATTCAAACAAACTATTGGTAAACGATCTGCTATTGAGTTGAACGGTTTCTACCGCGAAATGAGAAATCAAATCGCCACCATACGCGTATCAGAAGCATACCCGAGAACCTACACCACACTGGGCAACCTCGATTTTGGTACTGTAAAAGGCTTAACGGTTTCTTACGATTTGAGAAGAACAAAAAACCTTTCGATGCGCTTGGCTTATACACTACAGTTTGCAGATGGAACAGGGTCGAGCATTGAAACGGGTGTAAATCTTGTAAATGCCGGATTTGATAACCTACGTGTAATTCAACCGCTTGATTTTGATCAGAGACACAACATCGTTGTTTCTGCCGATTACCGTTTCGGAAATGGCAAAAACTACAACGGACCTAAAACAGTAACCAAGGGAGGAAAAACCATTAATTGGCTACAGAACTTTGGGGTAAATGCCATCATTCGCGCTGGTTCAGGTAACCCATATTCTCGCCAGTCAAACACAACGGGAACTGCGCTTATTAGTGGAGCAGGCACTCCATTTTTAGAAGGCTCCATCAACGGGTCTTCAAGACCTTGGCAGTTCAGAATTGATATGAGAATTGATAAGGATATCAATATCAAATGGAACAAAGGAAAAGAGGGTGGAAAACCAGCAAAGACCTCTACTTTGAACATCTATGTAGATTTTCAAAATCTGTTAAATACCCAGAACGTTCTTGGTGTTTACCGTAAAACAGGAAACCCATCTGACGATGGCTACTTGGCTGCGGCAGAATTTCAGCCTACCATACAAACGCAAACTGACGAACAATCATTCCGTGACCTGTACTCAGTAGCAGTAAACAATCCATTCAACTACTCCAGACCAAGAAGAGTTCGTTTGGGGCTTATGTTAAACTTCTGATTGGAATAGAAAAAATTTTAGGTCATGTCAAAAAAAAATCAGCTTTTACTACTCGTAGCAATTCTTATCGGCTCTGTCGGTACGTCATTTGCCGAAAGATCAAAAGGAGTTAAAAGCTCCTCAAATAAAACGTCCACCACCAAAGGGCTTGCCGCAGACTGTGCCCCTCCAGCTGGGAACATTCAGTTAGAACTGAATAATGTACGGACTACAATTCAAACAGGTGGAGACATGTGGGGAGACCTCTCCACAAATGTGTCTGCGTATGAGATTCCGAAAAACGGTGGGGTACACTCGCTTTACCGAGGATCATTGTGGATGGGAGGTGTTGATGTTAACAACCAACTAAAGGTTGCAGCCATACAATTCCGTCAGCGTGGATACGATTTTTGGCCTGGCCCGCTTAATACTACAACAGCAGAAATTGATGCGCAAACATGCTCCGATTATGACCGCTTCTTTAAGATTACACGTACCGAGGTGGATGAATTTGTGGCATGGTATCTATGCACCAATGATCCAAACTGTGATGAAGCAACGGAGTACTCTGGGTATGTAATTCCTGAATCTATTTTAAGTTGGCCTGCACATGGTGATATAAATAAAGGAGAAGACTACAACCTTGCTCCGTATTACGATGCTGACGGTAGCGGAAACTACAATCCTGAAGATGGTGGAGATTACCCATATTACGACCTTAATCCAACCGAGTTCAATTGCCTTTTAGAAAGAGAAGTTAAACTCTTTGGTGACGAAACGCTTTGGTGGGTTTTTAACGATAAAGGGAACATTCACACCGAATCGGGTGGAAACCCAATTGGAATGGAGATTAGAGCTCAGGCATTTGCGTTCTCAACAAATGACGAGATAAATGACATGACCTTCTATAACTACGAACTTATAAACCGTGGTTCATTTACGCTTACCAATACCTATTTTTCGCAATGGGTAGATGCCGATTTAGGATTTGCCGAAGACGATTTTGTAGGTTGTGATGTAACGCGTGGTTTGGGTTACGCCTATAACGGAGACGCTTTCGATGGTGTTGGAGGACCTCTAGACTATGGTGCTAATCCTCCAGCAGTTGGAATTGACTTTTTTCAAGGGCCATACCAAGATGTTGATGGCCTAGATAACCCACTATATGAAAACTGTGAAGTGGCCCAGGCACTGAGCGAGGGAGGGATTGTCTATGGCGGAATCGGTGTTGGTTATGGCGATGGAAGAATAGACAACGAACGTTTCGGAATGAGAAGGTTCGTGTATCACAATAGAGATAACAGCGATCAGGGAGACCCAACGGCCGCTGCCGAATACTACAATTATATGAGAGGTATTTGGAGAAACGGAGCACCCATGTGCTATGGCGGAAGCGGACTTGATCCCGCATGTTCTCAGCAAGCAGGCTACATGTTCCCGGGCGATTCCGATCCCTGTGCTTGGGGTACCGAAGGCATAGTACAAACTGACGTTTGGACAGAGCAGACCGCAGGAAACACCCCTTTCGACAGACGTTTCATGCAGTCGGCAGGGCCATTTATATTAGAACCAGGTGCGGTTAACGACATTACCGTTGGAGTGGTTTGGGCACGTGCAAATAACGCTTCCGACCCATTCGAATCAGTAGAAAAATTGAGAATTGTTGATGATAAAGCACAGTCCTTGTTCGACAACTGTTTTGTATTGATTGATGGGCCAGATGCCCCTGAATTGAGCATTGTGGAGCTGGACAGAGAGTTGGTTCTTTCTATTTACAATCCAACATCATCTAATAACGCGGATGAGGATTATGCACAGATTGACCCGTTTATTCCGCCACTCTGGGAAAACAATATATTTCGGTTTGAAGGTTATCAAATCTTTCAATTAAAAAATGCTACTGTGTCTTCATCAGACCTTAGCAACCCAGATATTGCCCGTTTGGTTGCACAGGTAGATATTGAGAATACCGATTCCTTAACAAATGAACCAATTGCACAACTCGTAAACTTCACCTTCTCTGATGCACTAAATGCAAGTATTCCTGTTGAAATGGTGGATGGTGCCAACGATGGATTACAGCATTCTTTCCAAGTTACACAAGACCAATTTGCAACAGGCGATCGTCAGCTTGTCAACCATAAGAAATATTACTTTATGGCTATTGCGTATTCCTATAACAATTACAAAACGTACGATCAGAATGACCCGTTGCAATTGGACGGACAGAAAAACCCATACCTAGCAGGACGTAAAAATGCTTTCGGTGGGGCAATTACTCCAGTTATTGCTATTCCTCACAAAACGGAACCAGAGCAAAGCGGAACAATTCTTTCGGCACAATATGGCGATGGACCAAGATTAACACGCGTTGAGGGCCAAGGAAATGGAGGTCGAGATTTGAAACTTGTACGCCAAAGTATTCGAGACATCCTTGCTAGTTCAAATGCAAGAATTGATACGATTACCTACGATTATGGTCGGGGACCAGTAGATATTAAAGTAATCGACCCTAAAAATTTGCCAAATGCTGATTTCGTTTTTAAAATGCATGATTCAATTACTTCTGGTGATTTAACAGATGCATATTGGTCGTTGCAATGTATTGGCGATGGATGTCCTGATATCCCAGCATTTACAGACAATACGGTTTGGGCTACTAAGCCAATAGGATTATCTAACGGAAATGAACAGCTAATTCCAGAATGGGGATTGTCAGTCTTTTTGGAGCAATCAATCGACCCAGGAAATGTAGATGCAGGAAACGGACTAATTTCCAGTTCAATCAGCTATTCTGGTACAAATTTCTGGTTAACAGGTATTGGAGATGTTGATGGTGCCTCTGCCCTAAACTGGATTAGAAGTGGGTCTGTAGTGGGTATAGATTATGGAGATCCAGACCAAGTTTATGAATCCGTGTTGAGCGGTAGTTGGGCTCCGTGGAAATTAGCAAGCAATGCCGATAGTGTAATGTCGCCAACTTGGAACAAGTTCAAAGTGCTTAACGACTTAGAAAACCTTGCTAGCGTTGATGTAGAAATTACCAGCGACAAATCTAAATGGACAAGATGTGCAGTATTGGAAATTGGAGATGATTTTATACCAACTATTGGAGATGCTCGAAGATTCGATTTAAGATTTAGTCCATCGGTTGATAAGGATGGAGAACCTGATGGTTCTGGTACCATGGGTATGAGTTGGTTTCCTGGCTTTGCCATAAATGTTGAAACGGGTGAGCGATTGAATATGGCCTTTGGAGAAAACTCGTGGCTACAGCAGAACAATGGAGCCGATATGATTTGGAACCCAACCACTGAAATGTTTGACGGAAACTTTGACCCCGACTTGGTCAATCCCGGTAGAAGTCCTGTTTTTGGTGGAGGACATTACATTTACATTTTTGGTCATAACGGTGATGACCCAAACAATGATGTGCCCGCATACGATGAAGGTCAATTTATCTACAGTAAACTTTCGGACAACAATTTCTCTCCTGGAGACCCATCCAAAAGACGTGTTTTTAAGGATGCAATGTGGGTTGGGATGCCGCTATTGGCTCAAAATTCAAAACTTCTCGAAAATATTGTGAATATCAATGTTCGGGTAACTAAGCCTTATCGTAATGATTATGCTCCTGGATGGGCTGCCAACCAACCTGAAAATGATAACCTTCCGATGTACACATTCTCAACTGGAGATTTTGCTACAGTTAGAGAAGATCTTACTACCGCAGAAGATGCCCTCGAACTGATTCGCGCTGTACCCAATCCGTACTACGCAAATTCAGCTTATGAAGAAACGCAGTTGGAGAATAAGATTAAGATCATCAATCTTCCTGTAGCGTGTACAGTAAGTATTTATACTGTAAATGGTATCATGGTGCGCCAATTCAAGAAGGATTCACCAATAACTTCTCTTGAGTGGGATTTGAAAAACCATCAGAATATTCCGGTGGCAAGCGGTGTGTATATAATCCATATTGATGCACCAGGTATTGGTGAAAAAGTGATAAAATGGTTCGGAACCATCCGTCAGCTCGATTTGGATTCGTTCTAATTGAAAGTGTTGATGGTATGAAGAAAAACGATATGAGAAGAAGTTTTAAAATAGGTTTTATTGTCTTGCTTAACAGTATTTTTGTTTTGCCTGGGCAAGCAGGTAATCCAGATCGTGCCGGTCAAGCAGGAGCAACCGAGTTGCTAATAAACCCATGGGCAAGAAGTTCTGGCTTTGCAAGTGCTAACACGGCCTCAGTTCGTGGCTTGGAGGCTCAGTACCTCAATGTTGCGGGTTTGGCGTTTACCAATAAGACCGAGATTTTGTTTTCGAGTACGCAATGGCTCGTTGGTTCGGGAGTCATGATTAACTCGTTTGGTATATCTCAAAAAATTGGGGATGCTGGAGTAATCGGTCTTGGTATCATGAACATGAGCTTTGGCGAAATCGACATTACAACCACAGAATTGCCAGACGGTGGTATTGGAACCTTCTCTCCCAATTACCTGAATATCGGTATTTCTTATGCAAAGAATTTCTCCAATAGCATCAACGGGGGAGTTACTGTTCGTGTTATCAATCAGAGCATTTCCAACCTGAATGCCTCAGGTGTAGCATTTGATGCCGGTATTTCTTACACAACAAGTTTGGGTAGTAGAGATAAGGAGAAGAATAAAGACAACGTTCAGTTCGGAATCTCTTTGAAGAATGTGGGTCCACCAATGAAGTTTAAAGGAGACGGGCTTTCAGTTCGTGGTTCCGTACCAGGAAGCGACAATAGTTTGACATTGGAATATCGTTCTGCCAAGTACGAGATGCCATCTTCACTCAACATTGGAGTTAGCTATCACTGGAGAGACAATAAGTTGATGAATCGGGTTACCGCTGCCGGAAACTTCACTTCGAACAGTTTCTCCAAGGATCAATTCAGCTTTGGAGCTGAGTATTCTTTCAAAGATTTGTTTATGCTTCGTGGTGGCTACGTTCTTCAATTCGGTAAAGGCGGCCCCGATATTGCAGCCTCTGCCCTTACCGGACCAACCGCAGGGGCAACCGTTGAGGTTGGGCTAGGCAAGAAAGGAAGCGACAAGAAAACTAAGTTGGGTATCGATTATTCTTATCGACACACAAACCCGTTTGCAGGCGTTCACGCTATTGGTGTACGACTAGCGCTCTAAGTTTAAATTCTTAATTTTAGTTTCTAAAGAGTCCCGACTTAGTCGGGATTCTTTTGTTTTATACACCCATTTAATCATCGTGTAATGAGCACATATTTAACGCAGGAAGGGCTAGATAAGCTAACTAAGGAAGTTGAGCATTTAAAGAGAGTGGAGCGCCCTGCAATTACTCAGCAGATTGCTGAAGCAAGAGACAAAGGAGACTTATCGGAAAATGCTGAGTACGATGCTGCCAAGGAAGCGCAAGGACTGTTGGAATTGAAAATTTCCAAACTTGAAGCTACCTTGAGTGATGCGGTAGTCATTGATGAGTCAAAGTTAGATACGGATAGAGTACTCATCCTAAGCAAGGTGAAATTGAAAAACACGAACAATGGAATGGAGGTTGAATACACCATCGTTCCAGAAACGGAAGCTGATTTAAAAGCAAAGAAGATTTCAGTAGAATCTCCAATTGGAAAAGGTCTATTGGGCAAAAAACTCGGAGAACTAGCCGAAATTCAGGTTCCTAATGGTACTGTAAAGTTCGAAATTGTCGCTATCGGCAGGTAATGTCAAGCATCTTTACAAAGATTATTAATGGCGATATTCCGTCCTATAAAGTGGCCGAATCAGCATCTTGTTATGCCTTCTTAGACATCAATCCATTGGTAAAGGGGCATACGCTTGTTGTTCCCAAAAAGGAAGTGGATTACATACTTGATTTGGATGATGAACTTTATACTGATTTAATGCTCTTTTCCCAAAAAGTTGGTAAGGCAATTGAAGCGGTTGTGCCATGTGCACGCATAGGATTAACGGTTATTGGTTTAGAAGTGCCGCACGCACACGTTCATCTTATTCCCATAAACAGAATAAGTGATATGAATTTTGCAAAGCCGAAGCTTGCTTTAAGTAAAGATGAGTTTGTTGAGCTGGCCGAAAAGATTTCTGCTAAAATAGACTAAGCTTTCCTGTCTGGATTTTCTTTAATAAACGAGGCCCAACCAGCGTAGCTTTTGGAGCTGGAGGAAACACCTGAATTATTAAAGTGATGACAAACAGCAGCGGCCAAACCGTCTGTTGCATCAAGCGGCAAGCCATCCAGTTTTGTCTGAAGCAGATTCTCTAGCATTCCGCTTACTTGTTCCTTACTGGCGTTTCCGTTTCCTGTTACAGATTGTTTTATCTTCTTTGGTGTATATTCCACAATTGGGATATTCTGAGAAAGGGCAGCGGCAATGGCTACACCTTGCGCTCTACCTAGTTTGAGCATTGACTGAACATTCTTTCCAAAAAAGGGAGCCTCAATAGCCATTTCGTCTGGGTGATATTCACGAATAATTTCAACCGTCCGCTCAAATATTTTCTTTAATCGTGTAGGATGATCTTTCATCTTATCCAACTTAATCACGCCCATATTCAGCATTTTCATTTGCTTGCCTTGAATATGAATAAGCCCATAACCCATAATTACCGTTCCTGGGTCAATTCCCAATATGACTTTGTCTGTTTTCATCTCTACTTAGTCAATTCTGAAAGAAGGATGGAAGTTGCAATTCCAGCATTGAGAGACTCCACTTTCTGCTCAATTTCATTGTTAGGGACTGTGATAGTAGCATCACACTTTTTCAACAGATCTTGACTGATTCCGTGAGATTCACTTCCAATTATCAAAACTGTTTTGGTCGTTCTGGGATATTGATAGATGGATTCACCGCTCATTGCAGCACCAATAATTGAGAATTCATTCTTTTGGCATTCTTCAACTATCATCCGAAGGTCATTGTAGCGAATATTCACGTGAAAAAGTGCGCCCATTGTACTCTGAACAACCTTTCTGTCAAAGGCATCCGAGCAGTCTTCCGAGCATAGAATAGTGCTAACACCGAACCATTTTGCAGTTCGGATAATGGTGCCAAGATTGCCAGGATCATTAATACCATCTAGCATTAGAATTAAAGAAGCATTCCAATCAATATCTTTAGGTTCAGGTATCTTTGCAACGGCCAAAATCTTATTCGGACTGCGTAAGGCCGAAACACGTTCCAATTCCTTTTGCTTGATACTTTGCACAAGGTCAGAATTCACCTCATTCAAAAAATCAAAATCTTCCGTTGTATAGATTGCTTCAATTTCAGTACTTGAATTGACTAATTCCTGAACAGTTTTTACTCCTTCCACAATAAAAAACCCGCTTTCTTTTCGGAATTTTTTCTGTTGTAAAGATCGTATGTGCTTGATGTAGGAAACGGAGATTGGCAACGGCTGGCGTGATTAGTGCTGGATAAGAAAGCTCTTCTAACTTTGCCCAAAGGTCAGAAATTCAAAACGATTTGACTATCAAACAGCTTACGTGGTATTTCTTGCTGGCCGTCTCGGTATTTGCTGTCTCTTGCTCGCCCACGCGTAAGCTATCAGAAGGAGAACATTTACTGGTAAAAAATGTGGTAACCCACGATAGCAAAATAGTCTCTAAGAGTGATATGGAAAGTTTTATTCGGCAAAAGCCGAATAGGAAATTGTTTGTGTTGTTATTTTTCAGATTCCACTTACAAGTACACAATCTGGTCAATCACGATAAGCTAGAAAAGCGCGTTGAAATTCTTACCGAGAAGAATACAAAACGGAATGCCAAGAGAAAACTAAAAGGCAAAAAACCTAAAGATAGGAGAAGGTCGTTTTGGGAATGGTTAGAAGAAATAGGAGAGGAGCCAGTTATTTATGACCCGCTGATTGCTCAGAAATCTGCCCAACAAATCGAAATATACCTTAGAGGAAAAGGGCATTTCAGCGCAGCGGTTACCGATTCTGTAGTGTACAACCAAAAACGAAAGAAGGCTAAAGTTTACTATACAGTAAAAAGCGGATTACCCTATTCAGTCAGAAATATCAAGTATAATATTACAGATTCTCGTCTGGCACGATTGGCTCATCCAATTAGGGGTAGAGACCGCATCCTCAAGAAAGGAATGAGCTATGATGTTGATAAATTTCAGGAAGAGCGCGAACGAATAGACCGCAACCTTAAGAGCAACGGATACTATGCTTTTTCAGATGATTACGTCAGGTTTAAAGTTGACTCCAACCTTGGAACCCACCAGGTTGATGTTGAACTTTCCATCATAAATCCTGAAATAAAAGATACTGTTTTAGTCAAGGAAAAAAGACATCCTATCTACAATATTCGGCACATATACGTGCAAACAAACTATAATGCGAAAGAAGGAAATGCAATTGCTTCTGACACGCTTGTCTACAATGGCGTTCATTTCATTTATAAAGGAAAATTCCAACATCGGCCCGAAATGCTGCTAGACAAGCTGTTCTTTAAAACCGGTGATTTGTTTCGAGTAAAGCGAAGCGAGCTAACCTATCGCTACCTCTCAAGTTTACGCGCTTACAAGTTCATAAACATTTCATTTTCAGAAGCGATTGAGCTAGATGGGCAGCACGTGTTGGACTGTCACATCAACCTTACGCCTGGGTTGAGACAGTCGTATGCTATTGAGTTACAGGGGACGAATACCGAAGGAAATTTGGGAGTTTCAGGGTCATTTATTTATAAGAACAAAAACCTGTTTAGAGGTGCAGAAATTCTTCAGTTTAAATTTTCAGGAGGACTGGAAACGCAGGTTGTGGCCAGCAATATAGAAAACAACAAATTTGGTGGCATTTTTAATACCATCGAACTCAACCCTGAGATAAGTTTGATTTTTCCAAAACTTTTGGTGCCATTCAAACCATACAGAGTCGTTAGATATGGCGACCCTAAATCATCAGTTTCTGTAGGTTACAACTATCAGCAACGGCCAGATTACACGCGCTCAATCTTTACCGCCAAGTTCGGTTACCAATGGATGCAAAGCCAATTTGCACGGCACTACCTCAATCCCATTGAGGTCAATTTTGTGAATATCTATAATGAGTCAGATTCATTTCTTCTGAGAATTAGTAACCTAGGCGATAAGTTGCTTAAAAACACCTTTAGTTCTCACATTACAACCACCACCAATTACACCTACATTTTTAGCAATCAGCAGGTTAATAAAAAGGGAAATTTCAGTTATTTCAAAGCTAGGTTAGAAAGTTCGGGCAATATTCTTCGCGGCATTATGGCTGCAGGCCAAGCCCCGAAGGACACTAATAATAGCTATCGAATCCTTAATATTCCCTTTGCACAATATCTTAAATATGAGATTGATTATCGTAAATATTGGCAGGTTACCGACTTCAGTCAACTCGTTTTTCGTGTTAATCAAGGTATTGGACTACCGTTGTTGAATTTGGGTGTTCTGCCCTTCGAAAGTGCCTTTTTTGGCGGTGGAGCCAATGGCATTAGAGCTTGGTCTGCGCGTTCGTTAGGGCCGGGTTCATTGCCCGAGTCACTCAATTTGCTCGATCAGTTTGGCGACATTAAATTGGAGTTCAATCTTGAATATCGGTTTGACATCTATCGTTGGTTTAAAGGTGCCCTTTTTGCCGATGCCGGAAATGTTTGGCTCATCAAAAAAGACATCGATCGGCCAGGTGGTTTGTTCAAATTCAAGAATTTCTACAAGGAGTTTGCCTTGGGCGCAGGAGTCGGAGTTCGTTTAGACTTTAGTTTTTTCATCATCCGTTTTGATGTGGCCACGCCCTTCCATGATCCTGGTCTTCCAGAAAATGACCGTTGGGCCATCAAATATTTCCAGTGGAAAGAGGTGAATCTTAATCTCGGAATCGGTTACCCATTCTAAATTCTATTCAACCTGTTCTTAGATTATTTTGGGCGTTCCCCCGATGAAAAATCGGGGTCGGGTCGTCCGCTGTATCCACGCCTGAGGCGTGGGATGCCGCTACCACCCCTAACGCACGTGGTCTATGGGCATTCATTTACCCGAAAGGTCATCATTTATAAACCATCACGTCAAATAAAGTCTAATTTATAGACTTTATAATGTCGATATAATAGACGATTGGGTGATGAGCGAATTAGTGCAATGTATGTTTCGTCATTGCGAACGAAGTGAAGCAATCTCTTTCTAATAAGCTAATTCCCTAATAAGCTAACATGCTCTTAAACTGCCACTCATATTATAGCTTCCATTACGGAACGGTAAGCCCCAAGCAACTGCTTGAAATTGCCGTTCGCGCTGGTGCACAAACTGTAGCATTGACAGACGTAAACAGTTCGGCCGCTTGCTTAGAATTTTTGCGGCAGTCGCACGAGTTTGATGTTCATCCTGTAGTTGGTATCGATTTTAAGGTAAAGGCACAGACCAAGTATGTGGCACTAGCGCGAAACAATGATGGTTTCAGAGAGATTAACAAGCATCTTTCTCAGCACTTAATGTATAATGAGGAAGTTTCAAATCGTGCTCCCGAATTCCAACATGCGTATGTCATTTATCCACTTGAGATGCTCGCGCGCGTTTGTAACGCGTGCGGAAACAAAAGCCACGCGTTACAAACGCGCGGCAGTCTGAGTGAGTTTAGCTCCCCTCCTGAAAAGGAGGGGTGTCCCGAAGGGACGGGGTGGTTTCTCCGCGAAAACGAATTCATTGGCATCCGTCCATCAGACCTTACACGTTTACGATTTTCTCCCTGGAAAAAACACAAGGATAAACTGGTGGCTTTGCAACCAATGACATTCCGAAGCAAGTACGATTTCAACACACACCGACTGCTACGTTCCATCGACCAGAATTGTTTACTAAGCAAACTATCGGCCGACCAACAAACAACCGAAAAAGATACCTTTTGGAGTTGCGAAATGCTTCGCGAAGCGTTTGCAGAATTCCCACATATTCTTGCAAACACCGAACAATTATTACAGGATTGCCACGTTAATTTCGAGTTCGGAAATTACAATATATCACACAATCAGCATCATTTTCTGGGTTCGTTTCAAGAGGATAAAGAACGGCTGGAACAACTCTGTCAGCAGAACATAAAATACCGATATCCGAAGCCAAATAAGACCGTTTTGGACCGTTTAAAGAAAGAGCTAGACATTATTGAGCAGAAGAAGTTCTTCAGCTACTTCCTTATCAACCACAATATTGTGCAATACGCCAAGCACAAGGGCTATTTTCACATTGGGCGCGGTAGTGGTGCCAATAGCATGGTGGCCTATATAATCGGCATCACAGACGTGGATCCGATTGAGCTGGACCTTTACTTCGAACGCTTCATCAATCCATCACGAAAAAATCCGCCCGATTTCGATATCGATTTCTCGTGGAAAGACCGCGCAGATGTGACACGCTACATTTTCGAGCGTTTTCCGAAAGCTGCATTACAAGGTTCTTATTCTACGTTTAAAGATAAATCGGTAAAACGTGAATTAGGAAAAGTGCTTGGTCTTCCGACCGAAGAGATTGACCGATTGAATAGCCGTTACACAAACCTGAATTCACTCGACCATCTCTCGAAATTGGTTCTGAAATACGGTCATCGAATTCAAGGTTTTCCCAACCACACCACGGTACATTCTAGCGGAATTCTCATTCCCGAACTCGATATGCATTCTTACAGTGCCACGTTTCTGCCACCCAAAGGTTTTCCCACCACGCAGTTTGACATGCATGTGGCCGAAGATGTTGGGCTACATAAATTCGATATTCTCGCTCAACGCGGATTAGGTAAGATTAAGGATTCAATTTCCATCATTCGAGAGAATCGAAACAAGGAAATTGACATACATGATATTCAGCGTTTTAAAGAAGACCCAGCCATTAAAAAACTACTGAAATACGGCAAAACCGTTGGGGCTTTTTATGTGGAATCGCCCGCCATGCGCATGTTGCTTATCAAACTAAAAGCAGAAGATTACAACCGTTTGGTGGCGGCCAGTTCCATTATTCGCCCAGGCGTTTCTAAAAGTGGAATGATGCGTGAATACATTCTGCGTTTTCAGGATATAAAAAGGCAGAAAGCGGCTCGGGCAGAACTGCCTGAGATGTATGATATTCTGCACGATACATTCGGAGTAATGGTGTACCAAGAAGATGTGCTTAAAGTGGCGCACATGTTTGCTGGTCTCACCTTAGAAGAAGCCGATGTTTTGCGCAGAGGTATGTCGTGGAAATTTCGCGAGCGAAACGAGTTCGGAAAAATCAAAGACCGCTTCTTTAGCAATTGCATTGCGAAAGGTCATCGGCAAGAAACCATTGAGAAGATTTGGGAACAGATTATGAGTTTCGGAAACTTCGCTTTTGCCAAGGGCCACTCGGCCAGTTATGCCGTGGAGAGCTTTCAGGCGTTATTCTTAAAAGCACATTATCCAATGGAATATATGGTGGCTACAGTCAATAACGGTGGCGGTTTCTACTCGCGCGAGCTGTACCTACACGAAGCAAGATTGCACGGAGCAGAAATCCATTTGCCGTGCGTAAACTACAGTAATGGTGGGGCAACTATCTACGGAAACAACATTTATATCGGCCTTGGAATGGTGAATGGTTTGGAAACTGAAATACTCAAATATTTGTTAACCGAACGGCAAGAAAATGGCGAATATAAAGACCTTCGAGATGCTGTTAAACGTACTCCAGTTTCGCTGGAACAGCTACGGATTCTCATCAGAATTGGAGCATTTCGTTTTACAGCAAAGGACAAGAAAGCGCTGCTTTGGGACGCACACTTTCTACTCGGACATACCAAGGTTTCTAAACCTGAAAAGAAGCTGTTTGATGCTGATGTAAAGGAATTCCGATTGCCAGAACTCTGGTATCATAAATTAGAAAACGCCTATGATGAAATGGAACTTTTAGGCTTCCCCGTCACCATTTCTCCTTTCGACCTGATTGATAGAACAGGATTGCCCACAACTACTGCTGCCGATATTCATAAACGCGTAAATAAAACCGTGGAGATTATCGGTTATCGGGTACACATTCGCGGCACGCATACCAGCAATGGTCAGTACATGACCTTCGGAAATCTTATTGATTTGGAAGGAGAATGGATCAATAGCGTTCAGTTTCCGAATGTAGCTACGCACTATCCGTTCCGTGGGCCAGGCATTTATAAACTACGCGGAAAAGTGACCGAAGAGTTCGGACATATTAGTCTGGAAACGACTTATGTGGAGCGTATTCCGAACATTAACATAGATGCACCGAATACGCGTGTGGCAGATTCGGCTTCTGAGAAAGGTAAAAAGGGTGCGAATAGTAAGCAGGCTGGTTCGCGAACTAAAGAAGATGTATCAATCAGTGTCGTTTCCTGATTTCTTCTTTATCTCTTCCATCACACCTCGCATCATTTCTGAAACCATTAAGCTTAATTCAGATTCAGAAGGAAGTTGATTATAAACAAAGGTTCGATTGAACCGAAAATTATCACCAACAATAATCTTGAATTGCTCAAATTTGATTGTGATACGATGATACACATCAAAGAAGTCTACCCCACTTCTTTTAAAGCCAAGGTGATTTATCAATAATCCGACATGTAACACTTCATTATTAATATCATAACGTTTGACCTTCTTGGTTTTGGAAATGATGTCATTCATTACATCATCAACGTAATCACGTCTTTCATCGCCTGACTTATGGGTATTATTCACCATTCCTTTCACTTTGATAGAGGTGAATAAATCGGTTATCGATTGATGCTTAATTTCCAGTTTTTGGAATAGTCTGGAGAGATTAGTTAGGAATACGGAAGCAACCAATTCATTGGTTTTTTCAGGAACATCAGAAATTGGTCTTTCTTCAAACCCCTTCTTAAACAGGTCAATCTCCTTGTCAATATCATCAGGCTCTTCAATGCTTTTTCCAGCAATGGCATCTACCACCATTTGCTGGGAGCGGATAAGCAAATCAGCTAAGAATTCATCGAACAAATCAGGCGAACCACCATACGCCTGAATATCGGCCAAATAGCGGTTGTAATTTTCCTTCTCATCCGTCTTGATAATAATTGGCGGAAAGCCCTGCGAAATCAGGAACAGATTGGTCAGTAATCTGGCCGTTCTCCCATTTCCATCATAAAACGGATGAATGGAAACAAACCAAAGGTGAAACTTGGCAGCGGTTAGAAGTGGGTTCAGGTCTTCCTTTCCTGCATCGAGTCGGTCTATCTTGGCATTAAGGAAATTCAATAAGCCGTGCATTTCGTTTGCAACCTCATTATGAGGTTTGAAATCAAAACGTTCTCCTTTGTAATTCAGAACATAATTGTCTTTCGATTTCCACTCACCTATTCCCGATCGCTTTTCAGGATCTTCTTCATACATAATGGAACGATGAATATCCTTCACCCGTTTTTCAGAAAGCCGAACTTCTCCTTTGCCAATCTTCAATATCTCCTGTACCACATCATCATGCCCGCGCATCTCTGCAACATCTTTGTAGGGCTTTCCACCAACCGTGAGGTTTCCAATCATTACACTACGTGTTTCCTCTTTGGTAAGCGTGTTGCCTTCCATTGAGTTGGAGTGGTAGTTCCAATCGAGACGGAACTTGTAGTTGATGCGTTTTTTTACCTCAACGTCAAGTTCACCAGCAGCTGATATTTCAGCATGCAGCGCATTGATAGTATCCAGTTTTTCTTTCAGTCCCATTCTGGGCTAAGATAATTCCAAAGTTTTCAATCCAAGAAAACTAATATTCTTCTTTTGAGTCTAGCGCTGTTTATTTTTTGATGTTGAAGGGAAAAATTTATTCCAGACCCCATTCTACCCAATCGCAAGCAGGATACCCGAATTGCCAGTTAAACCAGCGGTGAACAACTTTTCCGTGCTTGAAATAAAGAAAAGTCGGAAATTTCCCTTCACACAATTTGATGGAATTGTTTGGGTCGGGAACTGCAAGGAATGGAAGCACATCAACTCCCGTGTCTTCTTGAAAAGATTTTACTCTGGAAGAGTCTTTAGTGAAAACGAAAACGATTACATCAATTTCAGGAACACGTTTCTGCATTAAAGCTAGTTTGGGAATTGCCACTTCGCAGTGCGGACAACCGGGAAGTGCAAGACAAATAACACCGTCAAAATTGGGCTGAGATTGATTTAAATATTCTTCAATTGGGTTGCTGGCCGACTCTGAGGTCATATCCGTGCCCTTTTTAATCCATTCTATATAGGGCGTGTTAACAAGTAAATAACCACCAATGCTAAGACTGAATAGAACCAAAGCACCAACAAATTTGTATCGCCCAAGCGGTTGCAACTTAAACCAAAGAGCCACAATAAGTAGGGTAGTAAGAGCAAGTACCAGCGCTTTAGGAAATAGATAGCTGGCCATCCATCCCCAATTCAAATCTGTAATTCCGTACTCAATAAGCAGGTCGGACCTGAAAGTGGTAGTGGCAATACCGATTACCAAAAAGAAAGCAAGCGTTGTCCGAAGGGATTTCACATTAAACCCAGATTATGCAGTAGAACTTCGTGATGAGGGTTGAAATTATAATAAAATCAAGTGTTTTTAAGGATTCCAGCATAGCACCGCTATGGTGAAATCCGAAAATACAGCGAAGCGTTTGATTTTGCAGTAGTTTCAAGACGTAATAGATTTTCTATTGCATAATCTGGGTTAAATTAAATTGTACTCTACAAGAGTCACAAAAAAGAGGCGAGCAAATGCTCGCCTTTAGAATTCGAAGAAATGATTATTAGCTGTTCAGCATAACCGGCATAACCAGCATCAATAATTGCTCACCTTCTACAACCGTTTCGCCTGGATAAAGAATACCAGCACGGTTCGGTTCAGACATTTCTAAGATTACATCCTCAGTCTCAACGTTATTCAGCATTTCCATCAAGAAACGTGAGTTGAAACCGATTGACATATCTTCGCCTTTGTAGCTACAAGTCAATCGCTCGTCTGCGTTGTTTGAGAAATCTGGGTCTTCGGCAGAAACATGCAATTCGCTTCCTGCAATTTTCAAACGTACTTGATGCGTTGTTTTGTTTGAGAAATAAGAAACACGTTTTACAGAGTTCAAAAATTGGCTTCTGTTTACAGTAAGCACATTCGGGTTTTCCTTCGGAATAACCGCTTCGTAATTTGGGTATCTGCCATCTATTAAACGACAAACAAGTGTTACATCACCAAAAGAAAACTTAGCGTTGGTGTCGTTGTAATCAATCCTCACTTCCGCTTCTTCAGTAGCAAGTACGTTTTTAAGAAGATTCAATGGTTTTTTAGGCATGATGAAAGTTGCGCCAGCATCAGCTTTGGCATCCGTTCTTGTGTACTTCACCAATTTGTGAGCATCGGTAGAGACAAACGTTACGTTGTCTGCGGATAGCTCGAAATAAACACCAGACATTACTGGTCTGAGTTCATCATTTCCAGCAGCGAAAATGGTTTTCCCAACAGCTCTTGCAAGCAAATCTGCAGCAACTGTAACAGAAGCGGCAGCTTCCAATTCTGGCGTCTTCGGAAATTCTTCACCATTTAACCCAGCAACGTTATACTCACCATATTCGGAAGTAAAACGTACCGCATGGTTGTCCTTATTTACAGAAAATGTGATTGGAGTGTCTGGGAAACTTTTCAAAAGGTCTAAAAGGATGCGTGCAGGAATGGCTACTTGTCCTTTTTCCTTTGAAGTAACTTCAAACGAAGTAGTCATGGTAGTCTCAAGGTCTGAACCCGAAACCGTCAGTTGATTTTCGCCAATGTCAAATAGAAAATTGTCGAGAATTGGGAGTGTATTATTGGTGCTTACGACACCGCTGATGGCTTGTAAATTTTTCAGCAATAATTGACTGGAAACAATGAATTTCATATGTGCTTTTTTCTATTGGGCTACAAATATAGACGAATGACCTTCTTACCTCTCTATGTGTTGAAAACTCTGAATTACTTGTCTCTTCGCATAGCTGGGTCTATCTCTAATGCTTCCAAGGGTATTGTTAATCTGTCGAAAGTAAAATACTGTATGAGCAGAATTTCATCTTTGTTTTGGTTTAGTGTTGCGTGCATACGGTCGGGATCCCAAATTAACGGAGTTTCATCAATGTCAATGGCATCTGGGTTTGCTGGTAAACGATAAGAAGTAACCGATTTTGTTTCACCGTTTCTATCGGTTACCGAAATGGTGAAATACGCAGGCGAATTGACGATACTGTCGACACGTGCCTTATCATATTGTTGAATGGCTTCAAACCGAACGTTTCGGTAGTTGAGCATGTATCGCTTCACATATACCGTATCCATATTTTCAACTAAATGCTCCTTTTCAGAATTTGAGAAGAGTTGAACAACTCGGTCTTTAGAATGAGTAATTCTGAAAGAGCGTTCGGGTTCTTGATGGAATTGAACCTTTACTTCTGCAATTTGCGGTAGTGTATATGCAAAAATTTCGCTGTCTCGCCATTCGAGCAGTCGTGTCATGTATCTGCTTGATAAATAGCCCATGAACCCGGGAATGTGGCAGACAAAAGGAGTTCGTGAGTCTTCGATAAGCATGTATGTACCTTGATTATTATTGGTTGCATCACCAACATAATATGTTTTGACTTTGTCATCGCCTTTGTAAATCTCCACTTTGGTTGATTTTCCTGCGAGAAGCTTGACTATGTTGTTGTGGGCGCTTTTGGAAACTGGAGCTTTCATTTCTACCCGTTTGATGGTTTTGAGTAACACATCAACTGCATCTTTTCTAGCCTTGTGGGTTTTGTTAACCGTCCATTCTTTTTCATTTTGTCTTTCCAGTAAAATGGTCTTTCCATTTTTATCCGCCAGTAAAATTCTGGTTACGCTAGAAGTATCCGAAACAGCAAAATCGTGTAATTCTGGTTTAATTGTACCAGTTCCCCGTTGCTGATAAACGAAAAAGGCGATGGCGCCAAGCACCAATAGAATGAGTAATCCAATCAGATTTTTCTTCATGTTTTAGGCGTATCGTTTTTTGCGCAGATAAGCGTTAATGAGCCCAAATAAAATGATGAGTCCAATTGGAATGGCAACGTTGATAATTTGCCATTTGCTACGTTCAGATTCAGCTTTTTTTCGGTCGAGTAATCGTATTTCCAATGCCCGAGATCGGATGGTTGTCAAACTCATATCATCGCACAGGTAATTAATGGCATTCAACAAGAACGTTTTGTTTCCAAATTGTTGGTTAGTGTACTGATCAAACCCACACGGTAAATATGTGCCATCAGGGTTGATGTGGTTGCGCATGATGTCGCCATCAGAAACTACAATCATTTTGGTGTATTTCCCGCCTTCCCGAAACTGAATATCTCGACTTTCCTTAATCATTGTGGTCAGGCGGTTTTTGAAGACACTTTCGAACTTGCCTTCGAGTAATACTGCAACTGCTAGGTGTTGCTTATTAAACTGTTCAGGTTTCGGTTCTTCTATCATCACATCCAAACTCACTTGGGTTGGGGTTCGTAACGCGCGGGTTTTGTCTGATGTGGAAAGGAGTACAGTTTTCTTGATGTTTTTCTTTCCAACAGTATCTAAACTGGACGTAAACTCAAGTTTGATTCCGTTCAAATTTCGAACAATCGGATGCTCACTTTTAGGGATAACGATAGGGAAGAACACCCATGGTTGCAAGGCCCATTGAAGCTGGTCGCCAACGTAGCCAGAAGGGCCAGGAATTGCTGCGCAACGCGCATCTTGCAACAAGTCAGTATTTACGCGCACGCCATATTTGAAGAGCATGTCTTCCAAATTGGTTGATTGAGGAATCGCCATTGTGGAAGATGCGTAACGCAAGCTGTCCATGTCGCAGAAAACCGGATCTACCAACCATAGCACACGACCGCCATACATAATGTATTGATCAATCATGAATTTGTCCTCCTCGGAAAAAGCTGTGTCTGGTTTGGCAATGATGATGGCTTTGTATTTCGGGAATATGACGATTCCGCTATCTCCTTGCGCCCGACTTACCAAACTGTTCAAATTGCCGTTGATGCTAACGCGTTCTAAACGGTAATATTCTGATAAGGATTTGGCCATGTCGGCCACCTGGCGTGAGCTCAATTCGCCATGGCCTTCCACAAAACCGATGCTTTCTGCTCTTACAGAAGTGAGTTTGCGAATAGCGTTGGTAATTTCGTATTCGAGGTCTTCGGTAGAACTATTGAGCATTTGCTCGGGAGCGGCACCCATCTGACTCTTTAATAATTGCAGCGCAGTTTCCTCTCCGCGATAGGTCATAATAGCTCCAGGAAAAATTAGTTTCTGCTCAACACCATCTTCAGATTTAATCTGAATGTTTGTTGGCATCAGGCCTTGTTTTGATAATTGACGATACAGTTCTGTCCTGCTTTTTTCGTCAGGTTGATTGCTTGGATTAATGAATTCGTACTCAATATTGTTGTTCGAAAAAGCACGAAATTCATCTAACATTTCACGCGTGCCATCCCTCAATCTGCGGAAACCTGCGGGTAATTCCCCCTCTAGATAAACCTTCAGGTAAACCACATCGTCTAGGTTTTTAAGGAGGTCTTTCGATGTTTCGGAAAGCGTGTAGCGTTTTTCAGAAGTAAGGTCAAACCGCGTGAAGAAGAAGCCACTCAGAATGTTCAAGGCAATCAGAATCCCGACAACGGTGACTAATTGGATTATATCTCTAATTGCCAGCTTCATTACCACTTTCTTGTTTCTAAAACCGTGCGTGTTAAGGCAATAAAAACTGTAATAAGACTTAGGAGATAAACAACATCTCTGGTGTCAATTACACCACGACTTAAACTGCTGTAATGACTATTTATTCCTATGCCGAGTAGTAAGTGATCCCAAGTTCCTAAGAACTGGAATGAAGCGACCGTTTCAAGACCTATCCACAGCCCCCAACTAAGGAAAACGGCCAAAATGAAACTGACAATCTGATTGTTGGAAACTGCTGAACTGAAAATTCCGATACTCACAAACGAAGCACCTAAAAGCAACAACCCGATGTATGAACCCCAAACACCACCAGTGTCTATATTTCCAATCGGATTACCAAGTTGGTAAACCGACATAAAATAAACCAACGTTGGAAGCAGCGCGAAAATGACGAGCACTAAGCCTCCAAAGTATTTTGCCAGAATTATTGACAAGTCGGACAAAGGTCGCGTGTGCAGTAACTCAATTGTGCCACTACTTTTTTCATCCGCGAAACTGCGCATGGTAATGGCAGGAATGAGAAACAGAAAAATCCACGGAGCAACTGTAAAAAGCGTGTTCAAATCAGCATAACCATTATCTATTACGTTGGCATCTGTGGGTAAAACCCACATAAAAAGGCCCACAAATAATAGGAACACGCAGATAACGATGTATCCGATAAGCGAATTCAAAAAACTGTTAATCTCTTTTTTAAGCAGTGCCCACATTGGCTGCGAAGTTAATGGTTCAAGTAAGACCCATCAACGCGAAATAATCACCTTATATTACTGTTCGGAAACAGGTAAAAAATGAAAATCGAAAAAAGAAAAATGGATTGTCACGTAGAATCTACTTCGTGGTTGGTTAGAATGAAGCAAATTCAGTAATATGTGCAACCTTCACAAGGCAATTTCTAACTTAAATCTGTTATGAAGCATCTAATTTTTACGTTTTTCATTTTCTCTTTCTTCTTCCAGTCTCAAGCACAGGATATGGAAATATTCAACCAATACAGCCGAGAGTTGAACACGCATTCGCGCAATGGAATGATTGCCTTAGGAAGTTGGGGAGTTGGAAACATCATTGTAGGAACGGCTGGCGCTTTAACCACAGAGAAAGGCTCTATGATGTTCAGTTTTCATTTAATGAATGCAACCTGGAATGTGGTGAACCTTGGAATTGCGCTCCCAGCATATTTTGGTGCGCGAAAAAGATTGAACAAGGAATATGACATTCCCGGTACGTTTAAATTACAGCGACAACAAGAAACGTTGTATGCGATAAACATGGCTGCTGATGTATTGTATGTTGGATCTGGATTTTTTTTGCAAGAATTCGGCAATCGATACAGTAATACCAACGTGCGGAATTCATTTAAAGGCATGGGCTACTCGCTCATTTCGCAAGGCGGATTTCTACTGCTTTTTGATGCCGTGATGTTTGGCGTGCATAAGAGTCATTGGAAGAAGAACGAACAGAAAATATGGGAGCAATTGGAGTTTAACGGCACTTCCATTAAATGGAATATTCCATCGAGGAAGTGAGGTTATCGTCATTTCGAGCGAGGAACGAGTCGAGAAATCCATACAGTTGTCTCGACTTCGCAAGCTGCGCTCGACATGACGGTCAACCATTGATTATGGATTGAAATCTATTTATTCCAAAGCCAATCAACCGAATATTCGGTTCCTTCAAACGCCCAAAACTGCCCTTTTACGTAACGGTATCCTTTGTTGGCCGATGCCATCAATTTCATATCGTCTTCTGAAAGGTTGATTTCAGTTGATCTGAAATTCTGAAGTTGTCTTTTTGGATTTACGGACTTTGGAATAACGGCCGTTCCGCGTTGCATGGCCCACGCAATCATAATCTGCGCTTCGGAGCAATCGTGTTTTTTAGCCAATTCTTGAATGACTGGATGCTGAAATAAGTTTGGTTCGTCAGCGGCTTTCATTCCAGCACTTCTATCTGGAGAGCCAAGTGGAGAATAGGCCGTAACGTGTATTCCGTTCTGCTTACAGAATTCCAACAAGTCAGTTTGATGAAGCATTGGGTGAAGTTCAACTTGATTCATTTCAGGAACGATTGTCGCTTGTTCCGAAAGAGCCTTTAATTTGTGTTTGTTGAAGTTGCAAACGCCAATGTGACGAGTCAATCCTTGGTCAACAGCAGTTTCCATCCCACGCCAAGTTTCAATGTGAGGAACTTCCGAAGTTGGTACCGTTTCTTCAGCTTTTGAAGCGTTGAAAAATTCCTTTTTGAAAACATGCGGCCAATGCACGAGATACAGATCGAGATAATCGAGTTGAAGATCTGCCAACGTGCTTTTTAAAGCAGGAATTACATCTTCTTGTTTGTGACAATGATTCCAAAGTTTGGAGGTTATCCAAACATCCTCGCGCTTCACATCTCCGTCAGCAAAGGCATCGGCAAACGCCTGTCCAATTTCTTTTTCGTTCATGTAAATGAAGGCGCAATCGAAATGGCGGTAACCGATATTAATAGCAGAACGAATGGCGTTGGAAACTTCCCCAGGTTTAGATTTCCAAGTTCCTAGTCCGAGAATGTCTAGTTGGTCTCCGTTTCTGAATGTCAGTTGTTTCATTTTTTAAGTCGCAAGTTTCGAGTTACAAGTCGCAAGAAATTAATCCGTCTAAATCAGTTTAATCCGCGTTATCTGTGTTCTATTAAAGCCGAAGGCTTCCTAATTGTTCGCTTTTATCAAATCTTTATCTTTAATCTAATGGGAACAAAGGAAAAAATCATTGCCAAGATAAGCTCAATTGATGATGAGAATTATCTAAAACACTTGCTCAATGTACTGAACGCGGTGGAAGAGACAGAAGAAGTTTATAACCTTTCAGAACCTGAAAAGCGAGCGGTGAAAGAAGGTTTGAAAGATGTTGCGGAAGGGCGCGTGCACCCACAATCTGAAGTTGATGAAAGGACAAAGAAATGGCTTAAAGGCAATCCGCTTAAATCAGAGCAATCCGTGTTATCAGCGTTGCATTCAAAGCCGCAGGCGTCCTAATTGTTCGCTCACCGAATTGAATTCGGCTACAATTTCTTTTACAATATCGCCAGCCGGTTTCATGGCATCGATGTAGCCAGATATTTGACCAATTTCCAATTCGCCTTCTTCCATATCCCCTTCAAACATTCCTTTTTTGGAACGTGCTCTGCCAAGTAATTCAAGCAATTCACCGCCTTCGGCTCCTCGGTCTTCCATTGCTTTTACCTCTTCGAAGAATTTATTTTTCAGCAATCGAACAGGAACCAATTTCTTCATACTCAATTTGGTGTCGCCTTCTTTGGCATCAATCACAGCTTGTTTGAAGTACTCATGACCCGAACTTTCGGGCGAAGCCACAAAACGACTACCGATCTGTACCGCTTCGGCACCTAACGCGAAAGCCGCCAACATGCTCCTTCCTGTTCCAATTCCTCCAGCTGCAATAACTGGAATTTTAACCGCATCAACTACTTGTGGAATAAGACACATTGTAGTTGTTTCTTCACGACCGTTGTGTCCGCCAGCTTCAAAGCCTTCGGCAACAACGGCATCGCAACCAGCATCTTCTACCTTCTTGGCCAGAACAGAACTTGCAACTACATGAACTACGATAATGCCATGTTCTTTCAACAATGGTGTCCATTTTTTGGCGCTTCCAGCGGATGAAAAAACAATCGGAACCTTTTCTTCAATAATGGTCTGAATGTGCTTGTCGATGTCTGGATAAAGCAGCGGAATATTGACTGCAAAAGGCTTATCGGTAGCAGCTTTGCATTTCTGAATCTGCTCGCGAAGCACGTCAGGATACATTGACCCCGAACCAATGATGCCAAGACCACCAGCGTTGCTCACAGCACTTGCCAATCGCCAACCGCTGCACCAAATCATGCCCGCCTGAATTATTGGATATTTTATATGGAAGAGTTCTGTTATTCTGTTTTTCATGAAGCATGAAATTTGAAACGTAAAGCACGAAATCCTAAATCAGAAATTCGAAACAAAAAGGGAAAAGTAAAAAACAAATGAAGCACGAAATTCGAATAATAAAAATTCGAAAGGGACAGTTATTGAGACTTTCTAAGTATTGAGCCGAAAATCAGCATAAGTTCGTTCGCTTCTTGCAGCAGTTCTTTTCTGGTTGTTTCTAACCCTTGGTTTTCATGGGCGTCAATCAGATTGAGCCAATAGCAAGTTTCTTTCGCTTCTTTTCTGCAGATTTTAATACGATATATAAAGTCCTTCTTACTCAGTCCATTATTGGCTTCTCGGTAGTTTGCGCCAACCGAACCAGATGAACGGACCAACTGTTTTCCATCTTCACGATTAGGGATGTCCATTTTTAGTTCGCGGACAAACTTTCTGACAGATTTCGCAAACGCTAGGGTTCTATCTTCTAAATCGTATTTCTTCTCACCACTCACGTTTCGCATTTCTTTTCCTGTTTCGAATTTCGTGCTTTTTCTTTCTTGTTTCGAATTTTCATACTTCATGCTTCGCATTTCAAAACTCCTTTGTTCAAAACCCGTTTCGAATTTTCATATTTCGTGCTTCGCATTTCAAAACTCCTTTGTTCAAAACCCGTTTCGAATTTTCATATTTCGTGCTTCGAATTTCTTGGTCGGTAGGTACATTTGGAACTTATTATTACCTATTAAATCACACAGAAAACCACCATTTTATGCATCGCGACAAAGAAATATTTGACCTGATTGAAAAGGAAAAGCACCGCCAATTAGATGGAATTGAACTGATTGCATCTGAAAACTTTGTCAGCGAACAGGTTATGGAAGCGCAAGGTTCTGTGCTAACCAACAAGTATGCTGAAGGACTTCCTGGAAGAAGGTATTATGGTGGATGTGAGTTTGTTGATCAAGTTGAAAACTTGGCTCGCGAAAGAGCGAAAGAGCTTTTTAATTGTGAATTTGTGAATGTGCAACCTCATTCAGGAGCTTCTGCCAACTCGGCTGTTGCTTTGGCTTGTCTGAAGCCTGGCGATAATATTCTTGGGTTCGATCTTTCTCACGGAGGTCATTTGACACACGGTTCTCACGTTAATTACAGCGGTATTCTTTACAATCCTCATTTCTACGGAGTTGGACGTGAGACTGGTACAGTTGATTACGATGCCATGGAAGTAACGGCAAAGGAGTGCAAGCCTAAGCTGATTATTGCTGGAGCATCGGCTTACAGTCGCGATTGGGATTACAAGCGCATGCGCGAAATTGCTGATGAAGTTGGTGCGCTTTTAATGGCGGATATTTCTCATCCATCAGGAATGATTGCTCGTGGATTGCTTTCTGACCCAATGGAAGATTGCCACATCGTTACAACCACTACACACAAAACACTTCGTGGGCCGCGTGGAGGCATGATTATGATTGGTAGAAATTTTGAAAATCCTTGGGGTCTTACAACTCAGAAAGGAACCATTAAGAAGATGAGCATGCTCATTAATAGCGCTGTTTTCCCAGGAATGCAGGGTGGTCCGTTGGAGCATGTAATTGCCGCAAAAGCAATTGCTTTTCAGGAAGCACTTTCTGACGAATATTTGGACTATTGTGTTCAAATGTTGAAGAACGCCAAAACTATGGCGGCAGAGTTTGTGGATAGAGGTTACAAGATTATCTCTGGCGGAACAGACAATCATTCTATGCTGATTGATCTTCGTTCTAAAGGAGTGACTGGAAAAGATGCGGATGCAGCACTTGGTAAGGCAGATATTACCGTAAACAAAAACATGGTTCCGTTTGACGATCAGCCACCAATGATTAGTTCAGGTATTCGTGTAGGAACTCCTGCAATTACAACACGTGGTTTAAAAGAACAAGAAGTGAAAACGGTTGTTGACTTGATGGACCGCGTGATTACGAATTCGGAGAATGACACAATCATTGCGGAAGTGAAAAAAGAAGTAATTGATTTGATGAGCGGAAGACCGCTATTTGCTTCTTAATTGAAAATAAAAATAATCCTCCGCCTCGTTCCTCGGCACCTCCTTTAAAAGGAGGACTGGGTCTTTCCCCCTTTTAAAGGGGGTGGATTAAAAGTGAAGCGTGCGGAGCTTTTAAGACGGGGGATTTAATTGAATAAATTAAAAATGGAAGGATTTCAGGCGGAGGTTGATATACAAGTACGCTTTGCAGATACAGATGCGCTGGGGCATGTAAATAATGCCGTTTATTTGAGTTGGATGGAATTGGGACGAATGGCGTTTACCGATGCCACGCTACCAGAAATTGATTGGAGTAAAACAGGCTTCATCCTAGCGCATGTTTCCATTGATTATTTGGAGCCCGTTTTCCTTGGCGACAAGGTGAAAGTGTACATGCGCGCAGGGAAAATAGGAGTGAAAAGCGTAGTCTTGGAATGCCTTATTACCAAAACCGACAAGAAAGGCGAACGTCCAACAGCCAAAGGCAATAATATTATCGTAGCATTCGATTATCGACAGAATGTTTCTGTTCCTATTCCAGAGGATTGGAAAGAAAGGATGAGTTCCTAGTTGGAAAAGAGTTTGGAAACGAATGGATTCGAAAACTGCAACTTTGGATCTAATTCACTTTTTAGTTTCTGAAAATCATCCCATTTCGGGTAAACGGATTTTAAATAGTTTGAATCGATATTGAATTCTTTGCCCCAATGTGGCCGGCCGTTATGTTTGGTGGCTAATTCCTCAAAATCAGAAAGGAGTCTCTCCCAATCATCATTATCTGCGTTGTAAGCTCCAACATAAACGCTATCGCGCCCATAGCACGGGCTGAGAGCAAAATCATCGCCTTTCACAAAACGTATTTCTTGAATAAAGTTGATTAAGTGACCTTTCTCCTCTACCATTTGCTTGTATTCTCGAAGTAAAGTAGGGGCGAGGTTAATGTCAAACGCCCACTCTGTTTCTCGATGAATTGGAGGCTCTGGAACGTTAAATACTTTATAGCTACGTTCAATACGATTAACATCAGGTAGTAAGCCATTCACAATTTGGCGATTCATCCATTTCCGCCTTGTGGGTTTTCGATTGCTCCACCAAAGCAGAAGTCGGTAGAAATAGACAGAAACCCATTCGTCCATAAACTTCTGTCTAAACCAGGTGTCATTCCTGAGTTCTTGTGTTCGGTTGTACCGATAAACCATCATCTTATCGGTATGGGCAAACCACCACATTTTGATGTGATTTTCTTCCTTTAACCACTCAAGTATGTTGTCGCACACTTCTTCAAAATCCATGAGCCCAGACTGCTCATGCAATTGAAATTTCGGGACAATGTTGAAGGTCATTTCCGTGATAATTCCGAGTGAGCCAAGAGATATTAAGGCAATCTTGAATAGTTCAGAATCCTTGGCTTTATCCACTTCGATAACTTCTCCATTCGCCTTCACCAATATGAAGCTTTCCACCATCGAACCAAGAATCTGGAAGTTTAATCCTGTTCCGTGTGTAGCCGTAGATACAGCGCCAGCCAAACTTTGCCGCGCAATAGAACCTAGGTTGCCAAAAGCGAAACCTTCGTCCCAAAGTTCAATGTTTAAATCTTCGAGCTTCGCTCCTGCTTGAATGGTAGCCTGATTTTTCTCTTTATCGATTGACAGAACCTTATTCAGACCATCGGTTGACATAAGGATGTCATCGGTAGGAGCCAATTTGCTCCAAGAATGTCCAGTTCCAATACATCGGATTTTTCGACCAGTTTTTACAAGGTCAACCACATCTTGAGTATTTGAAGGTCTTGCCATCTCATTCGGGTTAAACCGAATGTTTCCTGCCCAATTCTGCCATTCCATGCTGCAAGTTAGGGCTTGATGCATCAAGCCCAAACAGCAACTAACCCTTGCTTACAACTTTTCCCATCTTTACAATCTATGTTTCTCAGCTTCCAGTTTTTTCTCAGACGGACCGAATTCATGCTTTATCCATTTACGTGGGTACTAATTTTGCTTGCGGTTGCGCTGCTAACCTATAATCAGAAGAGAAGAAAGCGCTTGCTGATTTGGAGTTTAGGCATGCTCATCTTCTTTTCAAATTCATTCATTATTGATGAATTAGTTCGGTGGTGGGAGGTGGAAGTGATTCTTACTGAGGATATAGATCCGTCTGTAAAAACAGCCATTGTACTAGGTGGTGGTGTTTATCACGATAAGGAAACGGGCAAGATTAAGTACGGTCGAAATGCAGATCGGTATCTGTCTGTTTTAGAACCGTACCGGCATGGCTTGGTGCAAAAAATTGTTGTGTCTGGTGGTCCTGCAAATTATCTAGAACCGTGGGCCAAAGAGGCTGAAATTATTAAGGGGCTTTATCTGCTTTGCGACCTGCCTCCTGAGGATGTGATTATTGAAGCTGCGAGTTTGAATACCTATCAAAATGCACTGAATTGCAAACCCATATTGGAGGACTTGGGTGATGAGAAGTTTTTGCTGATAACCTCTTCGTTGCACATGAGAAGGGCCATTGCATGTTTTAAGAAACAAGGAATAACTGTTCAGCCATATTCTGCAATGAAGATGGTTGGTACAAGGCGTTGGCAGATGGATTATGTGCTGGTTCCGTCTTTGGAGAATTTCTCCAAATGGCGAAGTCTAATCCACGAATGGATTGGGTTTGCGAGTTATAAGGTTCGGGGTTACGTGTGATGGAACACAGATTGAACGGATTCAACAGATTAACACAGATTTTCGACATGTTGACTGAACAAACTAACCTATTGATATCAGTTCCTACCCGTTCAATCAGTTAAATCTGTGTTCAATATCACAGCACAGCGAGCTGCGCTTCCAAAGCCTTAATTTTTGCCTCGGCATCGGCTTGCTTGTTCTTTTCAGCTGCTACCACTTGTTCAGGTGCACCTGCTACAAATCGCTCGTTGCTCAGCTTCTTAGTCACAGAGTTCAAGAATCCTCTGGTGTATTCTAGTTCTTTCTGAAGCTTTTCTTTCTCTTCACCTTCATCAACCAATCCTTCTAATGGAACGAAAAACTCTACACCTTTTACCACAAAACCAGCCGCAGAAGTAGGTGCTTCAGTAGCGGAATCGATACTTTCCAAATTGGCAAGTTTCTGAATAACAGGATTGAATTCTGTGTTCCAGTTTCCTTTAATGAGTAGCTTCAATTTCTCCTTTGGAGCAATTTGTTTCTCGTTACGGATTTTACGGATTTCCATAACTGCCTTTTCGGCAGATTCAAATCCAGTCAGCAATTTTTCGTTTACAGTTTCCACTTCTGGCCAAGGCGAAACAATCATACGGTCTTCCTTGGTTCGCTCGCCCATGTTGTCCCAAATTTCTTCGGTTATGAACGGGGTGAACGGATGAAGAATCTTCAGGAGTTTCTCCAGTATTTCAACCGTTGTGTCAAAGGTTTTCCGATCGATCTTGGGAGTGCTTCTTTCTCCCCTTTGGGGGGTGGGGGGGCTTGGCTTAACCATTTCTAAGTACCAAGAACAGAAGTCGTTCCACACCAACTTGTAGGTGGTCATCAGCGCATCGCTCAAACGGAATTTGGAGTAGTGATCGTCTAGCGTTTCAAGTTCTTTATTGAAACGTGAATGGAACCATTCAATGGCAATTTTTGATTCAGCAGGTTGCGGAATGCTTTCATCAATCTCCCAACCTTTTATTAGTCGGAAAGAGTTCCAGATTTTGTTGCTGAAGTTTCTTCCTTGCAAGCAAAGTGCTTCGTCAAAAAGAAGATCGTTTCCTGCTGGTGCAGAAAGCAACATTCCAACACGAACACCGTCAGCGCCATATTTTTCAATAAGCTTAATCGGGTCGGGAGAGTTACCCAACGATTTGCTCATTTTTCTGCGCTTCTCATCGCGTACAATTCCATGTAGGTAAACATTCTTGAATGGAATTTCGCCTCTGTATTCTTCACCAGCCATAATCATTCTAGCAACCCAGAAGAATAGAATTTCTGGAGCCGTTACTAGGTCGTTTGTTGGGTAGTAGTAATTGATGTCAGCATTCTCAGGGTCTTTGAAACCGTTGAATACCGAAATAGGCCACAACCAAGATGAGAACCAGGTATCAACAACATCTTCGTCTTGTCTCAAATCCGAAAGCTCATAGCTCAAACCTCTCTCCTCAAACCGCTTTATTGCATCTTCGGCAGTTTTTGCAACTACGTATTCTCCGTTTGGAGCATAGAAAACAGGAATTCGCTGTCCCCACCACAACTGACGGCTGATGCACCAATCGCGCACGTTTTCCATCCAATGCTTGTACGTGTTCACGAACTTTGGCGGGTGGAACTGAACGTTTCCATCAACCACATGCGCCAATGCCGGTTCTGCCAACTTTTTCATGCTCACGAACCATTGCTCAGAAAGGCGCGGTTCAATCACCGCATCAGTCCGCTCCGAATAACCGACCTTGTTCACATACTCCTCTACCTTCACTAGATTTCCAGAAGCATCTAGGTCTTTGGCAATCTTTTTACGCGCCACAAAACGATCTTCTCCAATGTAGAATTGAGCGGCTTCGCTTAGCGTTCCATCTGGGTTCAGAATATCGATGGTCTCGAGGTTGTGTTTCTTGCCAAGATTGTAGTCATTCTCATCGTGGGCAGGCGTCACTTTTAGGCAACCTGTGCCAAATTCCATATCAACGTAATCATCCAGAATGATGGGAATGCTTCTGTTTACCATCGGAACAATGGCCCGCTTGCCGTGTAGATGTGTAAACCGCTCATCTTCTGGATTGATACAAATTGCCGTATCGCCCAAAATGGTTTCTGGTCGGGTAGTGGCGATGATAAGAGCCCCACCCTGACCCTCCCCTGAGGGGAGTGAATTCGCAGATGCTTCGCTCCGTATTTCCCCTCCTTTGGAGAGCCCGTCCCGATTCTTCGGGAGGTTAGGGGAGGCTTCTATCTCGTACCTTATATAATAGAGTTTTGATTGAACCTCTTTGTGGTTCACTTCCTCATCAGAAACAGCGGTTAGGGCAGAAGGGTCCCAGTTCACCATTCGGTGACCTTTGTACACCAACCCTTTCTCGTAGAGGTCAATAAACGTGTCGATTACGGCATCGCTCATGTCATCTTCCATTGTGAAACGCGTACGTTCCCAATCGCATGAGGCACCCAATTTTTTCAATTGGTCTAGGATAATGCCGCCATGTTTGTGCGTCCATTCCCACGCGTGCTCCATAAACTCATCACGAGAAAGATCCCACTTACGAATTCCTTCTTCCTTCAGCTTGTTTACAACCTTGGCTTCTGTAGCAATAGAAGCGTGGTCGGTTCCTGGAACCCAACAAGCATTATAGCCTTGCATTCGCGCTCTCCGCACCAATACATCCTGAATGGTGTTGTTGAGCATGTGACCCATGTGCAGTACACCAGTCACATTTGGAGGAGGAATAACAATGGTGTACGGCTCACGTTCGTCTGGTTCAGAATGGAAATATCCATTCTCCATCCAGTAGCTATACCATTTGTCTTCTGTCTTAGTTGAATCGTACTTGGCTGCAATCTCGCTCATCAGGTGCTTTTTTAATGAAGTTGTTTAAAGTCAGATTTACTGGTTAAAAAAAGATTCTTTTCTCGCATAACTTCGTTATTTTCTCGAACCATAGCTATGGCTCTGCTTCTCAGAAACGCATTGTTCAGCAGAAAAATAATTCATTTTCACTTTCTCAAATCGACTTTAAACAACTTCGGGTGCAAAATTAGCCAATGCCACTTAGCACGAAAGGGATGTTTGGATGAATGTTGGCAGCCCACGGTTCATAGACCACAGACCACAGACAATGGTTTTGCAGATAACTCAGTCAACCGCTGGTAGAACGGTCAACTTAGTAGCTAATCAGTTTAGTCAATGAAAATCAATCTTTACGGCTTCACTGACCTTTCTGCTGTCAGCCCTAGCACTTCAGCCTCCCTCAGAGAAGCATCATTCATTTTGTAAGTAATCCAATAATGGAGTGTCTGCTGATATTCTTCTTTTTCTGGATTGAGCCGCAGCATGTCAAGCCATAGCAACGCAATGGTGAGTTCTGCAAGATAAAACGCCACATCGCGTGAGCTGGCAACCATATCTTCTGCCGTGGGTCTGCTGGAAACAAAACCTAGGAAAACATCTAGTTTATTGCCGATGGCAGCAAGAAATTCCATTAGCGCGCTCGGATATTCTTGTTGTAGCAGTTGCTTGGCATACAGCGCAAATGCATTCAGCCCGTTTTCTTTTTCCGCTGCGCGAAGCATATCCAACGAAAGCACATTGGTTGTGCCTTCCCAGATGCTCAGGGTTTGCACATCCCTAAGCATAACGGGAATACCAGTATCTTCCAAATAGCCAAGCCCACCAAACATTTCGATGTATTCGGAAGCAGATTTGATGGCCTGTTTGGCCGTGTACAATTTAGCTACAGGTGTTAGCAGCCGCAGTACAGACCGCTCCATTTCTGAGGCTAGACCGCATTCTTCTTTACCTAACAAACGGGTTAGATAAAATGCCAGAATTGCGTTTGATTGATAGGTGATTTGCAGTTTGCGAAGGCTTTTTTCGTGAAGAATATGCTTTCCAATCTTTTTGCCGAATGCTTCGCGTTGCTTGGCATACGCCTTCGGCAACGAATACGCTCTGCGCATATACGAAACGGCACTTATGGTATTGTAAATGCGGGTGATATTGAATAGTGTGGAAATGGTTTTCACACCCTTGCCTTTTTCTCCTACAAGTCTTGCCTTTGAGCCAGTAAGTTCTAATTGGGCTGTTGGCAAAGCTCGAGTACCCAACTTGTCTTTAAGTGCTTCTACCACAATACCGTTGAGTTTGTCTTTCTCATCTCGTATAGGAAGGTAGAAAACAGAAAGGGGTGCGCGCTTTCCGTCCTTCGGCTGCTCGGTTGATGCGAGCGTAAAAGCCATATTAGCGGTTATGGCCGAGGTGAACCATTTGTGTCCTTTTAGTTCAAAATGCTCACCATCTGGGTAGGCGAATGTCATGGAGCGCGAAACATCTGATCCGCCCGTTCTTTCCGTCATCCATTGGCCGCTGGTTTTGAAATTATCTGGATTGCGTGAGGTGAGTCCTTCAAATGGCTTTCCTTTTAGAAATTCATCACCATAGGTTTCTATTAGTCGGGCAGCACCATCCGTCATAGCTAACGGACAAGTATATATGGCCGATGATGCCGTGTACATGTACAATTTAACGAACTGATAAAGCCGAGAATGTTCGCCCTGTTTGCGCTCGTAACCAATGGCCACCAATCCATCTTCGGCTGCTACACGTTCCAACTTTTTCCATCCATCAGAAACCTGAATATGATCCACACGGTTTCCCCAAGCATCAAACTGCGTGAGGGTGGGTTCGTTTACTTCCGCATCGCGCGCCCAAACGAGGAATTCGTTACCGACCCGTGCTCCAAATTGCTGCAAATCTGGCTTTATCTCGGCCAGCTTCTCCTTCGGGAAATAGGTTTCCAAATAATCCTGTAGAAATGTGTCGTCTTCAAACTCATTTCCCAGCTTGGGAACTTGCTGAATAAAATCTGAATAGGGCGTGTGCTTTTTCATTTGGCTTCAAATTACATGGCTAAGTTAGTTACTAGGACAGACCTTACGATTGTGTTTTCAATATTGCATTTCAGCTGGAAAGCGTGTTTCAAAGATCTAAATTACCGTTGTTGAAAGATTGACATTCATCATGCGCGCAAAATGTGTGCTTTTCGGCTACTTTTCGATATGCAACTATCCACCCTCGATTGGTCTATTATAGCGGGCTTTTTCATCGTCTCTCTTATTATTGGAATCATTACTTCGCGTAAGGCAGGAAGCAGCTCTGCGGAGTTCTTTCTCTCTGGGAGAAACATGCCGTGGTGGTTGCTTGGTATTTCTATGGTGGCCACCACTTTTTCGGCAGATACGCCCAATTTGGTAACGGATATCGTAAGGAAGAATGGTGTGTCTGGCAACTGGGTGTGGTGGGCGTTTTTACTCACTGGTATGCTTACGGTTTTCGTCTATTCAAAGCTGTGGCGCAGGTCAGGAGTTCTTACGGACTTGGAGTTTTATGAAATCCGATATGGTGGTAAAAGGGCTGCTTTTCTCCGCGGTTTTCGCGCATTGTATTTAGGTGTTTTCTTCAATGTGATGATTATGGCAACGGTGTGTTTGGCCGCCATCAAGATTGGAGGTGTTATGCTCGGTCTTTCTCCATTGCAGACGTTGGCAATTGCAAGTGTGGTAACGGTGCTTTATAGTTCGTTGGGTGGATTGAGAGGCGTAATCATTACCGACTTCTTTCAATTTGTGTTAGCAATGATTGGAACAATTTGGGCTGCAAACGTGCTACTAGATCTACCGCAGGTAGGCGGTTTGGATGCGTTGCTTGCGCACAAAGAAGTGGCATCGCTCACCAATTTCCTTCCTGATTTTTCAGATACGGAAAGTCTGATTCCGCTACTTATCATTCCGCTGGCAGTGCAATGGTGGAGCGTGTGGTACCCCGGTGCTGAGCCGGGCGGTGGTGGTTACATCGCGCAGCGAATGTTGGCCGCAAAGGATGAGCAGAATGCCATGGGAGCAACCTTGCTGTTCAATATTTCGCATTACGCGCTTAGGCCTTGGCCGTGGATCATCATAGCCCTGTGTTCTGTGGTTGTGTTCCCTAATTTGGAAAGCATTCAAGCGGCATTCCCGCACATCGACCCAAGTATTGTGAATGATGATTTGGCGTATCCAGCCATGCTAACGTTCCTTCCTGCTGGTTTGCTTGGGTTGGTGATTGCTTCTTTGGTTGCTGCTTTTATGAGCACCATTTCTACACATTTAAATTGGGGAAGTTCGTATGTGGTGAACGATTTTTACCAACGATTTGTCAAACCTGATGCCACTGAAAAGGAGTTGGTGATGGTTGGGCGAATTTCCACCGCTTTGCTAATGTTGTTTGCGGCTTTGTTTGCCTTGGCGCTTACAAACGCCTTGCAAGCGTTCAATATTTTGATGCAAATAGGAGCGGGAACGGGTCTCATTTTTATTCTGCGTTGGTTTTGGTGGCGCATAAATGCATGGACAGAAATCAGCGGAATGGTCATTTCGTTTGTAGTGGCAATTGTACTTGAAGTAATTGCTACTGACCTCGTTGCTCCTAACTATAAATTGGTGGTTGGCGTGGGAATTACCACCATTGGATGGTTGCTGGTTACTTTCTTAACGCAGCCAGAATCGGAAGAAACGCTACGCGGATTTGCCAAGCATGTAAACCCAACTGTTGGTTGGAAGAATTATCGTTCGGGTGAAGTTGCTGTGGCAGGTAATCTTCCGCTACAGATTTTGGGGATGTTCCTTGGTTGTGTGGTGGTTTACACGGCACTTTTTGCAACGGGTTCGTTTATCTACGGCAACTTCAATGCGGGATTGATGTTGGGAGGAACTTCTGCTGTTTGCTTGATTGCGCTTGCCCGATTGTGGCGGAGGTTTTAACCTACCTTGTCTTCGGGGTGGCTGACAAAAGGTTTTAGCTATTCAATCTTCTTGGAGTTTTGCCTGAACACTCCCTCCATGTTTGTTAAGTTCATCACAGGTATGACAAGTAAACCTGCATTTGCTTGAAGAGTTAATGTACTAATAAACGAGCGTAAATAGGGGTAAGCAATTGCAATCGCATTTCGGTAGAAATAATCTGGGATATCACTAAAGAGAATGCCATCAGAAAATTTAAAATTTGCTTGAATTTCAGAAGCTATTAATGGACTTTCAATTCCAACGGCTTCTTGATATGCGACAAATTCAAAACGTAGTTTGAAATCAGCACTCGATTCTGCATACTCACCATACGGGATTAAGCTTATGGCCAAACTTTGGTCACATTATCCTTAGTGTAGTCTAAACTAAATTTGACGGCCTTAAAATCAACGAAGTTGAACTCTGCCTTTTGTCCTTCTGCCATAGTGCAATTTTAAGTAAAAAAAAGACCCCGAAAAAAATGGGGCCTTAATGTTCATAATTAGATTTTTTGATGTCGGAGGACTTTCGAGTTCACACCACATGTGGTCTTTCAAAAAAGCCAAGTACTCGTAAGCATTTGGGCCTCTGAAACCACTTTTTTCAGCATTCTCCCATTGTTTCTGTAGAACAGAAATGGAATTCTCTTCTATATGCTTGCGTAATTGCTTTAATAATTCACTCATGTCGTTCTCTCCTTTAGTCTATTAAACATACTCCTCACAATAATGTTCTGGGTATACAATCTTAAAGCTTCGCAAAGATAGTGCCGTTCGTTCAAATAAGCAAACCTGTACAGCTGGATGTATTTCTAAGTACGCAGGCTTCCTTCCATTATTGTTCCCCGGGAACGGTAATGCATAGTAAAAACTGGATTTATCACTCATACTTTGGACACCCAACGCCCTTACTGAGTTATACTTCATTAAGCCGTTTTCTCTTAAATACTGTATGACTGTTGGGACTTTTACCCTCTCTCTGGTGGTTATACCCGATTTAACCATCAAATCACAAGCATCTTTTAGCTCAATTCTGTGCGCGCCATTTCCCTGTAAATCCCAACAACTTACGTCTAATATAGCCTTTGCTTCACATATTATATACCTACCAATACCATATATAGTTTCACCCCACCAATGCCCAAGCTCAATATGTGTATCCCAGAAATAATACCCCTCAGTAAGCCAAGCGTGATTTTTTCGGCATTTGTAAGGCCCATTATCCTCTAATGCCGTAGGCTCAGATTCTCTATCCTGAAGTGTCTGGAGTAGTCGAATGTTCATTCAACTACGAAAATAATATTCTAACATGTTGCAATGAACTTTAACTTCCTATTAATTATAATTCTTGCCCAAATCAATTGTTTACACCTATTAAGGTATCCTAGTGGCAATTTCAAAAATACATTTCAGCAACATCTACTCTCAAATTTAGGTGACTACAGGTGTGCAAACTTTTGTGGTTTCTACTAAGCTTGATTTCAGTTGAAAGTTGGTTGTAAAAGAGCTGGAAAATCTATTGCCTTGGACTTTATCCAGAGCCATTCTGACTCATTGGAATGCGGCTTTACGGATGCTACTGCCAGAATGAGCCGCGTTAGGGGTGGTAGCGGCATCCTTTTTTGTTTTTCACAAAAAAGATATAGCGGACGACCCGACCCACGCTTTTTGGCGTGGGGAACGCCCTGTACCAAATTTGATTTAACACCTTTGCACAAAGCCAAAAATGATGGATAGAAGACTGGAGCAGTTTGAGCGTTTGCTAAATATTATGGATGACCTCCGGGAGAAATGCCCTTGGGATAAAAAGCAGACGCTAGAGAGTTTGCGCCATTTAACCATTGAGGAAACGTATGAGTTGGCCGATGCCATTTTGGATAACGACTTGGAGGAAGTGAAGAAGGAATTGGGCGATATTTTGTTGCATATCGTTTTCTATGCGAAGATTGGTTCGGAAAAAAATGCATTTGATATTGGCGATGTGGCAGAAGGAATTTGCGAGAAGCTGATTCACAGACATCCGCATATTTATGGCGATGTAGAAGTAGCTGATGAAGCTGAAGTGAAGCGAAATTGGGAAAAGCTGAAGCTGAAAGAAGGGAAGAAATCTGTGTTGGAAGGTGTGCCGAAATCGCTACCGGCTCTTATTAAGGCTACGCGCATACAGGAGAAAGCGCGCGGGGTTGGTTTTGATTGGGACAACCAAGAGCAGGTTTGGGATAAGGTGAAAGAGGAATTGGGGGAGTTAAAAGTGGAGATTGACAAGGGTGCCAAGCATCAAGCCATTGAAGACGAGTTTGGTGATGTGCTTTTTTCGATGATAAACTATGCGCGTTTTGTGGATGTGGATCCGGAAATGGCGTTGGAACGAACCAACAAGAAATTCATTAAGCGGTTTCAGTACTTAGAAGCGCAATCGAAAAAAGACGGTAAGGAACTTTCTGATATGAGTTTGGTGGAAATGGACGAATATTGGAACGCAGCAAAGAAACTGAAAGGGTAATACGAATTTAACGATACTGCACCGTACATCACTCAGTTCTTTTTTTGCTCCTGTTTTCTTTAAGCGTGGGCGTGAAGACCTTCAAGGTTTTTAAAACCTTGAAGGTTTCAAAAGGCTCAGATTACAGTTGAATAAGTACGGATTTGCTTGATTCTCTAGTCGAAATCTGAATAATGTATAGCCCTGTTTTTTGGTTGAAGTCTCTTGCATTCAAACTACCTGAAGCGCTTCCTATTTGAAGCAGTTTCCCATTGGTGCCGTATAGTTTCCACTTGCACTTCTCGGGTTTCGCAATTCGGATTTCCCGAAGTTTTTGACTGGAATCGTAAATGGCAGTAGTTTCAAGCTCCGATATTTGCTCGGAAATAGAAACAAAAATATCTGGATGCAGGCGGTACATTTTTCCGCCAAGTCCAAAAGATGCTTCATCCGTTACATACAGAAACCCATTTCTAAAGCAGATTCCTTCCTTTTGTGAGAATATGCTTAAGGTGAGTTCAGCCACATCACCTCCAAAGAAATCTGTTCCCGTAAAATTGCGGAACAGCCATATTTTATCCGAAGTGAGCAGGGCAACCTCGCTACCATCCTCCGAAATATCGGCAGCAGCAATGGCAAATATGAAACTGGCATGACCAGCGTTGAAACTATCTTTCAAATTAGCCACGTACGTTCCGCCAACCGTAGGAAGCGTGTAATGTTTGGTGTACCCCGTAGAAGGATTAGACCGGTCTTTACTGAATAAATGAAGTGAATCTTGATAGTAGAACATGGCTTCCATGTCAAAGTTTCCGTATTCACCAACGGTTGGAATCGTGGTTTGATCGGGGTATGAAAAGTTGATGGTATCGGTCACGTAAGTCGTTCCAGTACATGTATCAATACTTGGAATTTTAACCACGTGCAAATCGGTTCTGATGAGTTGATTGTTGCCAAAATTTCCGATAAACAAATTTCCCTGCGGGTCTTTGGCTACTTCTTCCCAATCGGTATTTGGGTCGCCAACTACAGTAACTGTTCGCTGTATAACACCTAGCGTATCAACACAGAAAAGTTCAGGTCCGTTTCCACTATCGTTGTGTGTCCAAAACCAACTATTTGGTCCGTTTTCAAGACCAGATGTTTCAGTTACTGCTGGTGGCAATTCGCACAATTCAACAATAACAGGAGTTTGAGCGTTTGAGTTTAAAGTACTACAGGCTACAAGTAGAATAGGGTAGAAGATGCGTTTAAAAATCATGGGAGCAAGGTACGGGACTTGTCAAAATTTGGGCAACCCATTTATCAATAGTCCCAAAAAATCAGAAACCAGAACATTCCGCTGGTACATTATCTAAGTTTGCACGCAAATGCTAGCATACTACCTCATATTATTCGGAACCGGAGCGCTTATACTATATGCGTACCGAACAGTTCATGTGCTCACGCACAAAATGCTTCCTGCACCAAAATGGATTTTGCGCGGATTGTTTCTATTCACGGTGCTTTTTATTTATGCAACGACATCGTATTTGGCGGTAAACCGTTCGGAATTCAGGGATAATCAGTTTCTGATGGATTACACCGTCATCGGTGCCATTACGCTTTCAGTCACGTTATTGAGTATTTGTATTTTCCAAATTTTGGCAGATTTCGTGCTTCTTGGAAGATACATTCATTACCGTAGTTCGCGTAAGGAAGCCAGCCGAGAAATGACTCGTAGAACGTTTATGAATTCCATTGCCCTCAGCGTTGGAGGAATCATGCTTGGTTCTGTACTTTGGGGCACAACCAAAGGCAGGTTTGGCTGGCGAATTATTGAAAATAAGCTGAGTTTCGACAATCTTCCTAAGGCGTTTGACGGGTTGAAAATCGTTCAAATTTCTGACCTCCATCTTGGAAGTTTTGGAACCAACTTTGAGCCTATGGAAGAAGCGGTTCAGATGATAAATGAGCTGAATCCTGATTACATTTTCTTTACTGGCGATATGGTGAATGCAGACCCTGAAGAGGCTGAGCCTTGGATTGACATTTTTAGCAAACTACAAGCTAAAAGTGGCAAGTATGCCATTCTCGGAAACCACGATTATGGTTGGGGAAGACAAGGAAAGCTGACCGAAGAAGCCAAGACCCGAAATGCTATGGGTGTGACGAAAATTTTCAAGAAAATGGATTTGAAACCACTCTTGAATGAGCACGAAATTCTTGAGAAGGACGGAGAGAAAATAGGTCTGGTGGGGGTTGAAAATTGGGGTTATACTCCCGAAGGTTGGTTTCCAACTCGTGGTGATTATAACTTGGCTACAGAAGGAATGGAAGATGTTCCTTTTCAGATTCTGCTAAGTCACGACCCAACACATTTTGACCATCATATTCTTGAAAAAACCAAGGTTGACCTAACGTTATCTGGTCACACACATGGTGGACAATTTGGGATTTCTATTCCTGGATTGGTTGAAATAAGTGCTGCCAAGTTGTTTTACAAAAGATATGCGGGTATTTATAAAGAAGCCAAGCAATACTTATACGTCAATCGTGGAATGGGATATCTGATTTTTCCAGGTAGAGTAGGGATGCCGCCAGAAATTACGTTGCATGAATTGAATAGAGCTTAACAAGCAAGCTGATATTTTGCTAAAATTGCTTAACCTAAAATCTATATATCATGGGAAAAGGACAAGACTCGAAAAAAGCAGTAAAGAAAGAAGCTGCAAAAACCACAAAGGAGAAAAAAGCTGAAAAGCGCGCTAAGAAAGGCAAGTCATCATACGATTAGCCTTTGCTTAACGTAAAATAAAAAGGGGCGTTCCGATAATCGGAACGCCCTTTTTTCTAATCTCCTAATTGGCTAAAAACCTAATTGCTTATGCAGAAACGCCCATTACTTTGGCCATCGTTTCACCAATATCTCCAGGAGAAGCAACTACATGAATTCCACAATCAGCCATAATCTTCATTTTGGCTTCTGCTGTGTCTTCATCTCCACCAACAATTGCACCTGCATGACCCATTGTTCTTCCTTTAGGAGCAGTTTGCCCAGCAATAAAACCTACAACTGGTTTCTTGTTTCCTGTTGATTGAACGTAGCGCGCTGCTTCTGCTTCAAGCGTTCCACCAATCTCACCAATCATCACAATCGCATCCGTTTCTGGGTCATTCATAAAAAGCTCAATCGCATCTTTAGTAGTTGTTCCAATAATTGGATCACCACCAATTCCGATTGCTGTTGAAATTCCCATACCAGCTTTTACAACTTGGTCAGCAGCTTCATACGTCAATGTTCCAGACTTAGAAACGATACCAATACGTCCTTTTTTGAAAACGAATCCCGGCATAATACCAACCTTAGCGCCTTCTGGAGTAATCACTCCTGGGCAGTTAGGTCCAATTAAACGTGTGTTTGTTCCTTTTAAATAATCAGCTGCTTTTACCATATCTGCAACTGGCGTTCCTTCTGTAATGGCAACAACCAAAGCAATGCCTGCTTCGGCCGCCTCCATAATGGCATCAGCAGCAAATGCTGGTGGCACAAAAAGGATAGAAACATCTGCTCCAGTTTCTTTCACAGCTTCAGCAACCGTGTTGAAAACTGGTCTGTCTAAGTGAGTTTGTCCGCCTTTTCCTGGGGTAACACCACCAACAACATTTGTTCCGTATTCTATCATCTGCGAAGCGTGGAATGTACCCTCGCTTCCCGTGAATCCCTGTACAATTACCTTCGAATCTTTATCTACTAATACACTCATGGTGTTTGTTTATCTGTTTTAGAACGCCCTTCGACTTGGCTCAGGACAGGCGGCAAATGTATGCGATTAAGAACGGAAACCAAACATAACGGCTACTTTTGCGGCCTCAACTTTTCCACAATCAATTTAGCTTCAAATGGCTGCTCTAAATGCAATGGATGATACAATTATGGCATTGGCCACACCGTCTGGTGCTGGTGCCATTGCTATTATCCGAATGAGTGGAAAGGATGCGTTCTCAATTGCCGACAAAGTCTTTAGAGCCAAAGGGAAAAAGACCATTTCTGAAGCTGATTCTCACACGCTCATTTTTGGAGATATTGTGGACCCTTCGACAGGCTCAGGGCAGGCTCCTTCGACAGGCTCAGGGCAGGCTCCTTCGACAGGCTCAGGACAGGTGGAAGAATTGGTGGATGAAGTACTCGTAAGCGTTTTTCGCAATCCGAAGTCGTTTACGGGCGAGGATTCGGTGGAGATCTCCTGCCATGGATCAACCTTCATTCAGAAGCGTATCCTCAATCTTTTGGGCAGGAAAGGCTGCCGAATGGCAAAGCCGGGTGAATATTCCATGCGTGCGTTTCTCAATCGTAAGATGGATTTATCGCAAGCAGAAGCTGTGGCTGATTTGATTGCATCTTCTTCAGAAGCAGCACACAAAGTTGCCATGCACCAGATGCGGGGTGGTTTCGGTAATGAACTTAAAGTGCTGCGCGAAGAGTTGGTGCATTTCGCTTCGCTGATTGAGTTAGAACTGGACTTTGCAGAGGAAGACGTGGAGTTTGCAGACCGTAGTCAGATGACGGAACTCATTAACCGAATCAACACTAAGGTTGACCAGCTGATAGGTTCGTTTGAATTGGGAAACGTGATTAAAGAAGGCGTTCAAGTCGCCATCATCGGAGAACCGAATGCTGGTAAATCAACTTTGCTGAATGCACTATTGAATGAAGAACGCGCCATCGTTTCTGACGTTGCCGGAACAACACGCGATACGGTTGAAGACGAAATGGTGATTGAAGGAATACGGTACCGGTTTATAGATACAGCTGGTATTCGCCAAACAACTGACACGATAGAAAGTCTGGGAATTGAACGCACCATGCAAAAGGCCGAACAAGCTGACGTGGTGATGTTCCTTTTCGATGCTTCCAGCTATACTCCAGAAAGGTTGAAATCCGAAATCCGAAATCTGAAAATTCGAAACCCTAATCTGGAAGACCATCTCATTTTGGTCGCCAATAAATCTGATATGACGTCAGAAAATCCAGTTTCAAAATTCGCTGCGTTCAAGCCAGTTTCCATCTCAGCCAAAGAGAAAACAGGAATTGAAGAGCTTATTTCAAGACTAACCGATTTTGTCAATCTTTCAGCCTTGAAAGAAGACCAAACCATCGTTACCAACACACGCCATATTGAAGCACTAAGCGGAGCTAAAACATCTCTTCAAGAAGTGTTGGTGGGATTTGAAAACCAAGTTCCAGGTGATTTGGTTGCTATCGACATTCGTAGGTCGCTTTTCCATCTCGGGGAAATCACGGGGGAAATCACAACGGACGACTTGCTGGGGAATATCTTCAGTAAATTTTGTATCGGAAAGTAACTTCCTGAAGACACGCTAAAATCGTTCTTCCTGTCTATTTTTGTACGCTTCATTTTTAGCGAGAATCATGTGCGGAATTGTAGCAGTATTTGACATCAAGAGAGATAGCCAAAACCTCAGGCCGCAGGTGCTTGAAATGGCCAAAAAGATTCGGCATCGAGGGCCAGATTGGTCGGGGATTTATTGCGGAGAAACTGCGATTCTTGCTCATGAGCGATTAGCCATTGTTGATCCAGCCTCTGGAGGACAACCGCTTATTAGTGAGGACGGTAATTTGATACTCGCAGTCAATGGCGAAATCTACAATCATCTTGAAATTCGTGAGCAGTACAAGGACAAATACACCTTTCAGACTCAATCTGATTGTGAAGTAATTTTAGCGCTTTACCAAGAGAAAGGTGTAGGCTTTCTGGAAGATTTGAATGGCATTTTTGCCTTTGCGCTTTATGACAAAACCAACGGAACATATCTTATTGGTAGAGACCATATTGGCATTATCCCATTGTATCAAGGTTGGGACCTAGACGGAAACTTCTATGTTGCTTCTGAGCTGAAAGCGTTGGAAGGAGTATGTCGGAAGATTGAATCTTTCGCTCCCGGCCATTATCTGTCAAGCGCTGATTCGGCATTGACAAAATGGTACAATCGCGATTGGACTGAATTCGATAATGTAAAGGATAAGAGCAGTGACGTCAAGGTTTTGAGAGATGCGCTAGAAGCAGCCGTTCATCGCCAATTAATGTCTGATGTTCCTTACGGAGTTTTGCTTTCTGGAGGTTTAGATTCGTCTATTATTTCTGCAGTTGCGAAGAAATATGCCTCAAAACGGGTTGAATCAGATGATAAAAATGAAGCTTGGTGGCCACAGTTGCACTCCTTTTCGGTAGGATTAGAAGGAAGCCCAGACTTGAAGCACGCGCAAGAAGTCGCTGACCACATCGGAACGGTTCACCACCAAATTCATTTTACGGTTCAAGAAGGGTTGGATGCCATCCGCGATGTCATTTACCATTTGGAAACCTATGATGTAACCACCATTCGTGCTTCAACCCCAATGTACTTGATGGCGAGAGTTATCAAATCTATGGGCGTGAAAATGGTGCTGTCGGGAGAAGGTGCTGATGAAATTTTTGGTGGCTATTTGTATTTTCATAAAGCACCAAATGCCGAGGAATTCCATAAAGAAACCGTGAGGAAGATGGAAAAGCTCCATTTGTACGATTGCAACCGGGCTAATAAATCGCTTTCGGCTTGGGGAATTGAAGGCCGCGTTCCATTTCTAGACAAGGAATTCATTGATATTGCAATGAATTTGAATCCGAAAGACAAAATGTGTGGAAACGGAAAAATGGAGAAATCCATTCTACGCGAAGCCTTTGAGGATTATCTGCCAGCAAGTGTTGCTTGGAGGCAAAAGGAGCAGTTCTCTGACGGTGTAGGTTATTCTTGGATTGACTCGCTGAAAGAAGTGGTTGATGCAGCCGTTACCGATGAACAGATGAAGAACAAGGAATTCCGATTCTCGGTTAATCCACCAATGAATAAGGAAGAGTATTACTACCGAACGATTTTCGAAGAGCATTTTCCATCAGAATCAGCTGCACTTACGGTGCCTTCCGTTCCTTCTATTGCGTGTAGCACGCCAATCGTATTGGAATGGGACGAGTCATTCAAGAACATGAATGAGCCATCGGGTAGGGCGGTTAAGAATGTTCATAACGATGGGATTTAGGTAGGAAGACAAAAATGTTTGCTACTTGTTACTTTGATGCATGAGCCCAGCAATTCTCATCAGAATCAAAGATTGCTTTAGGAGCGATTCAATAAACTTAAAGGTGCTTTTCTAGGCCACGAAGTTCCCAAAACTCTTTGGCCGTATTATTTCCTGCACTCATTGCTTTTTTTATCCAATGCGCAGCTATCGTTTTGTTAGGGTAAACCCCACGCCCGTAATAGTACATATATCCTAAATTGAACATTGCTACCGGATGTCCTTCAACCGCAGCTAGCTTGTACCATTTTAAAGCTTTCTGATAGTCAACGGTAACACCTTCTCCAGATAGGTAAACGTTGCCTAACATGTTCTGTGCATCAGGGTAGTTTTGTAAGGCAGCAAGCGTAAACCACTGAACGGCATCTCCTCGGCTACCGCTTTGGCACTCATCATCATAATGCATCATTCCTAAGGAAAATTGTGCCGCTGCTACATCTTGCCGCGCAGCCATTAAAAACCATTTCTCAGCTTCAACATCATTTTTCCTAACACCCGAACCCTGATGATAAATTAGACCAAGATTGTATTGAGCAAAAGCAACGCCTGCCTCCGCAGATTTGGTAAACCAAAAAACAGCGCTGTCTATATTCTGCTCAAGTAGTTCGCCTGTATAGAAAGAAAGAGCTAAATTGTATTGCGCTCTCTCATTGCCTTGGTAAGCTAATGATTTGATTTCCTCAAACGTCTGTCCCTTGCTGCCTAGCCCGAGCAAAATCAGGAGGATAACTATCAATCGTTTCATGACTTTCTCTTTCAGAAGGCAATTTCATCTACGATTGTTGATTCTAAGCTGACGACCATCCGTAGACAACAAGAGTTTTGTCAGTATGACGAGATTTTTCCCTGATTACGTGAACAATACTTAACGTGTCGATGTTTAAACATCAATAATCATATATTTGCAATCAAACTGATCAACAAACAACAATGAAAACAACACAATTACTATTGACAATTGCCGCATCTGGAAGTCTATTTCTTGCAAGCTGCGGAGGATCGCATGAACATGCAGAAGAAACACAAGCGCCAGTTGAGGAAACGGCAGCAGTTGAAGCAGTTACCAAAACCGTTGACCCAGCAGCTAGTTCTGTGAAATGGGTGGGCGAAATGATCGGTATTAAAGCACACTTCGGAACCATCGCCCTTAAAGAAGGATCGGTAACGGTAGCAGGAGATAAAGTAACAGGCGGATCATTCGTTATTGACATGACTACCATCGTTCCTTTGGATGATAAATATACGGCTGACGGAAGCGAAAAAGGAACAAAGGCACATTTGATCGGGCACCTTTCTTCGCCAGATTTCTTTGCCATTGAGGCAAACCCAACAGCAACTTTTGAAGTAACCGGAACAAACGAGGACGGTACCGTAAACGGAAACCTTACAGTACGTGGAAAGACGAACGCAGAAACAGTAACTGACGTGGTTATTAGTGAAGAAACCATTACCGGAAAACTGGTTTTCGACCGTAAGAAATACGATGTAGCTTGGGATGCACCAATGAAAGATGCTATTCTTTCGGATGACATTCCATTGGAGATCAACTTGAAAGTTGCTGGATAAGTAGAGACGCGATGCTTCGCGACTCTTTTGGTTTATGAGAAAAAAGGGCGTCACGACTTAGTTGTGACGCCCTTTTTGATTTTAAAAAGTAAAATTCAACCCTGCGATAAAGCTGAACCGCTGCACAGGATATTGGTTCCATATCTCATAACGCATGGCGGCAATATTCCGTAGGTCAACGAAAGCGCCTATCCATCTTTTGTAGCGGTACTCTGCACCAAGACTGATATCCGCATAACCACCTAGTTTAATTGGCTCCACCTGAGTTATTCCTTCGTCATCTGTCACATATCCTTTTGCAACTCTATTTCCAGCGGCAGTTATGGAAGCTTTGAAAATGAACTTGTTATTCAAGTTGTAATTCCCTGAGAAGACAAACGTGAAAGGTGCTTCGTGCCACGGTTGCATGCTATCATTTGCGAAATGAAACAGCCGATATTGGGCTGTAGCTTGTACAAAGAGTTTCTCACTCATGGCATAACTCAATGAACCTTTGAAACGCGTAATTCGGGTATCCTGATATTCAGGCGTGAATTTCAATCCAACTCCATCAGAAGTATCGTTCACAAAGTAAAGCTGATTTTGAGTTATGATCTCTGCCACAGAAATATCAAAGCCAAGAATTCGGAAAATGTTGCCTTTGAAACCGCCTTCTACGTTCAATCGCTCGTAACTGTTCTGGCGAAGAATGTCCGTCTGCGCAAACGGATTAATCTCCGAAATGCTTCTCAGTCCATTCCGCTGCACACCACCGGTTGCATTCACGTAAAACCGAACCATGTCTTGCGCCAAGAAATAATGCATGCGAAGTATCGGAGTGAGAATAGGCTTCACATAATCTTTCCGTCCATCCACAAACAGACCAAAACCTGCATCAATTCCCCAGCGTTCTTTGCGCAATTTGAACTCACCTTCAAGACCAAATAGGATATTATCATCTATACCGGAAACAGGCGATTGATTGTGAAATACGTCCATTGTTGAACGCACTTGAACCGTATGTTTCCTGACTGGAATCACAACTCCACCATTTAAAGAAGCACGTCCTTCTTGGTTCTGAAAGCGATCTAACGTATGGCTGTAAAACAGCTCCGCGAAGTCGAAAATCTTCGGCTTCTTTCCCTGTTGTGTTCTGAGTGAAACAGTTCCTTTTACATGATGAAAAACCTGATTGATGCTGTCCTTCGGCAATTGCATTTCTGATGCATCATAACCGTAATAATAGTTCTGGTCGAGGTCGTATTCCACATCAGCCGAAAGCACATGATTTTTCATCAAATACATGCCGAAAACGGAAACACCCGCATCCGTAAAGCCAAATGGCTTTCCTTCCAACTCGGCAAACGAAGCATGGTATCTCGCAAAGCCACCTGCTTGGTATTTCTTGTGCCGAAGGCTTGAAAACGAAGCTTCTGCATAAGGCATGGTGTAATTCCCGAAGCCGACTTTCAAGTAACCGTTATATAGTTTTGAAAGAGGTTCTTTTCCAAGACGAACCGCTTTCATCGGTTCCATTTCATTGGCAATTTCTGGTTGCTTTGGAAGCACTTCATACTGCATTTCGGGAAGCACAACCGTGTCCTTTTCCAACTCAGGTTGTACCGCATGCTTCTTCGCATCCCGCGTATCCGGACGGTAATCTTTCCGAACGGTAAAACGGAGACTGTCAGGTAGCTTTTCTTCTTCATTCTGCGCCAGCACAACACTCGCAGCCAGCAGCATCAGTAAACTCAATTTCAGGGTTTTTCCCGTAAGATTCCGTCCCGATATATATAGGGAGCTATCGGGGCGGGATTTCGCTTTGCTCAACATGGTTTCTGGGTTTTGAATGGTTGGTTTGTTTTGACCCCCTCGACCTTCGGCCACTCCCCCTTTCAAGGGGGAGAATTGGTGCGTTGAGCCAATCCTTGTTCGGAGCGCCAACTCCCCTCCTGGAAAGGAGGGGCTGGGGGAGGTCGAATTCAGGATTAACATTTTTCCTTTTCTCATTCTTCTTTTTTAGTCCCCCTTCGGGGGATTTAGGGGGCTTATTCCGCGTTGCTAAATGCCTCGAATTTTTCAATCTTCTTCAGCTCGGCTTGTGCCTGTTTTTGAATTTCTCCATCATAGTTTTCTAACACATTTTGGAGCGTCAGCTTGGCCTGAAACAGGTCGTCTTGCTCTACATAATTCTTTGCCAAAAGCAGGAATGATTTTCCCACCCAATTCTCATAATTGGCAAACTGATTTACCATCTCGAAAATGGTCTCTTGCGACTTCTCGAAATCACTTCGTTGATGATGAATGAGCGCAATGCTGTACTTGGCTTCGGCACCAACCACATTCTGCGCTTGGTTTGCTGTCTGCTGAAATTTTGACAATGCGATATCCAGATTATCCATTCCCAAAGCACACTTGGCGGAGATGAGATTTGCTTCATCTTTCAGCGACTTTTCTACTCTATCCAAACGCAAAATCTTCTGCGTGTAATCATCTGCTAGTTCAAAAGCTTCTGTTCTGAAATACGTTCTCATCAGGCCAATTCTAGCTTCCAACTTGTTCTCCGAACGCTCGGCAATTTCTTCCAGCATAGCGTATTTCAATTGCGCCTGACCATATTCCTTTTGATACATGTGTATCTGCGCGGCCGCAACCAAAGCACGTTCGGTATAACTGGTTTTGGCGTATTCCAACACCTGATTGAAATCCGTCAAGGCCTCGTCATACTTCTTCAAGTCAAGGGCAATTTCTGCTTTGAAATAATGCGCATCTAAAGCGAAATAACCGTTCGGGAACTTGTCCAGATACTTCTCAAATTCTTGCATCGCGCTAACTGCCTCACCACGCTGATACATCAGCTGTGCGGCCTCGTAGTAAGATGTGTCCAACGAACCTTTGGTTGCATCTGGGAAACTGTTGTTGGAGAGGTAATCCTCAAACTGCCTCACGTTTCCGCCTTCCACATAAATCTTTTGGATTTTTCCCAGAGCCTCAGAAGCCTCTGATGTTCCTGGGTAATCATTGGCCACTTGCTTGAACAATGGCAAGGCTACTTCATCTTCGTTTCTATTATAGAAAACCAACGCCTTGTTCAGAATACTTCTTCCAGCGTACTGCGATTGCGGATGCTCATCCGACACTTTATCAAACCACGTAACCGCCTCTTCTGGTTTGTCTGAGAAGAAGTACGTTTCCCCTATTTCGTACTTGGCATCAACCACAAATTCAGAATTCGGATAAGAGCTAATCAACGATTTCAGCTTGCTGATCTTCGACCTTGATTTACTCTGCAACCCGTAGCACATCGCAACTTGGAAAAGCGCATAATCAGTCTCCTGACCATTCATGCCAATGGCCTTGTTGTAATAGGCAATTGCCTTGCCTGTATTCTTCTGCACGTAGTAGCAATCGGCAATGCGCAGGTAGGCGTCATTCACGCGGAGCGCATCATACTTCTCCAATTCTAAGAACTTGAGGAATGCAGATATCGCTTTCCCTTCGTCTTGCTTCTCGAAATGCACATACGCCAATCCGTAATGCGCCAATTTGAACACTTTGGTTCTGTCCGCATTAGTAGCCAAAATGTGCTGATTGTAAGCATCAATGGCACGTTGGTGCTGACCTAAATTTGCCAATGCTTCCGCTTTCCAGAAAAGCGCTTCTGCCACAGTTAATTTATCAGCCGAATACTCATTCGCCATATTGAAATAGCGGATGCTCCGTTCGAAATTGCCATCGTTAAAGAGTTCCATTCCGCGCTTGAGAGCTGTCTGCTGGTAAATGGTCTTGTGCTGATTGTTCTTCTTCCTAATCTTCCCAATGGTGGCCAACGCACCTTCATAATCGCCTGTGCTCAAATGCACTTTCATAATCAGTTCCTGCGCCTCATCAGCTCGCTCACTTCCCAAATGCTCATCTACATATTTCTCGAAAGCGGTTATCGCCTCATTGTTTGGGTCGTACGATAATTCGAACGAAAGCTTCGCATAATTGAAGATGGCGGTTTCTTGCAATTCGGTATCAAATTCCATCTCCGAAGCCAACTTAAACGCATTCCGAGCCGAATGCTTATCGCCTGTTTTCAGGTACGAATCGGCCATTTGGTAGTACGCCAATTGTGCCATCTCATCCTGCTCCTTTACCGTCTGTTCAAAATAGCTGGCCGCCTTTTCAAACTTTCCTGCCTTGTAACACGCAAATGCCAGTCGGTACACCTCATCTCTGTCCCAGTTTAGCTTGGTGTACGCCTCCTCCAAATACGGTACGGCCATGGAGAATTCGCCCATCTGGTAATAAGCCTCCCCGATCATTTTATGCAAGTTGCCACTTGCAAGCCCAGAAAAGTTCTTCCCCATGAGCCGCTCCCCGTATTCGATAACCTCTTCGTCTTTGCCCTGCGTCTGCAAAATTTGCAAGATGTACAGCGGCACAATCTTTCCGAAAGTCTCATCGCCCTCCAAGAGCGAAAAGCCCTCGTAAGCCGCATCATACTCGCCCTCCTTAAACTGGATGTAAGAGCTGTAGTACGTAATGGGTGCGTAGTACGGACTTTCAATATCGTATTTTACTAATGCAAATTCTTCTACCGCTTTTTCATGGTCCTCTTTCTGAAAATGGGCGTATCCTTTCTTGAAATGAAACTCATTCTGTTCCTTTTTGGTCAGCTTTTTCACATCTGCTTTCGCGAACCATTTCAATACCTTCTTGAACTTGCGCTTCGTGTGTGCATATCGACCCAAATGGAAATACGCCATCTGTACCTTGGCGTGTTCTGGGTGGTCATTTACAAACGTTTCCATCGTCTTATCGCCATGGTCGTTAAAGAGTTCCATGGCGCACAGCGCGCTGTAGTATTCGGCATTCTCCAACTCTATGGACGATAGCAAATGCGGATTTTCTAACGACTTATTAAACCGCTGCTGAGCCGCGGCATATTTCTTCTTCTGCACATGCTCCAAACCCGCGTTGTAATCGCGCAAAGCATCATCATCAATGCTTATGGTTTGGGCGGGGACTTGGGCGAAAAAAAGTATTGGAAGAATGAGCAACACCACGGGTTTCGCCCAAATGGTTATTGGGTTATTTGATGTTGAGTTATTAGGGCTTGATCTATTTGAAGCTACCTTCCTTAGTAACCAATAACCAGTAACCTTTAACTTTTTCAATAACGAATAACCTTTAACCAATAACCTGCGAAGCGCCTGACATTCCATATCGGGGTAGTTTGGTAAAACGGGAAAAACTTTGGGTAAACTTGACGCCTCTTAAACGCCCATCTGCTTTGGGCTATTGCCCGAAACCCGCTTCCAACAAGGCTTTCGAGCCATGCGTTATAGCATCTGAAACAAGAGGAAATGGTTTGAGCACAGACCACTACGCTCGTCATTGCGAGCGAGGAACGAGCGTGGCAATCTGCCTGTTAACGTCTTTTTGAGGGCGTTCCCCAAGGCTTGCAAAAGAGCCTGTGCTGAGCGAAGTCGAAGGAGGCTTTCCGCTTTTACTCCTCGCTGCGCTGTGGGGTAACTGCTGTCAACTGCGTAGCAGCTCACGGGCTTTATCTCTAACATAGGTAGATTGCCGCAGTCGTTCCTCCTTCGCAATGACGGAGGTGGTTATCGATGTTTTTAAACAGCACGTCATTGCGAGAAATTTCTTTTGGAAATTTTGTGGCAATCTGGTTCAGTTTGGTACAAGTTTGATAGAGATTGCCACACTCGTTCCTCGTTCGCAATGACGTTCGTGGCTTGCCGCGTTGGTTCCTTCCTCGCAATGACAGGTGCTCCGAGTATGGAATTGTAAATTCGGACGGATGAAACGAGGCGGTTACGTTTATTTCATGACTAACAAGAACAAAACCACTATCTATTGTGGTGTTACTTCTGATTTGCCAAAGCGTGTTTTTGAACATAAGAACCATACTTATCAGAAATCATTCTCTGCTAAATACAATTTGGAGTTTCTGGTTTATTATAAAGGCTTTCTGCGAATTGAAGAAGCCATTGCTCGCGAAAAACAGATTAAGGCTGGCACACGAAAAAAGAAGGAGGAATTAATCAATTCCCTCAATCCTGAATGGAAGGACTTGTACTCTGACGTATTAGAATGGTAGCGTCATTGCGAGAAATTTGTTTTGGAAATTTCGTGGCAATCTGTTTCGGTTTAGTTTGGAGCTATTTTGTGAGAGATTGCCGCAGTCGTTCCTCCTTCGCAATGACGTGGGTAGGAAGCATGCGTTAAGGATTGCAGCGGCATCCTTTTTTCGAACCCTGAGCGGAGTCGAAGGGGGTTGAAAAAAGATACAGCGTAAAGGCTCCTTCGACAAGTTCAGAATAGGCTCCAATTAGCTCAGTAACCAAACGGAGAGATTATGCTTACCCAGGTCAAGGTGACGGTATCTGATGGGTTTTGGCAGAATCGGCTACCAAACGGTTAATCTCCGCCAATTCTTCCGAAGTCAAATCGCGCCATTCTCCCGAAGGAATATCTAGTTTCACGTTCATGATTCGGACTCGCTTCAAGTTCACAACACGATAGCCAAGAAATTCGACCATCCTGCGAATCTGTCTGTTTAGTCCTTGCGTTAGCACAATTCGAAAACGGAATTTGGTAATCTGCTCTACCGCACATTCCTTAGTCACTGTGTCCAAAATTGGAACGCCTTCACTCATTTGCTGAATGAATTCTTTGGTAATTGGTTTATTCACATTCACCAAATATTCCTTCTCATGATTATTCCGAGCACGTAAAATCTTGTTTACCATGTCTCCATCGTTGGTAAGAAAAATCAATCCCTCGCTGATTTTGTCAAGTCGCCCAATCGGGAAAATACGTGTGGGATAATTGATGTAATCGATAATATTGTTGGGCTCCACGCCAACATCTGTAGTGCAAACGATTCCTTCGGGTTTGTTGAAAGCAATATAAACAGACTTCTCCGTTGGTTGCGAAATCAGCTTTCCGTCAACATGAACTTCGTCTCCAGTAGAGATTTTAGTACCCATTTCAGGCACTTTCCCGTTAATGGTCACTCGACCGTCCTCAATCAGTTTATCTGCTGCTCTGCGCGAGCAATAGCCTGCTTCGCTCAGGTATTTGTTGATGCGTGTTAGCTGTCCTTTTTCCACAGTTGTAAAGGTAAGATTGTGAAGCCGCGTTATGGAAACAGTTTTTTGAACTTTTTTGGAAATGCAGCCTCAATGTTCAGTTCAACGTTTGTAATTGGATGCCGAAAGCGGAGGGAAGTGGCATGCAAATACAAGCCTTTGCCCGATAGAATCAATCCTTTTTTACCGTAATCTCTATCTCCCAAAATTGGATTGCCGATTTTGGAAAGATGTTTTCGGAGTTGATGTCTGCGGCCAGTTTGTAGTTCTAATTCTACTAAATTCAGGTAGGAAAAGCGTTCAGATACCAGCGTTTTCAAAACCGTAAATGACGATTGGGATGGTTTGCCATCAATAGGAGTTTCAATTGTTCCCGATTCATCCATTTTTTTGATGGTAATGGCGTGATATATTTTCTTCACTTTTCGTTCTTCAAACATCTTGTTCAAAGCTATAACTGTTGTTGCTGTTTTACCAATAAGCAATGCACCACTTGTAGGATAATCCAATCGGTGAATGGGTTCAGGAAACTTCAATGTATCCGATTCTATGCTTGGTTTTAGGTTTGATGAAAGCGCATTCTCTAATGTCCATTTCTTGTTGCCGCTTACTTCAATACCAGCGGGCTTGTTGATTATCGCTAAATGTTCATCCTCATATAAAACCTCAAGTGTCAGTTCAATTGTTGGACGATTTTTATCTGAGTTTTCCATCAGTTCAATTACATCACCCGCAAAAATGAAATGACCCGTTTTTGCAATTTTCCCGTTCAAGAGAACCAGCTCTTTGTCAATCGCTTTCTTCATCCCTTTTCTGGAAGAAACGGTTTTGAAAATGCCGCCAGCGTAATCAGAAAGGCGAACTTTTTCTGTTCCTTCAGAAACGATATGTGATTCAATTGTCAAACGATGTGTCTATTTCAAGGCTCCAGAAGAATAGTCAAACGTGCCATCTTCATGCTGTTTTATTTGAAAATAGCCAACCGTTGGTGCTGGAGCGTTGCGGTCTAAAACCATTCCGCGCATATCTACTTGCAAATTGTAAAATCGAACTCCATCTTCTGTTTTTTCGACTGTGTAAAATCCTTTAGAGAACCATTTCATTGTTTCAACCCATTCCGCATTCAATCCTTCGAGCAACTGATTGTTGCTTGGGAAGTACACCAACGATTCCTCGCTTTCTTTAAACAAGTTGTATTTCTTCATATACAAACCATCCGGAGTTTTGGCCACGCCATACCAGTTTAGGTTGGCGGCACCAACAGGCATGGTCAACACGTTTTCGTATGTAATTGCATCTGTTTTAAGCTCAGATTCAAATCGTGAGTTAATCTGGTGTTTTACAAAAAGTGTGAGTATTAAATAGGAACTACTGAATACCAAACCGATGGTGTTGAGCTGCATCCTTCGGTTGCCAAGGCTTTTTACTGTCATTCCTAAGAGAGTACCGAAAATGAGCGGAAGTGTGTAAACTGGGTCCACTACGTTTATGCTGTCAAATCCTAAACGAGCATCGGAAAATGGCAACAGTAGTTGAGTGCCGTAAGACGTGAATGTGTCGAGAAGTATGTGAGTGAAAAGACAGAGAAAGGTAAACATCCATACTCGGATGAAAGTGAAATTACTGGCCCATTTCATCTTACTAATACCGTAGGTAATTGGAAATGTAGCCGCAATACAGAATAAAATGGAATGGCTGATGCCACGATGAATTCGTAGCATATCAAACGAATCGTAGAAAGCGTAAAGCGCTACGTCCAAATCGGGAATGGTGGCTATGACGGCACCAAACACAATGGGTTTCCAGCTTTTTTCCTTTCCTAATGCGGCTTGTCCGATGGCAGCGCCTAGTGCTGCTTGGGTTAAACTATCCATTTAATTTTTGGTAATTATTCAGAGTGCAAGTTACACCTGCTCCAAAGAGAATCCATTTCGGACAATGAGTTTTAGGGCTATCAACGCATTCTTTGAGTTCTTGACTGTGGTGTTTATTGTCGATACGATCTTTGCAAAATACATTGTGGCATTGTCTGCCTTGAACTGACTGGACACTTTCTGCTTTACCTTGATATTGCCTATGGCTCTTTCCGATGAATTGTTGTGAACAGGTACGGCAAAATCTTTCAGGAACACAAATATGTAATCCCTGTTTCTAAGTATCCGTTTGAAAAATGTGTGCGTTTTTTATTGTCCGTGTCTAGAGGCTCTGCAATCAGTTCATCAAAGCGTTGCGTGGTTCTACTGTTATTTTAATGGAAGTGGGATTCGTACACGATTCGTAATTCGTATCAGCAGTACAAGCATTTTTTTCAAACGCCACGGCCGTCAATGAGTTCCACTAAATTCGTGGTAGTACCCGTTGCGTTATCCCACGGCTTTGCCTTTCGGTATCTAAGCAGGGTCTGATTCCATTGATTGGTGCAACTTCAGCGCCCTGTCCAGCAGTTCGAAAAAATGACTTGCCCATGGATCTTTGCTATAAACCTGATTTCGATTAACATCCGTGCACGTCACTGCGAGAATACGAAGTGAAGCGGAGTTTTCGCGGCAGTCTGCTCGCTGTAAGAGGAGATTGCCACAAAATTTCTGGAAAGTAAATTTTTCGCAATGACGTAAACCATTCATTTAGTGGTAGATAAAGACAAATTAACAATCGAACTCAGGTTATAAAGTTCGGCTAAACGAGTAATCATATTGGCAAGAAAGGTGAATTACAGCTAAAAAAAGCAAACTTTAACCAAGACCTCCAATCCAAATTCGACCTCCCCAAACCGAGCACGAAGTTGAAGAACTGTCCCAGTTTAGATACTAAAGACTTTTTGGCGGAGATTAAAAGACCCAAGGTGCTCAAATTGGGATTATTGAGAGCGCGGAACAAACAAGACCTAGTAGGTTTAGAGTCTAGCGGAAAACCTAGTAGGTCTTAGCTACATTTGCACGCGTTAAAACCCATCCAACTATGAGACTCTTCACATCATTTCGTTCCATTGCAATTATAGAAGGTATCAGCTACCTATTATTTGCGGTTACCATGCCGCTTAAATACAAGTTAGATATTCTGGAACCAAACTACTACGTTGGAATGGCGCATGGTATGCTGTTTATGGTGTATTGTTTTTTGGGGCTTGGCTGCGCCATTTACTACAAATGGAAGTTCGGATTTAGCGTATTGGTATTCGCAGCATCGCTCATTCCTTTCGGCACATTCTACTTACACGCTAAGTACTTGAAGAAGATGGATGGAGCGATGATTTAATAAATATTGGACAAGTACCCTTGGGTATCTTTGCGCAATCATTCAGTCACTGCTGATAATATGGAAATAGGTAACGTAGATCATTGGATGTCCGATTGGCTAGTTAGCATTGGTTTAGCAACGGAGTTTGTGCCCATCGTGGTATTTAGCTTGGATATATGCATTCTTATAATCGTAGCAATACTTGCCGATATCATCAGTAAACGCATTGTATTACGTGGTATTGAGAAAGCGGTAAAACGGTCTAGTTCCACCTTAGACGATATTTTTTTTGAGAAACGGGTATTTGATGCTCTGGCGCACTTAGCACCTGCGGTGATTATAGAAATAGGTTCTCCTATTGTTTTTCAGGCTTATCCAGATTTTGTACACGGGGTTTCTAAGTTCATTCAGCTCTACACCATAGTAATTGTGGTTTGGGTTATCAGTTCGTTTTTAGATGCGCTGTTGCAGCTTTCCTATCGTAATCCGTACCTGAAGGATAAACCCATGCTAAGTTATATACAGCTGGGTAAGCTGGTCAGCTCCGTATTGGCTGGAGTAATGATGTTCTCCATTTTATTTAGTAAATCGCCAATGGTGGTGCTGAGTGCGTTTGGAGCAGCTGGCGCAGTACTCATATTTGTGTTTAAAGACACCATACTTGGGCTTGTTGCCAGTATTCAAATATCTGTAAACGATACGCTGCGTGTAGGCGATTGGGTAAGTATGGAGAGGTACAATGCCGATGGAGATGTGATTAAGATTACCCTTAATACCATTGAGGTTCAGAACTGGGATAAGACCATTTCTACTATTCCAGCCTATGCTTTTGTTTCGGACTCTTTTAAGAACTGGCGTGGCATGTCAGAGTCTGGAGGTAGGAGGGTAAAACGAAGTCTATACATAAGTGTAACCAGTGTTAGGTTCTGCGATCAGAAAATGCTCGAACAATTCAGTAAATTCCAATTGATGGGAGACTACATCGCTTCACGTTCGGAGGAAATTGCCAAGTACAATGAAGACAGGCAGGCCGACAAGACCTTTCCGTTGAATGGGAGGCACCTTACCAACATCGGTATATTCCGGGAGTATGCCGAGCGGTATCTGAAAAATAACGCTAATATTAGAACAGACATGACCTGCATGGTGCGGCAACAGGCACCTACTGAGTTGGGGATTCCGTTAGAAGTGTACTGTTTTACCAACACCATTGAATGGATTCCGTACGAAAACATTCAATCCGACATCTTCGACCATCTGCTTGCTGCAGCACGGCTTTTTGAACTGGAGGTCTTTCAAAGTCCTTCTGGGTCTGATTTCGGCCGTATTTCAAATCAAAATTCGCATACAAAGTAGTCCTGCCGAAGTGCCTTCACGGATGTTCTACGCTTATATTCGTCATCTCAGGTCTCCACTCGATAAATAACAACTTCATCAATCGATTAACTCTATAAACCAATCAACTTTGTCAACCAATCAACTAATAATCGGAGTAGTAGGAGCTGGTTCAATGGGAGCCGGAATAGCACAAATTGCTGCACAGGCGGGTCATAAAGTTTATTTGAATGACAGTAATCCTGATGCCCTTGAAAGAGCAGCAAAAGGACACCAAAAGATTTTCAATAGATTGGTTGAGAAAGAAAGATTGACTTTGGATGAGGCAAAAGCTTGCGCCAAGCGGATCACCTACACGAGAAGCATCGATGATCTGAAACATTGCGGATTGGTGATTGAAGCCATAATAGAAGACCTCGAAATCAAGCAAGGTTTGTTTCAAGAATTGGAAATGATTTGTGCTAATGATGCCATTTTAGCCTCAAATACATCTACGCTCCCAATTGTAGCAATTGGAGGAAAGCTAAAAGACCCAAGTCGAGTAATTGGAATTCACTTCTTTAATCCTGCACCATTAATGGCTTTAGTTGAGGTAATTCCAAGCATGCTAACGCGAGAAGGTTTGGCCGAAGAGATTAAAGACCTGATGAAGGCGTGGGGCAAAGTTCCGGTCATTGCCAAAGACAGTCCAGGCTTCATCGTAAACCGTGTTGCTCGTCCATTTTACGGAGAATCGATTCGGATTTTGGAAGAAGGAATTGCAGATGAAGCCACTATTGATTGGGCGTTGAAAGAATTGGGTGGTTTCAGAATGGGGCCTTTTGAGCTGATGGACCTGATCGGGAACGACATCAACTTTGCAGTTACATCAACAGCTTTCAAATCTTTCTTCTACGATGGCAGATTCCGCCCTTCTGTCATCCAACAGCGATTGGTAGAAGGAGGCTTATTGGGAAGGAAATCAGGAAAAGGCTACTACGATTATTCCGAAGGTGCAGTAAGACCTGAGCCGAACAAAAGCAAGGCGTTAGGCGAGTTAATTTTGAATAGAGTTCTATGCCTACTAATCAATTCGGCTGTAGATGCGTTACATTACAACGTTGCTTCAAAAGAAGACCTCGATCTGGCCATGACTAAAGGAGTAAATTACCCGAAAGGATTATTGGCTTGGGGAGATGAACGAGGATTGGAAAGTGTATTGAATCGTATCGATTTACTGTATGAAGATTATCGTGAGGATAGATATAGAGCGTGTGTATTACTCAGAAGAATGGTTGCTCAAAACGAAAAATTTTACTCATAAAAACACACAATGGCTAATAATAATCTAAATGAACAAGCAGTGAAAGCATCACGAACGGCACTTATTATTGGTGGGGTGATAGCCATCCTGCTAATCGGCATATTTAAAATGTCAATCACAATTGACGCAGGAGAAGCGGGTGTATTATTTAAAACCTTCGGTGGAGGTGTGGACACAGAACAGACCTACGGTGAGGGCTTTCACATAATTGCTCCTTGGAACAAGATGATCCGCTATGAGGTGCGGCAGAATGAACTGCTGGAGCAGATGTCAGTTTTATCTGCAAATGGATTGGAAATCACCGTGGACCTGAGTGCGTGGTATCATCCGGAGCAATCTAAATTACCGCAACTGCATCAGGAAAAAGGTCAGGATTATCTCAATAGATTGGTGAAACCAGCGGTCAGGTCAGCCACGCGTTCGGTGGTTGGAAGATATACGCCCGAACAGATCTATTCGAGTAAGCGGGATGCCATTCAGAAGGAAATTTTTGAGGAGACCAAAACAATTCTCGACCCACAGTATATCCAACTGAACGAGGTTCTGGTAAGAGATATTACGTTGCCAACAACCATTAAAACGGCCATTGAGAATAAATTGAAGCAGGAGCAGGAATCGCTCGAATATGAATTCCGATTACAGCGCGAACTGAAGGAAGCCGAGCGTATCCGAATTGAAGCGGAGGGAAAGGCTGCGGCCAACCGTATTCTGAATGCTTCCCTTTCCTCCAATATTCTCAAGGAAAAAGGAATTGCGGCCACGCTCCAATTGGCAAAATCGCCTAACACTAAAGTTGTTGTTGTCGGCAATAGCGATGGGCTTCCGTTGATCCTTGGAAATCAATAACAGATGGGCAGCGACCGATTCTCCAAAATCGTTGACCGCATGTTCAACAACGACCCATTCAGCCAATGGCTCGGAATTGAACGAATTGAAGATGGCGCAGGAAAGTCTGTTCTAAGAATGTCTGTTAGGAAGGAAATGCTGAACGGTTTCGGCATCGCCCATGGCGGAATTTGCTACAGCTTGGCCGATTCGGCCTTGGCGTTTGCTGCTAACTCCCACGGCATTCAAAGCATGAGCATTGAAACGTCCATTTCGCACACCAAGAAGGTGATAGAAGGAGATGTGCTGACGGCAAAGGCCAAAGAGATCAGCTTGACAACAAGAATTGGCATTTATCAGATTGACATCTCTAATCAGGACAACGAAATTGTAGCCCTGTTTAAAGGAACGGTTTACAGAACGGGAAAAGAGTGGGAAGTTTAAACGAAGGATAAATGATTAAGGATTAGGGATAAATGATTAAGGATTAGGGATAAATGATTAAGGATTAGGGATAAATGATTAAGGATTAGGGATAAATGATTAAGGATTAGGGATAAATGATTAAGGATTAGGGATAAGTGATTAAGGATTAGGGATAAATGATTAAGGATTAGGGATAAATGATTAAGGATTAGGGATAAATGATTAAGGATTAGGGATAAGTGATTAAGGATTAGGGATTAAGGATTAACAGGATGAGTCAAGAACTTAAGGATAGAACCAAGTTATTTGCAAAATCATGCATCCATTTATTACGTTCAGTAAAATCAAACGACAAACTTTTTTCGCATGTTGAGCGGCAGCTATTAA
>Ga0316208_1000318_pt1 | contig 63075 bp, 57 predicted proteins | sample 3monopyrite_MG_FD_204944 | JGI IMG/M metagenome (GOLD analysis project Ga0316208, IMG submission 204944) | Microbial mat bacterial communities from mineral coupon in-situ incubated in ocean water Damariscotta River, Maine, United States -... | ecosystem: Environmental > Aquatic > Marine >... | reverse complement strand
TGAAATCACAAATTTATATTGCACTGGTCTGCTATCTGCTGCTGGAACTTATCAGACGGACAATTTCCACAAGAGCAATGGCATTCTCCAATTTATCGGAGAAAATAAGATTCTGCCTGTATCAGTACCTATCATTGGATTATGTGTGCAACGAGGTTCGGGAAGGAGTTAGAAAAGTTGCCCGGCCCATGCAACCGGAACTGGCCTTTGAAAAGGACTTATTTTCTGGCTGAATGTTGATTCACAGGCTTATTTTAGTTCAACATGAAAATTAAATCACGATGTTGAAAAAAGTTTCGGATGCTAGTGATTACGTAAATGTAAAAATTTGCCGAAATGGAGGATTGATACGTAAATGTGAGGGTAACTTTCATTACACTTTGTTGTAATTTTAACCACTAATGGTAAATCCCTATTTTCACATTTATTACACAAACGAAACCGAATGAATCCTATTGTAAGAAATGTGCTAGCTGTAATTGTTGGTTGGTTTGGAGGTAGTATTGTTAACATGAGCCTCATTAAAGCTGGCCAGTCCGTATTCCCGTTTGATGGAATAGACCCGAACGATATGGAGGCTTTGGCGGAAATTATGCCAACGCTGGATGCAGAGTATTTTGTCTTCCCTTTTTTAGCACATGCTGTAGGAACGCTAGTGGGAGCTTTAATTGCGGGTTTGATTGCAGCTAACCACAAAATGAAGTTTTCCCTTTCAATTGGAGGCTTGTTTCTAATCGGTGGAATTATGATTAATTACATGCTACCAGGACCAATCTGGTTTGCCGTACTCGACATTGTGGTAGCATACATTCCAATGGCTTGGATAGGAGGAACATTGGCTCTGAAACTATTACCTATTAAATAGGCTTGTCGCGGTATTGAAATCTGTAGATTAAATCTCCTTTATTAAACGGAGAAATATTGAATATTCGATAATGTCAGGTTCATTTCAAACCATTGCTAAGCCATCAGAAAGTCTATTTAAAGACCGTGGTTCCAAGTTTATCGGTTGGGCATTTCCCATATCCACGGTGGGTGATGTAAAACCACATTTGGAACAACTGCAGGCCGACCATCTTTCTGCACGGCACGTGTGTTACGCTTACATCATTGGCACTGATGAAAACGAGTATAGAGCAAATGATGATGGAGAACCGAGCGGAACCGCTGGCTTGCCTATTCTGAATCAGATAAAAAGCAAAGAGATTACCAATGTTTTAGTGGCAGTTGTTCGGTATTTCGGTGGAACCAAACTTGGTGTTTCTGGATTGATAAACGCCTATAAAGAAGCCGCGAAAGAAGCCCTAGACAAAGCTAAAGTCATTGTCAAAACTCCAAAGTCAGTACTGAGAATCCGTTTCCCACATTCGAGTACTGGCAATGTTGAACGGTTGATAAGACAGAACAATTGGAGTATCAAAAATCAAGAGTTTGGAATTGACTGTATTTGGGAAATCGAGACTCCTCTAGACGAAAAAGCTGTTGACAAATTTCTACCTCCAATAATTGTATTGAACGATTAAACCGCTGTTTTATCCTAATGCGGCAAATAGCAGTCCGGCAATGACCGCACCCAAAACAGGTCCCACAACAGGAATCCAGCTATAGCCCCAATTGCTATCGCGTTTACCCTTAATTGGAACAAGCGCATGAATGATGCGAGGGCCAAGATCACGAGTTGGGTTGATGGCATAACCAGTTGTCCCTCCCAAACTCATTCCTATACCTACCACCAGAAAAGTAACGGGTAAAGCTCCGATTGAGCCGAGCCCGATAACGGTATCGCTCAACGTATCTGCAGAAAATGAGGGACCAACTAAATAGAGCACCACAAACACTAACACAAATGTGCCCAGCGCTTCGTTAAAAATGTTCCTAAACGTATTGGGAATAGAAGGGCTGGTACAGAATGTTCCGAGCACGCTGTCTTTATCATCCATTCTATTGTAATGGTCAGAAAAATTAACCCATACCAGAAATGCCCCTGCCATTGCTCCTCCTAACTGCGCTAGAATATAAAAGGGAACCTCCGCCCAAGGAAATTTACCTGCAACCGCCAAACCAATGCTTACAGCGGGGTTAATGTGAGCACCGCTGTATGGCCCAGCAACAATAACTCCTGCAAAAACGGCAAAGCCCCAGCCAAACGCAACTACAACCCAACCACTACCATAGGCAAAACTATCTTTCAAGCTCACGTTGGCATTCACGCCAACTCCCAAAAGGATTAATAAGAGTGTTCCTGCAAATTCTGCGATGTATGCATTCATTGTATCAAATTGTTTATCGGATAATCCCGCATAAAACTAGAACTAATCTCAATAATGGCATCTTTGCACTTTCAAGCATAAAAGCCGCCCATGTACCCTACTCTATTTGATCTTGTAAAGGATATTTTTGGTTTTGAATTCGCTCCGTTCCAATTGGTTCAGAGTTTTGGAATGATGGTGGCATTGGCCTTTCTGGCCGCCAGCATGGATTTAAAATCTGAGCTCAAACGCAAGGAAGGTTTGGGTCTTCTTGCTCCAGTGAGAAAGAAAATTTGGAAAGGGAAGACTTCAACCATGTTGGAGAAAGCTATTTCAGGAATAGTTGGCTTTGCGATTGGTTATAAGTTATTAGGGTTAATCCTTGATTTCGATAGCATTGCAGGAAACCCGCAAGCGTTTATTCTTTCTGCAGAAGGCAACTTACTTGGCGGAATATTAGGCGCAGCTTTTTCAATCGGAACCCGAATTTGGGAAGACAAAAAAGAAGCGCTTCCGGAACCTAAGGAGGTTGAAATCCTAGTTCATCCATACGAACAGGTTGGCACCATCACCATTTTAGCTGCTGTTTTCGGAATCTTGGGCGCCAAGCTCTTTCACAACCTCGAAAATCTGGATGACCTAATGTCCGATCCTGTTGGAGCACTCATTTCGTTCAGCGGACTTTCATTTTTAGGTGGGCTAATCTGTGCTCCTATTGCCATTCTTTGGTATGCCAAGCGCAATAACATCAAACTGCTACATCTCGTTGACGCTGCCCTACCCGGACTCATACTTGCTTATGGAGTGGGAAGAAGTGGTTGCCAAATTGCGGGCGATGGCGATTGGGGAATTCCGAACGATGCACCGAAGCCCGAATGGTTAAGTTTTCTACCAGATTGGGCTTGGGCCTACAATTACCCTAATAATGTGCTTGGCATTGACCTTAAAACCGATTACGCACAAATGGGCTATGTAAGTCTTACTGGTTATGCTTGGCCTACTCCACTCTACGAAATCGTTATGGCACTGACCATATTCGCTTTCCTTTGGTTTATGCGTACACGCTGGACAACTCCAGGCATGGTCATGTCGTGGTACTTCATCCTTTCAGGAATAGAACGCTTGGCTATTGAGCAAATTCGGATCAATAACGAATACCCAATTTTTGGTGGAGTAACACAAGCCGAAATCATTTCTACAGTAATGATTATGGCGGGAATCGTACTTTTATTTGTAGTGCCTAAGTATGGCAAGAAATGGGCCGAATACTGATGGACATCTCAACTATCGACCTACCCGATATTACCTGCCACGTTTGTTCTGTTGCAAGAAAAGCAGGCGCTTTTATACTAGACGAACAAAAAGTCTTCACCTCCAAAAAGGTTGAAGTAAAAGGCCACAACGATTTCGTATCTTATGTAGATAAGGGAGCCGAAAAAATCATTGTAGCGGAACTAAAAAAACTACTTCCTCAGGCTGGCTTTATAACAGAAGAAGGAACCGAAAAGCAAGATGACAATCCGCTGAAATGGGTAATTGACCCATTGGATGGCACAACCAATTTCATTCATGGCATGCCATTTTTTGCCGTAAGCATTGCCTTGCTTTATGAGAAAGAACCGCTAATCGGTGTTGTGTTTGAGATTAACCATGATGAAATGTTCTCGGCCTGGAAAGGTGGTGGCGCATTTCTCAATGGAGTAGGTATACAAACTTCCGAAGCGCCAACAGTTGCCGATTCGTTACTTGGTACTGGTTTTCCCTATTACGATTACCATAAGCTCGATGAATACCTCGCCTTGTTCAAACATTTAATGAAACACTCCCATGGCATTCGCAGACCAGGTTCTGCTGCTACAGATTTGGCGTATGTTGCCTGCGGAAGATTTGATGGATTCTACGAATACAGCCTCAGCCCGTGGGATGTGGCAGCAGGTATTCTGCTCGTTAAAGAAGCTGGGGGAAACGTGAGCGATTTCTCTGGAGGAGACGATGCCATTTTCAGCAAAGAAATTATTGCCACCAATCCGCATGTGTTCAAAGAGTTTTCCGAGCTTCTGCGTAGTTACCTATGATTTACCTTAAAATGGAGATTAGCATCATTTGTAATCAACTTTTGCCTTAGCAACTACAAATATTTTTGAATGACATACGAAAACCTAAATTTTGAACTTGAAGATGGCGTTGCTATCATAACGCTTAATAGACCCGACAAACTAAACAGTTTCGACAATGCTTTGGCTGCCAATCTTCAGACCGTTCTGGACAATTGCATGGATAATTCTGAAGTGCGTTGCCTTCTCATAACAGGTGCTGGTCGCGGCTTTTGTGCAGGACAAGATTTAGCCGAAGCGGTTTCGTCAGATTTCGGTGAAATAGAAAATCATGTTGAGAGCAAGTTCAATCCTTTAGTTCGAAAAATTCGTGCTATAAAAAAACCTATGATTGCGGCCGTAAATGGCGTTGCTGCAGGCGCGGGAGCCAATTTGGCTTATTGCTGCGATATTGTTGTGGCTGCTGAAAGTGCCAAATTCATTCAATCCTTTATAAATATTGGACTAATACCAGACACAGGTGGCACGTACTTCCTTCCTCGAATGGTTGGCATGCACAAGGCAGCTGAAATGATGATGTTGGGTGAGAAAATGACCGCTCAAAAAGGGAAGGATTTGGGAATTGTTTACCGTGTTTTCCCTGATGGAGAGTTGATGGATGGTGCTATGGAATTGGCTAAACGTATGGCTTTAATGCCAACCAAAGGTTTGGGACTCATTAAAAAAGCCTTGAACATGAGTCTCAGACACGATTTGCAGCAACAGCTGGAAGTTGAACGGGATTTGCAAGGAAGAGCAGGTCGGAGCCACGATAATGCTGAAGGAATCAATGCCTTTTTAGAGAAGCGGAAACCAGTTTTTAGAGGGGAATAAGTTTATAGAATTGATAAAGCTTACAGCGTTGGCAAGTTCCGACCCCCCCTTAAAAAGATGATTTCCTATCATTTGTCAGAACTCTCCAAATTGAGCACAAACCGCCAGATGGGTCAGAAATTAGTTGATGAACGCGAGTGTTCTAAACCCCAAAGAATAATAGAAATCAGGTTGCAATTAACAACCACTTGTGAGCAACCCATGTAACGAAGCTACATTTCGAGGTTTTCTCAAAATAACTTCACTTCATGGAAATATTTCTTCTATCAGAAACCTGGATAGCTCTGCTCACGCTCACATTCCTAGAAATTGTTCTCGGAATAGACAACATCATTTTCATATCAATTATAACAGACAAACTACCTAAAAACCAACAGGCCAAAGGAAGAAACATCGGGTTAGCATTGGCTCTCTTATTCCGCATCGCATTGCTTCTTGGAATTACTTGGGTTATCGGTTTCTCTGAACCTTTATTCCATGTCTTTAATCATCCTTTTAGTGGCCGAGACCTTATTCTCATGGCAGGTGGGCTATTCTTGCTTGGAAAAAGCACTTCAGAAATCCATCACAAACTAGAAGGACAAAATGAAGATCAAGAGCCAGGAAACAAAGTAGCGCTAACACTAGGCAGCGCACTGGTGCAAATTGTAGCGTTAGATATGGTTTTTAGCTTCGATTCTATCCTCACCGCCATCGGGCTTACCGAGCATGTTACAATTATGATTGGAGCGGTTATCATTTCCATGATTATCATGATGCTATTCTCAGGTGCAATCAGCAGGTTCATTAACGACCGTCCTACGCTTCAAATTCTAGCCTTAGCCTTTCTCATTCTTATCGGTTTTATGCTGATGTTGGATGCATTGCACTATGACATCCCAAAAGGGTATATCTACTTCGCTGTTGCATTTTCTCTCCTTGTAGAAATGGTAAATATGCGGATGCGTAAAAAATCTAGTAAAACAGTTAAACTGAATAAACACATGACTCCCGATGAAAAATAAAACCCTCCTTCTCTTAGCAGCAATATTGCTGACTTTTAGTATTACACAAGCAATAGAACCACAGCTCGACAAAGCCAAGGTGCTTATTGCCTCCAACAAAACAAGAGATGCCATTCCCGTTTTGGAAGCTCTGCTGAAGGCCAATCCAAGCGCTGCACCGCACAATTATTTCCTCGGAATGTGTTTAATCAAGGAAGGCATTCGCATTGAAGAGGCTGTTGGATATCTAGAAAAAGCAGGAGCAGATTACGCCAAAACCGACCTCGACCCAGGCATGGGCGAACCAGAATTTTGCTGGTATTATCTGGTAATTGGTTACAGCAGATTAAAAGAATGCGACAAAGCAATGAGCACGTACAACAAGTTTGTACAGGTCTATTCTCAAGGAGATCCATTCTACACAAAAGAAGCAATGAAATGGATTGAACTTTGCCACGAACCTATGCGCATGGCTCAGGAAATAAAAACACGCAACTTCATAAACAAGAAACCAAGCAACTACCTAAAGGATAGATTAGTAAGCACACAGGCTGAAGCTCCGGAGGTTGTAACGCGCGAAGTAAACTACACCACTGCCTCTGTGCTATATGGTGTTCAGGTTAGCGCATCCATTACTCCAACCTACACTATCGATTTTAAAGGACTGAAAAACGTTGGTGTTTATGTAGATGAGAACAAGGTTTACCGCTATGTGATTGGAAACCTGAGCTTTCGTTCGCAAGCCGAAGAACTGTTAGAAGAAGTTCGTGCAAGCGGCTATCCCGATGCGTTTATTGTAGATATTAACCAACCAGAAACATACGGTGAAGAAGTAATGAGTTTAAACAGCATGAACATTGCTCCACAGCTAAAAGGAAACATTGAATTCCGTGTTCAGATTGGCGCTTTTGCAGAAACATTACCAAAAGACCTTCGCAAATTTTACTTTGAAATTGATAAGTTGAAGGAGGTACGAGAGAACGATCTAACCATCCTAACCGCAGGAAAATTTGACACGTATGCCGAAGCACAAGCCCACCGCGATATGCTGCAAAAGCAAGGTCTGGGAGATTCTTTTGTAACGGCCTTCAACAAACGGAAGCGCGTTCCTGTAAGCGTTGCTATTAAGTACCTTGACCAAGAAGTAAAAGAGGAGCTCGTGCCTCAAAAGCGAGGGAAGAAATGAGTGTCCAGCTTCATGCTACCAGTCATTATCTTTGAGGCATGTTTCAAATGATTGAACTAAATCGTGAACCACTCTTAGCGCTATGCAAAAAGTATGCGGTAGATGAGCTATATCTTTTCGGTTCGGCAACGACTAGTTCTTTCGATGTGACAAAAAGCGACTTGGATTTTGCAGTTAAATTTTCTGAAAAAGTTCCTGTCATCGACATGGCCGACCATTTCTTTGGGCCCATCAACGGGTTGGAAAAATTGTTCGGCAAAAAGATTGACCTCGTTTCAATACCTGCATTAAAGAATCCGATTTTTATCGAAGAACTGAATTCCACTAAAGTTCAGCTTTATGCAGCGTAACGTTGTTCTCAAATACATTCTCGATATTGAATCTATCATTCTGGAAATTGAACAGGTGATTGACTCCGGTGAAAACAACCATGAGTTATTTACGAGAAACTTCATGGCCATCCGCACCCTAGAACGGAATTTAGAGATTATTGGCGAAGCCATTAGTAAAATGCGGAAGGTTGATTCCTCCATCAATATTGAACACGCGGCAAGCATTATTTCTCTTAGAAATTACCTTGCTCATGCCTATGACAGCATCGAGATTTCAGTTATTTGGTCAATTGCAGTCAAACACGTTCTTGAATTGAAGAAAGAAGTAACTCGTTTGAAGGGTTAAATTCGCGCCTCGATAAATGGAATCCAACTTCATACATAAACTATTTGAACAGCATCAGAAAGTGGGTAAATGCCTTTCTCCAGAGGTTGTTGCCAACTGGCTGAACGAGCTTCTTGGCGTACTGTATGCTGAACGAAGCACCTCCAAATTTGAAAACGAATCTGATTTCACTGCTCATTATGAAGATTTAAAAACGCTCTTAGGCGACATCCTTTGTTCTTGTTCGGAGATTGAGCCTAAGCAAACAGTAGATAAGTTCTTTAGCGAATTACCAGCCATAAAAGCAGCTCTCGATCTGGATTTAGAAGCCACTTTTCTTGGTGATCCTGCTGCAAAAAACAAGCATGTTGTTGCGCGGTCTTATCCCGGATTTTACGCCATTGCGGCCTATAGAATTGCCAATAAACTGGATAGAATGGGAACACTTCTTGTGCCACGGGCAATTACAGAAAGCGCACATATCCAAACAGGAATTGACATTCACCCATCTGCAACTATCGGAGAATATTTCTGCATAGACCACGGAACTGGTGTTGTGATTGGAGAAACCACCGTTATCGGCAACCATGTAAAACTGTATCAAGGCGTAACGCTGGGTGCTTTAAGTGTGGATAAGAAAGATGCAACAACCAAACGTCATCCGACTATTGAAGATGAAGTTGTAATCTATGCTGGCGCCACTATTTTAGGTGGAAATACAACCGTTGGAAAAGGCTCAGTCATTGGCGGAAATGTTTGGCTAACGCGAAGCGTTCCTGCAGGAAGCAAAGTCTATTACAGCGCCAGTATGAGCGATGAAAGCGGGAATACTGATCGCATCACAATAAAGAGTTGATAAGTTTATAAAGAGATAAAGTTGATTGGTTAGCCCGTCATTGCGAGTGAGGAACAAACGCGGCAATCTCTTCAATAATTACTAATTCAGAATTGAGCAATATGGGAATTGAAAGCCTAATTGGTAATACGCCACTTGTAGAAATCACACATCTCAACCCCAATCCGAACGTTCGCATTTTCTGTAAGCTAGAAGGCAACAACCCAGGCGGAAGCGTGAAAGACCGGGCGGCTTACGGAATGATAACCGAAGCACTAAAACGGGGCGACATCAAACCGGGAGATAAGCTGGTGGAAGCCACGAGCGGAAACACAGGAATTGCCTTGGCAATGATTGCGCAGTTAAGAGGTGTTGAAATGCACCTCATTATGCCCGATAGTGCCACCGAAGAACGCAAACAAACCATGCGTGCTTATGGAGCAAAACTTATCCTAACACCATCAGAAAAGACCATTGAATATTCGCGCCAGCTAGCAGAAGAAATGGCCGCTACTGGCGATTATTTTACCCTCAACCAATTTGGCAATCCCGATAACTGGGGAATGCACTACAAAACCACAGGACCAGAGATTTGGCAGGACACGAATGGCCAAATCACGCATTTTGTTTCCGCCATGGGGACTACGGGAACAATTATGGGCGTTTCTCGCTACTTAAAAGAACAGAATCCTGATGTTCAGATTGTGGGCACTCAACCAACAGACGGCTCCAAAATTCCAGGTATCAGAAGATGGTCACCAGAATTTCTACCAAAGATTTTTGAAGCAGAGCGAGTTGACCGTACCGTTGATGTAAGTCAGGATGACGCTACAAATACCACTCGCAGAATGGCACGCGAAGAAGGAATTCTTGCAGGAATGAGCAGTGGAGGCGCACTTTTTGCAGCTTTAAAAGTCGCTTCCGAACTGGAAAGTGGAACCATTGTTTGCATTACTTGCGACCGTGGCGATCGCTACCTCAGTTCTGACCTTTTTAACTTCTGATAAGAACAGTCAGAACCCCTACTTTTGCGCGATAAGAAATGCGCATTTCAGCTTCCATATACGCCAACGGAGAAAAGGATATTCTCAAAACTGTGAAAGAGTTGGAAGCCCATCATGCCGACATGTTGCACATTGATTGTAAGAACGATTTTTCTGTTTTTGACGATTTAGAACGCGTAAAGAACGAGACCACTCTCCCACTCGACCTGCATCTTATTACTTCCTCACCAATGGACTTTGCTTCCGCGTTAGAAACAAATCCTGTTGACTTTCTCACTATTCAGTACGAAAACCTGAACGGAGCGCGCGAATTACCGAAATCGGGTTTCAAGAAACTGGGATTAGCTCTGACCTCCGAAACCTCGCTTAATGTTTTTGAAAGGTTCGAAAAACAATGTGATTTCGTATTGTTAATGGCCACAACCCCGGGAGAAAGTGGCGGCACATTCAACAAGCAGAACTTCAAACGCATCCGAGAATTCAAACAAAAATTTCCGACCAAACAAATTCATGTTGATGGCGGTGTAAATGCTGAAGTCTCCTTCATTCTTAGAAATTTAGGCGTGCATTGTGCTGTTTCGGGTTCGTACTTATTTAAGCAACATTCTGTTGGTGGTGCCATGCTCAATCTTAAAAATGGTGAGGCAAATTCACATTATACTGTTTCAGATTTTATGCTTGGCTCAGACGAAACGCCAACAGTTCTTGTTTCTGAATTGAGTTTAAAAAGCATCTTTCAAAGTATTGATGAATCAAAAATGGCGTTCACAATCATTGTTGATGAAAATCGCGTTCTGAAAGGAATTGTGAGCAATGCAGACGTACGGAAAGGGCTTCTTCGGAACATTCAAAACCTAAACGGGTTAGAAGCCGAGTCGCTCATAAATACCTCACCCATTACGTTTAATGAAGACCGTACCGTAACTGAACTGTTGCGATTTGTACGCCATCAACCTATTCCGATAAACTTTTTGCCCATAGTTAATTCCAACGGAAAACTAACGGGTTCTCTCACGTTTAACGACCTTATAAAAGGAGAATGATAATAGAACTGAACAAAAAAGTAAACGAAGAACGAGCACATGATTTGGCTAAAACCGCCAAAGCATTTTGCATTTATGACGGAACACGATTTGTGCTAATCAACAGTTCTTCGGAGAAGGAATTACCGACCGAATTGGAAAACTCCACAGATACGTTTTTTGTCTTTGATAATGACCTGCAATTAGGCAGCCGCAAATACAAAAACGAGACCCGAGAAATTCAGCTTGGGAAAGTTCGTATTGGAGGGGATTCTGGAAATACGGTAGTTATTGGCGGCCCTTGTTCCGTTGAAAGCGAAAAGCAAATTCGTTCTTCCGCTATCTTAATGAAAGAACTTGGAATCAGCACGTTGCGTGCTGGTGCTTACAAACCGCGAACATCTCCTTACAGTTTTCAGGGAATGGGCCTCAAAGGCTTAAAATTACTAGCCAAGATGCGCGATGAGTTCGGTTTAAATATCATTACCGAGGTAAGAGACGCTACCCAAATAGATGATATTATAGAGTACTCTGACATTATTCAGATTGGGGCCAAATCTATGTACGACCATGGCATTCTAAAGAAGTGTGGCAAAGCCAAACAACCAGTTTTACTAAAGCGTGGTTTCGGCACAACGCTACAGGAGTTCGTTCAGGCAGCAGAATTCATTCTTTCTGGAGGAAACCAGAATGTAATGCTTTGCGAACGTGGCATTAGAACGTTTGAAACCAAGACTCGCTTCACGCTAGATCTTTGCGGTGTTTCTTACTTAAAAGAGCACACAAATCTACCATTGGTATTGGATCCATCTCACGCTATGGGATATGCGTATGGCGTTGCAGATTTGAGCAGAGCATGTGTAGCAATGGGAGTAGATGGGTTATTGGTAGAAGTTCATCCTAATCCTGCTGTTGCAAAAAGTGATGCTTCTCAGCAATTGAATCATGAACAATTCAAAGATTTGTTAGAAACCTTACGCCCAGTAGCCAAGGCTATAGGTAGAAATATTATTTAGTGAATAGCGACCAGTGAAAAGCGATTAGATTTGCCAAATGAGCTTGTTTTCAATCATATTTCTAAGCACACTTTTGTTCATTCATGTATTTTTCGCTATTCGATTTACGAAGCAGATTCATCAATCACCAAGATTCAAACCCACTCAAAAACGATAGAATACTGTAATGATTTGGTTGATTCCATTTCTTTGGTTTTTACTAGTCAAACCAATGCTAAGCTCTACCGAGATAATGACCAAATCGAAACGAAAAAAGCAAAAGGACTCTACACCCGCAAGGGAATCTGAGAGCGCAATTTATGGGGGTTAACAATCACTATTTTCCAATCACTAATCGCAATAAATGAGCCATCAAGATGCATTTGAAGAATTCGCAACCCACAATATCAAATTTTTGGTGTTAGATGTAGACGGAGTAATGACTGACGGTGGAATGTATTACACCGAAGGCGGAGATCAGTTTAAAAAGTTCAACACCAAGGATGGAATGGCCATCAAGGTTGTTTTAGCAAAAGGAATAAATGTGGCATTTCTGAGTTCAGGAAGCACAGAAAACATCATTCAAAACAGAGCCCAAACCTTGGGCGTAAAACGCGTTTATGTGGGTTCAAGACCGAAGATTGATGTGCTGAATGAATGGTGCAAAGAGCTGGAAATTACCACTAAAAATGTGGCATACGTTGGTGATGACATGAACGATTTGGAAGTGATGAATGCCGTAGGTTTTTCAGGCTGTCCAGCAGATGCTGTTGAAGCCATCAGACTAAAAGCCAATGTTATTCTGAATCAAAAAGGCGGAGCCGCTTGCGTTCGTGAATTTGTAGATGAGCACCTATTGAAAAATTAGGAAATGAAGGTTATTGGAACCTTCTTTGAAAAGATTCGGCAAAAGTTAAAAAAGTGGTTACGCACATTTGTGCAATGGCGGCTTCGTAATGTTTCGCCTCACAATTTTGTACTTATCCTTAGTGTTTTGGTTGGTTTTACCTCAGGACTTGTAGCTGTCACCATCAAGAATGCAGTACACGTTATACAATCAGGACTGCTCAGCGAATACATCCGACCGGTTCAACAATATCTCTACTTTGTTCTTCCGACCATCGGAATTCTCATCACGTATCTCATCATTCATCGTGTAATAAAAAAACCTGTTGGCGAAGGTGTTCCGCTCATTCTGTATTCACTGAGCAAGGAAAATGGCTTCATTAAGTTTTACCACACGTTCGCATCTCTCATCACCGCACCATTTACAGTTGCGTTTGGGGGTTCTGTTGGATTGGAGGCACCAACCGTGATTACAGGATCGGCCATCGGCTCCAATTTGGGGCGCATATTCCATCTCGATTATAAAATGCGCACGCTGCTCATTACCTGTGCCGCAGCAGGAACAGTTTCCTCCATCTTCAATGCTCCCATCGCAGGTATTGTGTTTGCCGTTGAAGTAATCATGATTGACTTGACTACGGCTTCTCTCATTCCATTGCTGATGGCTTCAGCTTCCGCATCCGTCACCTCGCGTTTGTTTCTAGGCAACGACACTCTTTTTCATTTTTCGCTTACGGAGGTATTGCAACTTTCGGACGTTCCGTTTTACATTCTCCTAGGAATAACGGCAGGCTTAGTTTCTGTCTATTTCACCATTACTTTTCTAACCATTACCAAGTTTGGAACGAGAAAAATGAACCCCTACTTGCGTATTGCTGGTGGCGGTGCGTTGCTTGGAATAATGTTGTTTGTCTTCCCTCCGCTTTATGGCGAGGGTTTCGGCCTTATCAATTCGCTTATTGACGGAAATTATTCAAGCATATTCGATAACACATTATTTGTTGGTTTGGAGAACCAATTACCGCTCATGCTCCTTTTCCTCACGGGACTGGTGATTTTCAAAGCGATTGCCACTTCAGTAACAATCGGAATTGGAGGCGTTGGAGGAATATTCGCACCAACGCTATTCATGGGAAGCACCTTGGGATTTATTGTGGCCAAAACGTTGAATCTCGTGGGTTTTGAAGATATTTCCGTGGTCAATTTCACCTTGGTTGGAATGGCTGCACTTATGGGTGGAAACATGCGTGCACCTCTCACGGCTATCTTTCTCATTGCCGAAATCACGAACGGTTATTCGTTATTTGTACCGCTTATGATTGCGGTTTCGGTGGCATTTCTCACCTCCAAATTCTTCTTTCCACATTCGGTTTATAACTTTAAACTGGCCAGTCGCGGAGAGTTACTCACTCATCACAAAGACAGAAATGTGCTTACGCTCATGCGAATGGATCAATTGCTCGAACGCAACCTTGTCTGTATTAGACCAGAAATGAATCTCGGACAACTTGTACAAGTTATCAAGTCGTCATCACGCAATATTTTTCCAGTAGTTGACACGGAGGAGAATTTTCTAGGTATAATCTTCTTGGATGATGTGCGCGACATCATGTTCGACACTTCTAGATACAAAACCGTTAGTGTGAATGAGCTGATGCACCAACCATTAGGAAAAGTAGAAATAACCGACAGCATGGAAAAGGTGGTAAATGCTTTCAAAAACGTGGGGGCTTGGAACCTTCCCGTACTTGAAAACGGCAAGTACAAAGGTTATTTGAGTCGCTCTAAACTATTTACTGAGTACAGAAAATTGTTGGTAGAGTTCTCAGAGGATTAAACCTGCCATCTCATTACCAATCAAAGTCTATCGTATCTTTATAGTGTCTTTAGTTTATGGTGAACTACTGACAAGCTTTAGAAGCCGCAGAAACCCGTCACAGGTGGAGCGGCTTCTTTTTTGTTGCAGATTATTAAAGTTGATCAACAATCTGGCGAAAAACATGCCTCCAGCGAACTCTTTCTGCTGCAACCTTATCGTCTTTATTGGCCATTAAGACAATGATGATTTTCTTTTCTGGATGTACATAAATATGCTGCTTGTACAGGCCATCTGCCATGTAATCTCCATAAGCTTTTTCGCCAATGTGCCAATTGTAATTGTATCCAAAACCGCTACCGTTTGTAGTATCTCTACTGATGGATTTTTGCACCCACGCTTCTGAGACAATTTGATTGCCATTCCAATTGCCATTGTTCAAGAACAGACGTCCAAACTTGGCGTAATCCGAAGCAGTTGCCCCCATGCAGCAGAACGTTTTGTCCTCGCCTTTTTTATCTACAGTCCAAATGGCATCTGAACACATGTTGATAGGCTTCCAAATTTTCTCACTAAGATACTCCGATGCTTTCTTGCCTGTTGCACGATGTAAAATGAGTCCAAGAAGCTGTACATCCAAGTTGATGTATTCTTGATACGTTCCCGGTTCATGTTCAAACTCTACATTTTTGAGTGCTTTTAGTACATCATTGCCATAGTAGAGTTGAGCATCAGTTATCAACTTCAGTTTAAAACCAGATGTCATGTTAAGCAAATGCTCTAATTCCAATTTCTCGGATTTGGGAATCCTCTTCAATTCAGGAATGTAATCGACAACCTTGTCATGTACACTCTTGATTTTTCCTTCTTCGATTGCAATACCAATTAGTGCCGAGGTGAAAGATTTGGCAACTGAGTAAGAAGTATTTAGATCCAATGCGGTAGTTTTCTGCCCATGGAAATCATAAAGCAAGGTGTCGTTTCGGATAATGAGCATGCTCCTAACTGGACGAGATTCATTAAGCTGATTTAGCGTAACGAAATAAGGACTTCCGCTACTCCAATCCGTCACTTTCAGATTTTCGGAAATCACATTCACATCCTCATAAAACTGAAAACAGTCAGTGCCAGCGGCAATCTCAGATGATGGAAAACGATGAATGTCCTTTTTGTCCGGAAAACCAAGGAACACGCCTCGCGTAAGCGCACAGCCAGAAAAAAGAAGCGTTATGCTGGTTAGAAAAATAAATACTGATAGGTGGCCGTTTGTTTCCCTGACGGAGGAAGGGTCTCTATTGATTTTTGCCATGATTAGGTTACCAATAATAAAACGGGCAACAAATTGAGTGATTAGCTAACTTCAAAATAAGGTTCTCTTTCTACCAGTAAACAGGCCCCTTGCCCAAATACTTTTCGATGATTGGCATATAGTATGACCTCAGATCATCCAGCTCATAAGTCTGCGGACGCTTGGTGTACAGGTCATACTTATTGAAATCGCGTACCCAATCCAAGTACGGTTTTTCCTCCTCAGCCATGATGTTCATGTAACTGCCGCTCTTGTGCCACGGATAAAAGCTGTGATACCGAATCATGGTCATCCCTTCTTTAGGAATTAGATTCTCTTTATGATTGGACAGTACTTGAAACAGGTACTCATCATGTCCCCAAGCTTTTAGTGCATTATCCAAACCATAACCTTTGCAGTACATACCAAATTCGGTGTTGTATCGAGCATTCTGCATATCTGGGTTCAACTTGTTGAACTCAGGATAAACCAACGTTTCTGGAAATTTACAACCAACAAGGAAAATATCCCCTACCAATCCCCATTGCTCGTTCATGCTGGTGCCATCCTCGTCTTCTCCCCACATAAACATGCACTTGCCTAGATCGTGTATCAAACCTACCAGTTGCATCCAATCTGGTCTGTTATCCGCACGCATGCCTTCTGCTGTTTGCACCAAATGATGCAAGTTTGGCAGGTTCATGTCGGGGTCGCTGAGGTCAACGAACACATTCAGCTTTTCCATGGCTTCCCATACGTGCATCGGTTTATCAAACGTGAGGTATTTCTGGTGCATGCGCTGCACATACTCCACCGTTTGGTTGGTGCGCATTTTACGGTAATTCTCTCTTACCGTGGCAATGGTTTCGCCTTCCTCATAATTACGGAAGTTGGCGGCTGTGGCGGTTGTTTGCATGGTGTAAAGTTAAGCGATGAAGACGTGAAGTGATAAGGAGTTTCGCAGTCTGCGTCAGTTCGAGTGCGCGAGGTACGAGCGTGTATCGAGAACGGTGCATAAGGACAGAATTCTCGATACGATTTTTCGTTCCTCAAAATCACTCGAATTGACACCTAAGGTATTGATGGCCCGGTCAGTTCGAGTGCGCGAGGCACGAGCGTGTATGGAAAACCATGAGAGAAAATGGACTATCCGCTTATCCCTAACTTTACCCCATGCTTAAGTACAGCGCAGACATTCGAACGCTGGCCGTGGTAACGCTCTATTTCACGTGCTCCGTTTTGGCTTGGATTTACTTTCCTGCTGAATGGTATTTACGACTGCCGATTATGGCGCTGTTGGCGGTACTCTCGTTCATGTGCGCGGTCATTGTCCACAACACCATTCATCATCCCATTTTCAAGAACAGATGGGCGAATAAAACCTTTCAGGTGATACTCTCTTTCACTTACGGGCATTCTGTGAGCGCGTATGTTTCGGGGCACAACTTTAGCCATCATCAGCATACGCAAAAACCAATGGATCGTATTCGCAGCACACAAATGCGATACAAGTGGAACTTTCTCAATCAGTTCATGATATTCTTTCAGAATGCGCCTGGCATAATGAAGGACGAGAACATTTTCGCTAAGCGAATGCTAAAGGAAAAACCATCTTGGTTCCGTCAATACGTACTTGAAATGGTGATTGTGCAAGGCGTTAAATTCGGATTGCTGTTCTACAATTGGGAATACGCCTTGCTGCTCATTTTTATTCCTCACCTCTATGCCGCTTGGGGTATTGTGGGTACCAATTACTGGCAGCACGATGGTTGCGATGAGAACCATCCTGTCAATCACTCGCGCAACTTCATTAATCCATTCTTAAACTTCCTTGCTTTTAACAACGGTTTTCATGGTGCTCATCACGAAAGACCAGATTTACACTGGAGTATGCTTCCTGCTTATCATGCCGAACACATCCGTCCGCAATTACATCCTAACCTAGAACAGAAGTACCTCCTGCCCTATCTCTGGAAAACCTGCATTTGGCCAGGCAAGCGATTGGATTACCTCGGCAATCCTGTGATTTTGGATGATTCTGTTAAATATGAAGATTGGATTGCCAGCGCGGATATTGAGGCGAACAAGTATCAGTTGGGGGTTGAGAATTAGAAGGCCCGGATCAACGGTTCAGGGCGTACTCAAGTTTATTGAGTTCCTGCAGTGTTGCATCGGTTGCATCGGTTGAATCTGAATTCGGGAGCTTGCTCTCAGGATAAAAATTCTCCAATAATTGCCTGAGAATGACAAATGCTTTCGGAGACCGTAATGCAGGAGTACTCAGGTCACGAATAAGATAACTGACCAGCTTTGCTTTCTTGGACTGATACTGACCGATCATCAGCTCGTTGGCACTTTCAGAAGCCTGATGGGTTTGGATGGTCCTGTCCAACTTCCGAATCTCTTCCACCAGATCCACCAGCTTGTATATGTGATTGTCAGTCATGTCTTAAATTTAGCGTTTCTCGCCAACACCTTCGACCGCACAAGCTCCGTTTGCCAGCCTCTTTCCTGTAGCCAAGAAACGAGGGAGTCTCGGTTTCTAGCATCATCATCAATCTGATGCGTTTCCATTGAAATAAATGCAATAGAATTGAGTTCTTCTGAACTCAGACAATAGAGAATATCGTACTCTGCTCCCTCACAATCGAGTTTGAGGATGTGAATTTGACTGAGCTCATGCTCTTTCATTAAGGTTGTCAATTTCTGAGAACGGACCGAAACAGAATCCTTCCCAGAGTCCAATCCATACATGCTTGCCGAAGTGCTGAACGAATCAGAATTATCGAATTGAATTTCGACCTCATCATCAGAATCCGACAAAACCCCTTCAATTACACTCCAGTTAAAAGAAGCATTGCGAGCCTTGTTCATATTGAGCAGTTCCAAATTCTTAGGCATCGGTTCAACAGAAACAACTTTCCCCTTGGGAAACCGTGTAAAACTGAAGGCTGACAGGTAGCCCACATTCGCGCCCACATCCACAATAATAGGAGAATTGCTCATCCGCAGCACCTCATCCTTTATCTCATCAAAACGATAATCATCTGTAAAAAAGACTTCCTTGGCCGTGTGCATCATCCTGTCAGGAACTTCAACCGAAACGCCATTGTGACTTTCTAGAACAAACGGATTCTGCTTATTCAATCCCCATTTATGAAGCAGATATGCAGGAAAATTCCGCACATTCCGAACCATTCCTAATACGCGTCTCATCTATCTGAAAATCCAGTATAGCGCAACGGTAGCAGCTATTATCAATCCGCTCCAAATTTTCAGACCTATCGGTAGCTTGAGGTCGTAATCAAACTTAACTGGTATTACAACTGGTTCCTTCTGTGGTGATTTTAAGGTAACAACCGTAATGTAAATGCAAATGATAACAAAGGTTATCATCATGTAATGGAGAAAGGCAATTTTGCCATCTTCTGGCAGAACAAGACTATCAATGGCCAGCAGCGCACCGTAAACTGGGATGTTCAATAAAATCCCACCGATAATTGCCTTTGCAGGTACTTTCTTCCACAATAGCCCAAAGATGAAGGCGGCTAAGATGCCGGGCTGTATCAGTCCGGAGAATTTTTGAATGTAATCGTAAAGACTATCGAAACTTCCAACTATTGGCGCCCAAAGGCAACCGAAAACAACTAAAACTACGGTGGTTATTCTTCCAACTTTAACCAAGTTTTTTTGAGACGTGTCTTTGGCGTAAAAGGGAACAAATATGTCCATGGTGAAAATGGTGCTGCATGAATTTAAAAGTGAATCAATTGTGCTCATTACAGCTCCGAATATTGCGGCCATCATCAGACCGAAAAAGCCTACAGGTAATATCTCTTTCAGCAAATATGCATACGCTTCATCTTGTTTGATACCCTCAGCCAGCATGACATCGCCATATAAATAGAACGCCATTATTCCAGGAAACACAACAATGAAAGGAATGAGCAATTTCAAGGTTGCTCCGAACAGTATTCCTTTCTGTCCTTCTATTAAGTTTTTTGCCGCCAGCGTTCTTTGGGTTATGAATTGGTTAAGGCCCCAGTAGTAAATATTCGGAATCCACATTCCACCAATGAATACAGCAACCCAGGGAAGTTCTGGATGATTTGCTGGTAGTACAGTATGCAAACGGTCTTTCGCCACATCGAAAAAAGATGTTATTCCAACGTTAATGTTATCCATGCGACTAGGCTCCAAGCCTTCAAGCAAGTCTTGGCCAAATCGAATTCCAAATGCTTCAAAACTTAAGAAGGTAACTACCAAGCCACCTATCATCAATGTTGTTGCCTGAATAAGGTCAGACCAAACCACCGCTTTTAATCCTCCATAAACCGTGTATGCCCCAGCAATACCTCCAATTATCCAAATTCCCACTACTTGGTCTAAGCCAAAAATAGTGTGCAGCGCTAACGCACCTGAGTAAAGAACAGTTGCCAGTGTAACAAGCACAAAAAATACGATTACCAGCACGGCCATTAATGTTCTGGCATTTCGGTTAAAACGATATTCCAGAAACTCAGGAATTGTGTAGATGCCCGCTCTTAAAAAACGAGGCAGGAAGAAAACCGCCACCAAGACTAATGTAACTGCCGCAATCCACTCGTAGCTGGCTATGGCCAACCCAACGGAACTAAATCCCTTTCCTGACATTCCTACAAAATGTTCGGAAGAGATGTTAGAGGCGATGAGTGAAAGACCTATAAGCCACCAAGTAAGTCCTCTTCCTGCAAGGAAGTAATCTTCGGAGGTTTCTTCTTTACGTCCCGCATAGAGCGAAACTCCGATTACCAATACGATAAACGAGAAAAACGTAATGAGGTCGATGACACTAAAATCCATGAGCAAGGTGTATTGGTTGGGTGCTAAACTACTAATTAGACCTATTAGGTTTTAGAAACAGGGGTGTCCGAAAAGACCTTGTGTGTTCAAATTAGCCGCTACCAAATACAAATTCGTTCTCAAATGGTGTCGTCCCTACGGGACTTTCCCCTCATGTTCCAGACTCAATGCTACCATAATTCTGTCCCGCTGGGACTAGGTGTAGTTCCGTAGGAACGAAATTATGGTAGAAACCCAAATAGTATTAAATGATTATCCGCTTGTTTCCCCAATTACTAAAAATAGGCGGTCAATCTTATTTGCGATGGACAATTTGCAATTTCCGATCGGCAATTTGTCAATGCCTAAAAAGAGTTGACCGTTTTTCAAATTCATTTTCTTTAGCGGGCGAAACCCTTGTTCACGTATTGAACCGGATCGCACGGCAGATTGCAAATTGTCTATCGCAAATTGTCCATTGCAAATTATTTTCAGGCATTGATGAAAACAGCAGGTGATATTTATCCCGTTGGGGAAAGTTGCGGATAAGCATATAGTATTAAACCAAATCTCCGTAGGAGCGAAACCAGAAACACTACTAATTCGTTCCTGAAACCTGCATTTCGGAGCCCCTGTTTCTAAAACCTAGTGGTCTGGTGCCTCGCCCTCCGAACTCTTACCTTCGAACCAATGCAATTGCTCAACATCCATTTACGTAGAATTCATTGGGCCATTTCAAGCTCTTCGCTCCTATCCTATCCTTTTTGCACCGATTATTTTAAGGATGAAGAGCACGAACTGAATGTGCTTGCAAAATTGTCTCAACTAGATAGACAACCAGAAATGGTAAATGCGCATTTCGACAATCTGCGCCACATGCCAATGGGCAAATATTTTGAGCAGTTGGTGTTCTTCATGTTGAAAAATGACAATCGTTACGAATTGATGCTGGCCAATCATCAAGTAAGAGAAGGAAATCGAACCATTGGCGAATTAGACCTCATTGTAAAAGATACGCAAACACAACAACGGGAGCATTGGGAAATAGCGCTTAAGTTCTATTTGCAATGCGATTCATCTCCAAGGCATCAAAAACTCATAGGCCCAAACGCGGTTGACGATCTAGCGCGTAAAATGGAAAAGCTGACCAAAAGGCAAATGCCGCTTTCCAGACATTCCTCCATCCAGTATTTGGTTGGAGCGGAAAAAACCGAATCCAGACTATTTCTAAAAGGACAGCTTTTCTATCATCTCGGAAAAGCGTTTATTCTTCCAACTAATGCTAATCCGAATCACGAAAAAAATTGGTGGTGCCACGTTTCAGAAATGGATGAAATGCTTTCGAGCGATTTGAAATGGTGCATTCTTGACAAGCCAGATTGGATTGGACGACATCAAAGAAATGTTGATTTCAAACAACTTTCTTCAAATGGAATGAAAGAACATTTGGCCAAGCATTTCGAGTCAGACAATAAATCGGTTCTAATCGTAGGAATGATTCAAACAGAAAATGGTTGGATTGAAAACACTCGCGGTTTTGTTGTAAATAATAATTGGCCACACAATACGCTTCGTAATTGACAGCTATTTTTGAAACTTCTTAACTAAACAACCCCATGAAATACACGCCCCTTTTCTTCGCCATTGTTCTTGCATTTGGCTTTTCATCTTGCAACACCGACAAGGATCCAGATCCAACTGGCCCGAACTTGGTTTTTAAATTCAAATTCGACCCAACGCAAGAACGACTAGGAAGTTTAGGAACTCCAGTAGGCGTTGCTGCAGGAAATGCTGCCCAATCGCCAAGTTTCAACAGCATTTCTGGGCATTACGTAGAATTGATTCCTTCGACATGGACAGCATTAGGTGCAGGAGAAATCGTTTACCAAGGTGTTGAAACAACTGCAGGCGGAGCAAATGCAGTAGATTTTAGCAAAGCAAAAGTGGTTGGAGAAAACGAAGTTTTCTTTTCTATACCGCTGGAGGATTTGGCCGCTGGCACTTACGAATATGTTCGGGTTTCGGTCACCTATCAGAATTATGACATCCTTTTTAATGTTCAAGGTTTTACGCAAGAGACAGGAACGCTGGCATCTTTTGTTGGTTTTAATACATATCTTAATTCGTACGTCATTGACCAAGAAACAGTACAAGTGAATGATGACAAGCTTCAAGGTTATTGGGGCTTTGAAACTACCGTTGATGTGCCTTTTGTAGGTCCTTATACAACGGTAACCGAAGGTCAAGCACAGCCTGGGGCAACCACCGTTGTCAACCCGCTTTTCGCAAGTAGTCCAATTCCGGCTGGTAGTTGCTTGGTCACCGGTGAATTTGACAGCCCATTGGTTCTAAATGGCAATGAAACTGAGGATGTTACCGTTGTTCTTTCTGTATCAACGAATCAAAGTTTTGAGTGGCCTGACCCTGACGGTAATGGTCAGTACGACCCAGCTGATGGCGATGTGCCTGTGGATATGGGACTCCGTGGATTGAAGGCCATCGTGCAATAATAATTCGCAATTGATATAAGTCAGTTTCCATTCACAATTTGCATTTTGCGAGCTGAAACGCAATCAGCCCCTTTTTATGCAAAAATTAGTTATTGCTGCCCTCCTACTCGCCCTTTCCTTTCAAGGTCAAGCACAGGTAAGAACCTTCGACTTCAACCCGAAACAGATCATCGACCCGAACAACATTGATATTGTCCGTGATGAATATGGTGTGCCGCACATCTTCGGGAAGACCGATGCGGAAGTAGCATACGGCTTGGAATGGGCAGCAAGTGAGGACGATTTCGAGACACTGCAATTCTTGCTGATGGCGGCCAAATGCTACTTGGGAATCCACCTAGGGGCTGAAGGCGCACGGATCGATTATGCGGTGCAGGCAATGGGATTACATGAATTTGTAGAGAAAAATTATGAATCAGGCGTTGCCGATGATTTCAAACTGATTCTGGAAGCTGCCTGTCAGGGCGTGAATGCGTACGCAGCGGCACATCCGGAGGAGGTTTGGGTGAAGAAGGCGTTCCCTGTCGCGCCACAGGAGGTCATCATCGGTTTTATGCTCGGGCAAAGCCTGATGGCCGGGGTTGATGGTGTGATAAGCGGCATCCTTGATGGCCGTTTTGCCAAAGAACTTCCCAAAAAAGAGGTTAACGATGATGGCATCGGCTCTAACGCTTATGCGTTCAATTCGGCATTAACGGATCATGGCAACACGTATCATGTCATTAATTCGCATCAACCGCTGGAAGGCATTCTTTCCTGGTATGAGGCGCATCTGCACAGCGAGGAAGGTTGGAACATCACGGGCGGACTGTTCCATGGCAGCGTTTCTGTGCTTCATGGAACGAATGAGAATCTGAGCTGGGCGCACACCACGGGCAACCTCGACCTGCAGGATGTGTATGTGATGAACATGCATCCGAAGAAGAAAAAGTGGTACAAGTTTGATGGCGAATGGCACAAACTGGAAACCAAACGTGCGAAACTGCGGGTCGGTCTCGGCAAAAAACAAGGATTCAAAATTGCCATCAGGAAGAAGTACTGGTGGAGCAAATATGGACCGACATTCATTACAAAACACGGGACATTCGCCTTTAGAATGCCTTCCTTGTTTGAAATGAACGCTGGCGAGCAATGGTACCGGATGAACAAGGCCAAAAACTACGCGGAGTTTTATGAAACGCTTAAAATTCAAGGTGTGGTGATGCAGAACATTACTTACGCGGATAAGAACGATACCATCTTCTTCATCGCCAACGGCAAAGTTCCGCGCAGAGACCCGAATTACGATTGGAGCAAAGTTCTGCCGGGAGACACATCTGCAACGCTTTGGACAGAATACCTTAAAGTTGAGGAATTGGCGCAAAACCTCAATCCAGCCTGTGGATACGTGTTCAATACCAACAATTGCATTTACAACAACACGTGTTTAGATTACGTGAACGACCCCGACCTTTTCCCCGTTAGTATCGGATATGATGCCAGCCAGCGCACCAACCGAGGCAATAGAAGCAAAGAGATCCTGGAAGGGCTTTCGCACATAGATTACGAAGGCGTGAAGAAATTGAAGTTTGATGTTCAGTTTCCTGACAGCATGGTTTTCCTGAAGAACTACCCGATAATGGGGCTTTTTGATATGGAACCTGCGGATTTTCCTGATGTTTCTGATGTACTGGAAAAGTTTCAGCAATGGGATTTCCGTTCGGATAGCACTAACATGCAAGCAGCTGTGATATTTACCATGATGTATGAGATGTACAACGACAACTCTTTCAGTGTGAAGGATGTGCGAGAAAACGACAGCATTAGAACCGCGTTTTTTCTCGAAAATCTGCGTTCAACCAAAGAACGTCTGATAAAGCATTTCGGAACTATCGACCTTCCTCTTGGCGATGTTCAGGTGCTATCGCGTGGAGGGGTTGAACTGGCCATAAACGGTGGCCCGGATGCGATCAGGGCAGTTTACAGCAAAGAGCGAGAGGATGGCAGACTGGAAATGTTCCTTGGCGATGGACTGGTGCAATTGGTAAAATTCACCGAGGACGGGCCAGAGATCGAGAGCATCAGCCCTTATGGCGCAAGCAACAAGCCTGAAAGCAAGCATTACACATCGCAGATGAAAAAGTTTGTAGCTCAAGAATTTAAAAAGATGACCTTAGACAAAGACGAGGTTTACAAGAATGCTGCGGAGATCTATCATCCTGGAGCCAGAACTCAATAACCCGAATAGCTCATCGATTTAAACCAGCGTAAATCCAATATCGGAAGCGGGCAACGGATTATTTCCATGCTCACGTTGGTAGTTGCTGGTGAAGCTATTTTCATGCTTCCTTTTGTTTTAGCGCGCGTTTTTCGGCCTACGCTACTGGCCGTCTTTGAAATCAACAACTTTCAATTAGGGACTTTCTTCTCTTTTTATGGAGTGGTTGCCATGGTTGCATACCTGTTTGGCGGGCCACTTGCAGATCGGTTTGCACCTGCAAAACTCATGTCCGCAGCCCTATTCACAACGGGATTAGGTGGATTATATATGTCCACAATTCCAAATCCCGCTGGGATGAAACTGCTCTACGGGTTCTGGGGTGTAACCACCATCCTGCTCTTTTGGGCCGCCATGATAAAGACAACCCGAAAACTTGGCGGCAAGGACATACAAGGTTTAACCTTTGGACTTTTGGATGGTGGCCGTGGCTTGGTTTCAGCAATTATCGGCTCAAGTGCCGTATTCCTGCTTGCATGGTTCTTACCCGTTGAGGTGGAAACAGCAACATTGGAGCAACGAACCGAAGCATTTACTCATGTCATTCAGTTCATTTCAGTATTGGTGCTTCTGGTTTCTGTAGCTGTATGGTTCAACCTACACGAATTAGATTCTTCTGATGAGTTGCGCACCGAAGCACTTTCAATAGATGGTCTTCGTCAAGTTTTGAAAATGCCAAATGTTTGGGTGCAATCGCTTATCATCGTTTGTGCCTATTCAGGTTATAAGGTCACGGATGACTTTTCGTTGCTAGCTAAGGAAGTATTGCTATTTGACGAAGTTGACGCTGCTAAAGTGGGAACGTTAAGTTTGTGGCTACGACCAGTTGCAGCTATCTCGGCAGGGTTTATAGCTGACAAGGTCTCAGCATCACTCATGCTTTTTGTCTGCTTCTTTTTTACCCTTTTAGGTGGCCTTTTAATTGGGTTTGGATTAGCAGATGCTTCCATTACGTGGTTGGTTTTTATAGCTATTGTAAGCACATGCCTCGGTGTATTTGCCCTTCGGGGATTGTATTTCGCCATCATGCAAGAAGCACGAATTCCACTAAACGTTACTGGAGCGGCAGTCGGAATCGCATCAATTATCGGCTATACACCAGACGTGTACATGGGACTATTGATGGGAACATTGCTCGATAACTCGCCTGGAGCTACTGGACATCAACACGTATTTTTGCTTCTCGCTGGGTTTTCAACCGCAGGGCTGATGGCGACAGTTATCTTCAGAAAAATTACATCCGAAAAACATGATTAAGATAAAACTGAACACAGAAATTGAGAAGTCAGCCGAGACATGCTGGAATTTTTTTGGTCGCAGGTACGCTGATATCTACAAATGGAAATCAGGCATGACGAGTTCGGATGCTGAAGGAGAACCGTTCGGTGACTCACCTATTAGTTCAAGAAAAATCAAAGCTTCCGGACTGACATTCTCCGAAAAACTCATTCATTTCAGTAATTCCGAAAGAGCATTTACTTACCAAGTAATTGGGTTGCCATTTGTGGTGTCCAGCGCAAAGAATGAGTGGAAATTTACTGAAGAGAATGGAAAGGCGACTCTGAACATGCATCTAAGACTTAAAATAGCTACAGGGTTTGGATGGATACTCAGAGGTGTTCTCAGAAAAAACATGACCAAGGAAATGAGCAAACTTCATCAGGAATTCAAATACTACATGGAGAAGGGTGAAGTGCATCCGCGCAAGGCGAAAGAGTTAGCCAAGAAATAGAAAGAATTCAGTTTAAGTGAGTTGTGCAGTTTAGCTTTTTTGAGACTCAAAATTTATGAGACAATTACATTTGGATGTGCCTAATGATAATTTGCACAAACTTTACTTAATAACTCAGCACGTTTCTTGCTGAAAAACTATTACATTTGCGCTCCCAAATTTGAGTAGATATTATTGAAAGCATGGACGCAATACTAAATCACGTTAGAGAAACTTACAGTAAAACACTGGAAAGCCCAGTATTTAAAGCTGGAGATACAGTAACCGTTGAGTACCTTATTCGAGAGGGAAATAAAACAAGGCCTCAGCGTTTTCAAGGAGTTATTCTTCAGAGAAGCGGATCTGGTGCTACTGAAACTTTTACAATTCGTAAAATTTCTGGCGGTATTGGTGTTGAGCGTATCTTCTCTATGAGCAACCCAAACCTTACCTCTATTACTGTTAATAAGCACGGTATGGTTCGTAGATCTCGTATTTTTTACCTAAGAGGACTTACTGGTAAGAAAGCACGTATCAAGGAAGCACGAAGAAAATAAGCCAATTGGCAATCAATTTTAAAATCCCTTTCGAGAAATCGGAAGGGATTTTTTGTGCTGATAATTTTCAACCTGTTAGTTCGATTGCTCAAGCAACAACCTGACCTGAGTACGGTCGAAGAGTAGGAAAGGTCTCTTTTTCTATTGCAACGCAAGACGCTTTCCCGAAAAAACGGGACAGGCAGTTCCTCAGCGAAGCAAGTAGCGAGATTTGTAAGTACCCACTTGTTTCCCTGACGAAGGAAGGGTCTCTTTCCTTCGTCTGCTTAGCAGCCGTATTTTGAAATCAATCAGTAATACGCTTCGTTAAGAACAAAAACAGATCATCCCTGAATTTCAGTTCCCCAGCATCCTTTTTGGACATTGAAACAGACGTCCAGTCCTGATTGGTAACAAGAATGCGCTTCTCGTCTTCCTTGGGAGTGCTAATAACCACAGGCATTCTAAACCCCGGTGCCTCCGCTTTCCATCGGAACTGCACCGCTTTCTTCACTACCCGATACTCTAAAATTGGAACATCAGCAAAACGTAAATACTGATTAAAAAACGAAGTGTAATCATATTTTGCTCGCGTATTAATGTAGTTGATAATCTCTTCTCCATCGACAGTTTGATGCTTGAACTCCTGCGTAATTCCTTTTAGTATGGAACGGAAAAGCGAATCGCTGTTCAAAACGTTTCTAAAGGTGTGAATCATCCACGCTCCTTTATAGTACATATCACCGCTGTTCCCTTCGTGATTCAGTCCATAAATTCCATAAATGGGAGTTTTGTTGTTGATGAAATTGCGCTGATACAAGAGATAGTCAAGCATCTTATCATACCCGTATTTGCACTCAACAAATACGGTTTCCGAATAGGTGCAAAAGCTTTCATGAATCCACATGTCGGCTGCATCCTTCATGCTTACGCTGTTACCCCACCATTCATGACCTGTTTCGTGAATGATAATGTAGTCAAAGTCAATTCCTTCGGGATGCCGACCTAAATAACCCGGCATATATTTATTCCCATAGGCAATGGCTCCCTGATGCTCCATTCCTAGATAAGGTGTCTCTACAAGTGCATAACCATCATCATAGAATGGATACGGACCGAAAGCTTTTTCATAACAATCCATCATTTCATGGACTTGTTTAAACTGCTCCTTCGCCTTTCCCAAGTTCTTCTTCAGTACGTAGTAATCCAATTTGAGATTCTCACCCAAAGCGTTCTCATGGTTTTCTTGAAAATGGGCGTAATCAGCAATATTCAGGGTAACGTTGTAATTGTTAATCGGATAAGAAACCTTCCAATTCCAAGTCGTTTTATCTCCTTCAGTCAAATTACTTTCAAGTTCTCCGTTAGCCACGCACATCAAGTCTGAAGGTATCGTACAGCTAATACGCATACTATCTGGTTCATCAGACAAGTGATCCTTGTTTGGCCACCAAAGACTTGCTCCTGTTCCTTCGCATGCAACTCCAACAAATGGTTTACCATTCTCATCTTCTTTCCACACAAAGCCTCCATCCCAAGGTGCATTCTTGGCTGCTACAGGCACGCCATGATAATAGACAGAAAGAATTCCTGCCTCTCCTTTTTTCATCTCTTTAGGGAACAGGATAAAAACGGCATTATAAAGTCTAGAATAAGGCAAGGTATCGCTTCCAAATAGGATACTATCAATGACCATGTTTTCAAACAGATCAAACTGAAAAGTCTTAAAATCAGACTGATTATTGAAGTGAATATGGTTTACGCCACTAATGGATCTGTTGTCAATATCCACATCCAATTGGAGGTTGTAATAGGTAACGTCATAACATGAACGCAACGGAGAAAGCGTTCCGCGCAATGTATCGGCCAACGTGAATTCCTGGGCATTTCCTTGCAATGACACCCAGCACATCAAAAGAAAACATGCCTGTCTCATACCTTCTGTTAAAGTAAAAAAGACCCTTAAAAAGGGCCTTAGTATAGTAAGTTTAAATCGCTACGACACATTCTCCGTGTCCTTCTCTCACGGTTTGAGCGATGACAAATGTAACGTAATGATGACAAATGTAACGTAATTCCCATGCCAAAAGTTTTGCTGCACGTACTTTTTCTTTTCAACCCGGTCATCACTATTTTGTTTTGAGTGATTCCGCCATTCGCTGACTTAGAGACCTTTGAACAATTGACTGAATTGTCGGATTCATATTTTTCAACTCAAATAATCTCTGAAACTGGAAAAAACCGAGTTTGATGACAAGTTTACCGATGAACTCATCTGCAAAAGAAGAGGAGACAATGCCCACTCCATTAAAGTCAATGATAATTCTGGAATTTGCTTTCGTGACCAGATTGAATATCTCATTCTTCAAGAGGCGGCCAGATTCCCTTGTGCCCGTCCCGGAAGCCGCATCAGAAACCTTGAACACGATTCTTCCATGCTCATCTTCCATTTCTTCCACATACAGGTCTATCAGTTCATATCCCCCTAAAGCATCCTTGACCGAGACTCCCGAATCCAATCTCATTCGGAATGCAACTGAAGTGGCCTGATGTTTCCTGTTCAGCGTATATATTGTATTGATTGTTTTTATTTTTCCGGAATCACTTAATGTTAGGGCGCCTTTCCCAGAAACGATCATCATGTTCCCCTTATTCTGATTGGCCATATTGTACAGGCCCCACATCCCATTCTCCTGCCCCACCTTCTTATCCCGGGTCACCCCTTCCTGAATGGCAAGGGAGATGGCATCACTTGAGTTCTTCGGGTCATAATTGTTCTTAGAATCTTTGAAAGACCGGTAAATCCCAATTCCATAGTCAAAAACACAAATATCAAACCGCTTGGAACGTGTGTCCACCTGGGCCATGATAAAACCGCAGGATTCCTGAGAGTGCTGAATTACATTGTCCATGATCTCATTTATGCCCCATTCGCATGCGTCTATCACCCCTTCTTCACATTCGGCATATCTCCTGAGGTTCAATGTGATCCCGCGAACTAAGGCATGGACATCTTTTGAATCACTGAAACGCCATATCTTATCCAAACAATGTTCGTTCCTCTTGATTTTTTCAGGCTCTACCTTTTTGGGCCTGCCGAAAAATATCCGCCTCAAATATTTATTGGGCTTCAGCAATTCAAATTCAAAACCTTCTTCCCTGAAGTAATGCAGATAGCCCGCTAAAACTGTTGCCGGATAAGGCTGAACATGCTTAACATTTGACATGTCCAATATGATTTTCCTGCCACCTCCAAGTCTTCGATGCTGCTTGACGTTATGGATGAACTCAGGAATTACCTTTCTGTCTGTGAGGTTGCCAATGACAAATGTTACCGTTGCGCTCAAATCATCTTCATTTTCAGCAACTTCGAATATATGCAGATATAAAGCCAATAAAAAACGCTGTTATCAGCATAGACCGACAACAGCGTTAGTATGAATTATTAAGCGTTCCCTCCTATTTCATAAACCCTTTGGCGCGTGCTTCTTTGATAGCAGCATCGGGGCCTTTTTTGGTGATGGTTCTTAAACCAGCAGCAGAAACTTTAACCGAAATCCACTCTCCAGTTTCAACTAAGAAGAAACGCTTCTTAAACAAATTTGGAAGGAAGGTACGTCTCGTCCTTCTCTTTGAGTGAGAAACATTGTTTCCCATCATTACTTTCTTTCCTGTTATCTCGCAGACCTTAGACATGGCGTTTTGTACTTAGTGTGTTCTAAATTTCGGGGTGCAAATGTAAAATTAAATATTTACACATCAAACAAGTTTACAAACACGTTTGTGTCAGTAACATTTTCACCCATCAGTCCTTCACACAACGGCAAGAAAAGCCGCTGCGTTTGTAGATATATGTTCGATACGATGCGGCATTATTATACGTAAGTGTTAAATAGAATGCCAGCGATTCACTTTCTCTTCTTGATGACCAGAATAGTCCGTTTTTTCCCATGTGATCGAACTGACCTTCCTGAAAACGCATTCCACCAGGCAACCCTGTAAAACCGCTGCTGTTTGATGCCATTTCATTTGGTGCGGCCCAATTGGCGGTTCCTTCTTCCTTCAATCTACCACCTGCAACATCATCTGCAGACCCTAAATACTTGGTTAGAACGGCATACTCCGCATCAGATGGCACGTGCCATCCATCAGGGCAGATACCTCTTGCATCTTCAATAGCAAACCAGTTATAGAGTTTTCCGTAAGTGGCATCATTGCTATTATCGTTATTGTACCAGCAAAAAGCTGGTGTAAGCTGGTTTTTCCATTGTTCGTTATCAGTTACCTCCGGAATAGCCGAGCCGTCTCTGAATTTTGAGGTTTTCAGGTTCTCCCCCATCCAGCATTGCGATCCTATGGTAACAACGGAATAGGTATTCCCATCAGCATCGGTTACAGTTGTAAGGCTTTCGCAGCCTCCAGGCAATTGTGTTACCACAATAAAACCTGTCTTTGTCTCTGTAGCATCACCTTGGCTGGTAGTAATCTTAAGCGTTACATCATATTCTCCAGCGGCTGTGTAAAGAATTCCATCGGGGTTTTTGTCTGTTGATGTGGCAGGATCTCCACCTTGAAAAGTCCATTCAAAAGCTGTGGCTCCTGTTGAATTATCTTCAAAATTAACGGCTTGTCCAATACCAATCTGGGTTTGATTGGCTTCAAAATCAGCACCGTAGTCTTTTTCCTCTTCCTTACAGCCAACAATTGAAACAACAGCTACTGCAAAAAATGCAGGAAGTAATCTTTTAAACATGATAATTTGGTTTTGGGATTGAACCCAAATGTAATAATGTTCTTTTCATTTTAGGTTGGAAGTAATCAATGTCTTACGTAATAGGTTTAATGCTGTGTTTGCACTTATCTCAATATTCCGTTCTCGGTTTTGTCCGAAAAGGAATTTCTTGGCCTTGGTTTCTTTTGGGCCGCAAACCGCAATCCAAATAGTGCCAACAGGTTTTTCGTCTGTCCCTCCGGTGGGTCCAGCAATTCCAGAAGTGGCAATAGCATAATCGGTTTTCATTTTGGCTCTTACTCCTTCTGCCATTTGAATGACCACCTGTTCGCTTACTGCCCCAAAATCAATCAGATTTTGTTCATCAACGCCAAGTGATTCCATTTTTACCTCATTGGCATAGGAAACAACCGCCCCCAGAAAGTAATCGGATGAACCTGAGATGGATGTGAGCTTGTGAGCAATTAGCCCGCCAGTGCAGCTTTCTGCGGTACTAACCGTTTTTCCTTGTTCGCGAAGCAAGTCTCCAACTACAGATTCAATCGTATCGTTATCAAAACCGAAAACTAGTTCAGGAATTAGTGCAATAAGTCTGTCCACTTCATTTTGAAGAATAGAACTCAATCTAACTTCATCTTTTCCAAATGCTGATAATCGAAGTCTCACTCTTCCTGGTGATGGCAAATACGCCAGTTTCACTTCGGTAGGTAACGAGTCTTCCCAATCTTCAATTCGTTCGGAAAGCCAACTTTCGCCCATTCCCATGGTAAGAATCGTTTTATGCAGAATGGTGGGTAGATTAAACTTCTCTTTGATGCGTGGAAGCACGTGTTCGCGCATCAAACCCTTCATTTCGTACGGTACGCCAGGCATACTTACAAACACAGTTCCGTTCCTCTCAAACCACATTCCGGGAGCTGTACCCTCATTGTTTTGTAATGGCTGACAAGCAGACGGTAATTCAGCTTGCAAACTGTTAATCTTGCTCATTTTCTTACCGAAACGGGCAAACAACCTCGCAATATGCGCTTCAATCTCAGGGTAGAATGTGAAATCACAATTGAAGTATTCCGCCAAGGCTTTTTTGGTAACATCATCTTTGGTAGGTCCTAAACCACCAGTAACAAGAACAATGTTACTGCGTTTTTCCGCATCTGCAAATGCGGAGATAATCTCTTCCATTCCATCGCTAATCGTGACAATGCGTTCCACTGTCGCTCCAATATCATTGAGTTTCTTAGCCATCCATGCGGAGTTTGTATCCACAATTTGCCCTATCAGAATCTCGTCACCAATTGTAATTATTTCAACCTTCATCGTAGCGCAAAGAAACCACATTAGGTTGGCAATTGTTTACTTAGGTTTGAGTCTTAATGCGAAAAGGTTTCTCCATATCGTTAGCTGTTGTTGCCGTCATACTGATTGGAATTTCCATTTGGTTTGCCAAGCTGGTATGGTTCAAGCCTTTCAGTATTGATACGTTTTTTGAACGCGTTTACATCGAATTTCTATGGAACGACCCCGAAGCGCTGTCACAAACTGGAGTACTAGAACCGTTCGGATTTTCGGAATACAAAAACGAATTGACAAGTGTTGGGCCATCTGCAACCAATAAACTGGCTGAGGTAGGGCGTAAAAACCTTGAATTGCTAGAGGAGTATGATCGAAATAAACTAACTACAGACCAATCTGTTTCTTTCGATGTACTTTATTGGTTTTTGGAGACTGGAGTTGCTGCCGAGCCATTTTTATTCCATGACTATCCGATTACGCACATCTCTGGTGCGCATATCGAATTGCCTCAATTTATGGCTTCGGTGCCGATTAAAACCACCGAAGACATCAACCATTATCTAAACAGGTTAAGTGCGATTCAAGATAAATTTGGCTCTGTGATAGATGCGTTGGAAGAAAGACGGAAACGCGGGGTCGTCCCTCCTACACATATTCTGCAAAAAGCCTTTTCGTATTGCAACGGATTTTACTCCCAACCTGTAACGGAAAATGTGCTTTACACATCGTTTGAGAAACGGTTAAATTCTCTGGAAAGTCTGACACCCAGCGCCAAGCAACTTTATCTGGATGAATGTGCAGTTTCTGTTCAGAAAAATGTGATCCCATCGTACAAGCGATTGTCAGGTTATTTGCTGCAATTAGAGCGTAGTTCACTCGCTATTGCCGGTGTTTGGCAATTGCCGAATGGCAATAATTACTACCGAAGCTGCCTCCTTCAACAAACAACATTAAACCTTGACCCTGATAGTCTGTATGCTTTTGGCAAGATGGAGATGGGCCGTCTGAAAGGCGAAATTGCAATTCTCAAAAATCTTGCTGTAACTCCAGTTCCGAAAACCTTCAATACTGATTCTGTTGGGCGACTGGAAACAATAAATTATTTCAGTTCGGTAATTACAGAAATACAGGAGCCACTTAGCTCCTATTTCAATCGCCTGCCAACCGCAGAGTTATCCGTTGTAGAAGTTCCTAAATACCGTGCAGAAAACTCCACGTTTGCGTTTTACATACCGCCAAGAGGCGAACCGTTGAGCAATGGAAAAATGTATGTGAACTCGTGGAAAGCAAACAACCTCACACGTAATTTGGCAAAAACTTATGGGTATCACGAAGGGGTTCCAGGCCATCATTTGCAAAAGGGGATTCAAGCGGATTTAAAGAACCTTCCTACCTTCAGAAGATTCCTACCGTTCACGGCCTATACCGAAGGCTGGGCTATGTATGCAGAGCAGTTGGGTCACGAAATAACCGGAACTCAGGATATTGAAGACAGAATTGGCCTGTTGCAATCAGATCTTTTCAGAACTGCCAGGATGATGACAGACATCGGTATTCACCATAAGAAGTGGCTGCGAGAACAGGCAATCGATTTTATGGTCGAGAATTCAGGATTGGCAGTATCGGATGCAACAGACGAAGTTGACCGTTATATCGTTTGGCCAGGTCAGGGATGTGCCTATAAAGTTGGGCAGATAAAGTTTTTAGAACTGCGAAAAATCGCAGAAACTGAGCTCGGAAGCAATTTCGACATCAGAGAATTCCATGAAGTTTTGATTGGCCAAGGAGCGATGCCACTAGAAATTCTAGAAACACGAGTAATGGAATGGATTAAGCTAAAAAAAGAGCAGAGTTAGTCTCTCATCTTATCTAAAGTCTCATTCAAGACTTTGGCTTCAGCTTCAGTTATCGAACTGAAACCATTACCCATATCATCAATGGGGCGGTCAATTTTGGCGAGTAATTTCAAACCTTCATCGGAAATCAGCACATCAACCAAACGCTTGTCAGAAGAGCAAGTTTTTCGTTCGAGTAATCCCTTCTTAAACAACCGATCTACTATTCGTGAAGCATCCGACATCTTATCTAACATTCGACCTCTGATACATGAAGTGCTCAGTGGTTTTGGGCTGCTACCACGAAGTATTCTAAGTACGTTGTACTGTTGACTTGTAAGATCAAAAGGCTTAAGCGTTTCGCTCATTCGATTACGCAACCATGCCTCGGTGTACATAATATTTATCACGGCTTTTTGGCGCTCGCTCTTAAAACCTTTTTCCTGTTTGATATCTTCTTCCAGACCCATGAACTGTGCTTGATGCTTGCGCTAATTCAACTCAAATATAACGGCATTGTTCAATTTGCCACAAGGTATTCTCCTTACTGCTAAAGTTCGATGTAACTGCCAATGGTCAGCTTGAGTGATTTTGCTCAGCAAAATTGTATCGAAAACAGATTGACAACCAACTTATTTTGCCAGAGGGATTTCAAGGATGTATGGATTAAAAATCTGCGAGGCGTAAAGATTTCCGTTGTAGATAAGTCCTGTGGATGCAGCGCCCATTACAGTTCCATTGTCTAAATAGAGCGTGTCCAGCTCATTGGTTTTTAAATCCAAAGAATAAACTGCGCAAGGTGTTGGTTCATCCGCATCTTTCACGTGTTTCAAGAACTTGAGAAAATCTAAATGTGCCGTGGCTACCAGCTTACTGCCATAAAAAGTGATGTTATCGTTTCCTTTCATGGTTGGGTATTCCTGTTTATCGGAATACGAGCCATCCGTTTCAATATGGTAAGAGAATATGTTTTTCTCCTGCGCTCCAGTAATGTAAATGCGGCCATTCTTCACTCCCACTCCATTTGCGTAACGCAACCTATCACCAACCTGCTCCCACTTCTCTCCATTAAAATGAAGTACATAGCTGTGTTTGAGCGCCATCAGTTTTTCCCACTTGCTATTAATTTTACCACTATCTATGGAAACGAAAATGCCGCCTTTGTGGTCGGTGCATACATCATTTGGTGCTACAATTAACGGATTGGTCAATTGCTGATTGAAAACTAACTTATCTTCCAAAAGTTCAAAAACCAAAACACTCTGTCTGCCTGCTGGCGGAAACAACTCGGCATTTTTTTCATGGTTTACACAGTAGAGCGTTTTCACACCATTAACTAAAGCAACATCTATCCCGTGTGGTCTAAGAAGAACATCTTCCGGCATTCCTTCAATCGGTAATTTAACCAATTCTCGACTTGCAAAATTGTAATCGTACAAACCATTACTGCTGTAGTCGCTAGTTCTCCTTTCCGAACAGGAAACGATTAAACGTTCGCTGTTCCCAATGGTATCTAAAGCAATATCTTCTGGGCCTGGGCCTGTACCAATGCGCGTGTAATCGCCATTGTAAACTGGTTGTTTAGCACAGGACCCGAGAAAAAGGAGGAATAGAAAAAGGAGAAACGGAAAGTGATTCAAGGTCTTGTTTGAAAAATGATGAGCGCGGTAAGCTTTATGCAGAATCATACCTCTTCCAGCATTTCAAACAACTCATCAATTGCTTGTTTGATATTGTTTCTCACATCGGTGATAGAAGCCTCCATCATATAACTGGGAGCACAGATGATTTTGTTTGCTTCGTCTACAGAAACCTCGCTTTTGGTTTTCATTTCGGCCACAGCTCCGGTTTTCTCCAATCCTTGGCTTATAGTATCAATCTCGTAAGGAGATGCTTCTTCCGTAGTACCAACCGTAAGGTGCTCTTTCAACCCTGCTCCTTCCAGCGCTTTTGCAATTACTGTTGGTCCCATGCAAATACCAACAACTGGTTTTTTTGCGGTTACCATTTCTGAAATAATGCGTTTTACTTCTGGCTCAATTTCTCCATCAGGACCACTAAAGGCCCATTTGGTTAGGTTCTTTGCTGCTCCAAAACCACCCGGAATTACAAGCGCGTCAAGCTTATCAGAGGTCATTTCTGCAATATCCGAGATTTCACCTCGGGCAATTCTGGCAGCTTCAACCAAAACATTCCGTTTCTCCTCCATTTCAGTGCCATTAATATGGTTTACCACATGGTGCTGGTCGATATTTGGCGCAAAACATACCGCCTCTCCTTTATTCTCATCTATTGCCAAAAGAGCAAACACACTTTCGTGAATTTCTGAGCCATCATACACGCCATTCCCCGATAGAAGCACCCCAATTTTGTAGCTCATTTTTCCTTTGATTTGAGGTAAAATTAGCGATTCAGGCTTACACATAGGGCAATCTGATAGTTACTGAAAATGCTGTTAGAATAAATGCTGACCTTAGCTTTATCCAAATCAACAATCGGTAGCGCGTGTACTTCAGGTAGATTCTGTGTAAATTCAGCATTGAGCCTTTTATCAATTTTTGAGAATAGCAATGATTTAGTTTTAGCGGTAAGCCTGAAAACCTTAGAAGATTTAGTCTTTCCTGACACGAGACTTATCCGTTTCAGTTCCCGCTGGATATTCAAATCAATAGCGAGATTTTCCTTTAACAGAATTTCCGCGATGCGTTCAACCTTCTTTTCGCTACTGCTTACAATTCGTAATAGAATCATGATTACCCGATACTTAACGTTCCTAAAGCATACTCAGTTGCTAACTCAGCTTTCTGTTCTTATACCAATTGTACTTCAAAATGTGCTATAAAGAATTTGAATTATTTTTTGCTCTGCTGATTTAAAAAATTCAGGCACCCCGATAGCTATCGGGGCGGCTTTTAAAGAAATCGGGATGAAAAAGAAACGAATTATATGGGGTATTTTGAAGTATAATTGGTATCAATTGCTGGCTTATCTCCAAAACGGACTTCCTCCTTCACAGAACTAAAGCGAAACTCCGCCAACTCCAAAGCTTCTTTATATACGTTTAGCACTTCATAAGCTTCAAACCAATCCCAATAGGCTTTGCCTGCACTAAAAAGCAATTGGCAATTCATGGTATCTCCGCGGCATAACAACAGCAAATCGTTAAGTGATAATTGTTCCTCGCAAATCCCTTAAAATTAGGAATCAACATCTCATGAAAAGAGAAACACAAGTTGTCCAGCTCCGGCCAGACCACCGAGTATGGCACCAACAAGTATCAATATCCACTCGTCTTCTTGAAATGCTGGACGAAGAACACCTTCAAATTCATCAGGAGAAAGTTCAGACATTTTCTCTCGCATGGTGGTTTCCAAATCCAGCGCATCTTCTGCATATTCGAAGGTACGATGAATGGAATACGGCAGGCTTTCTACAAACCTATCGGCCGCCATATCTTTTAATTGGTCATATTTTTTGGTGCCAGCAAAAATTTGGTAAATAGCTCTCGATAGACCAATCTGGTCGTCTATTGCTCGCTTAATATGAGCGTGAAGTATGCTCACCATCTTATCTGAAGCCTTACCCCGGAATATCCTGTCAAACATACGTTCTACCGTGAGGATTTTAGCAGATACAATCTTAGCGTATTCGGTTGCTACTTCGCGCTGACGTTTGATGAATAGACCATGAATTTTAATGCCTAGAATGTTTATTTCCTTCTTGGGGTTGAATATCATTTTGAGCGCCAGCCAATTGGTTGCCCAACCTACAATGAGACCGCCTAAGGGTAGAAGCCACCACGAATCGTTAAAGAACCATACAATAGCTTGTACGATTCCGAAAAGGAATCCGAAGTAGAGCCCAGATGTTTTAATGAACTTGAATTCTTCCTCTCCGCACTTTAGAAAAATTTCGTTGGTGAGCGTTTTGTCGGCTGTCAAATGTTCGACTACCAGCCCTTTTAGGTCGAGGAACTCTTCGATATTGTCTCTTACATCGAGCATCATTTCTTCTGCCACTTCTGGCATTTGAGAAACGGCTTGCCGATAGATTCCTTCCTTAACCAAACTGGGGGTAGCAAGCCACATCAATTTGGCCTCTTCATTCATAACTTCGTCAATCATCTGCCGAGCCATTTTATCCAATACAGGCTGTAGGTCTTTAGCTACTCGTTTTGGTTCTATCTTCTCAAAAAGCTCTTGGACGTCAATGAGTTTGGAAGTCATCAGGTCAACCGATTTCTCGGCCATCTTAGCTGCCTTGGAGGGAACAATTCCTTGCCAGCCTAAATAAGGTTTAATTCCAAAGAATTCGACCGGGTAGAAGGTCATACTAATAGCCAACCAATTGGTACCCCAACCAACTAAACCGCTGATTATCGGAATTGCTGCATAGGGCAGGAGGTAGGCATATGTCTCTAAGAGTTCGATGGTTGTTCTACTATCGGTAGTTCAAGTGTGGAAAGATAGGGTAATTTGAAATGAATTTTGGCTCTGCCAATGATGTTTCAGGGCAAAGGCATCAAGAAGTTCCCTGCATAAGGTATAAAGCAAAACATAACCAACTAATAACGAGTAACCCAGCCTGTTAGTTCGGGTGATTGGAGGCCCGACAAGCGTATCAAGAACCCAATAACTCAAACCTTGGCTGTACTAATCTCATTGTAGCACTTAATGCGTTTGCCCTGATGATGTTTAATTAGGGCTCTTCATTTGAAGCTTTTGTTTGTATAAGGTAAGAAGGTTAACGCCTTGGAGTCGGGATAGGGCAAAGAGGTATAATTCTTCTGCGCCAACAATTTTTGAGGTACTGAATTCTTTAATGCTATCTACCAAAACGCCATAGGCTTGCTTCCGCTCCAAGCCTGATGCCACCTCTTTATACTTCTGCAACCAAGTATATACCTTTGTTTCAATAACATAGCCGGGGTGTTTAGCAGTAAAGAATCGCTTGCTATTTCGGAGGAAATGAGCGTAGTTACCACTGGAATCATTTTCATGAATTAACAATAATCGGAAGAGACGTGCTATTCCTTGAAGATCCTGTCTGCTTTGCAAGATTCCCATTTCCCGAACTTGGTTGAACCAATAAAGTGCCTTTCTGGGGTCTCCGCTTAGCAAAGAACTTACGGCAATATTGTAACGAAATGTGATTCTTGAATCTTCTGGGATTTTCAATCCGTATTTGGTTAAACCCATTGTGATTTTATCTTCCCTATTGGCAGCATCCAATAAATGCCCACTGTTCATGAGGTAGAGGTGGTATTGGGTCTCAACGTAGGTAAATTTCAGCACCTCATCTCTACGGCTGGAAACTTTAAGAGACTCAATTTTTTTGAGGTATTTTGGTGATTCCTCTAGTCTGCCTAGTAAACTGAGCTTGCCGAGGAGATTGTTTAAAACACTTAGATATACGTGCGGATATAATTGAATTCTTGATGGGTTTGATTCCCATAAAGCCAAACACCGTTCTAAGTTCTCAAGTGCACTCTCCAGATCATTAATGCTTGCGTAGTACCCAGCAAGTGTTCTATAAAATCGGAGTTGAGCGGGTAGGGAGTTGGCCAAAAGGACATTCTGTAGATGTTCCGTTTTCATCAATTCCTTAACACCATTTAGTAGAGCTGGATCTTTTGAGAACCCATACCGTTTGTTTAGCGCAAACATCCGGTCATTAATCAGTGTGTATTTTACGAGGGTACTTAGTTTGTTGGCTGCTGTCTCTAGAAGATATTCATTTTGGGTAACCTCTTCAAGTCCTAATGAGCCATTCATATTCTTTAGAATTTCTCTGAACAGTTCTCTAAGCACTACTTCGGAGTTTAGTTCCTCCAGCTTTACAGCTAATTCTATACCCGACTTGACAACATCATAGGCTTCTTCAATCAGACCAAGAGAAAGAAACAACTTACCCTCAAGAAGAATGCTCCACAGGTTTGTTTCCGCATTGCGATTCTGCCGTAACAGCGTTACTTGGTTTACTAGGAACCGAAAGAGCTTCGACTTCTGCTCGGCCAACCGAGCTCCGTCTAGGTCTTTGTCCATAGCGTTCTTAATCGCTTCGCGGTCGAATTGCTTCATTTTGACGAGAACATCAAAAAGTTTTAGCCTTACCTCCGTTTGAGACCCGTTTTCTCCTAAAAGAGCTTTCCTACAGTATCTCAATTCCCCCTTATCCAAAGCTTGGATAAAACGGTGTATCGTGTCATTCCTCATTAACGCACCTTAAGTTTCACCGCAATAAATGAAAATATATTGCTCGATAGCTGACCATTGTTAGTGTTGCTTTGAAAAAAAACAAATGGCAAACTACACGTTCACTTCGTACAGCTGCTATGCACTCAGCACCCACCAAGTGTCATTTACAAGCTCGGTGCTTACAATTAAGCTAACATCAACGGGGGCAACGGTTTACTCAAAAAGCTTTTCAGCTGGTCAAGCTTTCATGTGTCAGGGAAACGATTTTTGTATAGGAACGCTTTCTGACAACGGGACTTTTGTAAAGACCGTGGACTTTAACCAGCCGAATGCGAGATTATGGCTAGTTGAAAAGAACAACGCCAATCAGTTTATAGGAAGTGACAACGATGCAGACCCAGGGGTTTCTAAAAATTACGATTTGAACCAATGTCCAATATTCATAAAAGATGGGGGAAGCAATACCGTTTTGATAAAATGCCCATGCGAGAACAGCTCTGGACCATGTTGTCATTCTTGCTATACATCAGGCTAAACAAATACAATGAGAAGAGAAATTGTTAAAGAACTTTTGAGACAAACCTACCCTGTTAAGTCTGGTTGGGAAATGCGAACTATTGATGCTGGGGATGATGATTACGGTTATTCGTTCGACCAAATTAATGGTGAGTCAATAGTGGTGTACGTAATTAATAGCCATGTGGTACTGTCGGAACATATACGGGATGCCGAAATCCTTAAACTTACTAGCAATGAAGTAGTTCGGGTTGTGCTGGTTTATAAGAAACTATTACTGCCTCCACCGTTAACACCCGATGGGATAACGGTTTTATCAGTGCAAGTTTGCGAGGAGGAATGAAATAGGCCGTGCACCATTTGGAGCGCACGTATGTTTGAGGGAACTTCTATTGACTCTAGATTACCATTGGGTTACTTACTATGGCTCGATGAACTCTCGTATTGGTATTTCTAGTTCATTGTTTGACCCCCTATTTCGTAATTGGGTAAGAGCGAGACAGAGTATTCGCTCGCACCCTAGAATATTACCATAGAGTAGAACACGTTTTCTAAACTGTGTTCCGCACGGCCTTCAATAATATGGTCAGAATCAGTACCAAGTTCTATCAAGTAGAGTGGGTGCTTTTTTGCTTCTACATAAGACGTGTGAATAGCTCCAGTCTGCATTGAAAATACTGCTATTGAGCAAAGGAAAAGAACCATAATTATTCGGCATCATTTTTTTACGCACGAAATATAGTATTATTTGCAAATGTAATAGTAATACTACTATATTTGTATGTAAATATAATTGTCATGTTAAATAATATAGAAATACGAGTAAACAGGAACATCTTTCTCAAGAATCCTGAGAGCAGTGATTTAGGGGAAAAGATGGTGGAAATAGGAATTGACCTTATAGATGAGGTTGGTTTTGAGGCATTCACCTTTAAGAAGTTGGCAGAGAAAATCGGCTCTACGGAAGCATCTATTTACCGATACTTTGAGAATAAGCATCGGTTTCTAGTTTACTTGGCATGCTGGTATTGGAGATGGTTAGACTACCGGATGGTGTTGGCCACAACCAACATAGAATCGGCTGAGGAAAGATTAGAACGTGCTGTTAAAGTGCTTGTAAGCCAGGTGGAACAAGACAGTGCCTTTTCCCACATAAATGAGGTTAAGCTTAACCGCATCATTATATCAGAATCGTCAAAAGCTTACTTAAATAAGATGGTTGACGATGAGAATAAGGAAGGTTTTTTTCTTGCTTATAAAGGACTTGTTCAGCAAGTGAGCGATATCATCCTCGAAATCAATCCCAAGTACAAATACTCCCATATGCTTGTTTCCACCATTATGGAAGGAGCCCATTTACAACGATATTATGCCGAGCATTTACCGAGGTTAACCGATGTGGTAGCAGGTGAAGATTCGGCTACAGAATTCAGTATTCAGACAATTTTCAAAGCGATTAAATAGAGATGGGAATAAGCACCAACCTAACCCCGGTTATGCGTTTTTGGAGACTTCTTCATCCTGATAGAAGGGAGATACGAAATGTGTACGTATATGCTGTGTTTAATGGTCTCATTAATCTATCCTTACCGCTTGGAATTCAGGCAATTATCAATCTCATACAAGGAGGGCAAGTAAGTACGGCTTGGATTGTTTTAGTTTCTGTGGTAGTGGCTGGTGTTGCTGCAACAGGTGTCCTGCAAATTGCACAGCTTCGTATCGTTGAAAACCTGCAACAGAAGATTTTTGCAAGATCTGCTTTTGAGTTCGCCTTCAGAATTCCCAAGGTTAAAATGGAGGCTATATACAAGCATTATGCCCCCGAGTTGATGAATAGATTCTTCGATACGCTCACGGTTCAAAAAGGGCTGTCTAAGATTCTTATCGACTTTTCTTCAGCCGTTTTGCAGGTGCTGTTCGGATTGATACTGCTTTCGTTTTATCATCCGTTTTTCATCATTTTTAGTCTTATTCTAATTCTGTTGGGAATCGCCATTTTCAAGTTAACGGGAATGCGTGGGCTAACCACTAGCCTCAACGAATCGAAGTACAAGTATCAAGTCGCGCATTGGTTAGAAGAGCTTGCAAGAACAGGTACGACTTTCAAACTTGCAGGAAAGACTGAATTGCCACTCGAAAAAACAGACAAAGAAGTTGGTGCCTATCTAGGAGCTAGAGAAAGTCACTTCAACGTATTGGTTCAGCAGTATTCGCTGATGGTATTGTTCAAAGTTCTTATTGCCACAGGTTTATTGGCAATGGGCGGAATACTAGTTATGGAACAGGTGATGAACATTGGTCAGTTTGTAGCTGCCGAAATCATCATTCTATTGGTTATGTCTTCGGTTGAAAAGCTTGTAATGAGCATGGAAACCATTTACGATGTGCTTACTGCCTTGGAAAAAATTGGGCAGGTAACTGATTTGGAGATTGAGCGAACCGAAGGGATTGAGACTATTTGTAATCCTGATGATAAAGGAATGAACCTAGAACTGAAAGATGTTCGATTTACATATCCCGAGGGAGATAAGGAAATTTTGCGTGGGTTAAGTCAGAAGATTACAGGAGGAGAAAGCATGGTAATTACTGGCTCTAATGGTTCTGGCAAGAGTACGCTACTTCAGATAATGGCCGGATTGTATGATGTAACATCAGGCCAGGTCATCTACAACGATTTGCAAAAAGGGAATTTAGAATTGACATCTCTACGTTCGGAAATAGGAGATTGCCTATCTCAAGAACAACTGTTTGATGGAACGTTACTTGAGAACATAAATGTGGGTAGAGTGGGAGCCACATTCGATAATGTGAAATGGGCAGTCAAACAACTTAAACTGGAAGATGCCATTAACGCCTTGCCCCTAGGATACGACACTCAGATTGACCCTCAGGGAAGAAGACTTCCTAAAAGCCTCGTTCAAAAATTACTGCTGGCTAGGAGTATAGCCGACAAACCGAAACTGCTACTACTTGAGGATGCGCTGGAGCACTTAGATGATGCTGAACGCAGAGCCATTATTGATTTTCTTGTGGATAAAAAGAACGGATGGACAATTGTAGCGGTGTCTTCTAATCCTTATTTCCAGTCTAAGGTTGACAAGGTTGTAAAAATGGACAACGGCTCGTTTAACGCAATTAAGGCAAAAGGATAATGCTGAATATTTCTAATACATCAATCAACAAATACGTTGACAGATCCAAGTACTCAGCATTAAGAGATGCTGAGTTGCGCTCTTCAAGTAATGTCTTGCGCAAAATCCTTGCAGCATTCTTCTTTATCAGCGTAGTTTTCATGTTTATTCCGTGGACACAGAATATTCGAGCGGGCGGAAATGTAACGGCTCTAAGACCAGACCAACGCCCACAAACGATACACTCGGTTATAGGTGGTCGAATTGAAAAATGGTTTGTACAAGAAGGTAAGTATGTGGCCAAGGGCGACACTATTGCATTTATCTCTGAGGTGAAGGATGAGTACTTCGACCCTAATCTTTTATCCAGAACCCAAGAGCAACTGAAGTCAAAAGAGATGTCCGTTAACTCTTACATGGAGAAGGTTCACGCATTGGATAATCAGATTGATGCCCTAGTGCAAACGGCATCTCTAAAGCTTAAACAAACCAAGAACAAGTTAAAACAAGCTGAACTTAAAGTAGTAGCCGATAGCATGGATTATCAGGCATACAGAACCAATGTTGAGATTATGCAATCTCAGTTTGACCGTTTCCAAGGTTTGTACGACAAGGGATTAAAGTCGCTTACAGACCTTGAGAACAAGCGAAACTCGCTTAGGAAAGCACAAGCGGAAATGATAGCGGGCGAAAACAAACTTCTTACAAGTAGGAATGAGTTGATTAATGCTGAGGTTGAACTGGTATCAATTCAGGCTCAGTACAGAGATTACATTGCTAAATCTGAGTCGGAGAAGTTTACCGCCTTAAGCAATATGTACGATGCAGAAGCGGTGGTTACAAAGCTTCAGAATCAGTACATGAACTACTCAGTTCGAACCGGGCTTTATTACATCACATCTCCATTAAACGGATACATAACCAAGGCCATTCAATCGGGAATTGGAGAAACCATTAAAGAAGGAACACCTTTGGTAAGCATTATGCCTGCTAATTATCAATTGGCCGTTGCCATGTATGTTAAACCAATTGATCTGCCTTTGCTAGAGAAAGGCGCTCCAGTACGCGTTCAGTTTGATGGTTGGCCAGCAATCGTCTTTTCGGGATGGCCCAATACCAGCTACGGGACGTATGGAGGAAAAGTGTTTGCCATTGATAATTTCATTAGCGAGAATGGCAAGTATCGCGTATTAGTTGCACCAGACACAACGGATTATGCATGGCCAGAAGTACTGCGAGTAGGAGCGGGAGCCAATAACATGTTGCTTCTTAAAAATGTGCCTATTTGGTACGAGCTATGGCGACAGATTAACGGTTTCCCTCCAGATTATTACAAGCCTGTTTCTACTACCACATCTAAAGAAGAGAAGAAATGAAACAGCTCTTTCAACTAGCCTTTTTGCTACTGGCCTTGCCCGCTTTTGGGCAGGTTAATGATGTTTTGAAGTACGAGGATTTTACCGCCATTGTTAAGCAACATCACCCAGTTGCGGTTCAATCTGATTTAATCGTTAGAAAGGGGGATGCCCTTGTGCAGCAGGCTAGGGGAGGTTTCGACCCTAAGCTGGCTACCGACATTAGCCAGAAATACTTTTCTGGCAGTCAGTATTACAGTTTGATTGATGCAGGGCTGAAGGTTCCAACCTGGTTTGGAATTGAATTAAATGCAGGATACGAACAGAACAACGGCTCCTTCCTCAACCCTGAAAATAGCACATCTGGTGGAGGACTTGCTTATGCTGGAGTTTCTGTTCCCGTAGGAAAAGGTTTGTTTATAGATGAGCGCAGAGCAGAACTCCGAAAGGCGCAGATCTATCAGAAAAGCACCAAAGTAGAGCAGCGACTCATGCTAAACGAATTGCTTTTTAGTGCAGGCAAAGCCTATTGGGATTGGTTTGAAGCTTATGAAGTGCTAAACGTGTATAAAGAAGCTTTGGAGTTGGCGGAGTTTCGCTTTAGTTCTGTGAAGGAGGAAGTCCGTTTTGGAGATAAGCCGGCAATTGACACGCTTGAGGCAGGTATTCAATTACAGAACAGACAACTTGGCTTGCAGCAAGCACAGCTTGATTTCAAGAATACCTCGGCCAAGTTGGGAATCTATCTCTGGCAAAACGGACAAATTCCGTTGGAGTTGAAAGAAAACACAACTCCCGTAGATAAGAATACCGTTCTGCTGCGTACATCTGAAGGACTGCTTTTAGATAGGATAGATAGTTTGGTGGCTTACCATCCATATTTGCAGCAGTACAGATATAAGATTGATGAGTTGAAGATTGACCGAAGAATGAAGTTGGAGAACTTAAAGCCACAGCTTGACCTTAAATACAATGCACTAAACCAAGTGGTGGGAAACAATCCGTTTGCAGACCTTTCCATTAACAACTACGATTGGGGATTGCAATTCAGCATTCCTATTCCTTTACGAAAAGAACGTGGGGCACTTAAACTTGCTAAACTAAAAATTGAAAATGCGGAGTTGGATGTGGTAAACCAGCAGGCTAAGATTGATTTTCAAATTAACAGCTCCATAAATGATTGGAATACCACACGCGACCAAGCTGCTTTGTACCAGCGTACCGTAAACGATTACCGAGGTTTATTGCAAGGCGAGCGCGACAAATTTTCTGCAGGAGAAAGCTCACTATTTATGGTCAATTCGAGAGAAGTTGGCTACATCAACGCTCAAATAAAGTATTTGGGATTGCTGGCTAAGAACAGAAAAGCTGAGTTAGCAACTGAGTACGCTTTAGGAACGTTAAGTATCGGGTAATCATGATTCTATTACGAATGGTCGAAATGGATTGGAGTCAGGCAGGAATCATTAAACCCAGATTATGCAATAGAAAATCTATTAACCTGAGTTCGATTGTTAATTTGTCTTTATCTACCACGAAATGAATGGTTTACGTCATTGCGAAAAATTTCCTTTCCAGAAATTTTGTGCCAATCTCCTCTTACAACGAGCAGACTGCCGCGAAAACTCCGCTTCACTTCGTATTCTCGCAGTGACGAGCACGGATATTAATCGAACTCAGGTTATTACGTCTTGAAACTACTGCAAAATCAAACGCTTCGCTGTATTTTCGGATTTCACCATAGCGGTGCTATGCTGGAATCCGTAAAACACTTGATTTTATTGTAGTGTCAACCCTCATCACGAAGTTCTACTGCATAATCTGGGTTTAAAATTAGAATTGAAACGAATTACGAATATGGTTTATCCACGATTCTCGGATAACTTTCGTTTATTAAACTTAAGTTCAAGTAGTAAATGCAACTTTTAGATTTGAAGCGTTTCCATTGATTTTTCAAAACAGAAAGAGGGTAGTTCCCCTCCTTCGTGTTTTGATGGATCAAATTACCTTACCGCCTCAAATCGCCAAAAAAGAAGTTGTATGGCACATATTACCCAAGAACAAAGGTACACCATCTCGTGTATGAACAAGGATGGATATACACAGAAGGACATAGCTCGTTCCATCGGCAAGCACAAGTCTGTCATCAGTCGAGAGCTGAAGCGCAATTCGGATAATAGGAACCAAGCAAAGCATTCAATAACGAGGCGAAACACACCAAGTACGTGGAGTTGAACTACAAAATACTTCGTGCATCCGATCGGTACACCCTTCTTGAAGTCTATCCAAAGACGGGAAGACATCACCAAATTCGAGTTCAACTTTCTAAAATGGGTTGTTCTATAAAAGGTGACCTTAAATATGGAGCGCCAAGAAGCAATGAGAACGCTACCATTCATTTGCATGCAAGGAGATTGGAATTGGAGCATCCTGTAAAAAAGGAACCAATGGTTTTTACGGCCAACCTTCCTATGGAAAATCTGTGGCAAGAATTTGCCAAGATGATGTGACCATCAATAATGTGTCCTCAAAAGGTGTTAGACGAGTTTAAATAAACCACTCTTCCATTTAGTGGCTGTTCAAATCGATAATTGTCCAGTGGCATATTACTTTTGAGTTTCTGCGCTTCCTCAAGCGAAAGAATTATGGGCTCTTTAAAGACCACCCAGTTGACACCTTCGGTACATGGTGGAGTGGTTAATGATCCTGAATAAGAGTAATATGTTCTATCTAAAGGAAGCAATTGATTGATGTCGCATTTTACATCAATAGTCTTGCTTTCTCCCATTTTCAGCGGCAAAAAACTTTCGAACAATTCGATAACCTCACTCTCTTCCCCTTCCTTTCCTAAGATGGAGAGAACTGTGATGGTATTCATTGAACTAACATGCACAAGGTGAATTTCTACCGGATAAACCACACCAGACATGAGGTGTTCAGCATGTTCGTGAAAATGGACTTGTACGAGATTATAAGATGTTCCATTGTAAATAATGTAATCTCCTGACATAAACTCGAATTGTACCGTGTGCCCATTATTAATGGCTTTTTTTAGCTGTATTTCTGAGGAGTAGTGAAACTCCAATTGCTCAGACTTTTCAGTAGGAACAGCATTAAAATCGATGATATTAATGGGCGATTGTCTTGTTCCTCCACACTCAGAATTGCTTTCTATCTCCTCCCAATATTCCGGAGAGGTTTCACCTTGATAGCTCCAATGTTTTTTATTTGTTTTGTGAAGACTATACTGGTCTTCTGAACTCTCATCGCAACCTGCTAAAAAGCAAAACGCGCCCACCCAAAACAGGATATTAACACTAGTGTTCTTAAACAGAAAATAGATTGATTTCAGCTTTGACATAACAAAAATATATTGAAGTTGTTTAAAGCCCACCAGTCACCAGTAAAAAGTGAAAATGATTTTTTTGGAGGACGAGGCATTTTTGAGAAGCAAAGCTACGGTTGGAAAAACAACGGCCTGTGTTGAGCCTGTCGAAGTAAAGTAATCTGAAAAAAGAATCATTTTTTACTCGCTGAGGGGACTTTAAACAACTTCATTGCTAAACGATGCGCGAACTTAATATCCGATATAAAACGTGATATGACAAAAATCATTGAGCTTTTGCTTTAATGAAAAACAATAGATCTTGAATTCAGCAGTTGTATAACGTCTGCCAGTGAAAAGTGAAAATGAATTGTTTTAAATATTTGTTCGCTTTCATACCCAAAACCATAAGATTAGTCATGCTAAACTTGTTTTAGCATCTAACAACCGTAACGACCCGACCCGGAAACAAGTTCAGGGTGACACTTGTTAGAAGTTACGGGGTTTACAAACGGATAATCATTTTGTTTTTTAACTCGCTGAGTAGCCTTTAAACAACTTCTTTATGAAAACGTTTGGTATCATAGAAATCAGAAGATTAAACCCAGATTATGCAATAGAAAATCTATTACGTCTTGAAACTACTGCAAAATCAAACGCTTCGCTGTATTTCCGGATTTCACCATAGCGGTGCTATGCTAGAATCCGTAAAACACTTGATTTTATTGTTGTTTCAACCCTCATCACGAAGTTCTACTGCATAATCTGGGTTAAAGCAATTCGGTATAAACGGCATAAAAATGCAGACTTGCTGCAATTAGCACAAAAATGTGCCAAGTAAAATGTGTCCACTTCTTGGATTTCCATAGGTAGAATACGGCACCAACAGTATAAAAACCGCCACAAGCTGTGAGTATCTCAATGGTTTCTGGCTTTAGCACTTCATAAAAGGCTGCGGGATTAAAGAAGAAAATATATCCCATTATGACATACATAATGGTTGATAACACTTTGTATTTGTGAACGTATCTAGCTTTAAACCAGATGCCCATAACCGACATCCCCCAAAGGGCTGCTAAAAACAAATATCCTTCGGTGGTCATTAACCGATTGAATATTAGAACAGAATAACTCCCTGAAATAAGAAGGTATATGCTAATATGATCAAGCTTCTTGTAAAGAAATTTGAGGCGGCTCTCAATCGTTCCATGATATAAACTAGAGGTACCCATGGCGCACAAAAGTGTGAAACCATAGAGCCATATTCCAATATTTCCTAGAAGACTGAGTTGGCTCCACGCTTGGGTTGAAAAGAGAATGAGGGCTATAAACCCGGCACCGAATCCAATAACATGCGAAATGGTGTTCGCTCTCTCCTCTGCTTTCGAATATGTTATTACAGGAATTTCCAAGGATGCAATAATAAAGAAACCCTAAGCAGCCCAATTGACCGCTTAAGGTTTAAAGGAGTTGCTTACACTTAAAACTTCAGTTTATATACCTCATCCAAGATGCTGTTGTTACTAAAATTGACTTCTAAGTCTTTAATTATACCTGAACCAACACCATATACCCAACCATGTAAGTGTAAAGCTTGACCGTTGTTCCAAGCATTCTGAACGATGGAAGTTTTTGCCAAATCGTGTACTTGTTCGCGAACATTCAGCTCCACAAAACGATTGAATTTAGCTTCCTCATCTTCCATCAATTCCAACTCATCCTGATGGAATCGATAAACATCCTTGATGTGCCTAATCCAGTTGTCAATGATGCCAAAAGAGTTGTTAGTCATAGCGGCCTGTACGCCTCCGCAACCATAGTGTCCACAAACAATCACATGATGCACTTTCAGCACATTTACAGCATAATCCAATACACTCAACATATTAAGGTCTGACGGAATTACCATGTTTGCTATGTTCCTATGAACGAATACTTCGCCTGGTGCTGCTCCAATAATTTCGTTTGCAGGAACACGGCTATCTGCGCATCCAATCCAAAGAACTGGTGGTTGCTGACCATTGGCCAGTTTCTTAAAGAACTCAGAATCCTCACTAAGTTTTTCTTTCACCCACTTGCGATTATTATCAATCAGCTTTTTATAAAATGTTTTTTCCTTCATTTTTCTAATATTTTGAATTACTATTTGGTCATCACAACTGGGTCTTATTTATTCGAGTTTCAGGAACAATATACCTGATAGCATCTCCTTTGTGTTTTTCACTCGCCATAAAGTCTGATATTATTTCGTGTACATCTGGGTGCATAAAAACACATTTACTAGCATTAATGGTTACCGGATGCCCTGGCTCAATTTTATCCAACATTTTCATGATTGAGGCCTTGTTCAAAAAAGTAACATGCTCAGACAATTCAATAATAGTCATTTCGCCCTCTTCTCGTTGCCTAACGAAGTAAGAATGATTGAAATTCTCGTACAGAATGAAAAAGACCCCAACAGCCATTCCAAGGGAAATTCCTATAAGGAGGTCGGTAAATACAATACCTAAAACCGTTACCAAAAATGGGATAAACTGAACATATCCAGCTTTCCACATTTCTTTAAACAATACGGGCTTTGCCAGCTTGTATCCTACCACTAATAATATGGCTGCCAAACTAGCCAACGGAATCAAATTTAAAACACGAGGTATGACCATTACACTCACCAGCAAAACTATTCCGTGAAAAATGGCAGAAACCTTTGTCTTACCTCCGGTTTGAATATTGGCCGAACTCCTTACAATTACCTGTGTTACTGGTAAACCACCAATTAATCCAGAAAGGGCATTCCCTACGCCCTGAGCAAACAACTCTCTATTGGTAGGCGTAATTCGCTTCTGTGGATCTAATTTATCAGTGGCTTCAACAGACAACAGTGTTTCTAAACTTGCAACAACAGCTATGGTTGCTCCAACCATCCACACAGCAGGGTTGGTTATTGCACTAAAATCTGGCAATGTAAACTGGGTAAGAAAACCTGCAAACCCATCAGACACGGGTAGATTGACGGTATGTTCTGCTGATATAGCCCAATTTGAGCTATCAGAAAGTAAAACTGTTAAAAACATTCCTGTTCCTACTGCTACCAAAGGGCCTTGTATTATTTGAGTCACTTTTTGACGTTTCATGAAGGGCTGTTCCCAAATAATGAGAATGACCAAAGAAACTGTTGCTATTAAAGTAGCACCTGGGCTAATAAAACCAAGCATGTGACCCAATTCAGTAAACGTGTTGTAGCCATCAGCCTGAACAAAGCCGAAGTCTCCTTCAAAATCTGCATCGTACCCAAATGCATGAGGAATTTGCTTGAGGAATATGATAATTCCAATGGCAGCCAGCATTCCCTTGATAACAGCTGAGGGGAAATAATACCCGATAATTCCTGCCTTGAGTATTCCAAGAATAATCTGGAATACCCCAGCAATGACCACCGCCAGTAGAAAGATTTCGAAAGTGTCTAAATCTTGAATTGCAGTAAACACAATTACTGCAAGACCGGCAGCTGGCCCGCTCACTCCAAGTTGAGAGCCACTTAGGGCTCCTACTACAATGCCGCCAACAATTCCTGCAATTACTCCAGAGAACAAAGGCGCTCCAGAAGCTAGAGCGATACCTAAACAAAGGGGTACCGCAACAAAGAAAACTACGATACCAGCAGGTATATCATAGCGAAGATTTGACGTGTAATTTTTCATAATCATAATATTATCACGCTAATTTTAGGGATGAATGATTTAAGAATCAATAATGGAAATGGAAGCTTGAATGATCAGACAGCATCAAGAGGATGCGCGAAAATTATGACCTGAAATCTGGAGGAGGAGAAGGAGTCTCGGTTACCCAAGATTGGTAGGATTGGCTGTCTTCTAGCCAATCCGAAGAAGGGGGCTTGAAAGCAACCCAATTGTGTAGAGAAATACTGAATTCGCTAATCTCTTTCTTGGTATTCTCTTCCTTTTCTGCCTCTCTATTTTCCTCTTCTGATTCGGGAAATTGATTTATGGTCAATTCTACTGCATCCGTCCATCCCAGTTCAGAAATAACTGATTCCATGGTTGGAAAAACCAATACAACACATAAAAGGACTGATAATACTTCTCGCATTAAAACATCTACCTAAGAACTTACAAAGTTCAGGTAAAATTGTTCAACAACAATAATAAACAAGATAATTTGCTTTAGGCTCCTTATTTTCTGCCTCTAAAGGTCAGTTTTTTACTCTTCAATTTTAGTCTATCCGATTCTGTATTTACAGATGTTAAAGACGTTAAACACTCCCGAAAACTCTCAAAAAGATTTTCTTCAGGAATAAGATCTGGAATTACTTTCGATTTTCTCAGCATATAAGATGGTTGCTCTGCCAATCCAACCAAAAGCACTTTTTTATCGCGAGCGCATAGATCTACTAAAACATCGTCCAACACAGAAAGACCAGATTGATCCATATAAGGCACCTCCTTCATTCTAAAAATTATGACCGATGCTTTCTCAGGAATCAGCTTTGCTTTTTGTTGAAAATCGCTTGCAGACCCGAAGAAAAGTGGTCCATCGAGGTGTTTGATAAAAACCTCTTTTCTGAGCTGTTCAGGAAAATCAAGGCCATCTTCCCAAACGTTATCATCATCTAATGATGAAACCGTTGTACCGTCTGCAGAAAGATTGCCAATCTCCTTCATAAACATTAACGATGCGATAACTAGGCCTATTCCTACTGCAAATACAAGATTCCAAAGAGAAGACAAAACAAGTACCACCAGCATTATGGCTACTTCGCTTTTTGGCATATTCGGTATTGCCTTCAACCCTTTGTAGTCCATTACACCGATTCCAACGGTAACTAGGATTCCAGCTAAAACGGCCGCAGGAATTTGAGAAGCTATTGGCCCTAACGCCAAAAGGATTACAAGCAACAAAACTCCCGCTGTCATGCCAGATAGACGTGTTTTTCCGCCAGCATTTATGTTTACAACCGTTCGAATAGTTGCGCCAGCTCCTGGAATTCCTCCGAATAGAGCAGCCACACTATTTCCAATCCCTTGCCCTACTAATTCCTTATTCGGATTGTGCTTGGTCTTAGTCATATTATCGGCTACCACCGAAGTAAGTAGCGAATCTATCGCTCCGAGCAATGCCAGCGTAAGGGCTGTAAAGATGTAGGGTGCAATATTTCCAATACTAAATCTGGTAAAAATGCTCCAGTTAATATTTGGAAGTCCACCTGGAATTTGGTCAATCGGCCTATAGTCAATTCCAAAACCAATGGCAATTCCTGACATTACAACCAAAGCCACTAGCGTGCTTGGAACAGCTGTGGTTATCCGTTTGAACCCGTAAATGATTACGATTGTCCCAATTGCCAATAGTAATTCAATCCAATTAATGTTCTTGAGGGCACGTGGCATAACCTTTAGGGAGCCTAATACCCCACTAGCCTCTTTGGCTGCTAAGGTTTTTGATTCCTTTACTATTTCACCTTTTGTAACGTGCTCTGCGCGGCTTATGGTTTCCGAAAAATCTTCGAGAACAAGCGTACCTCCTCCTACTTCATCTCTCAGGATATTTTCGAGAATCTCCTCTTCGGCTGCGGCTTTAAATTGATTGACAAACGCTACATCTTCTTTAGGGTAATATCCTACTGAAGGTAAAATCTGTGTAACAAGTATTATCACTCCAATAGCTGTCATAAAACCCGAAACAACTGGGTTCGGAATGTACTTGATATACTTGCCCAAGCCCAAAACACCAAGCCCTACTTGCATTATTCCTGCCAATAAAAAAATGCTGAGTATTGCTGGCAGTGCCTTGGATACATCACCATCATTTAAAGCAAGAATACCTGCAACAACAACCATACTTACGGCTGTCATTGGGGCTATTGGTCCTGAAATCTGAGTATTAGTTCCACCAAAAAGGGCAGCAAAAAAACTGACAAAAATGGCTCCATAGAGTCCGGCACTTGGTCCAAGTCCAGAACTTACACCGAATGCCAAAGCAAGTGGAAGAGCTACGATTCCAGCAGTTAACCCACCGAACAAATCGCCCTTAAAATGTTTAAAATTAAATGGGTTTTTCATTAAAATTTTCAATTAACAACCCACCAAGCGTGGCATCGAAAGTACGTCTGTATAAAATGTTGAATATGCCAAGTGCGAAATTGCACTATCGCTATGAAGTGAAGAATCTGTGCTTCTGGAGGAAAACACTTCTCGCAGCACAGCAAAATAAAGCTGATGGCCTTTTAATGGTTGGAAGTATTTGTTTGAATTAACAAGAACATGTTCCGTGTTAAAGACCGTATATTCCTTAGCTGTTTTGAGTTCCTTCTCCACTCCAGCATCCTCATTCTCTTTATTAACTACAAGTGTAGTGAAGATGTGAAACCATGAATTTTCATCCGCTTGAAAGTCAACAACAGAGATCTGAATTGTTGACATCGACAAAGTTCCGATAAGCAACCAGAAAAAAGAATTTTTCAAATCAACACGGAGCTTCATGCCATAAAAGTAGTGGTCGTATTACTACAACCATCATTTACTAAACATTGTTCTAAAAATAGTGTCACATCAGGCCCATTGGGGTACGAATAGCTTTATGTCCATCGCATTTACGCGCTTGATGTGAACTCGTGCAGGATGATAAAAGCAAAGTACTCAGAAGGATGAAACCCAGCGTTATTGGTATATTTTTTACTCGCAGCATATTGTTTAAACGCAGCCTCAGCCATCTTAGTATGGCAACATATTCATAGGTTTGAGCCGTGAGGAATTTGAAATTCATTTTTAGTAACGTTTTGGTGTTGCTTGCCATTCTGAGCATGGGCGAAGTGACAATTTTCGTTTTGTTAAATAATCCAAGCATAATCCCGCAAGATTGGGTACAAAGCTTTCGTGATTACTACATGTCTAAAGACCGCGAGATTGCTCAGTATTCACCAAAATTGGCTGCTTACGACAGCGCACTGTTCTATCGATTAAAACCTGGCGAACATTCTTTTAATAATCGGGAGTTTAATACAAGGTTTACCGTGAATAGCTATGGGTTTAGGGATGATGAGTCTTCCGTCAAAAAGCCAAAGATTATTGTTCTTGGAGATTCATTCACCATGGGATGGGGTGTAAGCGATTCTGAGTGTTTTTCTTCAGTATTAGAAAGATACACCAAGCTTTCTACGCTTAATACTGGAGTTTCATCCTATGGAACAGCACGTGAGTTTGAGGTGTTTTCAGGACTAGAAGTAGATAGTTTAAAATATCTTGTTATTCAGTATGATATGAATGACAATACAGAAAATTGCGCGTTTAGTTATGGGGGTAATAAGTACAATCCTTCTTCAGAAGAAGAGTATAATCACATACGTGATTTGCACGCTGAAGCCATAGCCTACTTTCCATTTAAGTTCACATCTCATTTTGCAAGAAATTATTTAGAAAGCGCCTATCCCGAAGTGTTTACAGAAAAAGAAACTGACAAACCCGAAACTCAAACGCAAAAAGAACCTATCGAAAGGCCTTACATCACGCCTACAGATGCATTTTTGAACGTATTGACTCATTCGCAAATTCCCGATTCTGTTCCAATCATTGTGTTTCAGGTTGGAGATGGCAGCACCGAAATCCTAATTGATCCGTTATCGAAGTTGATTTCGGAAAATGATTCGATTATTAATAACCCCATTCATGTTCTTGACATGCAAGCTAATTTGAATGAATCTCATTACTATCTACTAGACAGGCATTTGAAACCAGAAGGACATGAAATTGTAGCGCGAGTTCTTTCCGATTACTTGAATGAGTTGAAGAATTAATTCTCGCCTAGGTCTTTGCCTCCGCGAAGTACATCTCCATTTTTCCTTTGCCTTTGGCTTCAATTTTACCACGAGATGTGAAGCAGAATGATGCATCATTTTTAAGCAATTTGTAGGTTGCTTCGCTGATGTTCACCTTTCCAACTTCCCCGCTGCTCTCCATTCTACTGGCGGTGTTTACGGTATCTCCCCAAATGTCGTACTGGAACTTCTTTACGCCCACAATGCCTGCTACAACAGGCCCCGTGTGAATACCAATACGAATCTCGAAAAACGGATGTCCTTCAGCCATTTTTTTGGCCTTTTCGCGGCTTACAACCTCGGCCATTTCCAATGCTGCATTAACCGCATCAACAGCGTGAGTGTTATTGGTAATTGGCAGTCCGCCAGCTGCCATGTACGCATCTCCAATAGTTTTGATTTTTTCAATTCCATGCGTTTCGCAAATACGGTCAAAAGCAGAGAAACATTTATCAAGATCCTTTACAAGGTCTTCCGGACTCAACTGTTCACTTAAAGATGTAAAGCCCTTAAAATCGGTAAACAAAATGGACACAGAATCGTAGTGTTTAGCTTCTGCTTTACCTTTTTTCTTTAGTTCAATTGCCGTGGCTTTGGGAAGAATATTAAGCAATAGTAAATCGCTTTTCTGCTTTCCCTGCAACACTACAAACGCCAATGCCGTTGCTAGAAAAAGCATACTTCCTATTGAGACCAGCCCAATTCGTTGACGCTGAATCCGGGACTTTTGTAACTGCCCTTCGGCAACATACCTTAGGCTATCTGCTAGTTGTTCCTTTTCAAAAGCGTAATTCATCTCCAACTCCGTAATCTCTTTGGTCATTTCCTGTCCGAAAATGCTATCACGCATAGCCACGTATTTCTTGTAATTGGTCAAAGCAAGTTCAGATTTGTTCAGCGATTGATACGATTTATACAAACAGTAACAACTTTTTTGTTGCTCTTGTCTATAATTTCTTTTAAGCGCATAATCATACGCTTGATTACACCAAGATGCTGCGTCTTTGTATCGCTTCATATCCCACATTAGATTACCGATTTCAATAGCCAGCAAGACTGACTGTCTTTCATTTGAAACGTGCTGAAGCATTTTATGGCTCTTCAATAGCATTGATAGTGCCTCATCCAGTTTCAGGTCTATAATAAGACAATTAGCTAGATGCTCAAGTGTGATAGCTTTCCCAGAAACACTCCCCAACTCTTCCCAAATTGCTAGGCTTTTTCGATGAAATTCAATTGCCTCCAAGGAGTTGCCCATTTTAGAAGAAACACAGCCCATGTTATTAAGAGCATTTGCGATGGATCGCTTATCATCTCCTTTCTCTTTAATCAGAAGACATTTCTCGTAGCTTACCCTAGCTTTTGAATACTCCTTTTGACCATAATAAATAGACCCAATCCCCTCGTGTGAGACGGCAATACCATTTTCGTCTCCCAGTCTTTCGTAAATCGAAAGCCCCAACTGCAAGTTTGAGAGTGCTTCTGTATAATTACCTTGATAAATATTGAGAATTCCTATCTCAAATCGGACTTTAGCAAGAACCGACAAACTTTTGCTTTTCTCAGCACGTACAAGAGCTTTGCTCAGAAGTATTTCTGCCTCATTATATTCGACCCCATTTCTTAACTCTGCAGCTGTATTAATTAGGTTAATAACCTCGAAATTCAGCGATGTATCTACCATTGCCTCTTGAGAAAAAGAAAGACTCGAGCTCAAAGACAGCAGAAACAGAAAAACAATTTTCTTCGGAGAAAGCAAAATAATCTGATGGCTTATATTCTTGCTAAATCTATGAAGTAATGCATAAAAGTACGGCAACAATAAACAAAGTGTCGGCTAATTGTATAATTTGCATGCTAAATTAAAGCCCTACAATGAATCTAAAAGACACCATCCTTGCATTATCATGCATAGCCTTTACACTACAATCGAGTGCACAAAATGATGCTGACATCGTGACTCCCTATAGAAACGGGTCGAGTTATATTGACCCTGCCCCTAATGGATTTGAGCCAGTATATATTGAATTTGAAGAGGCCACAAGCGAAGCTCAAGCCAACACTAAATTGGCTGGTTTCTCGGAGGTTTATTTTAGTGGGGCAGAAATTAATGAGATTCTTAAAGACTCAACAGCTGTTGGAATTCGATTTTACAATGCATACGAACCCGATTTAAAAGACTTTACAATAGTAGCTGTTGCAATTAAGGAGGATGGTTCAGAAATTTCGAGTGGTGCTTCACAAAAGTACCTTATCAGCACCATTAGCGATAAAACCGAGTCTCACTGGAAAGGGTATGCTAGAACATGTGTAGAGTTATGTCGTGACCACAAGGACATGAAGCATTATGCTGCATTCTTTAGCAAGTCAGTCATTGAAGATATGTTGAAGGAATCTGGAGACGGTATTAAACTCATTCCAGCTTCACGAAAATTTGAACTGAAAGATAAGAGCGTCAAAACTTATAATACAATGATGGCAGTTGGGGCTTCTATATCAAAAGGTTCTATACAAGTAGCAGGTACTGCTTACCGTAAAAGTCTGGAGCCTTGTCCATATCATTGCCCGACTGATGATTATTTATTAGCACCTGCGGAGTACGAATAAGGCTCTTGCAAAACCTGAGTTCGGTTATTATTTGGGATTCAGAACGCTATAAACAGCGTTTTTCATTACGTATTCTCCGAAAGCTGACGCAGAATTTCCTTCGCAGCTTTTGCGATTACTGTTCCAGGACCAAAAACAAACGCTACACCGTTTTCAAAAAGGTAATCGTAATCTTGGTGTGGAATAACACCACCGGCAACCACCATGATGTCTTGGCGACCGTATTTTTTTAGTTCTTCGATTACGGCAGAAATTAGCGTTTTGTGGCCTCCCGCCAACGAGCTCACTCCCACAATGTGAACATCATTCTCAACTGCTTGCTTGGCAACTTCTTTTGGCGTTTGAAACAACGGGCCTATATCCACATCAAATCCTATATCTGCCAATGAGGTAGCAATCACTTTTGCTCCCCGATCGTGCCCGTCTTGCCCCATTTTAGCAACAAGAATTCTAGGACGCCTTCCCTCCTTTTCTGCAAATTCATCTGCAGCTTGTTGCGCTGCTATAAAGTCTTCGTTCTTTTTCACTTCACCCGAATATACGCCCGAAATGGAACGTACCACAGCTTTGTAACGTCCGAACTCCTTTTCCATGGCGTCAGAAATTTCTCCTAGCGTAGCACGTTTTCTAGCCGCGTCAATGGCAAGTTCAAGAAGGTTTCCTTTGCCTGTTTTTGCGCAATTAGTAATGGCCACTAAAGCGGTTTGAACCGCGGTTTTATCTCGTTTTGACTTCACTTCAGTCAATCGCTTCAGTTGACCTTCACGTACTGCGTTATTGTCAACCTCACGAATTTCTAGTTGCTCCTCCTCATCCAGCTCATAACTGTTTACCCCAACAATAATCTCTTCTACACTATCAATCCGTGCTTGTTTCCTTGCGGCTACTTCCTCAATTCGCATTTTTGGCAGTCCGGTTTCAATAGCCTTGGCCATACCTCCCAGTTCCTCCACTTCTTCAATCAGCTTCCATGCTTTTTCGCAGAGTTCGTTGGTTAATTTCTCAACGTAATAAGATCCACCCCAAGCATCTATGCTTTTGCAGATGTCGGTTTCATTCTGAATAAAAAGCTGTGTGTTTCGTGCAATGCGAGCTGTGTAATCCGTTGGTAATGCAATTGCCTCATCCAACGAATTGGTATGTAAACTCTGCGTTCCACCAAAAACAGCAGCCATGGCTTCCATGTTGGTCCGCATTACGTTGTTGTAAGGGTCTTGCTCAGTTAAACTCCAGCCAGAAGTTTGGCAATGGGTTCGTAACGCCATACTTTTTTCCAGCTTGGGGTCGAATTGCCTGACGAGTTTTGCCCATAGCAATCGACCAGCCCGTAACTTGGCAATCTCCATAAAGAAGTTCATCCCAATTCCCCAAAAGAAGCTGATTCTTGGGGCAAAATCATCAATTTTTAAACCAGCATCTAAACCAGTTCTAATGTACTCTAAGCCATCAGCGAGCGTATAAGCCAATTCAATATCTGCTGTTGCTCCTGCCTCGTGCATGTGGTAACCCGAAACACTAATGCTGTTGTATTTCGGCATTTTCTCTGCGGTGTATTTGAAAATATCACCCACTATACGCATGCTTTGTGCTGGAGGATAGATGTACGTGTTTCGAACCATAAATTCCTTGAGAATATCGTTCTGAATGGTACCGGCCAATTTATCAGGAGAAACTCCTTGTTCCTCGGCTGCTACAATGTAAAATGCCATGATAGGCAGTACGGCTCCGTTCATGGTCATAGAAACAGACATCTTGTCTAGAGGAATTTCATCGAAGAGAATTTTCATATCCTCGACAGTATCGATAGCAACTCCTGCTTTACCAACATCTCCAACCACTTTCTCGTGGTCGCTATCATAACCTCTATGGGTTGCAAGGTCAAATGCTACGGAAAGTCCTTTTTGTCCTGCTTCTAGGTTTCTTCGGTAGAAAGTGTTGCTTTCTTCTGCTGTAGAAAACCCCGCGTATTGACGAATAGTCCACGGGCGGCTTACATACATAGAACCGTATGGCCCACGCAGGAACGGTGGTAAACCAGAAACGAAATCAATGTGTTCGATGTCTTCTGTTTCAGCCTTGTAATTATCTGCCGTAACTGGAATTCCCTCTGGCGTTTCATACAATTTGCCCGTTTCGGTTGTTTCGAGATTGGCCGTTTGTAGATAAAACTTTGTGTCTTTAAAATCTGGCTTCATTGTTTTGTTTTTACCGCAAAGACGCGGAGTTTTCTCGCAAAGGGCGCAAAGAATTGAATGATATGAATCCGATTATCCATTATGTCTTTCTGATTTTCCTTTTCTTACTGCAAAGGCACGAGGATTTTTCGCAAAGGGGGTGGAGAGATTATTTGGGTTCTCTGCGTTTTCTCCGCGCCATTGCGGTTAATCCTCATCTTCCACTTTATCGTTCGATTCTTCGAATGGCGATGGAAACTTATTTGTGCCCACCAACACTCTTTCTAAACTTTCAACCTCATCATAATATGCTTGATCCGACTTGGCAAATTCATTTTCTAAAAAGCCGTTGGAACTACATGCGCTATAACCGCCTTTTTCTTCAATTTCTAAGAATAAACTCCAAGCTTTCTTACCAAGAATATCTGTAAGATGCTCT
>Ga0316208_1000317_pt1 | contig 63345 bp, 58 predicted proteins | sample 3monopyrite_MG_FD_204944 | JGI IMG/M metagenome (GOLD analysis project Ga0316208, IMG submission 204944) | Microbial mat bacterial communities from mineral coupon in-situ incubated in ocean water Damariscotta River, Maine, United States -... | ecosystem: Environmental > Aquatic > Marine >... | reverse complement strand
TCCCCGAATCCCCCATGCTCAATGACCTTATCGCATACGTGATCACTTAGGCCGCCTCCGGGGCTTCCGGGGCCGGACCCGATGCTTCCACATGGCCCTGCCAGCGGGATTTCGGCCCTTTGCATCGTCAAGGGGGCTCGGCCGAGATCTCCAGTTTGGGTCCTTCCCCGCCCAGGCGAGATCCTCAGCGAGTCGTTCCCAGGTCCAACTCGTGTCGGCATCGCCGACGAGGAGCTTGGTGATGCTCTCCCCACAGGTACGAACCATCTTCCAGAGCAGCATGGCGTGCACAGGTGGGCGCTTGGACGTCGGGCGCACCGTCTTCTCGCCGAGCGCTCAAGCACAGCAGGCGACCTGCCCGGCAGGCCATGAGACGAATATGCACTCAGTCGTGCGGCGCGAAGGCCGGGACTGCTCCCGCTTCGAGTGGGCCTACGAGACGTGCAGGAGCTGCCCTCTACGCAAGGGTTGTGTACCGAAAATGCCGGATAATCCGAAGCGACCTGGTCGAGTGAAAGGAAAGCGACCCCCCCTACATGCCGATGAGCGGGAGCATCGCGCTGCCCGCGAGGTCTGCGAAGATCCCGCTCGCCGCAAGGCATACCGGCGACGAGGAGAGGGCGAGACTCCGATCGCGCGCATGGTCCGCTACGGCGCAAGGCAGGCACGCGTCTTCGGGCTCGCCGCCGCGAACCTCCAAGCCCATGCCGCCGCCATGGCAGCCAACCCCGGGCTTCTTGGGCGGAGGCTGGCGTTGGCTGAAGAACCTCTGCCACGCCCGGCACTCCCGCTGTTCCCCGACACCACATGAGCCCATCTGAGAAATACCAGGACACGCCGATCCGCCAGCGAGCCAGCGCACTGGTGCGTCCCGAAGCCAGCGAACGCGCTGATTTCCGCGAAGGAACAGCCTGATTCACCAAGCACAGCCAATTCTGCGATTCGCAGCGCGCCTCGTTGTGGGGCTCGCCAACAAGGAGCAGCTGCTCATGCCCACTCGATGGCAGGAGATCCCCCGAACGCTGCTAGCCGATGCCTGAATTCCACATCCTCGAGCCGGCCAAGCTGCCGGGTCGGAAGCCAGCCACTCCCCACGGACGCGCATCCCTTCCCGAAACCCAGTATGATTCGCCTCGGAGGTGAGCATGGACCTGGGGTCCTTGGCAGCAGCGGAGAGAGCTCTGATCGACTGGCTCGCAGACCAGATCGACCGGTCCGCATCCGACGTGCTCGACCTGCTGCTCACCCCGCCCGAGGCGCCCGGCCTGGTCGCGACCACCATCACCGAGGGGCGCTTCAGCCGGCTCTCCCTGCGGGCGCTGGGGCAGCGGCTGCGCTGGGAATCCCCGGACTCCACCGCGCTGAATATCCCCCTCGATGGGCTGGATGCTCTCACCGAGCTCGACCTCTCCGACCTCGAGCTCGACCACCTCGAACTCAGCGCGCTACCCCGGCTCGAGCGGCTCGAGGCCAGCGGAAATCGCCTCCGCCACCTCGAGCTGGAGCACAACCCGCAGCTCCGCGCACTCTCGGTCGCGGCCAACGATCTGATGGTGCTCGATCTGCGCCACACCCCCCAGCTGTGGTTCTGCGACTGCGGGGGCAACGAGCTCAGCGCACTGGTCCTCCCCCAGCCCTCCGCCATCAAGACCCTCCGCTGCAATCGCAACCAGCTCATGGTGCTCGATCTGGGCTCCACTCCCGAGCTCACCGAGCTGCTCTGCGCCCGCAACGCCCTGGTGCGGCTGGTGCTGGATGCCCCGCGGCTCCGCGTGCTCGACTGCACCGACAACCAGCTCACCGATCTCGATGTCAAACCCCTGCCCGAGCTCACCCGCCTCGCGGTGGGTCGAAACCGCCTCGCCACCCTCGATCTCGAAACCTGCGAGCGCCTCCAGCAGCTCGACTGTGCGCGCAACTACCTCGATCACCTCGCCCTGGTCGCCCTCGAGCGACTCGAGCAGATCGATGTCTCCTTCAACCAGCTCCAGACCCTCTCCCTGGGGAACTGCGCCGCACTGGTCGACCTGGACTGCCACAACAATCGCCTCGAGGCACTCGACATCGCCCACTGCCCCTCCCTCGAGGTGCTCTGCTGTGAGCGCAACCAGCTCGGCGAGCTTCCCCTGGCCGGAGCCCCCTCCCTGGCAGACCTCCAGGCCGCTCACAACCGCATCGGTACCGTCGATACCTCCCGCAATCCCCGCCTGGCCCGAGCCCTGCTCACCGACAACCCCCTGAAAACACTCGATATCTCCAACAACCGCGTACTCGCCGTGCTCGAGATCGATGGGGGTGCGGCCGTCCAGGCCACCGAGGAGCAACGCCGCCGGCTCCCCGCGCTGCGCAGCTCCGATGGGCGCAGCACCGAGGCCGTCGTTCTGCGCCAGATGGACCGCTGGGAAGCCCATGTGCACGCCGCTACCTACGACGAACCGGACCGCGAGCGCCACTTTCTCGACCTCGTCCAGGACACCGAGCGCTGCGCCCGGGGCACCGCCTTGATGCTGTACTGGATGGCCTCCCCCCACTACTACCTCCAGTTCGCTGAGCGCTCCGAGGTCCCCGCCTATGCCCTGGCCGGCTGGGATCTGCTCACGACCATCGAAGACAATCTGCGCTCCGGGGCCTATGTCCACGACGACCTGTTCTTCGACCCCCGAGACGACCAGCAGACCGTGGTCCGCGGCCGCGACTGGACCCGCGATGAGTCCGGCGCTTCCCGGGTCGCACAGCGTTCGATCCCCGCGTTCATGCTCCGAGCGACGGGGCGATAGGGCGGCTTCTGCGGCCCTCTCGTGCTACCATGGACTCCTCGGAGGCCCCATGCTGTGGTTCATCGCGCTGATCGGCTGCAATCCCAACCCGGAGTCCGCTCCACCCCCACCCCCCGTCCCCCCGGGGGATCCCTGCGCGAGCATAGACACCCCGCTGGGCACCGTCGATTGCACGACCGTCGAGCGCTGTGGGCCTTTTGTTCAAGAGATCTGGGACGGATGTGCAGTGTGTGACTGGGAGAGGTTCGGTACCTGCCCCGACGAGGCGAAGGGATTTCCCCCAGACACCGGACCTGTGGTCGAGTTCAGCCGCGCCTTCACCACCCGCCTGCGCACGAGCTTCTCCCCCACCCAGGCCTACGATCTACATATCGCCCCCACCACCAACGGCCTGCTCCTCACCCCACAATCCCGGGCGAGTCGAGCCATCGAGCTCCCCTGCACCCGCACCGGGAACACCCTCAGCTGCGATCGGCGCTCGATCGATATCGGCTTTGACCAGGTCGAGTATCTGCTATTCGAGCTCCGGCTCGAGGATCAGAGCGGGGACGGCGTCGCCGACTCAGGATGGGTTCGCACCGAGGTCATGAGCGTCTCGACGGCCTACACCCCAGAGCCCTTCCCCTCCTACGAGCCCCTCCTCCCCGATCACAGCCCCGGAGTCGCCCGGTTCTCTCCCCGGCTCCTCCCCACCGACCCCATCATCATCGAGCTCTCCGAGCCCGTACGGGGGGCACCGGCATCGGTGAACGGCCAGTGGAGCCTGGAGGTCCTCTCCGGTCCGGACAACACCATCCTGGGCCTGCGGACGGACGGGGCCCCCCTCCCCTGGGGTTCTGAGGTCACCCTCCCCGAGCGTCTCTTCGACCTCTCCGGAAACCTCATGGAGGTGCTCCCAGGCCAGGTCCCCCCCTTCCCGGGACCCCTCTCCGAAAACCCCTCCTTCGCAGAGCCCACGGGGGGTTGGGCAACCCAGGATGTCGTGCTCGGACCCTACCCCTCCTTCCCCGGTGGCGACGATGGGATCGCGTACTTCAGCTCCAGCGGTTCACTGGTCGGACAGATCGACCTGGAGCCGGACGCCACGACCGTCAGCTTCGCCTACGCCTCCATCGACTCCTCGCTCCCCTGGTCCGCCACCCTCACCCTCACCGACGCCCTCGGACGAAGCACAGAGCTGTGGTCCCTCGGCACGCCAACCGACTGGGGCTGCCCCGGTCAGGATATGTGCATCCCATGGACCGACGTCCGGGCGGATATCGGCCCGTGGGCCGGCAGCACCGTGTGGCTCCGCTGGCAGGTCGGGTACTCCGAGCCCAGGCCCTACGAAATCCCCCGATATCTTTGGACGATCCCCCCATCGACCAGCACCCGGATTGCCATCGACGAAGTGACCATCGAGTAGCTCCAGCCCGCTACCGGTCCACCGCCACCAACACCACCGGGGACTCCGCCACCCGTAGCTGCGAGAGGCTCGCCACCGACTCCAGCGGCATCGTCGGGAGGTAGGCGTCGAAGGAGAGCTCGAAGACCGATGCCTCCAGATCCCCGCCCGAGATGCTCGCGGTCAGCAGCTTCCGATCCGCAGGGAAGCGCCCCACCACCGTCGCAGGGCTCTCGGTCTCTTCGGGCCACAGCGCCAGCCAGAGCCCATCGGGTCGCATCGCCGCCCGCTCCGGCCACACCCGGCAACCCTCGACCCGAACCCAGCCCGACTCGGGGATCCTGCCCGCAGCCACATCCGCACAGGAGCGCTTCTGCAACCAGTACGGACGGTCCGGCGCGTCCGGGTACTCGAATGTGGGGGGGGTGGGACGGTTGAGGAAGAACCAGGCCCCGTAGAGGAGCACACCGAACACGACGAATAAACGAATCCGTCGCAGCAGAGCGCGGCCCCTCGCCAGACCCTGTTCGGGATCGAAGCGGCTCACTCGGCCCCCAGCAACCCGCCCACAAAGCTCTGCCACATCGGGATGTACAAGCTGTCGAGCAGCACATCATAGGCCCCATTGCAGAGCAGGAAGCCCTGGATGGCGAACAAGAACACCACCAACACCAGAGCGCCATAGGTGAAGCGACGCGTGGCTTCGACCCGCTGGGCGTCGCTGGCGGGGAGATAGCCGCTCTCCAGGCGCTGCTGATCGGTCTCGACGTGCATCCACGCGACCAGCACCAGGATGCCGCCTGGAGCCGCGATACAAGCCATGCCGAGCACGGTGAGCACGATTCCCAGGATGTTGAGCCCCATGATCAAACCGGTGCGGGGGCTGGGACGCCCCCCACCCTTTCCGAAGAGATCGTCCAGATCGGGCTCATCGCGCTTGGCGGCCGCGTCGGCGGGCACCGTCTCGGTGACGAATTCGTCGAGGGGGAGCACCCGCTGGCCCACCCAGATCAGCTCCTCATCGAGCTCGTAGGGCTGGCCCTGCAGATGCTCTGGCGCTGAACCGAGCTGAACCGGGACCCGGAGATCGGCCAGCCGCCAGCCCACACCATCGCCCACCTCGGCGAGATCGGAAAGCGGCACGGGATCGACCACCCCGCTGGGCTGAACGGCTTCCACGAGCTGTTCGAGCCACTGACCCAGGCTGGAGGCGATCGCGGCGACCCGCACGGACCCGCCCGGATGAGATACGAGCTTCCAGATACGGATCTGGTCGTGGAGGATGGTCATCCACAGACCATCGATATCGGGGCTCTCACCCGTGAGCCGCCGCAGCTCGACCTCTCTGCCACCAAAGATCGCGTCGATCTCGAGGCTCTGAACCTCTCCGCTGAGATCGTAGCGGAGCCCATCGGGGCTCTGAAGCCAGCCGCACTTCTTCAATAGGCGCCCCAGATCCTCGGGCACACCCACGGCCCGATCCGCACGGGCCGGACCCGTGCTCCACCCCGCGACCTCGAGGCGCACCAGCAGGCCGAACAGATCGACGGATTTCGGGCTCTCGGACTCTATGGACTCCACTCACTCCACCATCGGGGCCAGACGCGCGATCGCATCGTCTACACGGCCCCGGTCCACTCCTAGCAAGCCATCGGTGCTGGTGAACACCCCGGAAGCCAGGAAGCTGGAGACGGCGTTGCCAAGGGTGATGGTCGACAGGGACTCCGGACGGGTGACGACGCCCGCCGCGAGCAGCTTCTCGGACTGCTTGGCCAGGTGCTTGGGAAAGGACTTCTTGTCATGCCCGTCGAGCTCCCCGGCCCCCCGCAGCACAAGCAGATAGGCCTCGGCAAAGTTGCGAAACAGGGCGTGAATCTCGCCCATTCGCTCTGGGTCCACCACCCGCCACAACCCCTCTTCCTCGGCGATGGCTCCGTGCTCCGCCAGAGCAAGCAGGCCCTCATCGAGGAGCTGCCCCAGCTCGAGCTCGGGATCGAAGCGGAACTCCCGGGTCCACAAGCCCACCAGGAAGTCCATGGCCGGAAATAACGCCCGCCTGGACTGGGGCGCGTCCGGCAGGGCTCGAATCGCCATGGCGACATAGCCGGCCGAGGCGAAGTACTGGAGCAGCTGGTTCTTGTAGAACTCCAGCCCGATCCGCGACGCGGGATCGATGCTCCAGATGCGCTCCCCAACGTGCTCGAGTGCGGCGATATGCTTGGAGCGCGCAAGCCTGTCGAGGGTGATCCGGATGGCTTGGTCGAAGTATTCGAGGCTGGCCGCTTCCATGGCTCCCCGGCGCGCCAGGAAAGCGCGAAAGCGCCGCACCCGCTCGATGAGAACGACCTGGAGCATGCCCCGGCGATGGTGAGCGAGCAGGGCCGCAGCACATAAGCAGGTGGGGAGCACGACGGTGACCTCCGCGATGCGATGCACCACCTGCTCGCCGACCCGATGGAGCTGTTCTTTCCGAGTCGCCTCCTCCCGCTCGGACCAGGGCGGCTGATCGGGGCCAGAGTCGACGAGGGTCGAGGTTGCGATGGGCTCGCCCACCCGCAGATAGACCCGACCGAAGCGCCTGGAGAGCACCGACCGCGCCTTGACCAGCTGACCCACGGTCTCGGCCTGCTTCTCCTCTCCCCCGGCCTCGCGGACGTAGGCCCGCTCCTCGGCGACCTCCTCATAGGCCAGCGAGATCGGGAGCAGGGTGACCTCGTGATCGGTCGGCCGATGCTCGGCGGCATCGAAGACCATGCCCAGCACACCGACCCGGGGCGGCAGCAGCTTGCCGGAGCGGCTTCGCCCCCCTTCGATATAGAACTCCACCGGATAACCGCGGAAGATCAGCTCGCGCAGGTAGCGGCTGAAGACCGTGGGGTGCAGCCTCTCGCCGGCGAAGCTGCGCTTGATGAACAAGCCCCCGACCGAGCGGAGGAAGACCGATATCGGCCAGATATTCAGGTTCGCCCCAGCGATGACATGGGGCACGATCAGGTCGTGCTCGTAGAAAACCCACGAGATCAGGATGTAGTCGAAGTGGGACTTATGACAGGGCAACAACACGGCAGAACCGTTGCGCATCGCGGCTCGGATCCGCTCAATATCCTCGGTTCGCACGTCTACACCGGAGAATACGCGGGTCCAGATGGTGCGCAACACCACATCCGAGGCGCGGATCACCCACCACCGGAAGTTCGATGCGATGGCCAGGTACTCCTTCTCCATGGCCGAGCGAATAGACTCCACGGACACACCCTGGGCCCGGGCCTCGGACTCCGCGAAGTCCCGCATGGCGGGGTTGTCCAGCACCACGCGCTTCATCTGGGCGTAGGGAAGCAAGCGCGGGCCCTTCATGAGCTGGGACTCGCGGCGCAGGTAGCGCCGCAGCACCCGACGCAGCGCCATAGGAGCGCGCTCGGCCTCGACCCGGTCGACGAGGCTGCGCAGATCGATGGGCTCACCGGCCTGGATCAGCGCCCCCTCGCTGCGGAACCAGATATTGCGGAGCTGCCCGAGCCAGGCCGGAGCCTCGGAGCGACCGAGCAGGAAGTTCCGGACCTGGCTCGAGGCGACGGGTGCTCGAGTCCAGCGCACGACGATCGGCACGAGCTGGATGGGGCGGTCGCAGGATCTCTGCGCCTGAATCACGGCCGCGAAGGGGTCGGTCCAGGGCTGCTTCGCCAGGCGCCGGAGCACGCTCAGCCGGCTGGCCAGGAATAGGGTGACCACATTCCCACTACACACGGTCCGAGCGAGCCAGCCGCTACCGATGGGGTCTTCGCGCTCCTCGGTGAGCCGCCGCCACAGATCCCGCCAGGCCTGGGCGACAGGCTGCCAGTAGAAGCTGTCGAAGCCATTGCTCCACACCGACAGCGGGAGCTTGCGGCGGTTGAGCACGGCGTTGAGCGCGAGGTGATCCGCCGCACTCGCATGGGCGAGCACATAGACGACGGAGCCACGCTCCGAGGCGGCGCGGATCCGGTCGACCGAGCTCTCGTCGAAGCGCACCGCGGAGAAGCGCGACCCGAAGCCGAGCACACGGTAGAACCACCCGAAGCGCCGCAGCATCCCGGTGCCATGTCGCTCGGCCAGCGCCTCGTGCTGGGGCGCCGAGGGCATCAGGGACCGGTATCGCCGGTGGATCCGGTCTCGGCCGCGGCCGCTGTATCTGCGGTGCTACCGGTGGAGCCCGTCGCCATCACCGGGCCTGTGTCCGCGGTGGGAACAGGCACGGCGGTGTCTGCCCCTGTGGCCGTGTCGGCATCGGCATCGGTATCCGCGTCCGCGTCGGTGTCGGTGTCCATATCCGCGTCGTCATCGGCGTCCGCGTCCATATCGGCGTCCGTGTCGGCCTCGAAGTTGGGGTCGAGCTCCTCGACCCAGCCATCCGGGGCTTCGCAGCCCAGGTATACCGATGTGGGCTCCCCCAGGCCATTGCCGTCTTCGTCCGGGTAGTAGGCCACCCGCTCTTCGCAGTTCCGGGGCGGAGGCGGTTCGGGCAGGTTGCAGGCGAGCAGGCTGAACAGGAGCATGAGCGGGGACCTCTAGTCCGAGGTCGGCATCTCGAGCTCGACCTCGACCGAGATGGGGTCTTCGTCGTCTTCGTCCCAGTTCATGCCCGGTACGGCGTTGCGCGGGTCGAAGGCGCGGCCCTCTACCAGGGTGGACCGGGGCGTGGACAAGAAGCGAAGCAGGTCGATTCCACCGGGCATGCCATTGCTGGAGCGACCGAGCCCCACGCTGGGGAGCCGCAGGCTGGCGCCGATGGTGCCCCGATTGACATTGAGCGAGCCGGTCTTGAGACGGGCGACGATCTCGGGGAGCTCTTTGAGCTCGGGGTGGATGAAGAGCGAGGTGGACACGCGGTACTTGAGCTTGTTGTGCAGCGCCGCCGCTTCCTCCCAGTCCTTGACCTTGTACAGAAGCAGCGAGGGGCCGGGGGGCTCGTCGTTGATGAAGCCATGTCCCCTCTCCCAGTCGACCCAGTACATGCTGGGCTCGACGTAGAAGCCGCGGCGATCGGCGACCTCGCGGTTGGCGGCCTGGAGGATGGGAGAGTGCCCGCGGGCGACCACTGCACGCCCGTACTTGCGGTAGCGGGAGCGGAAGTTGTCGGAGATGAGCGGGCCCATGAAGGTGCCCAGATCGAAGCCATAGCCCACGTTGATGCGGACCGCGCGCCGGGCGAGCTGCTCGACGAACTGCTCGAACACGTCTTCGGTGACGATGGCCCGGCCGGTGCTGTTGTGGCGCTGTCCCGCAGTGAGGTAGGCGCCGACGACGACCTCGTACACCGCTCGATCGAGATCGCAGCCGCCCACCACCACAGCGACACCCTTGCCGCCACACTGGTAGAGGGCCGGGAGCTCTGGGCGGTCGAAGGTGGCGCGGCGGATGGCCATGGCGGTGTCGAAGCCACCCGAGAACACCAGCGCATCGAGACCCGGATGGGTGACCAACTTCTGGCCGATGCCGGTGCCCGAGCCCTGGACCATATTGAAGGCCCCCCGCGGCAGCTTGCAGTGGTCCATCATCTCGGCCACGGCCTGGCCCACACCCGGCGTGAACTTGCTGGGCTTGAGGATGACGGCGTTGCCCGCCAGCAGAGCGGCGCAACAATGCAGGGTGGGAATGAGCAGGGGCAGGTTGTAGGGAACCAGCACACCGACGACCCCGCGGGGCCGGTAGTCCGATCGGGCCTCGCGCTCGTCCAGGATGCGGGGCTCGAGCAGAGCCATGCCCTCTTCGAGCAGAAGATCGACCGCGCGGATGGAGGCGATGACCTCCTGGCGGGACTCCCAGATGGGCTTGCCGGTCTCGCGGGTGATCAAGACCGCGAACTTCTCTTGGAATTTGTTGAGGCTGTCGCGGTACTTGCGGACCGCCTTGGCCCGGTCGACGCGGTTGACCCGACGCCAGGTGACCTCGCCCCGCTGGGCGCAGTCGACCGCATCGTCGATCGCCCCGTCCGAGAACGGGAATCGGCCAAGCACGTCGGCACGATCGCCGGGATTGACCCCAACGATATAGCCATCGATTCGTTCCGCCTTGAGGAACGAACCCCAGATGTAGTCGCCACGACGTAGCAGACGTTCTCTTTCGGGCTCCAAGCCGCGCACCCTCACCAAAGGACGCACACCTTACCACGCCTGGCGAGGAGCGCGACCCCCGAATAGGAACGGGCCCCGACCGGAGAGCCCGACTCATGAAGAACGCCCACGACAACGTCCTTACGACCGTCGGAAACACACCGTTGGTCCGACTCAATAGCGTCACAAAGGGTCTCAAGGCCACCGTCTGGGCCAAGGTCGAGTATCTCAACCCGGGTGGATCGGTGAAAGACCGGATCGCCCTGAAGATGATCGAAGACGCCGAACAGAGCGGCGCCCTCAAGCCCGGCGGTACGATCGTCGAGGGCACCAGCGGCAACACAGGTGCAGGCCTGGCAATGGTCGCAGCGCTCCGGGGCTACAAGTGCATCTTCGTGCTCCCCGACAAGCAGAGCGAAGAGAAGCGCGCCGCGCTGCGCGCCTACGGGGCAAAGGTCGTGGTCACGCCGACGGATGTCGAGCCCGAAGATCCCCGCTCCTACTACAGCGTGAGCACCCGCCTGGGCACCGAGACCCCCAACGCCTTCTTCGCAAATCAGTACCACAACCCCAGCAATCCCGAAGCCCACTACGAGATGACCGGTCCGGAGCTCTGGGACCAGACCGAAGGCGAGATGGATGTGTTCATCGGCGGGCTCGGCACCGGCGGCACGATCACCGGGGTGGGCAAGTACCTCAAAGAGGTCGCCCCACAGGTCCAGATCGTCGGCGTCGACCCGGTCGGCTCGCTGTACTACGACTACTTCCGCACCGGCCAGCTCACCCCGGCCTTCAGCTACCTCGTCGAGGGCATCGGAGAGGACTTCCTGCCCACCACCATGGACTTCCAGTACGTCGACGATGTCGTCCGGGTGAACGACCTGGAGTGCATGCAGATGACCCGTCGCCTGTGCCGCGAAGAGGGCCTGTTCGTGGGCGGGTCCTGCGGAGCGGCCGTCGCAGGCGCGCTCAAGTGGGTCAAGGCCCACGATCGCGAGGGCATGAATGTGGTCGTGCTCCTCCCCGACTCCGGTAGCCGCTACCTCTCCAAGATCTACAACGACCAGTGGATGCAGGAGAACGGCTTCCTCGACGACGAGCCCAGCTCCCTGGGCACCGTCGCCGATCTGGTCACCACCCTCGGCAACCGGAAGACGGTCACCGCCGCCGCAGATATGGACGTGACCGCGGCGATCGGCTTGCTCAAGTCCCACGGAATCAGCCAGATGCCCGTGGTCGCCGATGGCAAGGTCGTCGGGGTCATCCACGAGAAGCTGCTCCTCGAAGAGGCCCTGGCCCGCAAGCCCATCGCCGCCCGAATCGGCGAGCTGGCCGACCAACAGTACTGCACCGTCGCCCCCGACACCGAGATCAGCGTGCTCACCGACCTGCTCCGCAAGGTCCGCGTCGCGCTGATCTTCGACGAAGGCGACTTCAAGGGCGTGCTCACCCGCATCGACGTGCTCGACCACATCGCCCGCCGCACCACCTGAACCCCTCCCGGGAGAGACCATGTCCGAGATCGAGACCCAGGTCATCCACGCCGGCCAGAAGCACGACGCCGAGACCGGCGCCGTGATGCAGCCCGTGTTCCAGACCAGCACCTACGCTCAGCCCTGGCCGGCCAAGCACACCGGCTACGAATACGCGCGCACCCACAACCCCACCCGGGAAGCGCTCGAGCGCTGCATCGCCGCTCTCGAGAGCGCCGAGCACGGCGTCGCCTTCGGCTCGGGCTCCGCCGCCACCGCCGGGGTGCTCCAGACCCTGCCCGAGGGCGCGAAGATCGTCGCCGGAGACGACCTCTACGGCGGGACCTACCGCCAGTTCACCAAGGTCTTCGCCAAGCGCGGCATGCAGTTCCGCTTCGCCGATCTCACCGGCGATCTCGAGGCAGCCATCCCCGAGGGCACCACCCTGGTGTGGTTCGAGTCCCCCACCAACCCGCTGCTCAAGGTCACCGACATCCGCGCGGTGTGCGCCCGGGCCAAGGCCGTCGGCGCCCTGGTGGCGGTCGACAACACCTTCGCCACACCCATCTTCCAGCGGCCCCTCGAGCTCGGCGCCGATCTGGTGGTCCACAGCACCACCAAGTACCTCAACGGCCACAGCGATGTGGTGGGCGGCATCGTGCTCACCCGCTCCGACGCGCTGTACGAGGGCCTTCGCTTCGTCCAGAACTCCATCGGCGCGGTGCCCGGGCCGTGGGACACTTGGCTCACCCTGCGCGGGCTCAAGACCCTGGCCATCCGCATGGATCGGCACCAGTCCAATGCCAAGCGCATCGTCTCCTGGCTCTGTGAGCACGACGAGGTCACCCGCATCCACTACCCCATGCTCGAGTCCGACCCCGGCTACGCCATCGCGTGCAAGCAGATGTCCGGCTTCGGGGGCATGGTCTCCTTCGTGCTGAAGGGCGATCTGGACCGTGCCGAGAAGTTCTGTGCATCGACCAAGTTGTTCACCCTGGCCGAGTCCCTCGGTGGGGTCGAGAGCCTGCTCGAGCTGCCCGCGTCCATGACCCACGCCTCGGTGCCTGCAGAGCAGCGCGCCGCTCTGGGTATCGACGATGGCCTGGTCCGGCTGAGCATCGGCATCGAGAATGTCGACGATCTGATCGCCGATCTCCAGCAGGCGATGGATATCAGCCGCTGAGGATCGCGGTCTTCTGTGGCGATCGCGGGGTCCCGGTCTACGGGCCCTCGGGTTGCTCCGCCCACCTGCGTGGGATGGTCGGAGCGCTGGCGGAGCTCGGCCACGAGACCCTGTTGGTCGCCCGCACAGTCGTCGATGCGCGCGGTCGCTTCGGAGAGCCGGTGCCCGTGCCGCTGATCACGGGGAGCAGCCATCCCTGGCCCCGGGGGCTGCGCGGTCTCGGACATCGCCTGGAGCTGCGCCAGCTCCAGCGCCGAGTCCGGTCCATCCCCATCGATCTGGTCTGGGAGCGCGCAAGCCATCGCTGCAGCGCCGGGCTCCGCTGGGCGCGCCAGCGAGGGGCGGTTCACCTGCTCGAGCTCAACGCCCCCATGGCTCTGGAGCATCGCAGCGATCCCGACGAGCGCGCCGTCATCGCCCGCACCGACCGCGTCATCACCGTGAGCCCTTGGCTCCAGCGCTACGCCACTCGGCTCGGCGCCCGAGACGCCCGCTGCGTGCCCAATGGGAGCGAGCTCATCGCCCTCGATCACCGCGCAGCGCGCAAGGACCTGGGCTGGACCGGGCGAGTACTGGTTCACCACGGCAGCCTCTCGGATTGGCATGGCTTGGCCGGCTTTCTGCCCATCCTCGACGCCCTCGATGCGACCCTGGTAGTGATCGGCACCGGCTCCGTGCCCCACCACCCGAGGCTCGTGCACCTGCCCTTCGCCAATCGCCCCGAGCTGGCCCGGCTCCTCTCCGCCGCCGACGTCGCTATCGCGCCCGTGCCCGATCACGCCCCACCCTGGCTCGATCCGCTGAAGATCCACGACTACCGCGCCATCGGCATTCCGGTGATCGGCTCCCCTCATCCCGCCACTGCCTTGGCCGACCGCCGCATCCCCCTCCAGCAGATCGACGCCTGGGTCGAGGCCGTCTCCGCACTCTCCGAGCAGCCTCGGATCCCCAGCCCCCGCCCCTGGACCCGGGTGTGTGCCGAGGCGCTTCGCGGTATGGTCCCCGCGTGACCCTCTTCCTCGCATCGCTGCTCTCTGGCTGTTCAAACGGTCCTCTCGCCGAGCCCCCCTGCGCAGATCCCGCGCAGTACTGGCCCGATGCCAATGCCGACGGCGTGGGTGAGCCCACCCTCTCCTATGTGGGCTGCGATCCGCCCCAGGGCTGGGTTGCCCAGGTCGCGCCGGCCCCCAGCGAAGACACCTGGATCTGGGACACCGGGCCCTTCTACACGGACGATTCTGCAGATAGCGGAGACAGCGGCGGCTCGGGGTACACCGGATACACCGGGACCACCGGCCTCACGGGCCAGACCGGCGATACCGGGCCATAGGCATCCCCGCGGACCGGGCACGGCGTTAACAGAGCACTCCTCATGCGCCTCCGCCTGCTCGCACTGCTGCTGCTCACCGTGATCTTCATTCTCGCGTCCGCGCGGGTTCAGTTCACGACCGAGACCACAGATATCCTCCCCAGCGACTCAGCGCTCCGGGAGACCCTGCATGCTGCCCAGCGATTCGCAGGGGCTCAGCTGCTCATCGTGCAGATCGATGGCTCCACGGTCGACCGCGACCAGCTCCGCGCGCAGACCGAAGACCTCGCCGAGCGGCTTCGAGCGCTCGACAGCATCGAGTCCGTGCGCTCCGGGTTCAGCACCGAGGACGGCATCGAGATCCGCAAGCGGATCAGCCCCTACGCCACCGCCTTCATCGACGCCGACACCCTCGCCGAGCGGTCCTCCCAGCTCGCCATCACCGAGCAGATAGAGGCCCAGCGTAAGCGAATGGTCGGGTTTGCCGGCGCCTTCCTCATGCAATCCATCCGCGAGGACCCTCTCGATCTGCGCGGCCTCGCCCTCGCGGGTCTCCAGGCCAGCGCCCAGCCCGGTGTCCACTCCAGGGATGGCCTGCTCCTCGACGACACCGGCACCCACGCCCTGCTCCTGGTGGACACCCGCATCTCCCCCGCCGATGTGCGACCTCAGGACAGCCGGGTGTCCGAGATCGCCGCCACCATCGACGCTACGGAGCTGTCCACCTCCTGGTTTGGAGGGGCCCGGATCGCCTGGGAGACCGCCTCCTCCATCGAACGCGATGTCCGGATCACCGCCGGCCTCGGCATGCTCCTGCTCGGCGTCGTCCTGTTCATCGGCTTCCGGAGCTGGCGTCCCCTGGTCGGGGCGGTCGGGCCCTCCCTGGTCGCAGCGGGCTGTGCCAGCATCGGGGCCTGGTGGGCCAGCCCGATCCACGGGCTCCAGCTGGGCTTCAGCGCCGCACTCGCCGGGCTCGCGGTCGACTATTGGGTCCACCTCTACCTCGCCTGCGCTGCCCAGCCCGATCAGCCCAACGCCAGCTCTCGATACCGCGTCGCCACCGCCGCGCTCCGCGAGCTCACCCCCGCTCTCGCCGTCTCCGCCGGGTCCACCGCCCTGGCCTTCGCCGTGCTCACCACCAGCGCGCTGCCCATCGTGCGGGTGCTCGGCATCACCGGGGCCGCCGCCGCTGCGGGCGCATTCCTCGGCACCTACCTCGCGGGTCCCGTCGCCTGGGCTGCCTTCGGTCGACCCGATCCCCAGCGGGCCGCTCCATCCAGCACCCGGTTCGCGACCCCGGTCGTCGCTGTGGCCGCGCTGCTCGCGCTATTTGGGCTCTCGTCACGCTTCGAGCCCGATCCCATGGCCCTCATCGCGACCTCCCCCGAGGCTGAGGCCACGGAGCAGAGCTTCGCCGACCGCTTCCACTTCACCCCGCTGCGGGGCCTCGTGCTCCTCAGCGGAGACACGCCCGGACAGGCCCTCGATCGCGCCCACCGGGTCCAGAATGCCATCGACTCCCTGGGCTTCGCGCGCTCCTCTGGGCCCGCCTCCCTGCTCCCCGGACCCGACACCACCGCCGCGCGCCGCGCCGCACTCCCCAAGCTCGAGACCCTCCAGGCCCGCCTCGACCTCGCCACCGAGGCCGCCGGACTGCCCCCGTTCGAGGGCGCTGCAGCTCGGATCCTCGACTGGGCCCAGCCCCCACCCGCCGCTCTCTGGGACTCGACCCCCCTCGCCAGCCGGGTCACCCTCGACGGGAGCACCGCCTTGGTCACCGTGCCCATCGAAGACGCCACCCTCTCTCCGGTCATCGCAGAGGCCGTCTCCAGCGCCGATCGGGACGCCTCCCTCGTCGTTCCCGGGCAGCTCGCCTCTCAGAGCATGGACGAGGCCCGCTCCCAGCTCCTCTCCCGAGCTGCACTCGGGGCCATCGCCGTATTCATCGTGCTCGCGCTCCGGCACCGCCGACTGAGCACAGCCGCCCTCGCCCTCACCCCCGCCGCGACCGCCGTGGCCGCAGCCCTCGGGGCCATGGTGCTCTCCGGGCAGCCCTGGAACCCCGTATCCCTCGCGGCCATGGTCCCCGTGCTCGGCCTCGCGGTGGACTATGGCGTGTTCATGACCGAGAGGGCGACCCGCACCGCACCCCGCGGAGTCCGCCTCTCCGCCCTCACCACCATCGCCGGCTTCCTCACCCTCGGGCTGGCCCAGAGCCCGGCCCTGTTCGGCGTCGGGATCGCCACGGTCGCTGGGGTCGGACTGGCCGCGGCCACCGCCCTCTTCGTGCTGCCCGCGGTCCTGGATCACCGCTGGCCTCTGGGGGTCCGAGCGGATCCGGGGGCTGCCTCATGAACCCGGGCTCCTACCACCGAACACGCTGGCCCGGCTGGGACGGATGGCTCCTCCTCTCCCTCGCCGTGATCGCCCTGATCCTGTTTGCCGCCCGGCCCATCGAGGGGATCGGCATCCCCGCGCTCTTCGGCGCCGCCATCGCCCTCGGCCTCCTCGGACTCCTCGCCGGCTACCGACATCCTCGCCGGCAGCCCACCCCGGTCCTCTCAGCGGTCCGCATCCTCACGGTCATCCCCACCAAGGACAACGAGGGCTCCATCGCGGCCGTGGTCACCGGCTGCTTCGCCCACACCTCCGATCTGCTGGTGATCGACGACGGCTGCACCGACCGCACCGTCGAGCGCGCCGAGGCCGCGGGCGCCACCGTTCTCCGCCACCCCCACAATCGCGGCAAGGGAGCCGCCCTGGAGACCGCCCTGGACTGGGCCGCTGGCCATGGCTTCTCCCACATCGTCGCCATCGATGCAGACGGCCAGCACGAGCCCGATGACCTTCCCAGCTTCTACGACGCCATCCGCGCCCACCCCGATGCCGTCATCGCCGGGGTCCGGGATATGAGTCAGGCTCCCAGCTCCGCCGGATATGCCCGAGCCAATAGCAACTTCTGGGTCTGGGTCGAGACCAGCCAGCGCATGGGAGACACCCAGTGCGGCTACCGGGCCTACCCCGTCGGCCCCACCCGCTCCCTCTGCCTGGTCCCCTCCCGCTACCAGTGGGAGGTCGAGGTCCTCGTCCGGTCCGTGTGGGCCGGCATCCCCGTCGTCGACCACCCCTGCCGGGTGTTCTACCCCCCCGCAGAGGAGCGCGTCAGCTCCTACCGAAAGGTCGTCGACACCGCGCGGATCAGCTGGCTCAATGCCCACCTCATCGCCGAGCGGGTGCTGTGGCCCCCGCGGTGGTTTCTGCGCTGAACCTTAGAGATCGGCCCCGGCGGAGTAGTTCTCGGCGATGGGGTAGGTGACCAGGACCTCGGAGAGGGCGTCCGGCACATAGTCCAGGAAGGCGATGCTATTTCGACCTGGATTGTAGACGACCTCGCAGCTCGGGTTGTCGATCTCCGTGCCCGCCAGGCAGGTCTCGAAGATGCGGGTGATCTCCTGGCCGCTGACGGGGTCGATCAGCCGGACCTGGACCTCGAGCAGCAGCTCCGGCTCGATCACCGGGACCCGGGTGAGGAAGAACTCGCGCTTGAGACCCGCGGTGAGCAGCCCGAGCGCGTCGAGGGCGGGGCTCCAGTCCTGGACGCACACCGAGAAGGTGATGCCATTGGTGGCGGCGGCGTAGTCGATATAGTCCGTGCCCGTGTTGTTACCGCCCCCACAGCCCTGGTTCTGCCCCGAGGGCGGGGTGACGATACCGTGCATCTGCACCTCTGCCAGTCCCCCCTTGAGGCTGGTCGCCCACTGGATGAACTCCCCCTTGGTGACGGGGTTGGCGCCGGAATAGTCGTTATCGTCGGAGACGAAGATCATGTGCAGATCCGCCTCGTCCCGCAAGAAGCCCTCGTTCTCGGGGTCGTCGACGCGGATCTCGAGGGCGGTGTAGGCCGCGGCCCGACCCGACTCGACCGAGCCCACGATCACGCCGAGCCCGTTGGTCATCGCCGAGAACACCCCGTCCGGGTCTTCGGTGTCGACGTCGATGTAGCGCTCTCCCAGGCCGGTGCGGAGCTTGCCGCGATGCTGCTGACGCTGCATATCCGTCGACACCACGCCGATATGGTAGTCCATTCCCGAGTTGACGAAGCTGTCGAGGAAGATCGGGAAGTTGGTGCGGAGCTGCTGCTGCTCGTTGCCCATCGAGCTGCTGTTGTCGACGATGAACAGGATGTCGACCACGGGCTCGACCACCTGGACGACCCGGTCGCTCTGGATGGGGTTCTCGGGGACGGGGGCCTCCGATAGCAGGGGGTCGGCGTCCTGGGCGATGAGGTCCACCTCGGAGCTGCAGCCCGCGAATAGCGCGATTGGAAGCAGGATTCTCATGGTTGATGCCCTCATTGTGGGAGAGGATAGTGGGGTTCCCAGCGGCCTTCGATGCCGATATCGGCCTCGATCACACCCCCCAGGAAGTTCATCGCGTAAAGGCGGTCGCGCTCGAAGCCGCCGACCCCCGATCCGAAGTTGATCGCGGGGATGACCTCGAGTCCGGGATTGCTGGAGAGGTTGATGATGCCGTCCAGCGTGCCATCCGGAAGGAAGCGGTAGACCCGGCCATCCATGCGGGCCGCGTAGATATTGCCGCACATATCCGTGGTCATGCCGTCGAGGACGGCAAAGGCGATGGGGACCGAGGCGAATATCTCGACCGGGCCCTCCGGGTCTCCTGCCTCGTCGACCGCGAGTCGCCGGATCTGCCCGAACTCCGAGTCGAAGTAGATTGTGCGATAGTCTGGAGCAAAGGCGACGCCATCGAGAGTGCCCGAGACGTTGGCGACCTCGAGGCGGTCCCCGTTGGGCTTGATGCGCACGAGCCGTCCATCCGCGGTGGTCGTCCACACATTCCCGTGGATATCGACCGCGACCCCATTGGTGTTGGGCACCGAAGCGAGCACGGTCTGCCCGCCCCCGGGCACCACCTTGCCGACCACGCCGATCTCGGGCAGCGCAACCGCTACGCTTCCGTCTGGCAGAAAGCGAGTGCCCTTGGCGACCCCGACCCCGGTGGCGAGCAAGGAGGCCTGCCCCGTTCGCGGCTTGGCTCGGAGGCTGCCGCTCCCATCCACCCCGACGAGATTGCCAAATGCATCAAAAGCAAAATCTTCGTACGGGCCCTGGCCGTTGATATTGGTGAAGGAGGTGGGAAGCGGCGGAAGCTCGCCACAGTCGAGCTGCTCTGGACGAAACAGCTCCGGAGGAGGGACGGCGGTGTCTCCTGTAGCGGAGAGAGCCGTGTCGAAGACGCTGTCGGTATCTGCGGGTGTACCGACCGGATCGTCCGTGTCTACGGCGGAGGTGCAGGCGAGCATCAAGAAGATCATGGCGAGCGGACCGATCACAGCGGCCGAAGATCCAACCGCGAGGGCTCTAGTAACCGATTGGTACCTAAGACCCTCTATCGTCCAGGGCACAGCTTCCGGGCAAGCACCGACAATCCATCGTCCTGGTCGAGCACCTCGGGCGCACCGGCGAGCAGCGAGAGCAGGCCATTCGAGCAGCAAAGCCCGATGGATTGCTCGGGGTGGACCCCCGCCCCCGCCACAAAACGCCGCTCATAGGGAAGAGCAGCACCCCGGCACCACGGATCGCGACCCTGGGCCCCCGTGCGGATCTCGATTGCCTCTCCCGCGGTCACCAGCGCCGCCACCATGGACTCTCCCGCTGAAGCATGGGGGCTGAGGTGGGCGCCCAGGGTGATGGGGTTGAGATCGTCCCCCACCAAGACCAGCGCGACCGGAGCGCGGCGGGTCCACTCGAAGCCCCGCCGTAGAGCCATCAGCCCCGTCGCCATCCCGCTCGAGAGGGTCTCCACGGGCCCTCGGAGGTCGAAAGCCAGGGAGAGCTGGGCGGCGGTGGCGTTGTAGACGGAGTTCTGAAAGGCCAGCGGACTGGCGCGATCGGGACCCTCGGTGAACATGCGATCGAGGAAGCGGCCGCTGGGAACGACCTCGCCCAGCGCACTGCCATGGACCATCGGCATGGACTCCCAGTCGAGCTCTGGGTGACGCTCGCGAAGCTCGAGTACGGCCAGAGCGGCGATTCGGGAGAGCCGAGACATCCGGCGCCACCGACCGGCCGGGATGGCCGGGGGCCTGGAGGGGTCATCGAGCTCGGTGTGCAGGGGGCCCCCGCGACGCAACCTCTCGAGCAGCCCGTCCGTGCCCCCCGGAACCCAACCCACCCAATCGAGCACCGCGCCGCGGATGGGCTCGGCCCCAGGGCTGGCCGCTTCGGCCACACCGGAACCCGGCTCGACCCGCTCGACCCGAATCGCTGCATTATGCCCGCCGAATGCAAAGTTGACCGACATCGCCCCTTGGATTGGCTCAGGGCGGGATCGATGAACCAGCGGCAGGTCGGGCATGGGCTTGGCGCAGCCGGTGTTGGGAGGTAGCTGGCCCCGATCGACGGCGAGCACTGCCGCGACCAGCTCCACGACCCCAGCCGCCCCGAGGGTGTGGCCGACAGCGCCCTTGATGGAGCTGATCGCGACCCCGGGGAGTGCGGTGCTCAACGCCACGGCCTCCATCGCATCGTTGAGCGGGGTGGCGGTGCCGTGGGCACACACCCAGCCCACCGAGGCCGTGCCCGCCGCGCGAATCGCCCGGATCGCCCCGCGCCCCTCGGGGTGAGGGGCGGTCATATGGTGGGCGTCGGTGGCATTGCCGTAGCCTGCAATCCGCCCATAGACGCGGGCCCCTCTGCGGCGCGCGCTCTGGGGGGACTCGAGCAGCAGCGCAGCAGCGCCCTCTCCCAATGACAGCCCGGTGCGCTCGGTATCGAAGGGGCGCGCCCGGTCCGAGCTGACCGCCGACAGCGAGCCGAAGCCGTGCACCGTGAGCCGACAGAGCGCGTCGGTTCCGAACACGATCGCCGCCTCGACCGAGCCCGTCGCCACCCACTCCGCTGCGATACCCGCGGCCGCTGCTCCCGAGCTGCATGCCGTGGACACGCTCGTCCTCGGCCCCTGAAAGCCCAGTGTGCGCGCCACAACCTCCGCAGGACGGTCGCAGCGCTGGGCCCACAGGTAGTCCGGCCCGGGGACTGCGCCACCGAGCACGCGCTCGTACTCGACCTCTCCGTTCACCATATCGCCCGAGGTGCTGGCCCCGATCAGCGCGACCTCGCGAGGATCGAGCCCACCCAGAGCCTGGCTCACCACCCGCTCGGCCAGCTTGGATGACAGATGCGGGCCCCCGGGGATCGAGGCGACAGGCCCGCGCCCCGGAAAAGGCCCCGAACCGTCGACACCCGACTCTCCGCGACACAGCGCATCGAAGAATGCGTCGGGGTCCTCCCCGATCGCAGTCCAGCACCCCAACCCCGTGATCCAAACGTCTCGCATGGATTTTGTGTATCCGGAAACCGACCGACGGGCGGCCCCTCACGAGTCGATCAGGCCGCAGAAGCCAGCGCGCTCGGGCGGGACTCTGGCAGAGGCATGGTCGCAACCAGTCGCCGGGAGGTCGGACGAAGCCACCACGAAGCGACCGCAAGGACCAGAACCCCAGCCGGAACAGCAGCGGATGCGATGGGCTCTCCGTAGAAGATGTGGGAGGCGATCGCCCCAGAGACCGTGAAGAAGACGCCGGCATAGGCCCATTCTTTGATCAGCGGTAGCCCAGGGGCGAGTAGAGCCGCCACCGCCAAGAGCTTCCAGGTGCCGAGGATGCCCCAGAAATAGGTTGGGAAGCCGAGCATCTGCATATCTATCAACCCGGTGCCGATGCCGAGGTCAACCGTACCCCCAGCGGAGAGAACGAAGGCCACGAGGCCGGTAGTGAGCCAGTAAGCCGTATTTTTGCGAGTCATGGGACGCTCCTTTTCAACATCCTCAATCTACACCTGCTCATAATTTTCGGTAGTATTCTAAAATGGGCACCATCTGACCAAATATGGTACAGATACTCGATGAACGCAGCAGACGGATTCGAGACCTTCGTGGTGATTGTGGAGTCCGGCAGCATCAGCGCCGCGGCCCGCGCGCTCGGCATGCCTCGGGCCACGGTCAGCCGTCACCTCGCCCAGCTCGAGTCCCAGCTCGAGGTGCGGCTCATCCATCGAAGCACCCGTAAGCTGGTGCTCTCCAAGGCCGGAGAGGCCCTGTACAAGCGGGCTCGTTCCATCGTCGAGCAGGCCCGCGAGGCCCGGGCCGCGGTCCGCAGGATCGACGACATCCCTCGCGGCCGCGTCCGGGTCTCGCTGCCCCCATCCAATGGGGATGTGGCCGGCCTCTTCGTCAGCTTCCTCGACCGATGGCCCGAGGTCGAGCTCGAGGTGAGCACCGCCTCCCGCCACGTCGATCTGAAGGCAGAGGGCATCGATGTCGCCCTCCGAGTCGGCCCCATCTCCGATACCTCCCTGGTCGCCCGGAAGCTGTTCGCCGCCCGGATCCGTGCCGTGGCCACCCCGCAGTACCTCGACAGACGGGGTCGGCCGACCTCCCTCGACCAGCTCGCGGGTCAGGAGTGCATCCGACGCTTCGATGGACAGGGCCAGCTCTCCTCGCACTGGCCGCTGATGGCCGGAGGCACGGTCGAGGTCAGCGGTCGCCTCTGCCTGAGCGATATGAACGACGTCGTGCACTGCGCCCTGGCGGGGTTCGGGATCGCGATGATCCCACTCTCCATGGGCTGGAAGAGCCTCGAAGCGGGCCGGCTCGAGGTCGTGCTCTGCGATCAGCTCGGCACCGAGTCGGTCGCAAACCTCGTCTACGCGGAGCGTAGATGGCTCGAACCAGCGGTCCGGGCCTTTGTCGATCACACCCTGGAGTTCTTCGAAAATCACCCGTTCTCAAGGGACTATTCCTAGCCCCGGATATCCACCAGCACCTTCAGCGCCGAGCGCTCGGAGGCGCGCTTCATCGCCCCCTCGATCTGATCGATCGAGAACCGATCGGTGACCCACTCCGCCACTGGGACCGAGCCCGCTCAGAGTCCCTCGGGGCCGGGTGCGCCCGATCGCCCCCTCCAGAACCTCCGGATTCCCGCTCGCCTCCCCGATCGCCAGGGCCGCGGCCAGGGGCTCTACAAAGGTGGCTTGGTCATCGGGGACCACCCGGAGGTTTCGGGTCGGCGACGGAGACGCTCCGCGAAGGCCCCGGACCGTCCGAGAATCCCCAGCACGGTGCGCTGTGGGCAGTGCCGATCGTCTCCCCGCGGTCGCACAGACCCCGGCGGTGCGCACCGCGATGGTGCTCTCGCCCGGACCTGCGATGGGCTCGGGCAGATCGGAGCGGTAGCGGATCTGGGAGTCTTCGATGAGGGCGCCGCGCATGGGGTGAGCTCCTACAAGATCCGGTAGACGTAGATCTCGAACCCGATCCGCCGCAGGGCCTCGGTGACCTCGGGGTGCCCCGGCGTGCCGAGGGTGTACATATAGCCGCGGTTCTCCGGGTTGATCTCGATGAAGTATTCGTACCAGTGCAGCGCTTCGCGGGTGTTGGGGATGTAGCCATCCGACAGGATCACCAGATCGGAGACCGCGCCGAGGTCCTGCTCGAAGAAGGGGTTGAGCTCCGAAGAGGGGAGCACGGTGGCCCGGGCATCGACATCGCCGCGGATGGCGATGGCTACGTCGGTCATATTCCGGGTGGGCGGGTGGAACTCCGAGCGCGCGGCGAAGTTCCCGACCACCACCTCGGCCCCCTGGTCGATCGCGGCCTGGGCGTACTGCTGGGCGCAACTGAGAGCCTGGGCACGCAGCTGTGAGGACATGCTGCCCGAGGAATCGAACAGCAGATACAGCCTATCGAGGGCGCGCCCTTCGACCGGAATGCAGCGATCCCGGCCCTCGGAATCGACCGAGGCCAGGCCGTCTGGAGAGCCGCCCCCATCGGGAATTCGCCCGGGAATCAGCGCGGAATAGCGGCGCTTCTGCCACTCCGAGAACTCCGCAGGAGCCTGGACCACAGAGGGGGACACGGGATGTCGGGCTGCGGCCTGGAGCGCGGGGAAGCGGACCTCGGGAAGCGGCGGATCCGTGGATGGTGGAGCCGCGGGCTGGGGCTGGGGCTGGGCGGTGGGCGGGGTCGGGGTCTCGGGCTTGGAGGTGGGCTCGGTCTGCTTGTCTCCCGGCTCCTCTCCCTGGCTGACGAAGGCCACCTGGAGCACCCGGTCCGGCGGAGGGGGCGGCGGCATCCTGGGGATCCATGCGATGCCCAGCGCCGCGGTCCCGTGGAATAGCGCCGAGAGCAGCACAGCCACCGCGATCGCAGGGGGGCCCCGATGCCGGAAGCGGCGGCCGAGGGCCTGTACATGGGTGGTTCGCGGAGATCCGTGCATACCCACGCGTCATATCCGAACTCAGCGCGCGGCGTGCTCGGCTTCGATGCTGCGGGTCTGGGCCATGGCGTCTTTGACCGTGGCATCCGACCACGCAAAGGTCCCGAACACCAGGTCCCAGAGCGGAGAGCTGATGCCCATATTCAGGTGGAAGAGCTTGTAGTGATGCACCGCATGGGCCCGCCGAAGCAGCTTGCCGATGGGGGTCTTGGGAGACCGGAAGTGGTGGGTGTAGTAGTGGATCCAGTCGTAGGCGAGGTAGCCCACACAGGTTCCGCCGAACAGAATCCAGGCCGCATCTGTGGGCAGCAGCGCGTGGTACGCGGCCAGCAGGATCGCGGCGACGGGCCAGCTCAACAGCGGCGGGGCGACCAGGCGCCAGCGGTCGTTGGGGAACTGGTGGTGGTAGCCGTGGATCAGGAACAACAGGGTCTTGAGCCGGTCGCTCTCCCCGGGATCGAGGTGGAAAGGAAAGCGGTGCAGCAGGTACTCCAGCAGCGAGAAGGCCAGGATGCCGCCCGCGTACACTCCTAACCCCAACCAAAGGCCCAAAGAGCCCGTGAACACGAGCGACAAGCCGTAGATCACAAAGCCTCCGAACCACAGCCCCGGAAGCGCGGGATGAGAGGTGGCGAGCACATTCTCCACGAAGCGGTTCTTGTAGACGCGCAGGCGCTCGATCTTGCGATTCTCCGCGGTGGGGGCTTCGACCTTCTTATCCCAGCGGTCGAGGGTAGCCTTGAACTCGTCGGTAAACTCAAAAGGTCCCATCTGCACTCCAGGTGCGGTCCTCACCCGCCCGGCGCGTCCTGACCATCGGTCGGTCGACCGACCCCGGCCCTGCGGGCCATGAACAGCACATTCGCGAATGGCGTGTTCTCGGCGCAGGCATCCACGGTTACCTCGAGCCCCAGCCCCTCCAGAGCGGAGCGCATCTCGGCCTGAGTTCGGAAGTAGACCCCATCTCCTTTGTGACGCCCGAGCGCCATGGCCAGCTTCTCAGACCACCCGGTGACCGTGCTGCGCCACCCTCCGTCCGAGCGCCCATCGCGAACCAGGAGCACCCCGCCCACGCGAAGCGCCCCGGCCAGACGGGCCAGGATCGCGTCCTGCTCTACCGGGGTCTGATAGTGCAGCACATCGAGCACACAGATGGCGTCGGCCTCGGGGAGCTCGGTGTCTCGGGCATCCCCAGCATACAGATCGACATCGAGGCCCTGCAGAGCGGCTCGGGCGATGTCCAGCCGCCGGAGATCGTGGTCGAAGCCCACCAAATGGAGTTCTCCGATGCTCTCGGCGGCCAGGGCCAGCAAGTAGCCCTCTGCGCAGCCCACATCGAGCAGGGTCATGCCCGGTCGAAGGTGGGAGAGCACCGCCTGGTAGGCCGGATCACCCTTCATCTTTCCCCGGGCGAAGCCCTCTACGTATCGGCCCTGGGCGCTGTAGCGCTGCACCGCTGCTTCGAGCTTCATCGGGCCTCCAGTTGCCGGGGAGAGCGGATGTCCTGTAGCGCATCGATGATCTGCCCTCGCGTGGTCGCCGACAGGGCCTTGGGATCGTCTCCGGCCTCGATCGGCTCCATCACCAACACATCGACCACCGCCCACCAGTGCATCGCGATGTAGTGCCTCTTGCACAAGATGCTCTGCGCACCATCCATCGCCACCGGGAGGATCGGGGTTCCCGTGTCGACCGCGAGCTTGAACGCCCCGCTGCGAAAGCGCTGCACCTCACCATCTACCGATCGGCTGCCCTCCGGAAATACCGCGACGCTGTATCCGCCTTCCAGGGCCGCCTTCGCCTGCTCGAAGAAGGCATCGGTGTCGACCTGGCCGCTCCACCGCAGAAAATGCCCCATCACCGGTACCCGGAAGATGCCTCCACGGGCGCTGAGCTTCATGGGGAGTGGCAGTCCGAACAAGCAGGGGATGTCGATGGTCGATTGATGGTTCGCAACGATGATATATGGCCCTTCACCGACGTTCTCCAGACCCCTCCACCGCCTCCACCAGAACGGTGTGGTCCACCACATCCAGTGGCCCCAGCACAGGCCCAGGGCACGCGCCCCGACGCTGCGGAGGTGATCTCTTGGGTTCAACGCACCAATAGCGATGAACAGGCCCACCACAGCTGTCCAGAAGAGATAGTTCGGCCACCCGTATGCCGAGTGGACCCATCCGCCTAGATTACGTCGCACATGCGTCTGTAAGCGGACCATCTGAGCTATACAACCGAGGTGTTCGGCCTTGTTGCATGTCTGCTCTCCGTCGCCTCCGCCCAGGACGTGACCCTACCGACCCTCTCCGAGGGGATCGCAGCGGTCTATCCACAGGAGGCCCGGGACCGGGGACTGTCCGGGCCGGTGATCCTCGAGCTCGACGTCGATGCCACCGGGGTCGTCACCGAAGCACGGGTCTCCCAGGGGCTCGGCCCCCTCCTCGACGAGGCCGCGCTCGAAGCGGGTCGGCAGCTCATCTTCAACCCCGCGACCGAAGCCGGCCAACCCGTCGCCGTCACCATCACCTATCGCTTCGTCTTCAACCTCAGCAGCTCCGAGGAGGGTGGGATCGCGCGGCCCAGCACCCTTCATGGAGAGGTCACCGACTCCGACGACTTCCCCATTCCCGGAGCCACCGTCACCGTGCGCTCCCTGGACGACCCGGATCTCGAGGCCCTCGTCCGCACCGCCAGCGCCGCCGGAAAGTTCTCTGTCCCCTTCCTCGCCCCCGGCAGATGGGAGGTCGAGATCAGCAAGACCGGCTTCACCACCGCCGCCTACACCCTCGAGCTCGGCCCCGGCGAGACCCTCACCTCCGCCTTCACGGTGGTCCCCGCCGACGCCCTCGAGATCATCGTCTACGCCAAGCGCGACACCTGGCGAGAGATCGATCGCGGCGAGCTGGTCCCCGATCAGTCCACCGTCACCGGCCTCTACGAGCTCACCCGCCGCGACATCGAGTCCACTCCTGGCGCCCTGGAGGATGTCGCCCGAGCCGCCCACGCGCTGCCCGGGGTCGTCTCCGACGGGGACCTGATGGCGGGCTTCAACGTCCGCGGAGGGGAGCAGTCCGATGTGGTCTACCTCCTCGACCGCGTGCCCCTCGAGAACCCCTTCCATCTCGCGGGCTTCAACAGCATCTTCAACCCGGATATGATCGACAAGGTCCAGTTCTACGCGGGCGCAGCCCCCGCCGAGGTCCCTAGCGGCACCAGCGCCGTGATGGATGTCTCCACCTGGGATGGCACCCCCAGAGAGCGGGGCAAGGGCTTGGATGGGGCGGTCGATCTCTCCGCCTCCAGCGCTCGGGTCTTCCTGATGGGGCCCATCGACAAGGACGAAAAATTCACCTTCGCCCTCGCCGCTCGGCGCACCTACTTCGAGGGCTACCTCAGCGTCCTCAAGGCGCTCAATGTCGTCGACGCCGCCTTCGCCGCGCCGGAGTTCAGCGAGCTCTCGGCTCGGGCAGCCTGGCGTCCCAATAGCCGACATCGGATCATGCTCAATTCCCTGCGATCCGGTGATTCTCTCGCTCTGGTCGACTCGGATGATGAGTCCCTCATCAACTTCGAGGGTACATTCGAGCTCAAGAACAGCCTCTCCCTGATCAGCCTCGATCACCGCTACCAGACCCCGAGCGGGTTCTCCTGGCAGACCACCGCCGCCTACACCCGGGACCGCTCCTTCATGCGGCGGAACCTGGCGGGAAATATCGAGCGGACCACCATCCTCAACCGCACCTTCCTCCGCACCGACGGGGTCATTCCCTTCGGACCGGACGCGCGGATCAAGGTGGGCGGAGACCTCAGCCGCTTCCAGCTCGCCGCCCTCGGCGATGTCGAGGACACCCGCGCCTTCCCCAAGTGGACCCAGGCCGGCATCGGCGACTTCGGCTTCGAGCTGGCCACCATCGACAGCCGGCCTGCCCCGTGGCCCGAGGCCAACCTCTACGCCCAGACCGAGATCGAGGCGCCTCTTGGCGACCCCATCGAGCTCCGCGGCACGGGTCGGATCCTCGCACCCGCCATCAAGGTCCGCAGCGGGGTCCGGGTCACCTATGCGGGGCTCACCGGCGACCTGCTCGCTTCGCCTCGAGCGGGGATCGCGGTCGTGCTGCCCACCGGCACCATCCCCAAAGCCAGCGTGGGCCTGTACCAGACCGTGCAGCGCAATCCCATCCAGCTCTCCACCACCTATGGCAACCCCAACCTGCGAGCCGAGCGCGCGCGACACCTCGTGGTCGGCTTCGATCAGGGCTTCCCTCTTCCCGGAGAGGGCACCGGTGGCCTCGTCCGGATCGAGGCCTATGACATCCAGCTGCGGAACCTCGTGGTCAACCCCGACACCACCGAAGCGGTCGAGGCCGGCACCCGCTTCACCAACGCCGGTAGCGGCTCGAATCGCGGCGTCGACATGATGATCGCAGCCCGAGGGGGCCGCGCGAACGCACAGCTCGCGTATGGGTTCCTGGTGGCTCGCCGCACCAACCCCCTCAACCAGGTCTTCCCCCAGGACATCGCTCCCCCTCAAGATCAGCGCCACACCGTGTCGCTCTCCGGGGACTACCAGGTGTTCGCGCACTGGCGGCTCACCGCCCGCTACAGCTTCCATCCCGGGCGGCCCATCTCCACCATGGCCGTCGCCGATCCCCAAGCCGAGAGCCTCCAGCTCACCTGTCTCAACTGCCAGCGACTGGGGCCCACCAACCAGATCGACGTGCGGGCGGAGTGGCGGCGGGCATACCGGCGCTATCGGCTCACCTACTACGTCGAGATGCTCAACGTCGGCAATATCCAGTCGAACTTCTTGCCCATCTCCGATGTCATCGATGGCGAGCTGAACACGACCATGCTCAATCACCTGCCGATGCGGCCCTTCATGGGTCTGCGGATGGATTTCTAGGCTCTCGAGATCGTTCTACCGAGATGTACGACGGCTTCATCGTCCACGAGAAGATCCGATGAAGCTACGACCATCCGGGAGACACCGCAGGTGAGGGCTTCGCAGAACAGCTCACTGACCCCCCCACCGAGTCCATTCCAGACCGAGGTGGCGCCCACCGTCGATGTAGTCGACGGCTGGGTCCTGCTCCGGCGCATCGGAGCGGGGGGAATGTCGGTGGTCTACGAGGTCCGACATGCCCTCACCGGGCGTAGAGGCGCACTGAAGTGGCTGCACGCCTGCCTCGCGGAGGACGATCTCATCTCGCAGCGGTTCTCCAAGGAGATCGACGCCCTGACCTCCTTCGACCACCCCAACATCGTCTCGGTGCTCGACCGGGGGTGGAATAGCGAGCGCGAGTATGTGGTGCTGGACCTGGTGGACGGAGGGACCCTGCGCGACGATCTCGAGAAAAATGGGCCCATGCTCCAGGCCGAAGCGATTCGGGTCACCGTCGAAGTGCTCAAGGCGCTCGAGGTCGTGCACAACGCCGGGATCATCCACCGTGATGTCAAGCCCTCCAACATCCTGCTGGACTCCAACGGGACCCCCAAGCTGGCCGACTTCGGCATCGCCCACGACAACCACGCCAAGCATCGCCTCACCAGCACCGGGCATAGCGTCGGCACGACCTCATTCATGGCTCCAGAGCAAGCTATCGACGCGTCAAAGGTCGGCCCGTCCGCGGATATCTACGCGGTCGGGACGACCCTGTACACTCTGCTCACAGGGGGGCGCCCTCTGGCTCTCTTCCAGGATGGCGTCGACTCCCCTCGGCTGCGACGGCTCACCCCCGAGGTGCGGGGAATCGTCTACCGAGCCACCCGGTTCGACGCCGGGCGCCGCTTTCAGTCCGCCGCAGCCATGGGTGCTGCCCTCACGAGCCTCTCCGAGAACGCCGCGCCCCGCCCCACGCTGTTGTGGGGAGGAGCCGCTCTGGCCGCACTCGGGGGCATGCTCGGCAGCTCGACGATCATCGTGGCCGCCTTTGTGACGCTGATAGTCTTCGTCCCCGGCATCCAGTCGCAGCTCTCGGGGCGGACCCGGCCCCGGGTGGATACCGCGACCTACACCCCCGTGCTCGAGTCCACGCCCGATGCCGACGCCGCTGAGAACCGCCCGGTCCGCCACCTACGCGCCCCCACGCCGGACCCCATACCCGCCGCGCCGCAGAAGACCCGGACGGTCACTCCGCCCAAGCCCGTAGGCCCACCCGGGCGGGTCTATATGAACAGCATCCCCCCCGCCCAGCTACTCATCGGAGCCACCTCCAAGGGCAAGACCGGTTGGTCCGGCGAGGTCCCCGCCGGTACCCATCGGTTCGAGCTGCGGCTAGCCAACGGAGAGAGCCATGAATTCGAGCTGAGCATTCAGTCCGGTAAGACCCTTCGATATTGCTGGGACTTCCGATCCTCCCAGGTCTGCCGGAGACGGTGAGCCGATCCCCGGTTCAGCGTGGTGTCGAGGAGCCGATGAGGGCTGCATGTTCCTACCCCTGCTCACACTCGGTGGCTGTCTGCCGGAACCCTGCTGCTCGGTTCCGAGGCCCCCCGCCGACTCCGATATTCTCACAGGAGACACCGCCCCACCCACCGATACCGCCCCACCCACCGATACCGCCCCACGCGCCGACACCGCCATCCTCCCTCCGCTCCCGATCGACACCGCGGCACCCGTGGACACCGCGATCTCCCCAGATACCGGTGGAACCGGCCTGCCTACAGCTCCGACCGCGGAGACCGGAGACATCGGAGTCCCTGTGCCCAATCCGGTCTGCGGCGACGTACTCACTGTAGACACCACGCTGTCCGCAGACGTGATCTGCCCACCCGACTACACGGGCTCTGCTCTCGTCCTGGGTGCCGACTCCATCTTCCTGGACGGGTCCGGCTACGCCGTCTACCCCGGAGAGAGCGGCATCGGAGTCCTCGCTTCGGGAACAGCGGGGGTAGAGGTCCGCAACCTGATCATCGCTCCCAGCGCTCCCCTGAACATCGGCATCTCTCTAGTCGGAACCACCGCTACCGTGCTGCGATTCATCGACCTGTCCGGCCCAGACGGCGTCGGGATCGAAGCCCTGGAGTCCAGCGACCTCACCATCGAGGACTGTCTCATCGCAGGTCGACGAGTGGGCCTGGAGCTATCCGGCCCCTCCTCAGCAGGGCTATTCCTCAGGCGGAACACTTTCTCCTACGCGGGGGACTCCGGAGCCTCGCTGCGAGAACTGTCCGCTCCGATCGAGCTGGTGGCGAATCGATTCACCGACTCTACCATCGGCCTGTCCATCGACGGCGCTCAAGGCCCCATGTTGATCGACGGCGGCAATTCCTTCGAGGGATCGGGTTTCGGGACTTCCGCAGCGCTGCAGATCAAGAACGCGTCCGACATCACCGTCGATGGGGTCGATCTCTCGGGAAGCGGAGATGGACGCGGACTGCGGATCCAGGGGGGCTCAACCGATATCATCGTCCGGGACAACGACGTCTCGAGCCGGATTCTCGGCATCTACGTCACCAATGGCTCGAGGATCTCCATCACCGGAAATAACGCTTCTACCGCTGGTATCAAGCTCGACAGCGTCGACTTCGACCTCACGGTGTCGGACAATCTCTACTCCGGCCAAGGGGAGCTCAGACTCGAAGACCTCACCGGTCCCATGACTCTGAACCTCGGAAGCTCGAGCTTCGGCGACACCACCCAGGCCATTCGACTGGTCCGGGTCGAGGACATCAGCGTGGATGCGAGCGAGTCGGACTTCGACCAGGTCTCCCACGACGACGGCGCCGCCGCAGTGCTCATCGACAGCTCCAGCAACTCGACCGTCCGCGGCTTGAGCTTCGAGCGGGCCACCCGCGGGGATCCGCTCCTGCAAGTCACTGCCAGCCAGGACATCCGGGTCGAGCAGCTCTCAGCCTGCGGCGCAGAAGTAGCCATCTCCATCACCGGCTCTGCAGACACGGTGCTCACCGGGGTCGAGGTGGGGATGTCAACCGTCGCCCTGGACATCGACACCCCGTCCACCGGGACCACCTACGCCGCCCAGGTCCTTGGGAATACAGCCGACCTGCTCGACCTCGGGTTCGGCACCAGTGGCTCCTTCCAGCCCCTGGTCGACCTCGACAGCGACGGAAGCCCGGATCTGTGCGATCCCTGCCCCCTCGACCCCGCTCTGGGGAGTGGAGACACCGGCCCCTGCGGCCTGTAGAGCTATCGACGGGAGCGCCTCGGAAGCGCCATCGAGAACGCAACCAGTCCGCTGCCACTGACAGCTACGGCCAGTCCGGTGTAGTACCGCGTCGCCGCCGCGTCCTGACGCTGCACGATCGCATCCCAGTCGGTCACCGGGGTCGCCTTCGCCCGATCCCGATCCGCATCGAACCAACTCTCCCGAGCCGTGAGCGCCAGGGTACCGCCACCCACCAGCGCGGCTGCCCCCACCGAGAGGGTGGCGAATCTCCACTTCGGCTTTCGTACCGGGTGGTCCAACCGAGACCATCGGGCAGTCATCGGGTCGAGGGTCCACAGGCCCGTGCTGTCCGGAAATAGGATGGGCTCGGAGAGCGGCGCTCGAAGGACGATCTCGGAGAGCGCTTGGCGCCCCTCGGGCGAACCAACCGCCTCGACGGGGTCCAGCTCTCCTGGAAGCACGACGCGCAGGCTCTCCGAGGCCTCCACCGCGAGGGTGGTCCAGCCCTCCCCATCGATCTGTACGACATGGAGTCCAGGACGGACCACATGGGCAGCAGGTCGCCCGTCGATCCACACCCGAGAGGCCTGTCCCAGGGGATAGACCTCGACCGGGAGCGACCGCAGCTCGGACTTCAGGCCCTCGAGTGCCGTCTCGCCTCCAAAGCCAAGCGCCTCATCCCACTCCAGCAGGGGGTCGGTTGCGACCGCCCGGGCGTAGTAGACCAGCGCAACCTCCATCTCTCCGGACTGTTGTGCGGCGAAACCGCTATACAGCCAACCCCGAGCGACCGCGGGCCCCTCTACCAGCTCCCGGGCACAGGCCAAGGCAGAGGGGAGCTGGTCCGCGGCGAGCAGGGCCGCGTCGTATTCCATGTACAGGACCGCCCCCTCGATGCGGCCAAGCAGATCGTCTACGGCCCGGACCCCAGAGCGACACGGAAGGACTTGACCCCCGGGTCGTACAAAGGCCGGGATGGTCCGCAACACGGAAACAGGATCTTCTTGTGCGAGCGCGGGCAGTACCAGGATGGCGAGCAACATCTCCAGCCCTATCGGACCACAGGAGGAACGGGTGAACTCCTCATTCCCATCAACTCAGACCCGCAGGGTGCCGATGGTGGGGGGGGAGATCGACATGACCACAGAGACGTCCCCGTGGCCCGAGGTGGTCCCCCCCGAGATGATCGCCGCCTACGAGTGCACCCGAAAGCTCGACAAGCTGGACTTCCGAGAGCTGCACCAGACCTCCGAGTACGAGGCCGAGCTCGAGTCCGTAGGCGGCTCCGAGGACGGGGTGCTCCAGCCGCCACCCCAGCAGCAACCCACCCACGACCTCCGGAAGCCAGAGGCCACAGCCAACCCGACCCACGGGCCGCCGCGCACCTCCGCCATGCTGAGCGGGCACAATGTGCTTCGGTTTCTGGGTCGCGGAAGCATGGGTGTCGTAGCGCTGGTCGAGCACGGGATCCTCCGTCGCCACGTCGCTCTCAAGGTCATGCGCTCCTCCAACAATCCGTCCGCCCGCGCTCGGATGATGCGCGAGGCTCGGGCCCTGGCTCGGGTCGAACACCCCAATGTGGTGAAGGTCTACGACTGCGGCCAGAGTGCGACGAGCGCGTGGGTCGCAATGGAGTACATTCCCGGCCACAACCTCTTGCAGCTGATTCGTGAGCGGGGCCCCCTCGACCTGGCGCGCAGCATCCACATCGGAGCCCGGCTCGCGAGCGCGCTGGGCTGCGCGCACCGGCAGGGCCTTGTCCATCGGGACGTGAAGCCCAGCAATATCATCATCTCTCAAGACGAAGCCGGTAGGGATCGGCCCGTGCTCCTGGACTTCGGCATCGTCAAACCCATCGAGCCAGGATGGACGGACATCACAGGAAGTCCCAAGCTCATCGGCACCATCGCCTATATGGCCCCCGAGCAGATGTACGGCGAGGACCTGGACCCGAGCGCCGACGTGTTCGCGCTCGCCATCGTGATCTACGAGATGTTGCTGGGCCAGCGCCCCAGCGGGACGGGCAATCTCACGACCCGTCTGGACAATGAAGTGGTCCTCGGGCCTCTTCCCGGGATGGAGCAGGACGCGACTGCAGCCGGTCTCCACGCACTACTCACCCGCTGCGTCTCCCGGGAGTGCGGGGACCGTCCTGCGAATGGGGAGGTCTTGTACAAGGAGCTGATGTCGCTCTACGACGACAGCCCCGAGGTGGAGGCCGCCACTCCCGCCGTGGCCACGGCCCCCCGCGTCCTCATGGTGAGTATGGCCGCAGGGGTCCTTGCCGCCATCCCCATGATCGGCGTCGCCCTGTTCGCGATCGCGTGGGCGGCGACTTCCTGACCCCCGCGACCACCAGCGGGAGCACCGAGGCTTCCAGGTCCACCGAGACTTCGAGCCCGTCTGGATAGTACGCTCCAGCCAGGTGCTTCGGCTGGGCGACAGGGGCGACTTCTACCTTGGGTTTGTCCCGCCCAGGAGGGCGTCGAGCCCGCCGGACGAGGTAGGTCGCGATCTTCCTCTCCTGTGTGTCGAAGGGTCCTGGGATATCCCCCCGCTCCCCTTGGCCCGAACCTACCCCTCCCACATCTGATGGATGCAGGCCTCTGGGTTCGATTCGTCCATGCAGCTCTTGGGGTCGGGCTTTCCGCACCATGGACAGAAACACCACTCGCGCTGGGGCCACTCCTCGTCGGGAATATCGCCCAGCTCGAAGCCCTCGGCGCCCACGAAGGTCTCGATGAGCTTGCCGAGGGTGAAGTGCTGGTTGCCATGCCACATCAGGTAGAGCCCCCCGATGACGGCTTCTTTGGTCGATGGAAGCAAGCTCCCTCCTCGTAGTGCTGCGTTGAAACCACTTATTTCGACTTCGCTCCGGATGCGAGCCCCCGAGAGCGCCCCGGAGTGCTAAAGAGGAGCGCAACCGTATGGGGAACCCCGTGGAAGAACTCATCGCCCAGATCAAGACCCTGTTGATCGAAGGCCTCAACCTCGAAGAACTCACCCCCGAAGAGATCGGCACCGACGATCTGCTGTTCGGCGACTCCGGACTGGGCCTCGACTCGGTCGACGCCCTCGAGCTGGTCATGGAGGTCGAGCGCAACTTCGGCGTGCAGATCCAGGACGACGCCAAGTCCCGCGAGATCCTCAAGTCCGTGCGCACCCTGGCCACGTGGGTCCAGAGCCAACAAGATGGCTGAGCAGGCCCAGATCGCGATCATCGGCGCGGGCCCTACGGGCTGTGCCACCGCGATCTACCTCGCTCGGGCCGGTGTCGATGTGCTGCTCATCGATCGCACCGATCCCCCCACACCAGGCGTAGGCGAGTCCCTGCTCCCCGTCTGCGCACCCATCCTGGCCGAGCTCGGCGTGGATATGCACGACTTTCTGCCCAAGCACGGAGCCGTGTTCACCCGCGCCGACGACTCGGTCCGCTTCCCCTTCTCCGAGGCGATGCGCACCGAGTATTCCTATGCCTGGCAGACCCCCCGCGACCAGCTCGATGCCCGCATGCGGGCCGCCGCTCGCAGCGCCGGAGCGCGGTTTCTGCGCGCCAACATCACCGATATGCAGCTCCCGGGCACCCTGGTCACCGATGCCGGGACCGTCACCGCCGACTTCATCGCCGACGCGGGGGGCCGGGGTCAGCTCCTGGCCCGCAAGCTCGACATCACGCAGCCCCATCCCTGGCTCAAGAACATCGCCCAGCATGGGTGGTTCACCGGCGTACAGCCCCAAGCTCCAGAGGTAGCGGGCGATATCGTGCTGGCCGCCTACGAAGGGGGCTGGTTCTGGTTCATCCCCTTCGCCGACGACACCTGGAGCGTGGGCGCGGTCACCACCCCCAGTGGCCCCAAGGGCTCCAAGCGCTTCGAGCTCGCCCTGGAGCGCTGCGAGGCGGCCCAGGTCCGTCTGGCTACGGCCACCCAGGTCGGTTCCTTCCAGGGAACCGGCACCATCAGCGTCTCTTCATCCGTTTTCCATGGCGAAGGCTGGGCGCTGATCGGCGACTCGGCCACCTTCCTCGACCCGATCTTCAGCAGCGGCGTCGCACTGGGGCTGCATGCGGCCAAGGGGTTCGCAGAGTCGTACCTGGCCGGGGGCTCACTCGACTCCTGGGAAGCCGACTGCCGAGCCGCCGTGGCGGCCTTCGAGCTGGTCGTAAAGTGCTACTACGACGACATCTTCCTCGACATCGCCCTCGCAGATCCCTCCCGGCACCACCCCACGGCGCGCAAGGCCATCATCAGCCTGCTCGCCGGCGACGTATTCGACCCCGAGTTCACCGCCCCAAAGCGCTTCGGCGCGCGCTTCGACAGCATCCACCGCATGGTCACCCGACCCTAGTCGCGCTCAGCGTGTGGCGCTGAAGCTGCCCTCGAAGAAGATGGGTGGCGGGGTCCCCGTGGCGTCCGAGAAGGTGCCCGAGAGCACCCCTCCACCGATGGGGCCCGACCAGGTGGTCGTCAGATCGGGAGCGAATGGGCCGGTAAAGATGGTGAGATTCCCCGAGGCCTGGCCGGCGGAGTAGGCCCCGTCCAGCACCACCTCGTGGTAGCCGGTGAGTGAACAGATGAGCTCGCCGGCACCTTGGATGACCGGGCTGGCTTGGTCGTTCACATCGAAGCTCACCGAGCCCGCACAGCTCTCGCTACTGCCCATGCTGGAGAGCGTGGCCTCGATATCGCCGAAGTACACCCCCGCCTCGCCACCGGGCACAATCCCCGTGTCGTTGGTGGGCGTTCGATTGATATTGAGCTCGTAGTAGCCGCACTCCGCTTGCCAACCCGTGACCACGATGTCCACCTGCTGGCCCGCCGCCAGATCCCAGCGAATCCGCGAGAGTGGGTTCTGGGCGGGCACGATGTCGTCATTGCACTCCATCACGCCGCCGCAGTGCTCACGAAGCTCGATCAGGGTGTCGTAGGTGGAGCCGAGCGTGCTGAATACCCACAACCCGTCGCTGGGCGCGGTCCAGTGGAAGAGCACATCCGGACCATCACTGGGGCCGCAGCTGGGCGTCTGATCGTTGCCCTCGCCGCAGCTGACGCCGGTGTGCACGACGCCGGTGGCCGAGAGGAGATCGGTCTCGGGATCACACTGGGGGTCGGTGTCCGCATCGGCATCCGTGTCCGCATCGGAATCGGCGTCGGAATCCGCATCCGTGTCGGAATCCGTATCGGCGTCGGAATCCGCATCGGTGTCCGCATCGGCGTCGGAATCCGTATCCGCATCCGTGTCGGAATCCGCATCGGAATCCGTATCCGCATCGGTGTCCGCATCGACATCGGCATCCGTATCCGCGTCGGTATCGGCATCCGTATCCGCGTCGACATCGGCATCCGTGTCGGTGTCCGTATCCGTGTCGGTGTCCGACTCCTCGGTGATGGTGATGCTCCCACCCTTACATCCCCAGGCGAGGACCACGGCGACCAGGACAAAGCTACGCATCATTCCTCCGAATCTTCCGGGAAGCGACCCCATACGCGGCCGCTGCCCCTACACCACCAAGTACCAGACCCAGCACCGTGTCGCCGAGAAAGCAGGACAGGAACAGGTCCGGGACCTCGCCTCCGAGCAGCCACAGGTCCGCAAGAAAACCCCGGCCTTCCGCGATATTCAACGGACGAAGCGTGCCAAATCGCAGGTACTCACCGATCGCGATGCCCGCCGCGACCAGGAAGGGAGCAAACATCGGCAGGCTGATCTGCGCCGAGGCCACCACGGTGAGCTTGTTGAGCCGGAACAGCTGCGCCACCGCAATGCAGATCCAGGTCTGGACCCCGTACAAGGGCACCACGCCGAGAAAGATCCCCGTGAACACGGATGCTGCGAGGCGCCCAGGGGTGCTGTTCTCGTGCTTGAGGTGCTGCCACAAGGCTTGCAGCCGCTTGCGCATGGGTCCGCCGTGGCGATACCCCGAGATCATGTTGCGACTCGGAGTGACCGCTGCCTCCAGTATTGCGGTCGCTGGGCTGGCCGCAACGGCGGCAAGGCTCGGCTGGCTGAGCCCAACCGCCGCGACCGCGATCTGTGGGGTCGCGGCGCTGGGCCTGATCGCCCTGGTCGTATGGGGCTCAGCGGACCCCGCGCTGCGACTCTTCGGCCCCGCGATCACCCAGGCCCACACCGGTCGATCCGAGGTCGCGCTGAGCTTCGACGATGGCCCAGACCCCCAGAGCACCCCCCAGATCCTCGCCGCCCTCGCCGCGGCCGATGCGAGAGCCACCTTCTTTCTGCTCGTCGATCGGGCCGAGGCCCACCCCGAGCTCACCCGGGCCATCGCCGAGTCCCACCAGGTCGGGCTGCACGGGCTCTCTCACCATCCCTGGCTCACCACGCTCAGCGTCCAGGCCGGCGCCGCCGAGCTCCGCGAAGCCCGAGCCCGCCTCGAGGCACTCATCGGGCGTCCGGTCACCGCCTTTCGGCCCCCGTTCGGAGCGGTCAGTCCCCGGCTGCTGGGCAGCGTCGCCGCCGCCGAGCTCACCTTGGTCTGGTGCTCGGTACGCACCCGGGACGGCGGCAAGCTCAGCCAAGACGCCGTCACCCGTCGCTGCGCCACCGCCCAGGCCGGCGATATCGTGATGCTCCACGAGGGACGCCCGACCACCACCGCCGCGCTGCCGCAGATCCTCGCCGACCTCGCCACACGCGGCCTGCGCGCCGTCACCACGGAGGCCCTGTGCAGATCGGAATAACCGGCATCGCCGCCTGGACCGCGGCCGGCGATCTCCCCGCCCTGGCCGAGCTCGTTGCCCAACAAGGCCGCGCGTTCCGCGACCCGCCCTACCCCTCGGAGGGGCTGCGCAACCCCCTCGTCGGCGCCATCTCCGAGCTCGACCGCGACCGCCCCGCCGAGGCGCTGCTCCGCCACGTCGTCGGCGAAGCCCTCGCCCAGTCCGGGCGCGCCGGCCGTACCGGGCTGATCGTCGGCACCTCATCGGGAAATATCTGCGGGCCATGGGAACGCTGGCATCGCGCCGAGCTCGCCGGCACTCCCGCCGATGAAGCCGGCACAGGCCGCGATGCGCCCACCCTGCGCATCGCCGAAGAGCTCGGCCTCCAGGGCCCCATCGCCACCCTCTCCGTCGCCTGTGTGTCCGGTACCGCCGTGCTCGCCGTGGCCGAGGGCTGGCTCCGGGATGGGCTCTGCGATCGCGTCGTCGCCGCCGGCCTCGATGCCCTCTCCCTGTTCGTCCACGCCGGGTTCAGCGGGCTCGGCGCCCTCACCGCGACCCTGCCCCGGCCTTTCGAAGCCGACCGGGACGGGCTGCTGCTCGGCGAGGGCGCCGCCGCCCTCGTGCTCGAGCCCCGCTCCGCCGCGGTCTACCTCGGCGGAGTCGGGCTCTCCGCCGATGCGGTCCACATGACCGCCCCTGATCGCCACGCCGGCGGCGCCATCCGAGCCCTGCGCAGCGCTCTCGACCGCGCCGGGCTCCCCGCCGACGCCATCCACACCGTCTCCGTTCACGGCACGGCCACCCCGTTCAACGATGCCATGGAGCAGGTCGCGATGGATGCCGTGCTTCCCCACGCTCCCCCCATGCAGCTCGTCAAGCGGGCCATCGGACACACCATGGGGGCTGCCGGGGCCGTCGAGGCCGCCCTCGCCGCCCACACCCTGGGCGAGCGGCCCGGCGCCATCGCGTCCATGTCCAGCGCCTTCGGAGGCATGAACGCCGCCGCCGTGTTCTGCGACCGGCCCGCCCCCACTCCCCCCTCGAACCCCACCCAGCTCGACCCACACACCTACAGCGCCGACCTCCAGCTCGCCTGGCCCGATGCCCCCCTCGCCATCAAGCGGGGCAACCACAGCGTCCGAGCGGCCCTCGCCGCACTCAAGCAGCACACCGAGCTGCACGGCCCTCTCGATCCCGCTACCGCTCTGGTCCTCAGCACCCGTACCGGCTGCCGGCCCACCGATCTGCGCTACCACGAGCGCCTCGTCCGCGAGGGCACTGCCCGGGCTTCCCGGCTGCAGTTCACCTACACCGTCCCCGCCGCTCCCATCTGCGAAGCCTCCCTCAGGTTCGGTCTGCACGGGCCCCTGCTCGCCTTCATCGGGCCCGCCTCCGTCGGCGTCGACGAGGCTCAGCGACTCGTTCGATACGGGCACGCTCCCGCCGCCCTCGCCCTCGACATCGAGGACGGCTGCACCGAGGTCCCCACCACCCTCGTGTCCAGGGGTTAGGTGCCGTCATGCAAGACACCGCCGAGCTGATTCCCCAACGCGGGCGCTGGAAGATCGCCCAGCGCCTCCTCTCCATCGACGGCACCACCGTCATCTGCGAAGGCGACTTCTCCGAGGCCTTCGTCGAGGGCCACTTCCCCGGCCAGCCCGTCGTCCCCGGGGTCGCCCTCCTCGAGGGGCTCGCCCAGACCATGCTCGCCCTCTCCAACACCCTCGACCCCGATGTCGAAGGCACCCCCTTCCTCGCCGGCTTCGACCGCGTCCGCTTTCGCGCCCCCGTCTTCCCTCCCGCCACCGTGCGCTTCCAGGTCAAGATCACCGGTCAGCGTGCGGGCATGACCAGCGCCACCGGCACCGCGACCTGGGGCGGCAAGCGGGTCTGTACCGCCAAGCTCACCGGCGCGGTGATCCCCAACCCATGAGCAAGAAGGCCGTCATCATCGGGTCGGGCATGGGGGGGCTCACCTCCGCCCTCCTCCTCCAGCAGCAGGGCTACGAGGTCACCGTGCTCGAGCAGCACACCCGGCCCGGGGGCATGCTCCACCGGTTCTTTCGAGAGGGGACCGCCTACGACACCGGGTTTCACTACTGCGGTTCCGTCGACGCCGGCCAGCCCCTCGGGCAGATCCTGCGCCACCTCGGTGTCTTCGACGCCCTCGAGTTCGACTCCCTCGACCCCGACGGCTTCGACCAGCTCGCCTTCCCCGACCTCACCTTCCGCGTCCCCACCGGCTGGGAGGCCTACCGGAACAGGCTGATCGAGACCTTCCCCCACGAAGCCGTCGGCATCGCTGGCTTCCTCGACGCGCTGCGTCGCTCCATGGACGCCTACGGTCTGTACCGGATGGAGGCCACCCTCGATATCGAGCACCTGATGCAAGTCGAGGGCGCCGCCCTGCTCGATGTCATCCGCTCCCACATCCGCGATCCCCGTGTCGCGAGCGTGCTCTGTGGCCAGTCCGTGCTCTACGGCGTGCCCCCGGCCGAGGCCTCCTTCGGGGTCCACGCCCTCATCCTCGACCACTTCCTCCAGGGTGCGTTCACCATCCGGGGCGGGGGCGACAAGCTCGCGATGTCCCTCACCCGGACCATCCGACGGGGGGGCGGCAAGGTCCGTCTCGAGACCACCGCCTGCTCGGTCGAGGTGGAGGGGCTACAGGCCTCGGCGGTCCACACCACCGCCGGAGAGCGCCTCGAGGCCGACATCGTCGTCAGCAATCTCCACCCGCGGCTCACCCTCGATCTCCTCCCCGAGATCGCCACCCGTCGGGCCTACCGAAGCCGCGTGGCCGGCAACCAGATCGGCCATGGTCATCTCGGTGTGTACCTGGAGATCGACGGGGCCGTCCCCGAGCTCGGTCGGCACAACTACTACCGGCACACCAGCTGGGATCCGACCTACGCCTACCGCGAGATCACCCCACAGAGCGTCGGCATGTACTTCGCCTCCGCCCCTTCGGAGCACCACCCACGGAAGCCCGATCAGCCCGGCGTGGTGCTGATGCTCTCTCCGCTGTCCTGGGACACCGTCGCCCCCTATGCCTCCGCCCCCGGTGAGCGACCCGAGGCATATCTCGAGCTCAAGCAGCGCCTCCTCGACAGCGCCGTGCGCGCCCTGATCTCCGACTTCCCCACTCTGGATGGACGAATCGCGCGCGCCGAGGCCAGCACCCCGCTCACCACCGAGTACTTCACCCGTAGCCCACAGGGGGCCACCTATGGGCACCTCCACAGCGTCGGACAGATGGGGCGCTATCGGCCCTCCCAGCGCACCCGGGTCCGCAACCTGGTGATGGTCGGCCAGGGCGTGTTCAGTCCCGGGGTCCTGGGAACCGCGCTGTCGGCGTATTACGCGGTGGGACACCTGATCGGGCTCGAAGCATTGCTCGATGGATTGAGGCGAGCATGAAACGCGTCGTGGTCACTGGAATCGGCCTGCACACCCCTCTCGGAGACGAGCTCGGCGAGGTCTTCGATGGCCTGCTGGCGGATCGAACCGGGGTCGTCCCCATGCCCGAGTGGTCTGGTATCGACGAGCTCAGCACCGCTGTCGGTGCCCCTGTTCCCGGCTTCGATGGCAAACATATTCCCCGTAAGGTCCGCCGGACCATGGGCAAGGTCGCCGTGCTCTCAGCCTCGGCCGCCGAGCGCGCCATGCTCCACGCCGGGCTCAGCCCGGAGCAGCTCTGCGATGGCCGCACCGCCGTCATCGTCGGCAGCACCGCGGGCAGCGGCTCGGCCCAGGCCGACTTCTGGGACCATGTGCTCAACAAGCGCAGCGCGCGCGGTCTCAAGGCCACCATCTTCTTCCAGGGCATGGCCCACACCTGCGCCGCCAATGTCGCGCTCCATCTCGGCATCAACGGCGAGATCTTCGCGACCAACAGCGCGTGCAGCAGCAGCAGCCAGGCCATCGGTCTGGCCGCCAGCCGCATCCGGCGCGGTGAGTGCGAGATCGCCTTCGCCGGTGGGGCAGAGGAGCTCCACGTCTCCGGGGCGGTGATCTTCGACTCCCTCGGGGCCGCCACAAGCGCCTACAACAACCGCCACGAGCTCACTCCGCGGCCCTTCGATTCCGCGCGCGATGGCATCGTGGTCGGCGAAGGAGCCGGTATCTTCGTGCTCGAAGAGCTCGATCATGCCCGGGCTCGCGGGGCCACCATCCTCGCCGAGGTGCTCGGCCATGGCACCACCTGCGATGCCGTGCATATCGCCTCTCCCGCGCCCCAGGGCATGACCGCGGCCATCGGGCGCTGCCTCTCCGATGCGGGTGTGGGCACCGATGCCGTCGACTATATCAACGCCCATGCCACCGGCACCCGGGCCGGCGATGAGGCCGAGGCCATCGCACTGCACGGGCTGTTCGGCGATCGGGTTCCGGTCAGCAGCAGCAAGGGCCACCTCGGCCACACCCTCGGCGCCTGCGGGGTGATCGAGTCCGCCATCTGCGTCGAGGCGCTCCGGCGCCAGGTCCTGCCCGGCACCCGCAACCTCGAGGAGCCGGATGTGGCTCCGATTCAGCTGCTGCGCCGCGCCGAAGCCCGGCCGGTGCAGCGCGTCCTCAATACCAACTTCGCATTCGGCGGTGTGAACAGCGTGTTGCTGTTCGGCAGCGCACAGGGGGTCTGAAGTGGAGCTCGACGGGAAGATCGCAATCGTCACCGGTGCCTCACGGGGTATTGGCCGTGCCATCGCGCTCGAGCTCGGGCGGGCGGGGGCCACGGTGGTCGTCAACTACCGCAGCAATGCCGAGGCCGCCGCCGAGGTCGTGCAAGCGCTGGATGGCCGCGGCCACGCCGTCGCAGCCGATGTCTCGACGATCGAAGGGGTCGATGCCCTCATCGCAGCCGCGACCGAGCTCGGGGGTCTGGACATCCTGGTCAACAATGCCGGCATCAGCGATGACAGCCTCGCCCTGCGCATGTCCGATGAGCAGTGGGACCGGGTCATCAACACCAACGCAGGCGGGTGCTTCAAGATGTGCCGGGCGGCGCTCCAGCTCATGTTCCGCAAGCGATCTGGCAGCATCATCAATATCGTCAGCATCTCCGGGCTTCGGGGCAACCCCGGCCAGGCCAACTACAGCGCGTCCAAGGCCGCCATCATCGGGCTCACCCGCACCCTGGCCAAGGAGATGGGCCGCCGGAATATCCGCGTCAACGCCGTCGCTCCTGGCTTCGTCCAGACCGATATGGTCGCCGACGTCGACGAGCGCGTCATCGAGGGTGCCAAGAAGATCATCCCCATGCGCCGGCTCGGCCAGCCCGAAGATATCGCCCCGCTGGTGCGCTTCCTCGCCGGAGACAGCTCGCGCTACCTCACCGGTCAGGTCATCGCAGTAGACGGTGGCATGTCCTGCTGAGAGGCTGGAGTTGGACTCCTCTCTCGTCGTCCTGATCACCGTCGGCTTCACCCTATTCGCCCTGGCGCTCGTGCTGGCGCTGATGCTCGTCCCCATCGGCATCATGGTCGGGCTGCCCTTCCGCTACCGCAAGAGGTGGGCCTCGTGGACCGAGGATGGAGACACCCTCCTCGCCTACGACCACGTCGCCTCGGGCTCCACCACCGGGGCGCTCCAGATCTTCCCCGCCAGCTATCTCTACGAGCACTCCATCCACCTGGATGCCCCCGTAGATCGGGCCGTAGGTGCAATCCACGACTTCTACGACGGTCAGCCCCTGTCCACCATGCTGCTCCGCGATGCGCACGGATTCGCCGTCGATCTCCGCATCCCATCGGGGCTGGGGCCCGGTTGGATCGGAGTGTTCAAGGTCGAGCCCGAGGGCGAGGGCTCCGTGGTCCACGTCCGCATGCGCTCCACGACCTGCCTCGTCTTCCCCGTGTTCACCTTCTTCCTCGCGCTTCCCCACCATCTCCACCTGGAGAGGATGGTCACAGGGGCACTGAAGTCCGCGAGCCCTCTCGTCGACCCACCGATCGAAGGCTCCTGAGCTCTATGAGAGTTCCCACTGGAAGGGGAAGATCTTGGCGTCGGGGAACTCGGACAACCCCACCGCCGGATCGATCCCGCGACGGCTGCACAGCTCGGCCGCGGCAGCACCGAGACCCTGGCGAGCGAGCTGCTCGACAGCCAGACCCCGCCAATACTGTCGGGCGCCCTTGGGAACCGCGCTGTAGAGCTTTTGTTCCCAAGCCCACTTGCCATGCTCAGCGCACACCAGAGAGGCTTGGTTCGCAGAGTCCAAGCGATCTCTGCCTGCCACCCCTTTCAACAGGGCGAGTGCTTCATCGAAGAGGGCCTGATCGTTCAGCTCACACGCTCTTCGAACCAGATGGGGCACGGCCGCGAGTGGACAGTCCGTCTCGAGATCCGCGGGCACCCAGCTGCGATCGCCGGTGAGCTTCCACAGCCGGTAGCAGACCTCGATTCCCGCACCTGAACGCTGGCGGATATCGGCGACCCGGGCCGGGAGGAGTTCTCGCATCCGCCCCAACCAGACCGGCGATTCCCAGTGCTCCTCTGCGAGGTTCAGCACATAGTTGGCCGCGCGCTCCTCGTCTTGGGAGGCCACCCCGGCCAGGATCTCGAGTGCCCGCGCCTCGTCCAGTCCAGCCATGAGGGAGAACACAGCCTTCTTACTGAGGATTCGAGCGACCCCCTCTGCCGGGAGGTTCGCCTCGAGCCAGGCAAGCGCCTGTACGGCCTGGTCCCGGTCCACATCGATCAGACCCTCGAGGTAGTACCCCTGGGTTCGAATATCGTCCGCCTCCCGAAGCCCGGAAAAGTACAGATCTGCCGCCACGGACTTGGGCTGTGACTCGATGACCGCGTACTCGTAGCTCTCTGGATCGAAGTCATCCTGCTGAATATCGCTGTGCTCTGCGAGCTCCGCGAGCTCGCTGAGAAAGGCCTGAATCTGCGCCACGGGGTCGCCCCGCTCGCCCATCCAGCGGAGCGTCTTCAGCAGGAGGGGTCGATCTGGCCCGCTGTGGCCCCACTTTGCCTGGAGTCGAAAGATCGCCGGGACGACCTCGTGCTCATGGGCATCATGAAGGTTCTGAACGACCTGATCGAAGTCCACCTCACAGCCCTCGACCTCCCCATCCGGGACGGCGATGGTGGAGAGAAAGGAGTCGAGTTCGTCGAGCCGACCCATCACACAGCGGCAGAAGATGCCAACCGCTGCCAAACGCCCGTCGCGCTCGTACCACTCGTCCCCCTCCAGGGTCGGGGAGAAGACAGCGTCACCCCGGCCAAGGAAACGATCCGCAGCAGCCCCGTCACCGAGAGCCTGGTAGGCAGCTGCCACGAAATAGAGCGGCGCCGACTCCATATCGTTGTCGAGCTCGGCGAAGTTCGCGCTCCGAGACAGGACCTCATGGAAGCTCTGAACCAGCCCCTCATGGGTGGGCGCATCCTGGATGAGTGCCGCGAGCAGCCCCGCCTTGAACCAAGAATCGCCGATCTCATCGAGCCGATCGAGCAGCGTATCCACCCGATCCGCAGCCGCGAAGCTGTACCAACTCAGCATACCGCGGGCGTTCAACCCGCCATCATCTCCCGCTCCCCTCCCGCTGGCCAGGTAGAGATCCAGGAGCGGGTCCGCCGCCCCCGGTCGAAGGTCGAGCTTTGGGGACTTCATGCGCTCTCCTACAAAGGATCACCGAGACGCGGTCCCGGCTCGGATCGGTCAGGCCGTCTGCTGGGCCCCGGAAGCGTGCTCTGCGAACACCTGACGGATGTAGCCATGCACATCGCCCACCGTCTCGAGCTTCATGAGGGCCTTTTCATCGACCCGCACATCGAATTCTTTCTCGAGGGCGACGATCAGGTCCATGCCGTCGAGGCTATCGAGCTGAAGATCGTCCCGAAGGGTGGCCTCGGGGACTACCGCGTTTGCCTCGAGCTCGAACTCGTCCACAAGGATCTGATTGATACGGTCGATGACCGCCTGGATCTCCACATTGCCTCCATAGCCTGCGGACGCTGAGGGGCCGAACCTATTCAAATCATCCGAACACCGCAACGTACCCGCCCCTCACAGACCCGCGGAGAGGATGAGTCCGTCCGTGACTCCGGCCGCATTGTAGAAGCGTTGGTAGCCGACCACGAAGGAGAAGTTACCGGTCCGAACGCTGATGGTCGCGTAGCCAGAGAGCTCGTGGAAAGGCCCGACTCCCCCACCTTGCCGGTCCTTGTCGAAGGCCCAACCCGGCGTGACCCCAAGGGTGGCGTCGACAGAACGATCGACGTGAAAGATCACGGTGTTGGGCACCGAAACACCCAAGGAAAACGGTAGCCAGTAGTCCAGCGCCTGCTCGGAACCGTAGGCGTTGCCCCACAGATCCGGGCCGACCTGATAGGTGACATACTTGCTGGTGGGACCCATGAAGCTGCCGAGGCGGATGTCGTAGCCGACGGAGTTGGTGGTGAGCCCGTAGAGCACATCGCCCTGAAGCCTGGACCGTCCGAGGAGGTCGGGCGGGCCGCGACGAGCCCGCTTTCCCCGGCCGAGGATCGGGGCATGGGTGTAGCGAAGCCCCCCTTCCGCCCCGAGGATGGCCTGAGCCGCGCTGACCCCATTGACGCTGACTGCGCGGACATTTCCACGGGGTCGGCCGTACCACTCCGACACCCAGGGAGAAGGTTGAGCGGCGAGGGCGAGTCCGGTGAGCATCCACATAGGAGGCAGAGTAGCGCGATGGCTGGAACCGATCACAGGGGTCACGGTCCAAGCCCGTGTCCCCTGGAGTGAGAGCCCGTGATTCGCGCCGCCGATGCAATCCTATTGCTCCCCCTGACGGTCTTCTTGCCGCCCCTGCTGGCGGCGAATGAGGGGCCGGCTCCCCCTGGCCCCGAGCACCTGGCCCTGGCGGATGGCTTCGACTTCCCCGTCGGACGCCCGGACGGCCACGGCTACTACGACGCTCAATCCTTCGGTGAGAACGACCACCTGGGGGAGGACTGGAACGGCAACAGCGGTGGGAACACCGACCGGGGAGATCCCGTGTACTCCATCGCCAATGGCGTGGTCACCTTCGCCGACGATCTCGGAGGCGGGTGGGGCAATGTGGTCCGCGTGGCCCACAAGTACGAGGAACGCGGCCATATCGAGTATGCCGAGAGCTTCTACGCCCACCTCGATGAGATCGCGGTCCAGGAGGGCATGATCCTCCGCAGAGGCTCCTTGGTCGGCACGATCGGGGATGCGAACGGCCACTACATCGCCCACCTGCACTTCGAGATGCGCGAGCGCATCGGGCTGCCCCACGGACCGGGCTATTCCACCGAGACGGCGGGATGGATCTCCCCCAAGGACTTCATTCGGGAGCACCGCCCACACCGCTCAGAGCCCCAGCGGAGCCCCGGTCCGTAGCTGCTGGACGACTCGGCTGACCGGCCACTCGTGATCGTCGTAGCGCTGGATGAGCGCCCCCTTCCCATCGAGCACGAGGACGCGGATGCCGTGCTGGATCTCGACGCCTTGCTGCGGCCGGAGCACCGACAAGCCGGCGTACAGCGCGAGATCGGCGAGCTGAGGAGTGGTGCCGAGCTGCCAGATGGCCGGATCGGCGCCGGCGTTGTGGCCGAAGACCCCGAGCACCTCGGGGGTGTCATAGGCGGGATCGAGGGTGAGGGCGAGCAGGCGGATATCCGGGCCCACCGCGGCCTGGAGTGCCTGGTATTTGGCGACCGTGGCCGGACAGAACTCGGGCATCGGGCAGCGGGTGTACAGGAAGGTGAGCGCGGTAGGCCGCCCCTGCCCCTCTCCGAGCACGGTGGTGGAGCCATCGGCAAGGGTGACCGAGAAGCTCGGGAGCACCTGCCCCACCCGGAGCGGCGCGGGCCCCGCGGGCGCGTCGTAGACCGGTGCGGCGGTGTGACCGGTGACCCGAATCGAGCGCAGCAGGCCCCCGCTCGGACCGACCACCAACTGGGCCTCGACCCGGTCGCCCGGCTTCAGGTCGGCGATGAGCGCGGGATCTTCGACGTGGAAGGGCATGACCATCGGCCCCATCAGGCCCTCGATCGCCTCGTGATCGAGCACGACCTCGTCGGCTGCGGTGCGCTCGACCACCGTGCCCACGACCACATGACCTTCGGGCCCTCCGCAGGCGAAGAGCAGCAACAGCGCGCTGAACATGGGCGTCAGCTAACGCAGGCGCGCACGGTTTGTAGGAGCTGGGAGGCCCGGGCGAGCCGACTGCGCGCATCGGCCCGACCAAAGCGGACCTCGTAGGAGAGCCAGGCGAGCTCCTCCAGGGCGGACCCGGCCTCGGGATGGGTGGACCGGACCCAGCGTGCGACCTCGACATCGGGGGCATCCGGGAGCTCGAAGCCCGCCTTGCGCAGCGCGCCCTGAGCCCGGTGGAGCTCGCGGGTGACGGGATCGGCTACAGCACGGCGGCGGGGCGAAGCGAAGCGACGCAGACCCCAGAGTGCCCCGTAGCGCAGGGCCAGCAGCACACAACCCGCCATGAGCCCCACCAGGATCGAGCCGATCCATCCCCAGCTGGACTCGGGTGCGAAGGGCACGGCCACCTCGGCCACCGCGCGCGCGGCGTCGAGCTGCTGTTCGGCGTCGTACTCGACGATGGCGCGGCTCCACCACTGGTCGACGGACTCGGTGAGAGCGGTGACCCACCCCGGCCCGGCGGGGGCTCCGATGGAGGGGGTCGCATCGGCGGTGACCCAGCGATCTCCGTCGTAGTACTCGACCCAGGAGTGGGCATGGTAGCGCCGGAATACGATCTCGTCCGGGCCCCCCCGCTCGCCTCCGACGAAGCCGTTGATCACCCGGGTGGGCACCCCGATGACCCGGCCCCCCACAGCGAGGGCGCTGGCAAAGTACTCGCAGTGGCCCTCGCGATTGTCGAGGAGGAAGCGCTCGAGCGGGGCCTCGGCGTCGGTGTTTCGAGGCTCGCGGGTGTAGGCGTAGTCCGAGCGCAGCCACTGGGAGAGCGCGGCGATGCGTGCATCGGGGCCGTCGACATCGGCCACCTTGGACTGGAACAGCGCTCGAACTTCGGCGGAGAGCGGCGGCAGCGCAAGGCTGGGCTGTGCGTCGCGGAAGGGGTCGCCTCGACCCGGCCCATAGGGCGGACTGGTGAACACCGTGTACTCGATACGCCGGGGGGGCCCGGGCAGGTGGTAGGCCCCGGCCTGATCGCGCTCGACCGCGACCCCGGACACGTCGATGCCCTCGACCACCCCCGGCACGAAGAGCACCCCCTCGGGATGAGCCTCGAGCTGAACCTGGACGCGGACCAGATCCGAGCGCGGATCGGCCCAGTCCTCCTCGCGCTGGCGGGTGGCTTCGGTGGTCCACCGATGCCCGTCGAAGCGGTCGAGGGCGACGCCGCGGAAGTAGGGCACCTCGTCGGGGAGCGCGGAGAAGTGGGCGCGAAAGACCAGCGCGGGGTCGTCGAGGAGCTCATTCATGGCGCCGAGCTCCACATCCCCCGCGAAGCCGATGAGCCCCCGCCCCCCCTCGGCCGGGATGTGGGCCCCGGTGAACCGCGGCAGCGCCCAGAACATGGGCAGGGCCAGGGCTCCGACGCCGAGGGCCAAGCCCCACCGGTTCCGACCGACGGAGATGCCCAGCGACCCCGGTACACCGAGCACCCAGAGCAACGTCGCGAACAGAAAGCCCAGCCCATGAGAGCGGGTGCTCGCGGCGACCAGGATCAGCCCGACCAGCAAGAAGGACACGCGATCGGGGCCCGTCGAGACCAGCCTCCGGTGGATGAAGAGCCACGCGAGCAGGCCGAGCAGCGAGGTCTCTGCAGGCAGCCCCATCGCCATCGCGAACGCACCGAGACCCACGACCCCCAGGGTGACCGGGCCCCACCACCGCCCCCGGGCCCAGCTCCCGAGCCGGGGGGCGAGCAGGGCCGCGACCGCGACTCCAGCACCGAACCCGGCGCTGCCGGTGCCCAGCGCCAGGGCGATTCCCACCGCCAGCGCGTTCACTCCGCCCCCTCGTCGTAGAGCGCCAGGGCATCGAGGAGCTGACGGCGCCAGCGGGTGCCCGTAGCCGGGGAGGCGAGCTCGGGCTGACCGGGCAGCACCAGGCCTACCGCAACTCCCCTGCCGCTGGCATCGAGGATCGCGCCCGCCGCGCACTCGAGCTCCGCCTCGACCGCTGCGCCGCCCCGCACCACCACCCGCACCGCGTCGGTGCGCTCGCCGCCCCGCACCACGACCATCGGACGACCGACCCGAGCGCTGGTCCGCCAGTGGATGCTGCGCAGCCGGTCTCCCGGCCGATAGGGACGCAGCTCCCTGAAGTCGCCGGTCTGGTCATGCCGGTCGTCGTCCCGATCGCTGCCGTGCATCTGACCCGCATCTTCGAGCCGGCCCGGCAGGGGGCGCGGATACACCACTCCTGTCGCGTTGGAGCCCGTGCGGCAGCGGTGCTCGAACAGCCCGAAGGGGTACCGCGACAGCAGCTCGACGCCGCGGATATGAAACATCCCGCGCCGAGGCAGCCGCCACCAGGCCCGAGCCACTCCCTCCTGGCCGGGACCGAGGGCATCGAGAGCGGCCGTCGCGAAGCCATCTGCGAGTTGCAGGCCTCGGATCACCCCTCGGCGCCGGTGATTTCGGACCACGAAGGCGCCGCGACAGCCCTGCCCCGCATACAGCTCCTCGGGGAGCCGCCACTGCACCTCGACCCCGCGGAGGTTCAGGCGGCCCAGCCCCAGGTCGACCGCCAGGATCGCCCAGCCCAGACAGGCGATGAGCACGATCAGGTTGTTGCCGCCAATGGCGCCCAGATCGATCAGCACGAAGGCGAGCAGCAGGGCCAGCCACCCCTCTCGGGTGAGCCGGCTCCTCACCGCCCCCGCGGACCCGTCAGGGATGGGGGACCTCGGCGAGCAGCTCGGTGATGGCTGCGACCTCGCCATCGCGCTGGCGGGCCAGGACCCGGTGGCTGAGCACGGGGCCTGCGAGACGGCGCAGATCCTCGGGCACGACATAGCTGCGCCCCTCGATCAGGGCGAGGGCCCGGGAGGCCCGGTACAGCGCCTTGGCCCCCCGCGGGGAGACCCCGCGCACCAGGCGGCTGTCGGCCCGGGTGCGACGGACCAGATCGAGCAGGTAGTCCTCGATGGACTCGGCGACCTCGATCTGCTCGGCGCGACCGCGGAGCTCGAGCATCTCGCCCGCCTCCATGGCAGCATCCAGGGTGGGCTTGTCGGCCTGGCGGAGCACGGCTCGCTCGGCCTCGCGGTCGGGGTAGCCCATGGAGAGCCGGAGCAGGAAGCGGTCGAGCTGGCTCTCCGGGAGCGCATAGGTGCCGTGGTGGTCGTAGGGGTTCTGGGTAGCGACCACCAGAAAGGGCTGTGGGAGTGGCCTGCACACCCCATCGACCGTGACCTGCCCCTCTTCCATGGCCTCGAAGAGGGCGGACTGGGTCTTGGGGGTGGTGCGATTGATCTCGTCTGCCAGGACCACATTGGCGAACAGCGGCCCCGGCCGGAAGACCACGCCTCCGGTGGCTGGATCGAGCACATTGGCGCCGGTGATATCCCCGGGAAGCAGATCGCTGGTGAACTGGATGCGGGCGAAGCTGCCCCCCAGCGCCGAGGCCAGGCTGTGGGCGAGGGTGGTCTTGCCCACCCCGGGTACGTCCTCCAGCAGCACATGGCCACCGGCCAGCACCGCGGTGAGCGCGAGATCGACGACCTCATCCTTGCCGTGCACGATGGAGCAGATCGCCCGCTTCACCTGGGCGAGCGGCTGGGAGGGGCTCACTCGATCTCGCCCTGGAAGGTGCCGGTGAGGTTGAGCTCGTACTCGCAGCCCGGCGACACCGAAGGGTCGTCGCTGGAGAGCACGGTGAAAGTCTCAGTGCCGATCCAGTCGCCGGCGATGCCGCAGGCCCCGTCCCCACGCTGGGCCGTGGCCTCGCCGCTGAGCGTCCACTGGATGTCGCCCGCGTCGCGGACCTCGGTCCACACGATGGAGTCGTAGCGGACCAGGCAGCCATCGATCGTGCCGGTGGCGAAAGTGTCGGGCCCGACCGCCACCTGTACATCGTTCACATCGACGACCAGCCGGTACTCGAGTTCTTTGCTGTACTGGACCGCGGGGTTGTTGCAGGCGTCCGCGCCCGTGCTGAGCGTGAGATCCCAGTACAGCCCGGGCAGGTCTGCGGCGCTGCATCCGGCCAGCCCAGAGCACAGCGAAACCCACAGAAGTGTACCCAACCTTGCCATCTCGCTCTCCAGGCCATTGCCAAGCCGCGTTCACGTCCATATATACCGGCCTCTCCGCGAGCGCTCGGCGTCGCGGAACACCCTACACAGACCTGACCTGGAGCCCTACGTGTCCGAGGCGCCCACCCCATTCGTCGCTCGCGAAAGCGACATCGCTGTCCTCTCCAACGCATGGGAGAAGGCCCGCACCGGCACTCCCGCGACCATCCGGCTCGCCGCGCCCTTCGGCGGCGGACGCCGGGCGGTGGCCAACGCCTTCTTCCGCAAGCTCGCCGCAGACGAGCCCGACACCGTCGCGTGGCGGGTCAACTGCGTCGACCAGGAGAACGGGCTTCAGTGGCTCGTGCGGATGTACGGCTCCTTCGTCGCCACGCTCTCGGCCGATGTGCTCCGCCGGGGCAAGGTCGAGATGGTGCTCAACGCCCAGCTCCCCAGCCAGCCCAAGCGCGTCCAGACCTGGTACCAGCAGTTCATCGCCGGCCTCAAAGAGGCCAAGACCGACGCCGAGTCCGGCCAGGTCCAGCTGCGTATTCCCGAGGACAACCCGCTCATCGGCCTGGTCGAGATCACCTCGGCGATCGCGGGCAAGATGCCCATGGTCCTCGAGATCCAGCACCCCTACAGCGTCAACAGCCTGGCCCTGGCGATGTTCCTCGAGGCGCTCCATCTCGAGGCCCGCGAGCGCAAGCTCATGCTCATGATCGTGCTCTATGACGAGCCCGAGTCGGACATCAGCAAGGCCGCCCACCCCATGCCTCTGCTCGATGTGTACAGCCGCAACGCCGACACCATCGCGTACCACGAGATCGCTCCGTGGGGCGCCGAGGAGGCCCAGAAGTACCTCGACAGCAAGGGCGTCAAGTCCGATGCCGCCCGCATCGCAGAGATCGTGCACGGCCGTCCCGGCTTCATCGCCGAGCTCATCGAGATCCTCGAAGAGACCGGCCAGCTCGACGCCGACCTCAGCGGCGTCACCCTGCCCTCGCTGCTCCCCATGAATATCGACGAGGACGAGCTCGAGGCCCCCGAGGGTGAGCCCGCCGAGGGCGAGCGCAAGCACGCCACCGCCGAAGACGCCTCCCGCGTCGCCTTCCTGGCCGCCCTGCTCGGCACCGCATTCCCGTCCAACCTCGTCGCCGATATGGGCGGCTTCGATCGCGACAGTGTCGACGATATGCTCGACGCCATGGGCGATCTCTTCGAAGAGGTCCAGTTCAGCCAGGAGCTCCAGACCTGGATCTACCGCTTCAAGCGGGGCAGCTGGCGCGAGGCCGTGATCGAGCTCAACGACAACGACGAGGGCCACGATCTGGCTCGCCGCGTCGGCCTGTTCATGGAGCGCTACCTCGTTCCCCGGGGCTATGGCTTCATCGTCAAGACCGCCCGGGTCTACGCCGAGCACCAGGCCTACAACCGCGCCGCCGGCATGCGGGCCCTCGCCCTGTCCAACGACAACCCGGACATCTGGGGCCTGTCCTTCGATCTCACCCGCTACTTCGACGAGATCGCTTGGCCAAAGGAGCTGCTGCGCACCATCTACATGAACCTGATGGACCGCATGGTCTCCACCGGCAACCTCCAGGTCGCCGACAAGGTCCACGGCGAGATCAGCGCGTGGGCCACCGAGAACGAAGAGCGCGAGCTCACCGCCTGGCTGCTCTACGCGGGCTCCCGCCTCGACACCCGGCGCAAGGATCTGTTCCGCGCCCGGGACCGCGCGGGTGACGCACTCAAGCTCTACGAGGCGCTCGAGAACCCCGCCCGAATGGCCGAGGTGTGCAACCACATCGCCCAGATCGAGCTCCAGGATGGCAACCCCAACGCCGCGCTCGAGCAGGTCAACAAGGCCGTCGAGCTCGGTCAGGTCGAGGGCCCAGATGGCCAGAAGGGCATCATCCCCGGCATCTTCGCCACCGCCGAGCAGATCCGCGGCAGCGTGCTCCGCCGCTCCGGCAAGGTCGCCGAGTCCGCCGAGCACTTCAAGCGCGCCAACGAGGTCGCCGGTCAGGCCGGTATCGGTCCCCTCGCCCTCGAGAGCGGCCTGGCCTTCGGAGAGGCCCTGCTCGCCTCGGGCAAGGTCCGCGAGGCTCGCGATGTGCTCGAGCGTGTGCTCCAGATCGCCCGGGGTCTGCGCAACCCCACCCGCGAGCGCAACGCCGCCGAGCTCCTCGCCCAGGCCGAGGGTGCGCTGCAGCACTACGACAAGGCCCTGCCCCTCGCACAGCGGGTCCTCGAGCTCACCCACGCGCTCAAGTTCGAGCAGGCGCTGCCGGTCGATCTGTACAACCTCGGCTTCTTCCACTTCGTGAACAAGAAGCCCTCCGAGGCGCTCACCTTCTTCAAGCAGTCCGAGGCGCGCATCGCTGGGCTGGGGCCGTCGCACCCGGTCGTCAAGGAGCTGCACTACTTCAAGGGCTTGGCCCATATGCAGGTCGGTCAGCTCGACGCCGCCAAGCTCTCGCTCCAGGCTGGGCTCAAGCCCGCTCAGGAAGCCAAGGACTGGCGCAAGACCTGCTCCGCCCTCGAGAACCTCGCCACCATCGAGGTCCAGCAGGGCAATAGCGCCCAGGCCAAGAAGTTCTTGAGCGACGCGCTCGGATTCGCCAAGTCGGCCGACCTCCGCGAAGAGCGCAAGAGCCTCAAGAAGAAGCTCGACGCCATCGCATAAGGCGCTTCCAAGCGGGGGGGCGTCAGCCCTTCACAGACCGCCCCAGCCTTGCGGCTCGGGCGGCTTGTTTGCGCTCGGCTTCGGTGGCCGGCTCGACGCGGACCAGTCGGGACCGGAGCTCTTCGAGGACCCGAGCGAGCTCCCCAGCATCCGCGCCGCCCACCGCGATGGAGCGCTTGGAACCGTCGGCTGTCTCCAGCACCAGGGCCGGGAAGAGCCCGCGTCGGTGCGCGACCCCGACCAGCTCGGACCACGGGATCCGCACGCTGGACTTCCCCTTCAGCGCCACCCCAGCGGTGTCGATCACGACCTCGGAGAGCCGGCGACGACGGGCTCGGGTCCCGACCAGGACCAGGCCGAGCACCAGCCCGATCAGGCCGACTCCGACCGAGGCCAGGTCGAGGCCCAGGACCAGGTGGTGAAGCATGACCGTCGCCGACCAGGCCAGCCAGGCCAGGGTCAGCGCCCGGGGCAGCAGCCCCTCCGCAGCGGGGCTCCACCGAAGTCGATCCGGTCTCTCCACCAGGGTGTGCAGAGTACGTCGAAGCGAGAACGGGAGCGCGATGAATACGCTCCAAACCAAGGATATAAGCACCATCAGAAGTGTGCCCTTGGGGTGGACCTGGGTGACCGACTCCATCCAACCAAAGGACAGCCCCGTCGCGATCGCGGTCAGCGGAAAGGCGAGCCACCATCCCGCGAAGGTCGTCCAGAAGCCCCCACCAGGCTTCCGGGCAAGGCGCTGAGTCGCAGCTGCTCGCGACAACCCCACCTCTTCCTCTCCCTCGAGGATTCGAAGCAACAGATCTTGGGTAGCGGGCCGATTTCCCCGCATATCGAGCACGATCGGCGGGCCGTCGGAGCGGTTGATGCGGGTGTTGCGACCCAAGAGCCCCACCCTCTCGACCGAGACGATCGAGGCTCGGGGGATGGTGAGTCCATCGACATCGATCGACTCCGAAGTGATGGTGAGCAACGAGAACGTGCTTCTATCCTTGATATATAGCCAAAACACCCCGAGCATCCCGACCGATACGAGGATCGCCTGCACCACAGACCCCGCCATCCACACCGGGTCCGAGTGGCTCATCCACCAGCCGAGCAAGGCGACCGCTGCGATGAGTCCCCCCACCGGACCATGCCTTTCGAAGACCGTGCGCCACCCGAGGTGAACCCTCCAGCCTTCCTCTCCCTCGACGATCTCGGGAATCCTCTGGGACCCCAGGAAGTCCAGGAGCCCTCCGATCCAACCCGCAGAAGCCGCGATCATCAGCCCCGTGAGCAGATAGATCGGGTCGCGGAATGGCCCCTCACCGAGCAGGTGCAGACCTGTGAACTGGGACCCGACGAAGGACAGCACCGCCGCCCCCACCACCAGGATCACCGACAGCCCCGGATTGGGCCTGGAGACCGCCCCCTTCATCGGACCTCGAAGCTGAACTGCACGCTCTGGTCGACCGGGTTTCCGCTGATATCCGCGATGCCCCCTGCGGGAATGGTCACCCGATAGCTCCCCGTCTCGAGGGGCTCATCGGGGGTGAAGTTGGCGATGGCCTCCTGGACATTGAAGCGCCCTGCCACCGCATGTCCCGCCCGGTCCACCACCCTGAAGCTGCCCGGATGCACGCTCATCCGCTCGATCCACTCGTCGAAGGAGAGCCCGATCCGCGCCGTCGGAGGCACCACCGCCCCCTCGGCGGGGTTGTACATCTCCAGGACTGGAGGCCGGGTGTCCGGCTCGGCGGCCCAGGGGAAGATCGAGGTCGCCTTGCCCGGAGCGCCCTGAGAGTCGACGCTGATCAGCACCACATTCCCGATGGGGCTCATCGTGTCCAGATCCCCCTCGACGTTCAGCCGCTGGAGCTCGACGGGGTCGGTGGGGTCGGCCACATCCCAGATCACTCCGAATTGGCTATCCCCTTGGAAGAGCCGGTCGCCATTGCGGTAGATGTAGCCCCCATCCCCGAGCGGGGTGAGCGTCTGCCCGACCTCCACGGGGTTGCTGGGGTCCATCAGGTCGACCAGGATCGGCCCGCCGCCGGCGTCGTTGCGCGCGAAGAGCCCGTACCGACCGGACACGGAGCTGAAGTAGTAGTTGACGATCTCCCCGTCGACGGTCGTGGTGTTGAAGTCCCCGCCAGGGATGGGCTGGGGGTCGATGGGGTCCGACAGATCCATCAGCACGACCCGGGCGGTGCCCGCCGAGGCGACCACGGCGAGGTTGCCGACCACGGTGATCAGCCCGACGAGATGGGGCGGAGAGAACTGGAGCTGGTTGACCAGGACGGGCTGGAGTGGATCGCTCACGTCCACGATCAGCAGGCCATTGCCCGCGCCCGCGACGTAGAGGTAGTCCCCTTGCCAAAAGGTCGAGAAGGTCACGCGCAAGTAGCTATCCGGGTAGTTGAAGCCCGGCGTGTCGAGCTCGCTGACCCACACCGGAGCGCTGCGATCGGTGATGTCGAAGAAGCCCACACCCCCGACATCGGCGGCGGTGTCGGAGAGGTAGTCCACCGCGAGGTATTCGCGGCCATCGACCTCTCCGAAGGCCAGGGTGTGGGACTCGCGCATGGTCGCGCTGTAGCCGAGGCCTTCCAGGATGGGCTCACAGGGGTCGGTGAGGTCCCAGAAGCTGACCCCGCCGCCGCCATACTCGGGGGCCCAGGGGTGGACCAGCCAGCCGTCGTACATCACCGCGAGGTTGTGGTGCTCCGTGTCGCGCTCGTCCCCCAGCAGGTAGGCGCAGGGGGTGTTGAGCTGGTCCGGAGAGAAGGAGGTGATGGGCCCGCCTGGACCGCCGATCTCCCAGTCATCCGGGGCGGGGAACTGGGGGTCGGAGAGCGGGGTGGAGGGGCCTGGAGTGCAGGCGAGCAGCCACAACAGCATCTACAGATCCTCGAGGTGGCCGGTGGCCGGGGTGGGCAGCAGGTCGAGGTACTCGGCGCTGTGTTCGGTGAGGGAACGGTCGATGGCATCGAGGGCGGTGCGCTCCTCTGGGGAGACCGAAAACACCATGCCGAACAAGCCCCCAGCAGAGGCCGCCACCTCGAGGCAGAGGTCGCGGACCCGCTGCAGATCGACGGTGCCGATCTGAGCGCCGAGCCCCACCTGCCGGTGCGCGAGGGCGACGAGGATCTCGCGTCCGAGCTCGAGATCGGCAGCGGAGGGGCGCTCGCTGAGCCAGCGGTCGACGCGCTGGAAGCCGCTGTCGTCGAGCAGGCCGGATTCCTGCGCGAGGTGGAGGATGCGCTCGCGCTCAGCGGCCTGGATCTGGTTGTCGGCCCAGGCCACCTGGACCAGGGGAAGGACCAGCACCAGCCGGCTATTCGATGCATCGATCCCCAGGCGTTGAAGACCAGCGAGGATGTCGGATTCGGTCATTTCGGGCTCCGGTGTGAACCAGGCGGCTGCGGGAGTGTCATGGTATCGTCGTGAACGCCATCGTTGGAGCCACTGATGCCAAAGATTTTGCTCGTACCCCTCGGATTGCTGCTCATCACCGGCTGTGACGAGTGGGATGTGAACTACGACAACTGGTCCAGCTTCGATACCGCCTCCTACCAGGGCGACACCATGGACTTCGCCCGGGGCGAGGCCCTCAGTGACGCCTCCACCTACTGGGGCGACACCACGGGTTTTGCCCTCGGCACCGACCGCTTCGGTGCGCTGGGCATGGTGGGCATGGTGTGCAGCTTCGGAACCAACGACGGCTTCCTCCGCATCGATCTCGACCCCGACGAGGGTGACGAGGTCGTGGTCGACGCAGTGGCCATGCCCGGCCAGGGTTTTGCCACCCTCTCGGTCGACGGCGGCCAGGTCACCGTCACCGAGTTTCCCGAGGAGTGGGATGGGGCCATCGCGGTCGATGTCGTGGTGAACAATCCCCCCGAAGACGCCGGCCTGACCGACGATCAGATCGTGCTCGCCCAACATGGTGTGGACTGCATTCTCGAGCGCCGGGACCGCTCCACCGGGGACCTCGTGCTCGAGACCACCCTCGACGGGGACTGCGTGAGCGAGCTGGTCACCGACCCCGCTACCGGCACCGTCTACATCTCCACCGAGACCGGTACCTGGGCGGTCGATACCCTCGGAAACTCCGTCTCCATGGGCCCCCCAGCCACCCTCCTCGACTTCGATCCCGCCACCTCCGGCCTGCTCAAGGGCAACAAGGGCGAGTCCGAGGTGAGCTTGTGGGGGGTCGAGGAGTCGTGGTCCACCCCGGTCGATGGGGCCCTGGTCAGTCTGGACTTCATCTCGGGGGGGCGCGTGGTCGCCGGGGTCTCCACCGCTGAAGCGGGCGCGCTGATCGTGCTCGACGCCAGCTCGGGCGAGCGGATCGAGACGGTCGACACCCTGTCCTTCCGCCGGGTCCAGGTCTCTCCCGAGGGCGGGATGTTGGCAGTGCGGGGGCCCCTGGCGCTGCATCTGGTTCGGGTCGACTAAACCCCCGGATATACGCAGGTTTTCGACGATCGCACCCCTTTATCGGAGGGAGTGCTGATCGTCCCACGGAGATTCCGTCTTCGTGTTCATGGAGCGCGTGACCCCAAAGGAGGGTCGTGCCGCGGCATGCCTGGAGATCTCTCTCCAGACCGCCAAGCTGCTCAAGGGCCAGCCAGGCCTGCTGCAGTCCATGATCATGCAGCCGAGCAAGGACAGCGATCCCCTCTGTTCCATCAGCGTGTGGGAGTCGAAGGCGAACTTCCAGGCCTTCCTGAAGACCGAGGACTTCGCCGCCCTGATGAAGTCGGATGCGTATGCGAATATGAAGGACTGGATGGCTGACTACGATGGGCAGATGATGAAGCTGGCCGATGGTTGGCATCCATAGACCCCGTTTCGCCATGAGTCCTACAAGATGAACCACAAGGCCCGCCAGCGCGCTCGCATCATCCACGCCGCGCTTCAGCTGATCGCCGCAGACGGCCTCAGTCGGCTCACCATCTCCCGGGTGGCCGAGCAGGCGGGCCTGACCCGGCAGACCGTCTACAACTACTTCCCCGACGTGGAGGGCATCATCGCAAGCGCGATGGAGGAACACGATCGGGCGATGGCAGAGCACCTGCTCGGGGTCATCCACGCCGTAGACGGCCCCTTGAACCAGTTCACCGCGCTGGCGACCTTCCAGATCCGGCACGCCGCCCCCCAGCACAGCTCGCTCGAGCTGAGCTTCGTCCTATCCCCCGAGCTGCGGGAGCAGATCGCGCACCACACGGACAGTGTGAAGGCCGCGCTGGTGGCGGGGTGGGGCCAGGGGTCGCCAACCCGCGGGGAGCTCGACCCGGCCGCGGCCACAGAGCTGCTGTGGGGCTTTGTGCAAGGCGCGGTAGAGGCCGCGATCCGGCACCCCGATCAGCGAGACGCCCTGTTGGAGGCGCTGCTCGACGCGATCGCATCGGTGCTGGTAGCAACAGACTGAGTCTGCTCGCACCATCGTCGATGGACAGGTCACAGAGCCCCTCCCTACTCGAGCACGGCGCCGGGGAGGTCCAGCACCGCCCTCGCTTCACGGACCATCGACACCAGGCTGAACATGATGAACAGCTTCTTCAGCACGAGCTTGAGAGGCCACAGAGCGACCCGCCGGAGCGGGGTGATCGGGGCATCCGCATGGGCGGCGACCGCCTCGGGGCTCAGGCCGAGGTCGTGCTCGGAGTCCAGGGAACACACGAGCCAGCGACGGGCCTGATTCTGGAGCCAGGTGTCGAGCAGCGGCACGGGGACGAGCTCGGCGAGAGCGACGGCGGCTGCGGTGCGACGGGTTCCGGAATGCATGATTCGACCTCCGAACAGAAGATGCTCCCGAGGTGTGGAGGGGGAGCGGAGGGGATATGTATCTGAGGTGAATCGGTGGGAAATAGCATGAGCCGATCTGCGGGCATGGCGCCTCGAGCTGAACGGCGAGTGGCCACCGAACCCCGCGCCAGAGTGCACAAGCGCTCGGCGCCGCGATACTCCTGCCGCCAGGAGGCTCGATGCTCGCTCTGATTCTGTGCTTCGCCAATGCCGCTGACGTGAAGCTCACCAAGAAGGTGCTCAGCATCGACGGCGAGAAGGTCTTCGATGTCGAGGCCCGCAAAGATATCGGCTACGCCGCCTATTCCTTCACCAAGGATGGGCAGTTCGTATTCATGCTGTCCCGCGCGCGGGAGACGCTGAAGGTCAACCGCCTCACCGTGAACCTGGCGGACGGCACGATCATGGAGGGTCGCTTCGAAGCCGATGAGGTCGATCTCATCAACGCCTTCCTCCGCGACGGGGTCCTGGTGAACAGCACCATCGACCGCGCCGCGTTCGAGAAGTACGCCGCCAAGCGCAGCCTGCCCCTCGGAAATACCCGCGACTGGGGACGCATCACCGAGCTCTGGGTCGAGAGCCGATGCCCGACCGGCGTGGCGCTCATCGTCGACTCCAAGCGCCTCGCCGGGGACAAGCAGCTCGCCCACTCCATCGCGGGTCAGGGCACACAGAAGCTCATGCTCCACCTCGACGACCGGATCTGCATTGCGGGCACCCAGACCTGCATCCAAGTCCAGCCCGGGCTGAAGACCGTGGGCATCTCGCTGGACTGTTCGCGCTTCGAGTAGCGAGCCCCGGAGCGATAGCGCGCTCCACGATGCATATCCAGACCTGCTCGCGGAGCTGCCCGTGGGGAACACCCGCCTTCGACCAACCCCAGTCGGCACGGTCCAGCCACCGAGTCCAACATCAAACCGGATAGTGATCTATACTCAACCACGCTAGCCCTCAAATACTCATCCAAACGAGCCTACGATGTCTATTCACCTACTGTTCTTGGTTACCCAAAGTGCCGCTGCCCCCCCCCAAATCGCCAGCTGTGCTGCTGGAGAAGCTCCGTCACCGTACGTGGGAGCCCAGTGCACCATCGGGCAGAAGTAGGTGTGCACGATAGTCGGAACTAAGATGCAATGCGACCTGAGCCTGCTCGGATGCGGAAGCACCGGGAGCGATCCAGACGTGAGTGCTACTGCGATCGACTACTCCAGTGGAATCTCCGCGTACGGTTCATGTGACTCACATTCCCACGGTCATCCGCTCGGAGCTCGTGATTTGTTTCGCCCTACCAGCACGGCCTGATCGAGGCCGAGCATGGTCAGCACCCTCCGCTGCGCTTTGCTGAAGCCCTGCAGGCGGAGGA
>Ga0316208_1000316_pt1 | contig 63362 bp, 48 predicted proteins | sample 3monopyrite_MG_FD_204944 | JGI IMG/M metagenome (GOLD analysis project Ga0316208, IMG submission 204944) | Microbial mat bacterial communities from mineral coupon in-situ incubated in ocean water Damariscotta River, Maine, United States -... | ecosystem: Environmental > Aquatic > Marine >... | reverse complement strand
ATTAAATAAAAGCTTGTTATTACTAAGCTTTCGAGTTTCTATAAATAATTTTCTTCTCAAACAACTTTACTTTTTAAAAATAAGCCAACACAACTACTTTTGCGAGATAAGCTGAATATTAGACGGAGCTTATTAATTGCAGTACTAGCCAGATCCTGTTACTTTAATAAATAGCGCATACTAAGCTGCACTAGCTCTTCTAAAAACACGGGTTTAACAAATAAATCAGGATGCTCGATTAAAGTAGTCTGTACAAGTGAGTCTATGCTTTGGGTTATGATATATGCACGTACAGTGTTATCTTCACCCTTGAACACACCTTCCTTATCTAACATTTTTTCAAAAATAGTGCTTAAAAATAAAGTGGCGCTCTGAAGCATGTGACGACAAGCCAAGTGACTCACTTGCATATGTAAAAGCTGTGTTAATTGTAAATTTTCAGTGTGTACATCAATAAATTCTTTGATAATTTTTCTTATGTTTTTTTCTTGAATAAGGCCTTGACCTGACGATTTTGATTCTTTTGCAACCTCGGTCATGACAGCTGTTATCCGTTGAATTTCTTCATCGACGTGTCTTTCAATCAATTTAGCAACTATTGACTCTTTGTTTGGAAAATATTGGTATAGCGAAGCAATATTTACACCTGATTGTTGCGCTATAAGATTAGTTGTTAATTCTTTCATTCCATGTGACAACAACAATTCAGTAGTTGTTTCTAAAATAGAGTGAACTAAAGCTTTTGAACGGGCTTGTTTGGGTTCTTTTATTAGTATTGCAGTCATATTTTCCTTGTTTCTTAGATTTGAATAGAATTATGCCGCCTGTAAATAGCCCATACTTAAGTTTACCAATTCATCGGTAAATTCTGGTCTGATAAATAGTTGCGGTTGATCAATCAATGTTTTTTGAATAAGAGAATCCAGCGAATTGGCAAGAATATAAGCACGTGTATAGTTTTGTTTGCCTCTAATTTTATCGACTTTATCCAACAAAGAATTTAGCAGTTGGGTTAAAAATACAGTGGTGTTTTTAAAAGTCTTAAATTGAGATAAATGCACCGATTGCGAGTGTAAGATTCGAGTTAGTTCTAAGTTTTCGGTGTGGATATCAATGATTTCATTAACAACAAGACGAATATTCTTTTTTCTTTCACATTGACTAATTTGACAAGTTGGATTTTGTTCAAGCTGATTCATTATGTTTGAAATTCTTTCAAACTCTTTTTCTTTATGTGTTTCTATCAGTCTTGCGACAATGGATTCTTTGTTAGCAAAGTACTGATACAAAGAGCCAATACTAACTCCTGCCACTTCGGCAATGTGATTTGTCGTCAATTTGTCTATTCCTTTGGCGATTAAAATACGAGTAGCCGCCTCCAAAATTGCATCAACGACAGCTTTAGATCGAGATTGAGTTGGAATATTTATTTTTAAATCAGTCATTTAGACGCCTTGTTATTTTATTGAATATTATGCGAGTATTCATTAGTACTCTTGTGATGCTATTATACCGCATGGAGTTTTTAATAAAATGTGTGATGCATCACAAATGCTATTATCCTCCACAATATCAATAATAAAACAGTTAATCAAAGAGGTTCGGTTACCTATGAGTAAAATTTTGTCAGGCCAAACTCTATATAATAAGAGTGATACTCCCCGCTTTAGCTGCTTGAGAGTGCGAGTAAAAGTAGGGATGCTCAATGCACTCACTTTAATTTTAATCTTTCATGTTGCCACAACGCTCATGGCAAATTCGCATCTGGGAATATTTATTAGTTCTGAAGAATTGCAAGCGATAAAATCAAAAATCGCGAATAACGAAGAACCATGGAGAAGTGCGCTCTATGACAAGTTAATTCCTCAGGCAAATACAGCACTTGATTTACCTTTAATGAGTGTAACTCTTGGTGGTACTGGTAATGCTGATAATAACTGCCTTAACACTCAATATTATTGTACATTTTCAGGAAACACCTATGATTTTTGGAATGGAGCTTGGCCAATTGGAGCAGGAGTTCGTGATTTAGGAATGGCTTATGCTTTTACAGGCAATGAAAATTATGCAATTAAGCTTATTGAACTGGTGAAATACTGGGCTCTTGATTCTGAAACAGGAATGATTCCAAAATTAAGTAACAACCAATCGGTTATTGATCTGATGCCGTCTATGTCTGGATTTATTTATGGAGTGGAATTATCCTGGGATTCACCGAACTGGACTCAGCAGGACAAGGATGCTATTAGAGCTTGGGCACTAAGCCTTGGTAATGATGCGGTTTATGCGTTTGGCCAATCAGAAACGAATGCTGCCGATAACAATTTTGAGAATTGGCGCAATGCATATCTCAGTGTTGCTGGGGCATTTACTGGAGATGCTAATCTTCTGGATAGAGCTTTTGCAAATTTCAAAAGGGCAATTACTTGGCAGGTACATTGTACTGGACGAATGAACGAGGAATACAGCCGCCCCGAGCGATGGGCTGGACCTGGATATTCTTTGTACGCTATGCAGGCTATGACCATAACAGCTGAAGTGGCCAGTCACCATGGCGTTAACTTGTTTGATTATGCCACTAGTACAGTTACGTATGGAAGTGCTGGCAACTGTGGAACGGCAAGAGGACTCAAAACAGCACTCGATTACCACGCCCCTTTTTATGCAGGAACCGAACCATGGCCCAGTATATTTGTTCTGGGTGATCCTCTTACTTCTGAACATGGGATGGGGATTTATGAAGTGGCCTATTCCAGATGGCAAGAGCCTCAATATATGGATGTAATCAATGAATGGGGGCGACCATTAGGAACGTATAATTGGCCCTTTGGAGTGGTCACTCTAACCCATGCTAATCAATTTGATTTAGTCATAACACCTCAAGCTCCTAGTATTTTAGTGCAACCTGAATCCGTTGCAGCTCAGGAGGGAGAAACTGCTATTTTTAATATCAATGCCATAGGCGATAATCCGCTAAGTTATCAATGGTACCGAGATAATGGAATTTTATCGGGCGAAACGAATAATTCGCTTATGATAGAACAAGTCGGTGAAAATGATGATGGTGCAATCTTTCACTGCCAAATATCTAATAATTTGGGCAATGAAATAAGCAATGATGTGGTATTAACTGTTGTCATGGATACGCTTGCACCAACAATCTTCAGTGCTATTGTGCAAAGTATTGATCAAGTTGACATTCGTTTTAGTGAAGCCGTTACACTTGCAAGTGCTCAAACTCTTTCCAATTATCAAATTGACCAAGGCATAAACATTTCTTCAGCGACATTGGATGCTGATGGTAAAACGGTCCATTTGCAAACAAACAATCTTCAATTAGATACGGTTTATACTGTCACAATTAGCAATATTGAAGATGTTTCAGCAGCAAATAACTCCATAGCTCCACAAAGTAGTGTTGAAATCATCTTTTCACCCGTGATGACATTTGACAATGGTTTAATGCCCTTGGACTGGATTCCCTTAACTGAATCAAGGTGGTCAGTGGTGAATGACAATGGAAATAATACCTTGTCATTAAATACTACCGATTACAATCCATTGTCTGGTGGTCGCTTGGGTGAGTATATATTATCACCTGATAGTTATGCTGATTTTAATTTGACAGTAGAGGCAAAAACCAACGAATCATCAAGTAATAACAATGCCGATTATGCTCTGGTTTTTGGTTTTGAGAGTGGCAGTAACTATTATTATATGCTGTTTAACAGAACCCAAAGTAATACGCAGTTATTTAAAGTTGAAAATGGGCTACGGGAATTATTAGCAACAGCAACTAGCAGTTGGCTAGTTGATGATAACTATCATACTGTCGGGGTTCAAAGAAACTCCGATGCAATTGAAGTAAGTTTTGATAGCAATACAGTTTTGCAAGTGACTGATACTACTTTTTTATCGGGGCAAGTAGGACTTGGTTCTTACAATGATTCGGCATATTTTGATGATATTCGTATTTCCAGTACGAATAGCATGGTAACGGATGTAATTTTTGCAAGTGACTTTGAGTGATAGAATAATGAAGAAAAAAAGCCTATTTTTTATATTAATTCTAAGTTCATTTCAAGTAGCTACTGCCCCCTATTTTAAGCTCAACAATTATAATAATGATACAAGCAATAAAGGCATTCGGCAAGCACAATTTGCCAGTCTAACTTATGATATTGTTTATATCCGTTGCCCTCGTGGAAATGAGCCCGTTTCTCGAAATGGAACACAGGAGTTGTTAAATTGGAACGGAGTAAATGACTTGTGGCTATCCGCTGGAAATAACATCTATCATCAACCAGGTTGTGACCTTGTTCTGCACCACTCTAACCTTCCCCCAGGATCCCCAGGTGCAGAACAAGTTTTAGTTGAATGCGATGAAAATGATACTTCACAAGAGCTGTGTTCTGTAGTGGACCCTAATGTTTCTTTTGATGGTAGGTATGTGGTTTATTCAAAATTTATAGACACCCGTAGTTTTGTTGTAGATTTTGGTGTTCGTGAAATCAATGTGGCGGGGTTTCAAACATTTATGCAACTAGATCCAAACGGAGGACTGGGTAATAATAACAACTATTTTGCTCAACCTATATTTGGAGGTCTAAAGCCCTACGACAAGCCCGCTTTAATTTTCATGTATGATCTGCAAACAGGTATCGAAACTCAAATCTCTCCAGATGAGAATATGTTTGCTGGTAGAGCTCATCCAAACAAACCCGTTGAATGGAGTTCAAATGTACCCGTTATGGATACTGGACCATTTTTTATGCCCAATGGTCGTATTGGTTTTACCAGTAATCGCGAAGAAGGTTTTGCATTGTTTCAGTTATTTGCTATGGACTGGGATGGAAAAAATATGGAAGTATTAAGCCATAGAGCCATGAAAAATCAGTTGCACCCAGCATCTTTAATGGATGGACGCATCGTCTATACAAATTTTGACCGCATGTTGCAACGTACAAGCAATAATAACTTTTCATTATTTGAAATAAACCCTGACGGTTCTGCCCCATTTATATTTGCAGGTAAAAACGATTCGACAGAATGGTCATATCACTATTTCACACAACTCTCCGATGGTGATATTGTTACAACGCTCTATTATAACCAACAACAAACTGGCTTCGGGGCTTTAGAGCGTTTTCCAGTTAATCCACCTGGACCAGACTTTATTCATCGTCTCCGAGGTGCAGGAAATCAGGCTGGAGCCGTATTAACTTCTCTGCCTACCAACTGGATATCAGGAACAGGACTATTACCATTTGCTCGACCTGAACAGTTCAGACTAACTCCTCAAGCTAGTGCCGGTGATACCCAAAGTCGTCCTTATGATTCTTCCGAATATTTTATTCATCCCGTTGATGGTCGAACTGTTACTATGTCAGGGCGATTCAGCCACCCTTCAGCAGCACCCAACAATGACTTGTTGGCAACTTACGCCATTGGCGGGGTTTCTACCATAGGAGATTCTGCATTTCGTGATACTACATTGAGTGCAGTAATGCAAATTATCGGCAAAGATGCGGGGATATGGATATTGCCCTTAGAGGCAAATAGTACTCGTCAAGTAGGACATGTAGCAGACGATGCACAAGTCGTTGTGGATTTTCCAGAATACCATGAAATAATGCCGCGTGCTGTGGTTAGTTATGAAGATATTTATGGAATTCCACAACCCAACCATATTACACCCACGCAAAATAATGGTAACCAAGATTCACGCTTAACTGCAGGCGCTCCTTTTGGTCTTACTGGTGCTGCATCACTTTATGACAGAGAAACCTTATCTCTTAATGGAACGCCATGGAACATGAAAGATGGTGGCGGAGCAATGTCTGGACGAACATACATGAATTTAGCTGTCAGTGGAGCAGAATTAGCAATATTTGATAATGACGAAATCTATGGGGTTAGAGTTTTAATGCCTATTCCTAATATTCCAAAAGACCTGTACAAAGGAGAAGAAAAATGGGCTGGATTTCAACAACATCATTTGCGTATTTTGGGTGAATATCCTGTGCGAAAACCTGATGTTAACGGAAATGAGCCGCTTGACAATCAAAGCAATCCTGATACCAGTTTTGTTGTGAAAGTCCCTGCTGACACGCCTTTTTTAATGCAATCAATTGATAAAAGAGGCATGGCTCTCGATATCGAGACAGCATCACGTTCCGTTGCTCGAGGTGAAGAACAATACTGTTCAGGCTGTCATGTCCATACTCGAACTGGCATAGAACCTTCAATTTCTCCAGCAATACTTGATGAAAATGAATTTGGTGATTTTACCACGACTAATACTCCATTATTTTCAGGGTTTGACAATGGATTTCCAATGACTGATAGTGCACAGAATATATATTCCGATCAAGCTGGGGCAACAGCTAGACGTTCGTTTGCTGTTGATTGGATTAACAATATTGCTGATATTATCGACAACCGTTGTTCTTCCTGCCATGCAGAAGGTCAACCTGCCCAACAGCTTACTGGATTACGTCTGGATGGTGATGTGCGTACTTACGATTTAATCATTAAAAACAAATACACTCGTGAAGACAATACAGTGATTGCTGCAAACTATAAACCAGGCGATGGATTAACGGACATTGATGCACCAGGCACTGATCGTATTACTCAACATTATCAATGTTGTACACCTTCAAGGTGGGTTTCAGTTAATAGTGCGCGTTCCAGTATGCTTGTTTGGGCTTTGTATGGAGAAAGACTGGATGGAAGAGATCCTGCGACGGGACTCCCTCCCGAAAATAGTGGAGTTTTGGTGGATGATAGAAATCCAAGAAGAGAATACCCAGAAATATGGCCTAAAGTAGGAGAACACTTAGCTTATGTTACAGGAATGCCTGAAAAAGAAAAACGTCTAATAGCGCGTTGGTTAGATATTGGAGCACCAAAACTAAATGTTCATGATGACATGTTGCGCCCTGTAATGACGATTACTCCTGTTATGGCTTCAACAACAATCAACAGTATTATCCTAGGTTTGTGGGATGATTCACCACTTGATTATGACCGTTTTAGTGTTGTTGTGGATGGAGTTGACATAACCCCTAAAGTAGCAGGAACTCCTGAAACAATAACTGTTATTCTTCCCACGCCAATTTCACAGATCAATGCTGATAGTATTAATATAGAACTTGAGATTTGGGATATACCAAATCGCAGTTGGAGTCGAGAACGCCCAGGTGTACCAGCGGCCAATCGTACCAAAAGGTCGTTGACAGGCCGTGGATTATTGACCATGCTTGGTATAGATATTAATTTATCGGATGTGATTTTCGATAACGGATTTGAGTGAAGAATATATGACTAATGTAGATTTCACTTCTAAAACAAAGAAACGAAGCGCTTTGTATATCACCTCTATATTAACGATTCTATCAATGATTCCTTGGAAAATCTGTGCTGTGGAAGGAGCACCACCAAATCCAATCATTCAAAATCTACCTAATAATACTTGGTATGAAGTGCCAAATAGTAAGATGTTTGATGTGGAAGCCAAAAACTCTGACTTCCCAGGAATTTGGGGCAATCATCCAAATAGTATTGACCCGCAACCCAGTAACTTTCAAAGCAGTGAAGGTGTCTTTCCTTGGAGTGGAGCGGTACTTGATAGTAAACTCAATCGCTTAGTCTTATGGGGTGGCGGACATAATTCCTATTATGGTAATGAGCTTTATGCTTTTGACCTAACAACACTTAGCTGGGAAAGAATTAATGATCCCTCCCCTCCCACTGATTGGGCAAATTGTACTGACATATTATCAGATGGAAGACCCAATAGTCGCCATACCTATTACAACTTGGCTTACTTGCCAACAATCGATAAGTTTTTTTCAACTCCTGCAGGGACAACCTCTTGTGAGGCATCTGGTCCCGATTACAATACATGGACATTTGATTTTGTCAGTAAGGAATGGTTTAACCTTAACCCCGATACAAATAACTATGGAAACGGTCTTCCCATGCAACCACCCGTCTGGGCACCTACAGCTGCAACCTACAACCCTTTGGATGATAAAGTGTATTCTGTTGGACCAGAAGGATTGTTTGTTTATGATATTACTCTAAATCGTTGGGATCGTTTGGATTCTACAGAATTATGGGGAGATCGTGGCCTAGCGGTTGATGTTAAACGTGGTTTGTTAGTCGTTATTGGAAGAGGAGAAGTTGTGATTTATGATACAGTTAATCAAAATTACATCCCTCAATTTTGGGATACTATTGGAGATGAAGAATACAATATTAACAATGCCTTTCGCCCAGGTGTTAATTATGATCCGATAGCTGACCGTATTGTTGTTTGGGACGGTGGTGCAGTACATGCACTTAACATGGATACCCAAGTTTGGGACGATTTGGCGATAGCTCCTCAACTACCTTTTCCTACGGGTACTTATGGTCGTTTTCGTTATAACGACTATGAAAATGCTTATGTTTTAGTTAATGGCTCAAAAGAAAATGTATTAATTTACAAACTATCAGATCCAACTGCCTTGGATATAATCATAGCTCCAAAAGATGTTGAAGTGAATCAAGGTCAAATAGCAACATTCAAAGTATTTGCAATAGGAGATGATACAATTAGTTATCAATGGTATAAAAATGGAGTAGCTATAACAGGAGCGAATTCATCACAATATAGTATTGTTTCCACTGATATGACAAACAATGGAGCTGCCTTTAGAGTAGTTGTAAGTAACAGTTCAGGTAGTGTTACTAGCTCTGAAGCGACTCTTTTTATTCATGCTGATACCATTTCTCCGACTGTTTTAGCCGCATTTGTTATTAAAGATAATCGTGTTGATGTTTTGTACAGTGAAGAAGTCACTGCAATAACTGCAGAAAACGTCGCTAATTATCAATTTAACCTTGGTATTAATATAATTTCAGCTGTATTAAGTGAAGACCAAGAGACCGTAAAATTGCAAACAAGCCCTCTAAGTCCAGATATTTCATATACAGTTACAGTCAACAATATACGCGATATTTCAACAGCTAATCAAATTGCAGTCGATAGCCAAGTTGAATTAAGTTTTGAACCAATGATAAATTTTGATGATGGCTTATTGCCACTGAATTGGACTCCGTTGACAGAAACAAGATGGTCAGTTGTCAATGATAATGCTAGTAATGCGTTGTTTTTGAATACATCATCTTATTCACCTTTATCGGGTAATCGTTTAGGAGAGTATATAATTTCATCAAGTGAATACCAACAATTTTCTCTAAATACAAAAGCAAGGTTTAACGAGCCCTCAACCAACAGTAATGCCGACTATGCATTGCTGTTTGGGTTTCAAGATGAGAATAACTACTACTATATGATATTCAACAAATCCATGAACAACACCCAACTCTACAAAGTCATTGGAGGTACACGGGAACTCATTGCAACAGCAACTTCTGACTGGCTCAATGACAATAACTATCATAATGCTGAGGTGAGAAGGATTGACAGTTATATTGAAATCAGACTTGATGACAGTGTCGTAATCCAAGCGAATGATAGTACTTTTGCTTCAGGAAAAGTTGGAGTGGGTTCTTATAATGACTCGGCTTATTTTGATGATATTCGTATTTCAGGTTCTGAGCTAGTAGATTTAATTTTTGGAGATTCGTTTGAGTGAATAAGTACCCTCTATTAGGCCTTCACTATTGGCTTGAGAACTGTCAGTTCCGCGATTCTATTAGTGGGTTTGTTTTTGTATGGTTACTGTTTACTGTTGCTTTACCTGTAATACACGGTTATGGAGTTGCCGTAGCTTCTGATAAGTTTTTAGATCAGAATGAGACTGAATCGTCAATGCTACTGTCCAACCCGGGAAAACAGATTCTTAACGAAGAACAGATCTATATTATTACTATTATCGCAAGTCCAAGTGCACGAATATTTGTTAGTGGAATGCCAGCGGGAATGCGTTGGGATGAAGTTAATCGTCAATTTCACTTTCGTCCTGATTTTATTCAGGGAGGAAATTCTTGGCAAATTAGCATGGAAGCAGATGATGGCGTCACTACAAGCACAGAAGTATTTGAAGTTATGGTAAATAATAACATCCAACCGCCGTGGCCTGAGATTGTTGGTACGGAAGATCTGACAGGGCTGACTAAACTGAACATGCGGCAAATCACTGATAATTTTTTGGACAGCCCTGGTTATGCGGGTCGTGAATTTATGGCTAATCTTGCCATACCAACAGCTGCCAGTGCTACTAACTTGTTGCCAGTAAGAATTGACTTGCATGGTTTTGGTGGTAGTCCTGGTACAGTAGGCAGAGCTGGTTTTTTCGGTATTGCACCTCATGATGTCAATAACACATGGTGGACTGGATACAATGAGGATTTGCCAGCTGGGCCTGTTACTGGAGGTATTAACCCCAACTATACTCAACGTCGAGTTATGCACCTGCTTTCCTATCTTATGGAAAGCTGCCCTGGACTGGCAGGGGGTTGCCCTGGTATAGATCCTCAACGCATATCGATATCAGGCCAATCAATGGGCGGGACAGGTAGTTTCTTTTTAGCTATCAACTATGGCTATCATTTTTCAGATATTAATGCTCGACTGGGTGGAACCACCCCTTATTTTCTCACGGGTGGGCAACAAGATATGTTAACTAATCTTTGGGGAGCAGAGAGTCTTGGCTTGCTTAATGATAGAGGTGTAAATACCTGGCAAGGTTTTGATTCTAGTCGTGCCGCTTTAAATAACTACTTTTTTCGGAATCTTCATTTCAGTACAATAAGTGGTCAAAATGATCTGGTCATACATTTCAATGCAATGGCGGGTGCCAGCCCTGTTACGGACAGAACTTTTTTTTCGGTTTTACAAGAAGAAGGGATTGGGCATTTTAGTGTTTGGGATCAACGAGCACATACTGTTTCAGACCCTGACCTTCCTGGAATTTGGTGGGAACCGTTGGATGAAGCTTCCTTTTTTCGCCGTGATTTAGCTTTTCCAGCTTTCTCAAATGGTTCAGCAGATGATGATGAAGGAAAAGCTGATGGTACAGGTGGTTTTACTGGAGCTTTACGGGGTGCAAAAAATCGTTATATGCGATGGGACAGTGATAATATCATTGATACCCGTGAACTACTCAGCATCCCAATTAGAGTGGATATTGATACCACAGGTACAACGCCTCCTACTGCAGGTTTTCCACCGTTAGACAATGAATATTATGGACTGTTACCAATCACCAGCGATGTAACTGTGCGACGCATACAGAAATTTCAAGTGCTGCCAGAAGAAACCATAATCTGGGAATACAATGGTAGTACAGGGATCGTGAATGCCAATAGTGATGGTTCAGTGACAGTACCAAATTTGACAATGGTGCCTACATTTACAGTATTGACCTTGCAAAGAGAGATTGAACCAGTAGAACCAAGCATCATTAGCCAACCAGTCTCACAAGCCGTTGCAGAAGGTTCACCTGTAACATTTAGCATAGCAGCCGATGGTAGTGTTCCTTTAGGTTTTCAATGGTATCGTGATAATGTATTGATTGATGGTGCAACAAATGCCAGTTATACAATAGGACAAGTATCTATGAACGATAACGGAATGGCTTTTTACTGCGAAGCCACTAACTCACTTGGCAGTGATGTAAGCAATGAGGCACTATTAACAGTCATAGCAGACACCACTGTTCCTTTGATCGACCGTGCTATAGCAGTAACCGAAACCCAAATAGATATTGTGTTTAGTGAAGCAGTGACGGTATCAAGTGCCGAAACCTTAGCAAATTATCAAATAGATCAGGGTATTCAGGTATTAGCAGTATCATTGAATGCAGATAATAAGACAGTACGGTTGCAAACGGACACTCTTGATTCTAATACTATTTATACCGTAACAATCAATAATATTCAGGATGTTTCGGCAGCAGCCAATCAAATTGCAGCTCAGAGTAGTATTGAAATTGTATTCGCCCCTGTTCTTACTTTTGATGATGGTTTATTACCATTGGGCTGGACCCCTCTAACCGTGTCAAGGTGGTCAGTGGTTGATGATAATGGCAACAATGCCCTATTCCTGAATACAACAAGTTATCCGCCTTTATCTGGCAACCGTTTAGGTGAATATATTGTATCCCCCGATAGTTATGCTGATTTCACTTTGACAGTTGAAGCAAAAAGCAACGAATCTGCAGGTAACACAAATGCTGATTATGCACTGGTGTTTGGTTTTGTAGATAATCAGAACTATTTCTATATGTTGTTTAACCGCACTCTAAGCAACACCCAGTTGTTCAAGGTGGATGGTGGCGTTAGAGAGTTAATAGGCACGGCTACTGCAGGTTCGATAGTAGATGATGCCTACCATGAAATAGAGGTGCGCCGTACTGGAAACAGTATTGAGGTTCGTTCTGATGGCGGCCTGGTGTTAGCGGCAGAAGATTCGACTTTCCCTTCCGGCAAATTGGGTCTGGGTTCTTTTAACGACTCAGCTTATTTTGATGATATTCGTATCACTGGTGGTGGTTCTGGGTTGGTAGATTTGATTTTTGCAAATACATTTGAGAACTAAGAGCTCCACAGTATGTTTATGTACTTCCTAGAGAAAACTATGAAAACTATATTTTACTTTAAACAATTGCCTTGGTTTATTCTGATGATAAACCTATTTGTTTCAAACTTGGCGTTAGCAGCTGCACACCCCAACATGTACATCAATCAGGATGAAATTGATGCAATAAAAGCTAAGGTTGATGCGGGTATAGAGCCATGGGCTAGTGGTTATATTGACACCATGTTAATCGCAAAATATTGATGAAGGTGCTTCAGTGACATTTACAGTCGTTGCCAGCGGTAGTGGTACTTTGAGTTATCAATGGTTTAGTGATGATGAAATAATTTCTGATGCCACAAGTCCCAGTTATACCCTTGAGTCGGTATCGGAGTCTGATGATGGTGTGTTTTTTCATTGTGTAGTCACTAATGATTTAGGGAGTGTGGTTAGTAATGATGCGGTATTAACAGTCATGTTAGACACTACGGCTCCAGTGATTAACGGAGCCAGTGTTCGCAGTGCTAATACCGTGGATATAATCTTTAGCGAAGCGGTGAGTGCATTAACTGCCGAGACTATTGCAAACTACCAGATTAACGCTGGAATACAAGTGTTAGGAGCTGTATTGGCTCAAGACCAACAGACAGTACAATTACAAATAGATAATCTTGAGACCGATACTGTTTATACCCTATCGGTAAGTGGAATACAGGATAACTCATTTAATTCGAACGAAATTGAAGTTGGGAGCAGTGTAGATATCGTTTTCTCACCTGTTATGAACTTTGATAATGGATTATTGCCTTTTGGTTGGATTCCATTGACAGAATCAAGATGGTCAGTGGTCAATGAAAGTGGTGATAATGCCCTGTTTTTAAATACCTCAGCATACGATCCCTTGTCTGGTCTTCGTTTGGGAGAACATATTACCTCTCCAGAAAGCTATAGCGATTTTTCATTAAGCGCAGAAGTGAAAAGTAATGAATCAGCAGGTAACGCAAATGCGGATTACGCCTTGGTGTTTGGCTTTCAGGATGGTGAAAATTATTACTATATGCTGTTTAATCGAACCATAAGTAATGCACAGCTATTTCTTGTTGACGAAGGTGTTAGGCAAGAAATAGCAACAGTGACTGAAAGTTTGTTAATTGATGATGAATATCATGATGTCGAGGTTCAGCGTACAGGAGATGCTATTGAAGTCAGATTTGATAATACAGTGGTATTACAAATTGTTGACAGTACATTCCTTGCTGGCAAGGTTGGTTTAGGTTCTTATAACGATTCGGCCTACTTTGATAATATTCGGATTACAGCGGCTACTAACACGATAACGGATGTGATTTTTGCTAGTGATTTTGAGTGATTGGAGAAACTATGAATTTATTTAATCAAAAGTATTCAAGAGTTCTGTTCTTGCTAACTTTCTTGTTACTTCCTGTTTTCGTGTCTGCAAATATAATTCCTGCAAACCCTGCTAACTACAGGTCGTTGTTGACAAATCTTGAAGCTGGCGATATTTTGCAATTGTCCTCAGGTGTTTATACGCTTGGCCTGCCTGTTTCGAATAGACATGGAAACTCTGCTCAGCCAATTATTATCACTGGGCCTGAGGCTGGTGCACCTGCTGTTTTTTCAGGCAATGCAGCCAGAAATACAGTGCAAATAGATGATTCTTCCTATATAACTCTGCGCTATATAACTCTGGATGGTCTTGGTATTCCCTATGTGGACGGGGTAAACAGCCGTGGGCCTACGCATCATATTACCATTGAAAATTTTTTGATAATCAATCATGGAGGTGCTTATGTACCTAACACCGATCATCAATTAACCAATGGCATTGCCACCAGAGGCCCTGCTTGGGATTGGACGATCCGTAATAACACAATCCTTGGAGCAGGTACAGGTATGTACTTGGGCAATTCCACGGGCAGAGACTGGCCATTTGTCGGCGGATTGATTGAGCACAACCTGATAGTGGACAGCTTAGGCTATAACATGCAGATCAAACATATGGTTAGTCGTGGTTATAGCAATGGCAATTCTGTGCCAGGCATGCCACTTGAGGATCGTAAAACCATTATTCGTCATAATGTATTTAGTAAGGCAAATAATGCATCTACCAGTGGAACATGGGCAAGACCCAATCTTTTGGTTGGACATTGGCCATTAACTGGTGCTGGCAGTAATGATATATATGAAATCTATGGCAATTTTATTTACAGTAATCCTGCTGAGGCTCTGTTTCAGGGCGAGGGTAATATTGCTTTGTATGACAACGTATTGGTTAACCATTCAGGCAGTGCGGTTCATATTCAACCACACAACCACAAACCACGAACAATCAGAGTCTTTCACAACAGCATCGTTGCTACAGGTACAGGTATCCGGTTAAGTGGTGTTGATGTTGAGTATGATCAATTGGTCTCAGGCAATGCTGTTTTTGCGGCTACTCCATTCAGTCTGCATGCACAAGTCCAGCAGGTGGATAATGTCAGCGATACATTTAATGCAGCGAGCAATTACCTGACAACACCCTTTGGCAACCCTGAATTAGGCACATTAGATATTTATCCAATATCTGCAAGCTCTCTTAATGGCACAGCTATTGACAGCTCACTTTTACAGCTTTTTAACGACTGGAATGTGGATTTTAATGGAGATCAACGCTTACAAGGATTCCGCGGAGCTTATACTGATGAAGGTTTGAATCCTGGTTGGCAACTGGCATTAAGCATAAAACCTGAAACCTATACAGCCTCGGGTGGAGCTGCTGACATTTTTGAAGGCCCAGTTTCTCAAGAGGTGCGTGAAGGTGAAATGGCAAGTTTTGGTGTAAGGGCAAGTGGCATTAATCCAATACAATATCAATGGTTCCGCAATGATGAGGCCATATTAGGAGCAATCAGTAGCAATTACACAATAGATACTGTATTGATTGATGATGACGGTACTGAATATCATTGCGAAGTCAGTAACAGCGTTGGAAATGATATTAGTAGTGATGCAATATTAACCGTAGTATTGGATACTCTTGCACCCACGATTGAAACAGCAGTTGTGCAAAGCCCAATTCAAGTGGATATTGTGTTTAGCGAAACGGTGACATCGCTAAGTGCCGAAACAGTTGCAAATTATCAAATTGATCAGGGGATACAGGTTTTAGGTGCATCCTTGAATGCAGATAATAAAACTGTCCACTTGCAAACTGATAATCTTGAAGTAGATATTGTTTATACTCTGACAGTAAATAACATCCAAGACACTTCATTTAATGCAAATGAAATCATGCCTGATAGCAGCTTGTCAATTGTGTTTGCACCAGTTGTAACATTTGACAATGGTTTAATGCCATTGGATTGGATTCTATTGACTGAATCAAGATGGTCAGTGGTTGATGATAATGGCAACAATGCCTTGTTTCTCAATACCACAAGTTATCAACCTTTATCTGGTAACCGTTTGGGTGAGTATATTGTATCACCCGATAGCTATGGCGATTTTACTTTGACCGCAGAGGCAAAAACCAATGAAACATCAGGTAATACCAATGCTGATTATGCCATGGTGTTTGGCTTTCAGGACGGTGAAAATTATTATTACATGTTGTTTAATCGAACCATGAGTAATGCACAGCTATTTCTTGTTGACGGAGGTGTTAGGCAAGAAATAGCAACAGTGACTCAGAGTTTGTTAATTGATGATGAGTATCATGATGTCGAGGTCCGACGTACTGGGGATACTATAGAGGTCAGATTTGATAATACCATGGTAGTACAAATTGTTGATAGTATATTCCTGACTGGCAAGCTTGGTTTAGGCTCTTTCAACGATTCGGCTTATTTTGATAATATTCGCATTACCAAGAATATCAGCAGTTTAACAGATTTAATTTTTTCAAATACATTTGAGTAAAACATATGAAATTACTATCAAATAAGAATTCAAACCAAAATATAAAAACTACAATATCATTATTAGCTTTGAAGATATTGTTAATATTTGCTCCTACTTTAGGACTTGCTAGTGTCTTAAGTGATCTAGCTGCAGACCTTGCTCAAGGCGAGTTCGTTGAGCTTGAAGTTAGCGGGTCTGTGTCAACATGCCAAGCGATGCACCCTCGCTACCCTGATCTACATCCCCAAGCATGCCCTAGAGATGAAGATGGCAATTATATACCTGGGCCTGATCCACGTGGATGCCCTGTAGAGGTACCTTCACAACCTGGTAATATTCTTGAATTCACTGATAAGGCAACATGGGATTCGATAGAAAAGGAGGTTTATATCATTGGTACCAGAAGGCCTTATAAACCTTGGGACCAAGGGTTTTCTAAGTACTTAGAGGCGAGCAATAGCTGGGTAATTATGGATCAACCTCCGTTTGGTTTCGGTCCTCACGGCTACGAGCATAATGCTATGGATGTTGTGGGTAGAAAGTTCTATCAGACAAGAGTAGATAATGCCAGGGAAGTATGGTCTATGGATATGGATACAGGAGTATGGCAACAAATACCTGATGCCCCTATACAGGCTGGACAATTTGCCGCTCTTGATTACTTTCCTGAATTGGAAAGACTGGTTTATTTTAATGCACTAGGCCAGTCTGAATACGCGCTTTACAATACAGCCGATGGTACATGGGAAGGCCCAATTTCTCTGGCTACAACGCCTTTCGGTGCGATTTCTCATTTTAGTGAATACAACCCAACAAACGGTGTCATGTATTATGGAGGTGGTTATAACTATACTAACGGTGGGCAACTTCCTGACCCGACTCCTGGTGTTAATGAAGAGCGGCGTTTCTATATGCTTGATGGGAATCAGCTTGCTAGCAGATTGGCGGACCCACCAACTTTTCTTGGGCAATTTGGTGCAGGCCCAGTTCAAACCATTGACCCGAATACGGGTAATCTTGTAGTGTTTCAGGGCAGGCCCAACGATGTTCCAGCTAATACTTGCGTTAGCCCAGGTCCGCTTCCAATTTGGGAATATGACCTTTCAACTGATACTTGGGGGCAAACTGGGACGCAAACCCTTTCAAACTTGTATTGTGCTATGGATACGGTAGCTGTACCACTATATGAATATGGTGTTATTTTCATTGTTTCAGTCAGAAGTACGACCAATTGTAAAGCATTTTTATATAAACACTCTCCGATGATTCCCACTCAACCAAGTATCAATATCCAGCCAGTTTCACAAACTGCTGAAGAAGGATTACCCGTTACATTTAGTCTTTCTGTTAGCGGCAGTGGTCCCATGAGTTATCAATGGTATCGTAACAATGTGTTAATCGAAGGAGCTATCAATAGCAGCTATACAATAGAGGCAGTAAGCATTGACGATGATGGTGTAGATTTTCACAGTACAGCAATCAACAACTTAGGAAACGTAACTAGTGAAGCTGCCAGTTTAACCGTGACTTTAGATGTTATTGCACCAGTTATTGTTAGCGCCAGTGTGCTAAATTTGAACTCTGTGCAGATACAATTTAGCGAAGCGATAAGCTTAGAAAGTGCCCAGCTGGTAAACAACTATCAAATCAGTGATGGAATACAGGTGGTTGCTGCCAGTTTAAATGTTGATGGAAAAACTGTGCAGTTACAAACGGACAACCTTGTTACAAATACGGTTTATACTGTCACCATAAATAATATACTGGACACTTCTTCAAGCGCTAACGAAATCCTACCTAATAGCAGCATAGAAATTCAACTTGCTCCGATTATGAATTTTAACAATGGTCTGCTGCCTTTTGGATGGATACCTTTGACTTTATCACGATGGTCAATCGTTGAGGAAAATGGTAATAATGCCTTGTTTTTAAACACAACAGATTACTCAGCATTGTCTGGTGATCGTTTAGGTGAATATATATTATCACCTGATAGTTATGGTGACTTTACTTTGACAGTTGAGGCAAAAACCAACGAATCAGTTGGCAATGCCAATGCCGATTATGCTCTAGTATTTGGTTTTGAGAATGACAGCAACTATTATTATATGCTATTTAATAGAACTGAAACCAACACTGAGTTGTTTAGAGTAGTGAATGGAAACAGGACTTTATTAGGCGCCGCAACTTCGGCATGGTTAATTGATGATGAATACCACACCGTAGCAGTGCGTGTTGCATCTTCGGCTATTGAAGTCAGATTTGATGGTAATATCGTGCTTAATTACACAGACCAAAATGCTGCAATACCTACGGGTAAAATCGGCCTAGGGTCATTTAATGATTCAGCGTACTTTGACGATATTCGTATTACTTCAGGCATTAATGCACTACCTGATTTGATTTTTTCAAATGCATTTGAGTGATTTTCTATATCGGGATTTGGGTATTGCTATGAGTGATATAAATATTATGTCTATTTATAATAAAAAATATTTTCTAATAATTGTAAACGTATTAACTGTTTCTGTTTTGCAGGTAAGTGCTTCTGAAGTAACTCATCCAGAGGGTGCTGTGCAAATATATCCATCAACTTCAACAGCATGGGTAATTCCTGGCTATCATGATGATAGCTACGATCCTATGGGATATCCAATCTCAACAAAAGAAGATCTGATTAACTGGGAATTGAATCATGCTGATATAGCATTTGGCTCAAATTATAATCGGCCAGTAGCTAGTGAAATAATTAATCTTGATTACATGTATTCGCAAAAAATTGATTTCTCACCTAGTACTGTGGGATTTGGTTTACGAGCATTTGCGACAAGTGTTGGAGACAACTTTGAAGATTATTTTCTTCACTTTTCTGAAGACACCACTATTCAAATTATGAATCCGCAAAACTCAATATACACACCATTCAATCGAAGACCTTGGGTTGTTGGTTGGACTTCTAGAGAAGACCATACTGGTTTTATTGTTTGGCAAAGACCCCCTTATGAAATCCGCCCCTTTAAAGACTCAGACAATGGCGGTTGTCTCTTTATCTATATGCCTGAAAAATTCGATCAAATCGAATTTGATTTAATACAAGTTGCCACAACTGGACGTTTGGAAGTTAACTATCCTTCCAATGTTGATTTAACCACTAGTATGGTCAATCAATGGAGTATTATTGCCTCAGATATAGTTGATGGTACCAATGGTTTGAGGAATTCAGGTACCATAAATTGGAAGCCTCCTAGTGATTGGGTTAGTGCGGCAACTTATGATACTATCAGCAAAATGGGCCAACATTTTGGTAACAAACACATCAAAGTAGGTAAAAAGTCTTATGTAATCAAAGTGTGCCGTGTTGATGAGGATATTAATGATCAGCCAGTAGTTCAAGACATAATGATAAAAAATTTTATGCCAAACACAGGTATGTTAGAACGATTGATTCGCGGATGGGATACAGATAATGATCTCAATGGGGACGGATATATTGATAACTCTGAATTTACTAATTTGACCAACCCTGCGGCTACTGCACGTTTTCGATACGAATCACGAGTTACTCCCTTAGGCGATATGTGGAGTCAAAGTTCTAACTTCCAAAGACCAGACTTCCTTAATCCATCTTATAGGATGGCCATAGCTCAGGTTATAAAGCAACAATGGCTAGATGATGGGTTTGTTGGAGCTTATAACGATGATGTGTTTAAACTTGGGAATATCAATGTTGCTGGCTCTGGAGGTACAGTTGCAGAGTACGGTATAAACTTTAATGATCCAATCTTTAAACAGCAGTATAAGAGTGCTTTTCTTGATACCATTAGAACGATAAAATCAGAAACACAGAGTCCGTGGATATCTGCAAACACTTCAGCAGAAAACATCTACTATCTTAACGATAATAATATGGGCTACGCAGATGTGTTTGACTCTTTTCTACGTGAAGATTATATCCGTCCCGGTATTGGGCTAGATGGATATTTCGGCATAGCAAAAATGTGGGAACATTTTGCTTTAGTCCAAAGCAACAAAAAATCGTATATTATGGCTCATGCAGGTTGGGTAGGGGCCATTCCTAATGTCAACAGCAAAGAACAATGGGAAGAAAAAATTGCCACAGGTTTAGCAATTTATTACCTTATTAATATTCCTGGCAGTACTTCTTATACCAGCTGGAACAGTAGTTTTAATTATGGTTCTGGCAACACCACGGTAAACAACTTTTACAAAGCAGCTGTTCCCAAAAACATTGCCTATCAACCATCTTTCATGTTGGCTATTGACATTGGACAACCAACACAAGGCATTCAAACTTGGGCAGCACAAACCGTCCAGCCCTTGAATTATACGGCAAGAACAACACTAGAGGATTATGCTATCATTGGCGATAGTACTCAATCAGAGTTAATTCATGAAGCAATTGCAACATTCGATCAAGTAGGTGTTGTGCCTGTAACTCCTTCCAATATTTATCTGGCATGGCAGTCTGTTGATACCATCACCATTGGTGGCGTCGCTCATCCAAAGCAAATGATTGTTGCCCGTGATTATAGCAATGGTCTTATTTTGTATTATACCGATTTTTTTGGAGGCAATCCTGATTTTAAAAATACATCTCGCGAAATCATATTGCCCGATGATTATTACAGGCTGAATTATGATGGTTCTTTGCAAGCCAAAACAAATGTAATTAACCTAAGCGGATACGAAGGTGCTGTATTAGTGAAATTACCAGCCGATTTAATATTTTCCAATGCATTTGAGTGAATTCCTAATGCCAATATAAATAACAATAACTATTTCGAAACTTTTAGGAAAACATATATGAAGCTGAAACAAGGCTCAAAAGCAAAAAATATAAGATTATTGTCAATTGATGATGCAATTTTTAACAGCGATTCTCTCAAGGGTAAGCCGTATTTACTTTCATTCTATCGTTTTGCCAGTTGCCCATTTTGTAATTTACGCATTAACGAACTGGTAACAAGATACAAAGAGTTTGGAGATAACTTTGAAATAATAGCTATTTTTGATTCGTCCTCGGATAATTTAAAAAAACATGCCCTAGAACATCAATCACCCTTTCCAATTCTTGCAGATGAAGAAAATGAATATTATCAAAAATACGCCATAGAACATTCTTTTTTAGGAATGTTAAAAGGCATGTTTTTTAGAATTCCGACCCTGTTTAAAGGACTATTTCGTGGCTATATTCCCACAACAATTAAGGGCAGTATAACCACAATGCCTGCAGATTTTTTGATTGATGAAAAGGGTATCATTCAAAAGGCTTACTACGGTAAAGACGAAGGTGATCATTTAACTTTTGATGAAATTAAAACTTTTTCCAAGACAAAACTCCAATGACTTTAGAAACAAACATAGACTTAATAGAAAACATCTTAGCACCCTATAAAGAAATTATAGGCAAAGACTATATGGCTTATAAAAACCATGTATATCGGATGGTTAATTTTTGCTTGGAATTAAAAAAATGCACCAAACTAGAACGAGAAAAGCTTTTCATAGCAGCTTGTTTCCATGATATTGGAATTTGGTTGAACAAAACAATTGATTATATTCCGCCTTCAATACCGCCTGCTGTAAATTATTTAAAAGAAAACAAACAGCTCGATTGGCAAGAGGAGATCACTTTGATGATAGAAAACCATCATAAATTAAATCCTTTCAAAGATGATAACTTTCCTTTAATAGAAATATTCAGAAAAGGAGATTTAGTGGATTTTTCTTTAGGATTGTTTAAGTTTGGAATCTCAAAGTCATGTATAAAAGAAGTCAAACAGACTTTTCCAAATGCAGGATTCCATAAAGGTTTATTTAAAAAAATTGCCATCTGGATTTTAAGACATCCATTTAACCCCGCTCCGATGCTGAAATGGTAAATAAACAAGAGAAAATGATGCAAAATAAAACTAAAAACCTAATAAAAACCTCAATATTAATAGCACTAATTTTAACAGTGACATATTTTGTGTTTATTAGTTACCTACTCACAAATGGTTATAAAGACCATGTCAAATTTTGCTCAAAATACATCGAACAAATCGATCAACATAAAAATTTAACAGGCCAATATCCAAAAAACCTAAACAAGCTGGCTAAGCCAGGTTTTTCTTTTCGCTATAATCCAAAAGTTTGTGGTTATTATGCCCAAAAGGACTTTTATGGTTTTGCTGTTGCAGAAAAATTAATAGGGGTTGCCTTTTACTCTTCTTATACAAAGAGCTGGAATCATGACTAAACTTAACATTAATAACAAATACTGAGAAAATTATGCACAAATTTATACTAACAAGTTTTATTCTATTATCTCTTCCAACGTTAGCTCAATTTGGTCAGTCAAAGTTAGTTGATGTAAATGCTAGAGGAATAACAAAAATCATAACATTAGACATTAATAATGACGGATTAAAGGATATTGCAGTAGCACACGGAGACTTTCAACAAAACTTACTCTCCTATTATCTCAACCTGGGCAGTGGAAAATTTTCATCACAGCAAGTACTGGATTCGGATGTTATTAAACCGAATTCATTAGCAACTGGAGATTTTAACAACGATGGTTGGCTAGACATCGTCTCATTTTCTGGTGAATTTCCAGGAGGTGAACTTTATATTTATTTAAACAATAATAGTACATTTGATGGAAGGATAACAATTGATAGCATAACCTCTGCGGATACTTATACCGATGTTCTTGTCTCAGATATTGACAATGATAATGATGAAGATTTGATTGTTATTTCTCATTTAGAATTAATGGTATTTCAAAACAATGGAAATGCTATTTTTTCTAAAACCACTGTTGCTCCAGGAGTATCAGCTGAAAATTATTCATTGACACTTGGCGATATTGATGCAAACGGTTTTATTGATATTATTGTTGGTGGTGTAAAAACACTCATATATTCAAATAACAATGGTGTTTTAAATTTTGACTCAGCTCGTACAGATTTTATTGATAATCAATTTTTCAATGGACTTATATTTTTAACAGATTTAAGTGATTTTGATGGTGATGGAGATATTGATTTGTTAATTGGAGGAGCTAACCAAGCTGATTTAAGATGGCATAAAAATGATGGGAATGGTCTTTTTACATTAACACAGGTATTTGAGTCAGGTATTTTAGAATGCAAATCCATTACATCAAAAGATTTAGACAATGATGGAGACATAGATGTTCTTACAAGTTATCCACAGACAGGTAGGGTCGTTTGGTATGCGAACAATGGCGAAGGAGAATTTGGCAGCGCTAATTTAATTCACCAAGGAGAAGGTCCTATATTTATAAATATAATTTCGGCAGATGATTTAACCAACGATAGTTATCAGGACATAATATGGTCTGATAAGCTTTCTATTCATATTGCTAATGATGAAATATTTAAGACAAGTTTTGAATAAAAATAATGATAGAATTATGAAATGTGAAAATAATATAATAGTAGGATCTGGTCCTCTGGGATTATCTGTTGCAGAAATTTTACTAAAACAGGATAAAAAAGTAACCATAGTGAATCGATCTGGAAAAATCAATAAAAATCTCCCCAAACAATTAAGTGTTATTGCTGGAGATGCATCGGATCCGAGGTTTGTTTATGAAGTTTGTAGAGGTGCTGATGTAGTTTTTCATTGTGCAATGCCTGAGTACACTCAATGGGAAAATAAATTTTACCGTTTAACGAAAGGTATATTTGATGGAATAAAATTATCAGGATGCCGTTTGGTCTATGGAGATAACCTATACTGTTATGGTAATATCAACGGAGCTGTTTATCATGAAAATCTTGCATATCAATATATTGGCAATAAAGGGCGGCTTAGAGCATCAATGGCTGACATGTTGCTAGCTGATAAGGATATGGATGTTGCAATAGGTAGAGCTTCTGATTTTTATGGACCAATGGTAGAAAATTCTGTTCTAAGTATGGATTTATTTCAATCCATCTTGCTTGGTAAAAAAATTAATTTACTTGGTAATATCGACCTGCCTCATACCTTTACATATGTTAAAGACTTTGCATCAGCTTTAGTAATATTAAGTGAAAATGAAGATGCATTTGGTCACGTTTGGCATGTGCCAAATGCCCCAACTATTACCACAAGACAACTAATTAATATTATAGGGGATAAAGTGGATAAACCAATAAAAACTCGCGTAGCAAGTAAGTCAATGGTTTCATTTTTAGGCTTGTTTAACCCAATATTGAGAGAAATGAAAGAAATCATGTATCAGTGGCAACAGCCCTACCGTGTCGAAAGTAAAAAGTTCAATGAAAAATTTGGCAATAAATATACACCTTATGACATTGCTATTGATGAAACACTTAATTGGATTAAGTCAACCTTGTAACACACTTAAATCGAAAACATAGATTTTAAATCATTAGATTTCACTTTCAAAAAATTGTGCAATGTTTAAGAAAATTATTGAAGTAAGTATTATTATATATGAAATATATGCTTGACGCGGAATTGGCGTCCCCTAGGGGGTTCGAACCCCTGTTGCCGCCGTGAAAGGGCGGAGTCCTAGGCCACTAGACGAAGGGGACGCAACAGTTTCTTTTCGAGTTTAGCCCGTTGTTAATGCCGGGAAGTTGGTGGAGCTAAGCGGGATCGAACCGCTGACCTCAACACTGCCAGTGTTGCGCTCTCCCAGCTGAGCTATAGCCCCTCGAAAGAATGTGCATTATGCTGATTTGCCCCCTGCTCGTCAACTCTTTTTTTCAATTAAATTAACTTTTTTTAAAAAAAATATATATTTTAAAATACCGAGTAGTTTTTAATAAAATTCAACAATAAATGAATGTTATTATCTCACTCAAATACAACTATAAAATTCATGTATTTCGAGAAATTTCTTCACACAATTAAATGCAAACAAAAAAACCTATTATTAACGAAGCAAATTAGTGTTTATTGATTCCTTATATACATCAATAACTTACATGGATAAATTTAATAAGTGAATATAACTCTTGTGAAAGTTTTTTGAAAGTAAAAATACTGAACAGACAAGAAATGGTGGGTTCGGGCAGGATCGAACTGCCGACCCCCTCGATGTCAACGAGGTGCTCTCCCCCTGAGCTACGAACCCATTTCTCTAGTCTTTTATTATTGATTGTTCTCTGTTTTTGCAGTGTGAGCAGTAAATAAAAAAACCTCGAAATCGGAGGTGATTTCGAGGTTGCGTATATTAGCTTTTTGCAGATTTTAATTCAAGCTATTTTTGATATTTTAGTGTTTTGTTTTTTTTGTGCCTAATAATCTTCAATTTAATGTTTTCTTGCTTTTTGGCTTTTAGTAATTGTTTAATAACCTCTTTGGGTGTATTAACAGCTTTTCCATTAACACTTTTAATGACATCACCGTCTTTTAGCTTGAAGGCATTGCTGGTATCCACATTTAATACCAGCACACCTCCTTTAGTAAAAAAATACTTCCCTAGGTCTTCGCTTAGAGTGCTCATTTCATGATTTTTACCAAGCAAGGTTGATGTGCTTTTACCATCAGATATAAATACATTGATGTCCTCCAAATCACCTGGCATAAGCATGTGAATATCTTCAGTGTTTAATTTAAATTGATCGCCTTCTCCTTCGAAAATCATGACTTTAACCTGTTTTGAATAGTCTGAACCCTCTTTAAGGTTTTCGAGCCATTCAAAAGCGTGATCGTTACCATCAAGTTCTACCATCATTTCCGCTTGATCCAATTGCCGGGCTTCAACATCAAATTCTAGTGTCTTGCCGCTACGATCTAAGACAACTTTTACTTGTTGACCTGCTTTAAATTCTGGCAATTCTTGAATGTCTTTGTCATTCTCTGCCTGTATTAAACTCAAATCAGCAATTGATTTTACAATATCTCCTTTTTTTATGCCTGCATCAGCGGCTCCACTTCCGTCAAACACTTTGTTGAGATGCCAGCCATCCTCTTTAATATTTGCTGCAATCCCTAAACTCGCTCCTTGGTGGTTATTGATATGTAACTTTTTCTTTATTATTTTAACATCTGCTCCATCATCGCTTTTCCATACTTTGAATTTTGAGCCGTCATTCTCCTTGTTTTTTAGTTTCTCCATTATGACTTCTACATCAATATCATCGGAATTGACATCATCAGAATTAAGCACCATAACTTGCATGTCAGATGAGTTAGAGCCCATACCGCCCAAGTGCAATATCTTCATATTGCCATTTTTCTTAAATTCTTTAATTTCTTGTTTTGATAGTTCTTTTCCATTCACGATTATTTTTTCAGTAGTTTTATCTCCATCTTTTTCTACAATGACTTCGATTTTTTTTTCATCGTCATCGCCTTTTGTTATCCATTTATGCTTTGCATTTGAACACATGCCTTTTTTGATAATATTAATGTGTTTATCTTTACTTGCATTTTCATCATCATTGAGCACTATTATTTTACAATCTCTGTTATTATTTTCGTTACTATTCCTATGCAAAACTTGCATTTTCCCGCTGGCTTCAAACTCTTTTATTTCGGCTTCACTGAGCTCTTTGCCGTTGACAATAATCTTTTTCGTCGTTTTATCGCCATTTGTGTCAATAGATATTTCTATTTCTTCAGATTGGTTTTGGGCTTGGCTTTTTTCTATATTAACTGCAAATGCTAGAGAAAATGCAAGGGGCAACAATGCTGCTATTCGTCTTTTCGATTTCATGTTTTTACCTTTAATTTTAAATGATATAGGGTTTCAATTTTTGATAATCGGGTTTTTGATTAATCTTTCGCTGCAGCAAGACCAAATCACCAAGTAAATTTAATTTTGTAGCCATAAGTTGAGACCGTATTTTTTTGTCTCTGGTTTTTTTAATATTAATATCGAGTTTGGCTAAATAACTCTCAATATTAACAATTCTTTCCGTAATCATTGAACCTGGCATTGAATAAGTCGGTGTTTCTTCTGCCAATAAATTTTCCAGTTGTACCGTTCTTTTGACCAATTCTTGAATGAGCAAGTCTTTCTCATCCATCTGTTTGTTTTGCATAACATAACCCAAGCCTATCGATAGTGAAACGACCAGCAATAAAGCACTAACAAATTTATGTCTTCGTATAAAATTCCTGTGTCGAATACCAGATTGAATAGTATCAAAGATATCTTTGGGCATTTCTAATTGTGGCAATTGCTTTAGTTGTTGAGATAAATTATTCATATTTTTTAACGGCTTCATAACCGCCCCCTTTTTGGGTTAAATAGTGTTGAGCCACTTGTTTAGCTCTGGATAAATGCGTTTTTGAATAGCTTTGTGTTTTTCCAAAAAATACTGCTATTTCTTGGTGACTCATGCCTTCTACTTCATACATCCATAAAATACTGCGTGAAATTACTGATAATTTACTCAATGCAAATTCCAAACTTGACATGGTTTCATTAAAATCTCCATGAATGCATTTTTCTTTAAAATCTATATTTGTTATCAGCTTGGCATTTTTTTTAACGTAGCTTAAAGCTGTATTTAGGGCAATTTTACGAATCCAAAATCCCAAGCTATTTTGTGATTTATTCTGAGTGATTTTGGTGAAAACTTTTATAAATACATCCTGAGAAACATCCAATGCATCCGCTTTATTTTGGGTAATTCTAAACACTAAGTTATATACGGCATGGCAATAGATTTTGTAAATCCGCTTTTGCGCAGTGCTTTTGTTTTTGCATGCCGCCTTAAAGGTGACTTCATCGATTGTTAGGTTAAAATGACTCAAAGTTAATAATTCTTGTTTGTTGTTACAGTTAAGACTACGATAATAAGAAAAGGTCGCGAATATTTAGCAAAAATATACAAATTAGAAGCTTGTCCCTGCTTGCACTCTCAATGACGATTCTTTATCGGGATTTGGGTACATAAAAAAAGCCTGAATCAATATAATATCAATTCAGGCTTTCTTTAAGAACAGGTATTAGTTATTCTAGTCTGCAACACATCCTTTAACGCTAACATCATCGATGTTCCAGCCAGGATTTCTTCCAACCGAGCCATCAGATCCCAGTCTAAATCTAAAGATAACATTTTGACCAGCATATGTATCCAGATCGACAATAGAATTCAGGTATGCTTGCGGATCTCCACACCAACCATTTAAACCACTTAATGGGTTAGATGCGGATCTAAAGTCACCATCGTAGGGATCCGTAAGCAATTGTGCTCCTGTTATTTGGGTGAAGTTTGCACCCGTATCAGTCGAAATCTCCAAAATCCCACCATCCCAACAACGAGTTCCACCCGAATCTTCCATTTCTTGTCTGTTCCAGAATTGCAGTGTTAGAGGTGATGTATTTAATGGCAAGGCAATAATTGGCGAGACTAAAACCTGATCTGCTATAGTTTCAGGGTCTTCAGCTTGCCATGAGTTGACACCACTCTTTGGATTGTTAGCCGTAACAGCCCATGTGTTCACTCCGCTTAGAGCTGAACTACTCCATCCTTGTGCACCCGCTTCAAAATCATAGCTAACAACAGTATTGACACTAGTGCCTGTTGGACAGTCACCAGGCAATGGAGCTGTCGTAAAACTAAACACAGATGAAGGTGTACCACTGCAAGCATTAACAGTGTTCACTCTCCAATAAAGCGTTGTATTGGAGGGCAAATCAATATTTGGTACCGCAGATAAAGTTGATGATGAAACGGTTGTTGTAAATATGATATTTGTCATGGCAGGACTGTCCCCAACTTCAAGCGTGTAACTGTTAGCAGTTGGCACGGCATTCCATGAAAATGTTGGTCTAACAGCCGTATTAGTAGCACCATTAGCTGGAGCGGTTTGTGTTGCAGCAATAGGGGGAACATCAGCATATACTAAAGAAATATCAAATGTTTGTGTCACTTGAGGGTGACCTGCATCATTCGCTTCAAAATCACCAAAGAATATTAAACTGGCTCCTGGCACTTCTTTTCCAACAGCTTGAACACTCAATAATTCAGTTCCTGGAGTTCCTCCTGTGACAATGTCAAAAGATAAATCTGAAGTTCCTGGAGCGGTAACAACTGTACCGTTCAATACTTCATTGGCAACAAAATTTGGGACATTGGTAAAACTTAATGTGACATCTTCGGCATAACCCTGGTTTGAGGCAACATTAATTACAGCATCATAACTTGAGCCAGTACAGACTTCAAATGTTTCTGGTGTGGCACTTGCATTGAATCCAGGGCCATCACAAGCATCAAATTTAAAGGAACTTATAGAAGTGCCCCAATCTGAACCATTTTGATATTCTCCTGTAAACCAGAAAGTACATCTATCTACAGGATCTACACTCATGGAGGCATAATCCCCCCAGCGACCACTTGTATTTGCGCCACTGCCTGTTTTAATTAACATTTCTGGTTGAGTCATAACATCTTTAGGGTCGCTTACTAGTCTCCCTGTATAAGCTAAGCTTGCCGAAAGAGGATTGTTAGTATCGGTATTTGTTTTTGAATAAGCCATTGCAATGTTACCAGCTTTATCAATCGATAAAGAACCTACTAGACGATTTTCAGTGGCGACACCTGGGTCATAAGTTCCTTCTTGGAATAAAGTCCAGGGATTGGCTATACCACCCACTCTACGCAGTTCAAACCATCTTAAACCAGCATTAATTTCACTACCGGTTGTTGCAGGGTTTATATTGGTTGGAAGTACGCCGATTATGGATTCATGCGTTCCGAAATTCCAATACTGTAGCCGGTTTAATATTACTTCTCTTATCGCATCTAGCCTAGCAGTGCTATTGGGCTGAGGCACAGTTGCGAAAGTTGAATAATCAAGAAAAAAGGAGTTGAAATCTGTAATGGTTATATTGGCAAGCTGATTGAGTACCGAATTAGACGAATTATCAAAATCAACAACAAAATTGTACATTTCGAGTAAATCAGTTGCAGGATTATCAGGAAAGCTACTGTGTGCTTCCTCATCTATATGCCTCATAATGATTCCTGGAGCTCCTGCTGGTGGAGCCAAATCACTGTCCCAATCAACGGGTGTAGCTGTTTGAAAGCCATAACCAGGTAAATCACCCAAAACTATAACTTGAGCCGCTCTTGCTGTTGTTCCAGCTAGCATATTGGTTCTATCAAAAGCATAGACTGTAGCTGGGTTTTCATTTGCAGTTCCTAAATATGCATCTGACCAAATACCAAAGTGAGGGTAATCAGGGAAAGTAGCACCAGTGAATTCATAAAAATTCCATCCACCGTTTATTGGGTCACTGGTTGAAGAAATATAAAAACAGAGTTTATCATTTCCTCCTGAGACAAACTCTTGCATAAACCAGCGTTTGGCTGATTCATCGTACAATATGATTGGGTCACCACTACCTGAAGAACAGGCACTGCTGTTTGGAGCAAGTGAGCCCATTACTATAGGCCCAACTTCTACGACTCCAGTCAACTTGTTGTAAATACTGAAAATTGAGCCACCACTTCCATTGATTGATTGGATGAAATAATCCTTGCCTATGTCTCCAACTGGATCTGGAGGGTTCACACCAGTAAATCCTAGACCTTCAAAATTTAAGATTGTTGTATCGAATCCTCTTCCTGCTGAGTTTGCAGTGTTTTTTTGTAATTCTGCCAACGGGTCTTTTGACATTTTATAATCATTAGATTGTGCATTTTTTGCTGCAAATCTTCTTCTTGGAATTTCTTTAATTGGATCACCTTCTTTCCAAGAAACAGCTAATGGTAAATCTTTCAAACTTCCTGTAAATTTGTAAGGAGTGACTGGACCTCCAACCGTTGTAACCTTGCCAGGGTCTTTTGCTGCATTTGTCGTTGAAATTGCTAAAATTGGCAATGCAATACCAATAAGCATTCTTGCTTTTAATTTATTCATGTATCCTCTCTATTTTACATTTTCCCACATAACGATTGTGGGGATTGGTTTTAATTGTATATCCGGAACTCTCTAACAGCAATCGTACCACGTTTGGAATACAGAGAAATCTCTGATTCAGTTGTGTTTATTATTATATGCGCCGTTTTATCAGGCTCTTGATTTCTATTTTGCACGACTTTCATTGAAAAATCACTGATAATATCTCCACTCGTGCTGGCCATTACCGAAGCATTGGCATTTTCTCCAATTAATATTGAAATATTTCCTCTGATTGACTGAATCATTTGTTTGTTTGTACTGGTTTTTTTGTTAAAGATAATTTCAGTATTTCCGTAATCATTTGTGGTATTGATACTGCCGTTAATCTTAGCGAGTTTTATGAGGCCTGTATTGGTCTTAATATTTAAATTTGCCACTAGCCCTTTAGCCTCAATGAGTCCTTTATCAGTCAATACATTTATGTTTTTTCCTGAGGGAACAAATACTGTAATATCTACACGAGATTTTTTAATGTTTAATTTTCCGCTTTTCAAGTAGCTTGCCACAGTAAAAACCGAGTCTTGAATTTTGTGAGTTACGTATATTGCATCGTCTTTATTCAATTGTTGGATAACAGCGATATATTCAACTTCATCTTTGTCCCCACCGTACCTCATGCGGACATCGCCATACGAGTTATTGATGACAATGTTTTGTGTGTCAACTACACCTTTCCATTGTGTTTTCTCAATGAAATTTTCTGCCGAATATAGGTTTGATGATGTTATAAAAAACAGGGCTAAAAAGCTTAAATATTTGTTAATCATCAAAACGGCATCCCACCAGGCATGCCTCCGGGCATTTTACCGCCCATTCGTTTCATCATCCGCATCATGCCTTTGCCACTGAATTTTTTCATCATTTTTTGCATTTGAGTGAACTCTTTTAACATGCGTGTAACATCTTGAATCTCGTTACCTGAACCCACTGCAATGCGGCGTTTTCGTGATCCTTTGATTAATTGTGGGAATTTCCTTTCTTTTTTTGTCATTGAATTAATAATGGCAATTTTTTTATCAGTGAGTTTGTCATTTACTTTATCTTTAAGGCTATCAGGTAAGTTTCCCATACCTGGTAATTTATCCATCATCGATGACATGCCACCCATGCTCTGCATTTGAATCAACTGATCGCGGAAGTCTATGAGAGAAAAGCGTTGGCCTTTTTGGACTTTTTTGGCGAGTTTGTCCGCTTTCTTTTTATCAACCTTGCGTTCAATTTCTTCCACCAAGGTCAATACATCACCCATGCCCAAAATAGAAGAGGCTATTCTGTCTGGGTGAAAAGGTTCTAAAGCTTCCATTTTTTCGCCTACACCCATGAATTTAATGGGTTTGCCGACTATGTTTCTGACTGACAATGCTGCTCCACCTCGAGCATCACCATCTACTTTGGTTAAAACAACACCAGTTAAATTCAATACTTCGGAAAAAGCTTTGGCTGTATTAGCAGCATCTTGACCTGTCATCGCATCGACTACAAACAGGGTTTCGATGGGATTCAAGCTTTTTTGCATGCCTTGAATTTCTTTCATCATGGCATCATCAACCGCCAAACGACCTGCAGTATCAACAATCAAGACATCGTAGAAGCCTTTTTTGGCTGCGGCAATCGCATTTTTTCCGATGCTTACAGGGTCATCAATAACCGATGAAGGGAAAAACTCTGCTCCCACTTGTTGAGCAACTGTTTGCAGTTGCTCAATAGCCGCTGGACGATAGACATCGGCACTAACGACCATGACTTTTTTGCGTTCACGTTCAATAAGGTGTTTGGCTAGTTTTGCTGTGGTGGTTGTTTTACCAGCCCCTTGCAAACCAGCCATCAAAATCACAGCAGGAGGTTGGGTGGAAAAATCAAGCGTTTGCAAGTTTGACCCTAAGGTGCTGGTGAGTTCTTCTTTGACTATTTTAATTAAAACTTGATCTGGCTTTAGACTAGTGAGTACATCTTCACCTATGGCACGTTTTTTAACTTGTTCAATAAATTCTTTAACAACCGATAAAGCCACATCTGCTTCTAACAGTGCAATTCTGACCTCTCTAAGAGCCTCTTTGATGTTGTCTTCGCTTAAAGTTGCCTGTCCTTTTATCTTTTGTATCGATTTGGCTAAATTGTCTTTTAAATTATCAAACATGTGCTTTTTCTTTTCACTTGGTATTTTACGAACTGTTTATTATAATACATGCTATGTATAAATCAAAAATTATTATTTAAATGCTTGCCCTTATTATTCTTTCAGCTGCTTTTTACTTGTTATGGATGACTCCAGAACTCCTTATAAAAATGAATAAAGCCTTTGGAATATCGGCTTGGCTGTTACATGCCATCGTTAATTATTACAGTTTAATCAATGATACTGGTTGGAATTTAAATATTATAAACTCAATATTATTGGTTTCTTGGATCTCTGTATTGGTTGTCATTGTCTTTAAAATCAACAGTCAATGGGTCAAGATTCCTTTAGTTGTCTTTGTTTTGATGAGTTTTATATTGCTTGATAATGCCCATTCCTTTAATAAAGCCAACCTTAAAGAGTTTTCATGGCAATTGGATTTGCATATCAGTTTATCTATGCTGGCTTATGCTTTATTGTCTGTAGCAAGCTTGTATGCCTTATCTTTGTGGGTGCATATCAAACGAATTAAAAATTCTGATTTTCAATCTGGTGGTGGATTAATTTCTTTAATAGAAGAGGAAAAAAAATTAGTTCAGTTGATTTCTTTGGGCTGGTTAATCCTTTCTACCTCTTTAATTTCTGGCGTTATATTTGTAGAAAATTTTGTCCAACAACATTTGGGACATAAAGTCGTGTTTTCTTTATTGGCTTGGTTTATTTATGGCCTGCTTATCTTAGGCCGATTAAGCAAAGGGTGGCGCGGTGAAAAACTTATTTCTCTAACCATAATGGGCATGACATTGCTAGCAATGGGATATTTGGGCAGCAAAATCGTGTTGCTGTGGGTTCTATAAGAACATGAACGATGTGCCCCTGAGTTTTTTATTTTCAATTTTAGTCTTATTGGTATTTTTATCGGCTTTTTTCTCCAGTTCAGAAACTGCTTTGATGACCCTCAACCGACTCAAATTAAAAAACCAAGCCAAAACTAGTAAGTCTGCCCGTTTAGCGCAAAAACTCTTACAAAAGCCCGATCGTTTAATTGGACTCATTCTTATTGGCAATAACTTTATTAATATTGCTGCCTCCACCATCACAACTTTTACTGCTGTTAGAATTGCTACCGATTTTTCTATAAGTCCAGAAGCCGCAGCAGCCTACGGAACTGTTTTATTGACTTTAGTGATTTTAATTTTTGCTGAAGTCACTCCCAAAACCTATGCGGCTTTGCATCCAGAACGTATCGCTTTGCCGGCTTCTTACATTTTAACGCCTCTCTTAAAGCTTCTCTATCCTATTGTTTGGCTAACAAACCTCTTGACCAATGGTTTACTTCGCATCATAGGAGTTCCCAAAGAAGTTGCCGAACAAGCTCTGTCACGTGAAGAATTGCGCACCATGATGATTGAAAATCACAGTTTAAAACCCGACAATAAGCAAAAAATGATGATCAATGTACTGGATTTAGAGTACATCAATATCGAAGCTATTATGGTTCCCAGAAATGAGGTAGTCGGTATTGATATTGAAGACGATTGGTCGGACATCATGCAGCAACTTGTCAATACTTACTTAACCCGCCTGCCTGTTTACAAAGAGGATTTGAACGATGTTATCGGTATTTTGCATATACGCACTATACTGCCACAGTTGGCTCAGAACACCCTTGATTTAAAAGGTTTGCTTAACGTTTTACGCAAACCCTATTTTGTTCCTGAGAGAGCGACTCTAACGATTCAACTCAAAGAGTTTCAAAGAAAAGAGCGACGTGTCGGCTTGGTTGTCGATGAATACGGAGACATTCAGGGTTTAATTACCATTGATGACATATTGGAAGAAATTGTTGGAGAATTCACCTCCGAACCACAAAACCGTGGCCGTCATATCATCAAAAAAGGAGAGGATGAATTTATCATTGATGGACGTATCCAGATTCGCTCTTTAAATCGCCGTTTGCAATGGGATTTACCCTTGGATGAAGCCAGTACATTAAGCGGCTTAATAACCGAGCATCTTGGTGATTTACCCAACAAACAAACCTGTATAAAAGTGGCTAATTACTGTATTACAGTCTTCAACGTTAACCAAGACAATGTTGTCGAAAAAGCGTTAATAAAACGTGTTAAGGTGATTGAGTAAAAGCATAGATATTGGCATCTGTCGCTTTTCCATTGATTCGAATACGATGCTTTAAAACAGCTTCAAAAACGGCTCCAGCATTGAGGGCTACTTTTTGACTGGCATAGTTTGTGGTGGCGACAATTATTTCAATGCGAATCAGATGAAGCAGTCTTAATGTGTTGTTCACTAACAGTCGCAGCGCTTGACTGCAATTGCCTTGACCACTGTAACGGCTATCTATCCAATAACCCACGCTTGCCACATCATTTTGACGGTCATAAATATGCAAGGCAATGGTTCCTAAAAAATCTCCCGAATGATTCTTGATGGCAAAAGTATATTCCAAACCATCATGCCAATTTTGTATTTGTCTTTTAATAAATTTTTCAGCATCTTTTAAGCTATAATGAGGTGTAAGCCAATCCAGCCATGGCGAAATTTCTGCATAAGAATGCTTAATCGCATGAAAAACTGCAGCACTGTCCTCCATGCTATAGCGTTGCAAAACAATGTTTTGGCTTTCAATCTTTTCCAGCATTAAATATAATCCAAGACTTGATTGATATTGTCCACTCCTGTGACTTTAATATTTAAATCTTTAACCCAAGCTCCCAGGTTTCCTTTGGGAACAATAGCATGTTTAAACCCATGGTTGACGGCTTCTTTAAGGCGATCTTCACCGTTAAAAACAGGCCGAATCTCACCTGTGAGACCCACCTCGCCAAAAACTATGGTGCCTTTTGGTAAATAGCGATTTCTAAAACTAGAAACAACGGCCATGATAATAGCCAAATCTGCTGCTGTTTCTGTGACTTTCATGCCTCCTACTACATTCATGAAAATATCGTGATCGTGAATAGCTAGTTGGCACATACGGTGCAACACTGCCAATAGCATTGCCAAGCGATTGTGATCCAAGCCAACAGTTAATCTGCGAGGGTTACCTAAAGGACTTTGATCGGCTAAGGCTTGTACTTCAACTAGCAGTGGACGTGTGCCTTCTCGCGTGACCATCACTACGCTGCCTGCTTGCTGTGTTTGATGCTCTGACAAGAAAATAGCCGATGGATTTTCTACTTCTTGCACGCCTTTTTCTGTCATCGCAAAAACACCGATTTCATTCACCGCACCAAACCTATTTTTGAGAGCTCGCAATACACGATAGCGGCTGTTGCCGTCACTTTCGAAATACAAAACAGTATCGACCATATGTTCGAGAACACGAGGTCCTGCAATGCCTCCTTCTTTGGTTACATGTCCTACAAAAATAATTGAGGTGTTGTGTTGTTTGGCAAAACGCACCAATTGTGCTGCACACTCTTTGACTTGAGAAATAGAGCCCGGAATTGATGTCAAATTTTCGGTATAAAGTGTTTGAATCGAGTCAATCACCATTAAATTGGGTTTGTGCACCAGAGCAGCACTGATGATGGCTTCTACCGAAGTTTCTGCCATGCATTCCAGTTCTGCAGCATTGAGTTCCAGACGATTTGCACGCATGCTAATTTGCGACAATGATTCCTCACCTGTGACATACAGTGTTTTGATTTCTGCAGGCATAGTTGCTGTGACTTGTAACATTAAGGTTGATTTTCCAATCCCAGGATCTCCACCAATCAAAACGACCGAACCAGTCACCAAGCCGCCGCCTAAAACACGATCCAATTCGCGAATTTTTGTAGAAGTTCGGATGTTTTTTTGGAATTTTACATGCCCTAATTTTTGGATTTTTTGCCCGCCAACATCTCCCGCATAAGTGCTGAAGCGTGATGATTTTTGTACAGGGCTCGCCGCCTGCACAACAGACTCTTCCAAGCAGTTCCATTGACCGCAGTCACCGCACTGCCCTGCCCACTTATTATGTACAGATGAGCACTCAGTGCAGGTGTATTGTAATTTTATTTTTGCCATAGCTCTATTCTATCCTGAAAAGCTCTAATTGTCCTTTTTGATATTTATAAATTTCCCAAATACTGATATCCCAAATCCCGATATAGAAAATCACAATGAGAGTACAAGCCCTTAATGCGCCTAAGAAATCCCAAAAGATTCATCACCAATTATCAGACAATTTTTCGAATCGGAATTTGGACAATAAAACTGCGTTGAATAACAACGGCGCCTTGTTTCCCAAGCGCTATGTCAACCTTTTCGCTGTTCGCTCGTTTTGTTAGATATGTAAACTTTTTTTAATCATTGGTCTGTCTTATGAAACTCAATCGAAGAAAATTCCTGCAACATTCCTCCCTTTTAACAACAGGGGCTTTGTCATTAAATTTAATGCCGACTCAATTGATGGCTCAACACCTTTCATTCAAATCAAACTCTTTGCCTTACAGCTCCTTGCAATCTCATGTATTGAACCGGACTAGTTTTGGCATCAATCAAGAATCCATGGCGAAATTTGAAGAATTAGGTTACCGAGATTTTATTGAGTATCAACTGGATGCAGATGCAATTGATGACTCTGAAATTGAAGATTATATCGCCCAAGCCTTGCCGACGGTGAATATGTCGCTGGTGCAAATACGAGACATGGTAGAATCAGAACAAATCAATCAATTTCAAGCGGCACACGAGTTAAAGGCTGCAACTTTTTTACGTGCGGTTTATAGCAAAAAACAACTGCTGCAAGTTATGGTTGAGTTTTGGAATAATCATTTTAGTGTTTTTCATTTTGATGGACCCATTTCATTTCTAAAGACCAAAGAAGACCGCGAAGTGATGAGGCCTTTTGCCCTGTCTAGTTTTTCAGAAATATTGCATGCCGATGCAAAATCAACAGCCATGATTTATTATTTGGACAGTTATGCCAGTACCAAAGAAGCACCCAATGAAAACTACGGTCGTGAATTGATGGAACTGCACACTTTGGGAGTTGATGGACCTTATACACATTTAGATATTGATGAAATTGCGCGTTGTTTCACCGGCTGGGGAATCAATCAAGCAACGGGTGCCTTTCGGTATTTTCAAGACCGCCACGACGATGAAGAAAAAATTGTTTTGGGACAAACCATTCCTGCTGGTGGCGGAGTCACTGATGGTGAGCAAGTTGTAGAAATTTTAGCTGCCAATGACAGTACTGCTGCTTTTATTTCTAAAAAACTCTGCCAACATTTTATTTCTGACACCCCTGATCCTTCTATCGTTGAGTCAACAACAAGTAAATTTATTGAATCGAATGGAGATATTAAAACGTGTCTTCGGCACATTTTGCTCTCCAAACATTTTATTGTAGCACAAGACCAAAAACTCAAACGTCCTTTTCATTTCATGGCTTCGGCTGTGAGAAGCTTATCTGGTGATATATTTTCTGATGATTTCTACCGATCTACGCGCTTCGTGTTGCAAGCTCTCGGTAATCAACCTTTCGATTGGACCACACCTGATGGTTATCCAGACAAAGCTGATCACTGGCAAAGTACTACTGGAATGCTCTACCGATGGGGTTTTGTTAACACTTTTAGCTTTGACGAATTTAGGGGCTATTCTTACGATCTCAATACGCTTATAAGCGAACCACACACCCCTGAAAATATTTATCAGCAAATTGTAGAGAAAATAATCTTCAGGCCAATGAATAGTGCAGATAAAACTATTTTGATGGATTATCTGGAAATGGGTGCCAGTAACAACACTGTATCCACCTTAACTTTGCAAGGGGCTTTAGCTATTGCCTTGGGCTCACCCTACTTTCAATTATCTTAGGAGAATAAACAATGACAACTTCACGACGTGATTTTTTAACTTTCTCGCAAAACAATGCCATCGCCAGTAGTGATAACGCCGATATTTTAATTTATATATTTCAACGAGGAGCCGCCGATGGTATGAATTTAGTCGTGCCCTATGGCGATGATGATTACTATATTAACCGCCCGACAGTTAATATCCCTAAACCTAACTCAGGAGAGGGTTCAGGCATTGATTTGGATGGTTTTTTTGCCTTAAACCCTAGTTTAGCGGCTCTTTTGCCTATTTATCAAGCACAGGATTTAGCGATGATTCATGCTTTTGGTGCCAACGATTCTACTCATTCTCATTTTAAGAATCAAGCTTATGTCGATCGAGGTGCTTTGGACACAACTTTTGCCGATGGTTGGTTGGCTCGTTATGTTAACAGTACTTCTGGTAATGACAGTGCTTTTAAATCCGTGGCCATGAGCGCTTCTATTCCTCCGAGTCTTGCGGGAGCTGAGGCGGTCGTAGCTCTTAATACAATTGAAGGCTTTCAAATTGTCGCTCCTGAATCAGAATCAGAAGCTTTGCAGTTGAGTCTTTCTTCACTTTACAGTGGCGATAGTTCCTTAGATTTAACCGCTCAAGCGACTTTTTCTGCAGTAGATTTAATTGCTGACATTAATCCAGAGGATTATCCCGTCGAATATGGAGCCCAATATCCCAACAGTGGTTTTGCCAACAAATTAAAAGATTTAGCGGTGTTAATAAAATCAGGCATTGGCATTGAAACCGCCAGTGTCGATATTGGCGGCTGGGACACTCATAATTCGCAAGCCGATGACCTCAACCAACTGGCACAAGATTATGCAGACAGTGTCGCGGCCTTTTATACAGATATGAAAGACTATATGGCTAATATTAGCATGATTACTCTCACGGAGTTTGGACGAAGAGCCGCTGAAAATGGCTCAGCAGGAACCGACCATGGGACAGCAAGCGTCTCTTTTGTCATGGGTGGCGGTGTCAATGGAGGACAAGTCTATCGAGATTGGCCGGGGTTAAGCCCAGCAGATTTAGTCGGCCCAGGTGATTTAGCTATTACCACCGATTATCGAACTGTTATTGCTGAATTGCTAGATAAAAGGCTGAATTTTCAAGACATAGAGACCGTTTTTCCAGATTTTGAAGTGCCTGAGTATTTGGGTATTTTTACTCCTAAAAGTTAGCGTTTAACAAGCGATCCAAAAATATTTCCCAGTCAATAAATTTACGATAGCCAATGATGTTAATAGAAGGAACGCCTCTTCCTTCTATTAAATAGTAGCTGTTTTTTGTGGTGTTCAAACCACGCATCTCACAAATTGAGTTTCTTAATTTGCAGCCGAGCCCGATTTTTTTGTATCTAAAAGAATCAAAAAAACGCAGAAAACTACGCGATAGTGCTCCTTGAATGCCACCAATACTGGAGATGTTATCTATCGCCTTTTGACTGATTTTTTGCGCTATGCCTTTTAGTTTTGTGGATTCGATATAGCTATCCAAACGATCGACCTTCCAATTAGTGATGCGCAATTCATTGACATAGCCATTAATGACACCCGTTATTTCGCCAAAATCATAGGTACTGGTGATTTGTTGCAAGTTTAATTGCTTAAATGAAACATCAGCAGCAATCACTGGAGCAATCCCGAACAAGCGTTCTATAGACAAATGTTTCACCAGCATTTTTCCATCAAAAACATTGATTTGCAAGGAACCATCAAAAGTGATAGTACTGCCTTGTTTCTTCATGCCCGGGATTGTACCAGCAATACTGCCCTGCATCACTGGCCAGTTCATTTTTTCAGTAATAAGCTGCAATGAAATCGGACGAACTTCAGCATCAAATTGGATTGCAATTTGCGGCTGAAATATATCTTTTAATTGCAGCTGGTTAATAATAAGACTGCCATCGAAAAGTGGGATTTCTGTGCCTTTTTTTATTTCTAACTGTTGGTTCACAGATAATAATTCCATGGAGGATTTACTTATTGGCATTCCCGCAAGCAATAGGGCATCCCACTGGAAGCGAGAGCTTTGCCAATCACCTGAACTTTGCCAATTGACATGTGCATTTAAATTATTTACCTCAATTTTTTTTGACTCAATAACTGCGTATGTTTCTTCAAATTGCGCGCTAAGACTTGAGAGATGCTCTCCTTCAGTTCTGAGTTGGCCTTGTAATCGACCCTCTACTTCAAGATCATTAACACCCATTATTTCGAAATAAGAAGCTAAAAATCCTTGATAAAAACGTGACAAGTCAGTGATATCATAGTCAATAGTGTAAGGCCCCTTTTCGACGTTTAGCGCCTGCAACACTACGGATAAAACCTCCTGCACTTTAATGTTTGTCCGTGTATTCAACGGCATTAAATCGTTATCAAAGTGAGTTTGAGACTCTACAACCATGGGCGTTTCATCCAAACGCACATAAATATCTTTAAATAAGGCCTCGCCATTACTTATGCTCGCATTTATGCTTAGATCCAGTCCGTCTTGTTTTTGTTTGACTTGAAGTTTTCCTTGCAAATCTGCGCCAGCCACTATGTACTCACTGGTTTTTGATTCCCAATTTAGTGCCTGAACTTTGTAATCGCCAGAAATTAAATTTTCTTTATCCAAATTTATACTGAATTCTGCTGATATCACCGCGTTGACTTGTGTTAAATCAAGCTCGGTGCTTTCTTTCATTATTTCTGTTATTTCAGAAATTTTCATTTGATTGATCCGCAGCTTAAATTCATTTTGATTCTGAGAATCAATTTCTAATTCGAGTGTGTGTGCTTTATTTCTCAAGGAAAAATGCCATCTTCCATGTTGGATATCCAACCATCCATCAAGTTGATAGTTGTAGCCTATACCTTGATAAGTAAACTCAATTTGCCCCGAAGAACACTGATGAACAGGAAAGAGTTGTTTGGATTGTGGACACATATAACGAATGGATGAAATCGAGAATTCATCCGTATCTAAATTTAATTCATTGACCTGTATCATCAATCCATCAGCAATGCTTTGAATCTTCAAACCATCAACAGACCAAAGTTGTGCCTGAATGTTAGTGGTGTAGATAAAAAAGCTGATGATAAGCCAAGATGAAAGGAGAGACTTGGCTCTTTTAATGCGGCATCCAGCCCTTAATTTCAGTGCTAACTTTTTGATATTTTTCAAATCCCGATAGAGAAAACACAATAAGAACGCAAGATTCCTCATGATTCAATTGTTTTTATTCACTCACTGAGACCACATGTGTTTGAATCGACCATTGATTGCTGGTATCTAGAATACTTAGGGCTTCGTTCATGGTTGATTCGTTATTTGATGATAACACATCATTCAAATCGACTTCACCTGTGGTCACAATAAAACTGACAATGGTTTGTCCAAGAGGTTCTGATGCTTGAATCGCCCAATCACTGTTATCACCTGGCAATGTTATGAGTTTGTCTGCTGTAATGGTGTTGTTAGGAGCTTGTTTATTGGGGAACATCATACTGACTTCGTCATTGGGATCTACAAATACCACCCATAATTGACCACTGCGAGCTGATTTGGCTGTGACAGATATCGTTTCACCTACTTTGTAGGATTTTTTTATACTGGTTTTTATTTTAAACTTGGATGTGCTCACATCTAGTTTTTGTAATGCGTCCCAGTTTGGCCCTACGTGGATGTATTTCACATCATCATTGCTTGCGTTATTGACCTGTGCATCGGTTGGGTTGTTGTTTTGATCTTGGCATGCATTTAATAATAGCATTGCCATGATTAGGCTTAATAATTTAATTTTCATGATTTTCTCTTTGTTCTTTTGTTTTCTGCATCAAGATATTGGGTTTATTTAACAGAAGTTTTGACTGCAGTGGTATAGATTTCATCTTTTTGTTCGCGTGCCCTGACTCGCATACTGCGGTAAGCGTATTGGCTCACGCCTGCAAATGTTTCGGTGAATTCACCTACTCCATTGCGCACATTGAGACTATCTTTGTAGAGGTTCAAAGGTTTTGTGGTTATCACAAATACAGTTAAGGATTCGCCTGCTGGTTTTGTCGCTTCAATATCAAAGGCCATTAAATCTCCAGGGATATTTATTGTCCCAGCATTTATTCTATTTTCTGGATTGAATTGATTGGGATAAATCACCGTGACTGCATCGTGTGCATCGACATTGATGATATTGAGATAGCCCTTGGTTGGAATGTTTAAATTGAATTTAATCAACTCTCCTACATTAAATACAGGTTTATTTGCACTGGCTGACATGGGCTTACCCGATGTTGATAGTTTTAGTAAATCCAACCAATTTGGCCCTTGGCTGTTTCTACTGGGTTTCGTTGTCAATGGTTTTTGTGCTAATTGAAAATCGCCAAAGATCAAAGGTTTATGGATGTAATCTAAATCATCTGCTAAAGATTCAGCAATAAACTGTCCGGCTTGTTCAACCAGGTCTAATGCTGATGCCGCTGAGCCATCTTGGGTGGATTTTGATAAGGCTTGGAAAAAACCTAAAGTAAATAAACTGCCCTTTTCACTCGCTTGTGCGGCTTCATAATCACGTGCTGCAGCCAGTGTAATCAAGTTTTTATGCCCATCTAAAAAGCCACTGTTTTGGCCTTTATCGACTCGACCCTTGCTTAAAATATTTACCGTCGAAGCCTGTCCAAATTTGTGTTTTTTACTGTAAAGAACATTTTGCCCCATTTGTTGTCCACTTGGTTTTAATCCCCTAGTAGCCGTGCCAGAGTGACAACTATCGAGCATAACAATTTTATGTTGAGAAGGAATATTCTTTAACCACATTGATAATTCATCATCGATAATATAACCGCCTTGTTTTGCAGTTTCACCTAGGTCATAAGCAGTAATGTATTCATCTTGCCCATCCTCTTCATCGTTGTTTTTATCTTTTAATCGACCTCCATGACCAGAAAAATACAGAAACACTCGGTCATCGGCTGTTGTGCCATTAATCAACCAGTCATTTATGGTTTTTTTGATGTTTTTCTTGCTGGCTTGTTTGCCAGTTAGAGTCTTTGTTTGTGATGTTTCAAAAGCTAGCATTTTGGCGACTTTTTCTGCCATAGCCACATCCAAATCAATACCAGGCAAATTGTATTTGCTGTTTTGATATTCTGTAATGCCGATTATCAAAGCTCGATCTGCTGCTTGAACTGAAACCTGTATTTGCCAACTCAAGGTCAGCAATACAAGGAGGAGTTTTAACTGCTTATTCATGATTAATCCTTATTTATAACTGAGTAATTGAATTATTTGATTTTAAAGTCAACAACTTTATAAACCATTGAGTTTTTATCTACTATGCGAAAAGCTTCGAGTGATTTTCCTTTGCTTTTTGCCAGTTCAGGAATGTCATTTTTATTCAATTTACCCTCTTTTGTCCACGCTGCTATTAATTGGTGCTTGCCTTTTGGCTTAGCAGTGACTGCTTTTAAACGATAGACTTGATTACCGTTGACTTTTTGCACCGCTAATTCAGTATATCTTTTCTTTGCATCGATAATAATCAAGTGGATAAACCCCGGACGATCTGCAGCAAAAGCCATATAAGCATCATCACCAGCTGAATATTTAGCTTTATTCAAAGACAATAACACAATAGGTGTATCGGACAATGGCGCTTCTACTTTTTGTGCAGGGTCATTTTGCTGGTTTGCTAATTGAAGAGTCAAAGCACTCCCTGTAGGTTTATCCGCTTGGATAGTCACCAGAATTTCACGGACAATCATATCTTTGTTAGCACTCTTTAAATCATTTTTTACTGGCCGAATACTTAAAGTTTCTAATTGCGAATTAAAATTTTCATTGCTGGTGTTCATGTACTTCCCTGCTTCTGTATAACCTTTTGTATCCCATGTGAGGTACTTGGTTGAGGCTAACATAACAATCTTTTCAGTACCAGAGCGATCAGAAATCAATTCTATTTCATTGGCATTGGGTACTCTGTGCATCTGCTTCCCTGAATACTTGTTGCCTTTTTGAATGGCATTGGGTAGCATCATGGTGACATTCCCACTGTTTTGATCAACAGCAAAGATATACAAAAAGAAATCTTGATTGCCTTTGATGTTAAATTTTATCGCCTCATTGGGTTTAAAGCTGTCTTTTGTGGTTTTCATCTCAACAGAAAGATTGTCTGCAACGGCCTTAACTGACAGCTGTTCAAAATTTTTATTTTCTGCTACTACATTTAATGACGCAGCAATCAAAGCGATCGCTAATATTTTCTTCAATGTCTTTTTCATGCGAATTTTTCCTGTTTATTGTTAATTCAGTCTTTTATGACGGACAGTTTCATTTATTTTAACAAATTTTGTTGTTTTATTATACCCAAACCCCGATATAGAATCGCGAATTATGGTGCAAGTACTTGATGTGCATAAAGAATTCACAAAAACCGAATACACCTCATTGGTGATGAAACTATTTTAGGGTTTTCGATAAAGTATAAATTGGCTGACAAATACAGCCACTAACTCCATCTCACCAAATAGATTCATTAATCTCTTGAAATGAGTCATTCAATATCCTGAGTAATTCTAAAACCTATAAAACCAAATTGTGTCGTTGGGCTAAAGCCTTCGCGATTTTTTGGACTTGTTGTGCTTAAGTCTTCACCGCTTGAACCCATTGAACCTCCGCGAATCATGCGACTTTTAACTCCTTCAGCTTCCCAAGCACTTCCATCGTTTGGAGCTCCTTGGTAATTTGCATGCCACTTATCTTGTACCCATTCAAATACATTGCCATGCATCTCGTACAAACCAAATGGATTGGGCTGAAAACTTTTAACCGCAACATGATAGACTTTTTCTCCGCATTCGTTGGATGATTGACCATACCAAGCTTGAGAGCAATCAATACTATTGCCCCAACTGAATTTCGTATCGGCTCCTGCTTTTGCTGCATATTCCCACTCTGATTCTGAGGGCAATCTATAAACTTTACCAGTTTTTGCCTTCAACCAGTGTATAAACATTTGTGCTTCTACCCAACTAACATCGACCACAGGACGGTTACCGATTACCTTTGAATCATTGCTTGGTTTTTTAGGGCATTTTCCATCTTTGAAGCACGCCTGCCATTGACTGTAGGTAATTTCACTTTCACTTAAGGCAAAACTTTTTAGAGTCACACGGTGTGCTGGAGAGGTTTTTCGGTTGGCATTACTTCCCATTTCAAAACTTCCCGCAGGTATAACCACCATTGATGGACATTCAGGGCAATCTTTGTAAATTTTACCTGCTTTTGGACGCGCTCTATTGTAGAGAGAAAAGTTTGCAGGCAGCTTGTTTTGAGTCTTAACTTGACTCGCTTTATGCGTGTTATTGTTTTTGCTACTAACAAAATAAAAATCACCTGTTGTTGCGTTATTTTGCCAAGTAATTTGCTTTTTATTAGATTCATTTAATACGCCTAAACGCGTTGATTTGAAAACCTGTTCTAAGGTTTTTTCTGGGGTTTTAATGTTTTTCAGTATATGTTTAGTAAATAAGCCATTGCGACCTATTCCGTCAGCAGCTTTTCGTCCAGGAGCAGTTCCATAGGCTATAAACATACCACTAGCCACATCATTGAAAGCCCCCCAACCTCCACTGCCCATAGCTCGATCACGTTTTGGCAAAGGATTGTTTCTACAGGCATCTAGGATAACGATGTTCATGCGGTTTTTACTGTAATTCATCCGTTTAATGACTCGATTCAAGGGAATACCTTCATCACTGGCATCCTCTTGGTATTGCATGTCAGCATCAATTGGCACCAGATAGTTTTTACCTTCGACTTCCAGACCATGGCCAGCATAATAAAAAAGGCCAATGGTTTCATCTTTGTTACCACTTGATAGTTTGGCATCAAATGTGCGGATTTTTTCACTCATTTGTTTTTTGCTTAAATTAACTCCAGATATCACATCAAAACCCAACTCAGTCAAAACTTGTGCCATATCTGCTGCATCATTTGAGGCATTTCGAAGCTCTCCCATGGTCGCGTAATTGGAGTTGCCTATGATAAGAGCAACCCGATTTTCAGTTGCTAAGACGTTAAAATGAGTTATGAATAATAAAGCAATTAGAATATATTTATACTGCATAATGTTTTTTCAATTTTGGATGTTTGTCTATGACCCAATCACGAGATAGAAACGCAATTGAGAGTGTTTAATTGACCTGTATTTCTACTCTTCGGTTCAATTGGTGGTCGTTGCTGCTAGTCCCGTAGCTTAGCAATTGGCTTTCTCCTTTGCCTATGGCCTTGATTCGGTAGTTTAAACGCGCATCTTGTTCTATCAAGTAGGCTTGCACTGCTCTTGCGCGTCTTTGGCTGAGGTTCATATTGTAGTCATCGTCCCCTACGCTATCGGTGTGACCGATGAGCGTGAGTTGTTTGTCTTTGAGTTGGCCGTTAGTTAATGCTATGGCTAATTGTTGGGTTTGAGTTTTTCCTTTGGGGGTCAGTGTATCGCTGTTAAAGTCAAAATGAATGGCAAGATCGAGCTTAGGTTTTACCTTCCGCCCTCGTACAGTCATACTCCTAGTGGCCGTTAATGCGCAGCCGATGGTTTGACTGTTTAAGGTATGGATTTGAGTTTGTTGGTAGAGTTTTTTGCGCAATTGTTGGTGGGTGTTTTTTGATTCTTTGTAAGTTGATAACTCGTTGAGGTGTTTGCTGGCTTTGCATGTTTCTTTGGCTTTTAATGCCATTTCTGTGCTCGCTATCAACCAATTGGCACGGTCTTGGTCGGTTTTTATCAGAGCATTGTCGTTGAGAGCATCGAGCATGACTTCATCTGCTATGTCTTGCTCTCCTAAGCGTTGATAGACTTTCGCCAATTGTATGGCTGTGGTTAAATGACCACAATCATCCATAGCATCTTGTAGTTGTGAGCGGCGTGTGTCCAAATCACTGGACAGTAAACCTGTATCAATTGAGTCACAATCACGGGCGTGGAGATTGATTGATAGTAGTATTACGATTGCACTTGTCAGTAGTTTCATGTTTTCCTCTTTATTGTTTATTCTGTTAAATAGACGCATTTATTAACAAATTTGCCAGGAAAATCGCCATCAAGGGCGCAACTTGGGATAAATTCTTTGATCTCTTGTTTGATTCGACCAATGATTATGCCTTCATTAAAATCGAATTTTTCGCATTGCCCTTGTTGATTTTTGCTTTCTTCTGCACAGGATCCTGCATGATGCAGGGCAATAAGTTTTGTGCCTTTGAGATTAAATACGGGCGATCCTGATGAGCCGGGTTCTGTATCGGCATAGTAATGTAATACGACAGTATTGGCTTTTACTATACTGCTTTTTATTCTGGAGATTTCTTTCTCTCTGCCATAGGGATGTTGAATAATCATGACGTCGCCTTTTGATGGTGTTGTCTCTGCTAGTTCTAACCAGCCGTAATGCAGGCCTATTTTTTTATCCAATTGCAATAAGGCGTAGTCGAGTCCCGGGTTCACCCTAAGCGCTCTTATGACTTGTGCATGGACTGTGCTTCTTTGGTTTTTGCTTAGGTATTCCATGTTTATGGAAATCTTGGTAACATCATTCATGTTTTTCATTTGTGCATCTAAGACACAGTGAGCATTGGTTAAAATCAAATCAGGACCGACCAATGAGCCTGTGCAAGAACCTTGATTGTTAATATTTAAGAAGGCTACTCTTCTAGAGGTGTTGAAAAGCTTTTTTGAGGAGGCCAAATCTCTTATTTTTTCAAAATTGGCTTCGCCTATGATTCTTTTGCTGTTTTTTTCTTTATCACTTATGGGTTGAATAAAACTTGCCGAGGGGAAGTTTTGTGCGAGTGATAGTGTTGACAGGAATATCACTGATAAAAATATGAACTTTGGCATTATTTGTTCTCCTTGTTTGTTATGTATTTTGATAAAGACTATTTTGTTTATTTTGGCTTTTTTCCACGTTTGATGACCGCTAGGCAAATACAGGCTTAATGATAGAATAATTATGATTTGTATCATGTTTTTGTTCGTCATAGGGTTATTATTATTCATGATGACGGACAAATCTATTGTTTTTTAATAATTCATTTTAAAGCCATGACAAATAATTCTATATCTGATAATCTTATTTGATGGATTGGCAACACTTTTTATTTAACCCAGAACACGATTGGCTGGCACGATTTGATTTGATGGCTCGCAAAAGAATGAGCAAGATAGAACTTGCTGATGATGCTGTCAATCAAATCATTAAGCAATTTTCTGATAACAATTGGTCTGCATTGGGTGATATTAACCAACAAAAATCTCCTGGTGCGTATTTAACGACTCTTTTTAGAAACCGTTTGGAAGACCTTGCTCGGCAGAAATTTGGGCGACCCAGAGCTCCGCAATGGTTGAAAAATTTGGGTGGTATATGGATGACAGTATATAAACGTCTTTGTCTAGAAAGACAAACCAAGCAAGCCATAGTATTTGCACTGGACAACGAACACAATGATATTGCTGCCATTATTACCACCATCAAAAGCAAACATCCCAAATGTGGATCAAGCGATTGTCAGGAAATCAGTTTAGAAGGACATCAAGAACAACATCAGAACTTTGAGCCTGAACAACAAGATAGCAGTAATGCGCAAGAACAACTTTTGTTGGCATTGGCTATGTCTCTGGGAATCGACAACAATGAGGCATTAGCACAAACTGAATTACAGCAACCTTTGTCTGATTTAAACTTAAGCGATGAGCAACAAATCATCTTGAAATTGATTTATCAGCAGGGTTTAAAAATCTCGCAAGTGGCTAGAATGCTCAATCAACCCGATCATTACCTCAGAAAATTACACAGAAATACATTAATCCAATTAAAAAACGGTATTGCTGTCCGTCAGGGTGAGATATGAACAGTAAAGAGCAAAAATTATTGGTCAATTACGCCTTGAGTTTACAAAAGAAAATACAGGTTGATATTAGCACTCAAGAATTGGTTGATTTTATCAGTGGTCACGTTGATGAACACACCAAAAATAAGGTATTATCCGCACTTAACTGTTCGCCAGATTTATTGCAACAATGGGTTGATATTAATCAAACCTTGGGTTATTTAAAAGATGAGGAGAGTATTGAAAAAACTGGATTTTTTATGAACCTCATGCGTTTTATGAAAAAACCTTGGCTCATCCCAGCCACAGTGATGGCTTTGGGGATTATGGTGCTGTTACCGCAATGGATGCAGCCCAGCAACCAAGAGGTTATTGATGGTATTTATCAACAATGGCAACCCAACACTTCACCGTATGAATCCTTACCCAAAGGACTTAATACAAATTATGAAATTGATAATCAGGAAGAGTTATTTGATGCTAGTAAAGAACTGGGCTTGATGCATTGGCAGCAGTTTAGCCAAGGTCATAATAAATTAAACATTCCTAACTTATGTGCGACAATAAACATTGAAAATTGTAAAAGCATACAAACTTTAGCCGTACAACTGGGGCAAATCCAAGGCATTGTAGAATCCAATTGCCATAAAAATACTGATCAAGTATTTTGGAAAGAATTAGAAAAAACCGAAAGCCAAATTAGAAGAGAGCTTAAAAATGTGGTTGATTTTGAGCAGGATTTAATTGATTTTGAGTTTTGTTTGTAATACCCAAATCCCGATATAGAAAATCACAATGAAAGTACAAGCCCTTAACTCGCCTAAGAAATCCTCAAAAAGCTTCATCACCAATGATTATTGACAAGATTTTTACCAAAAAGCAACAGGATTTATACAATTATTATACGTCATACGAATGCTTTTACAGTCTCTTTAGTCCACTTAAGTTATAAAGCGCGACTAAAGCCGCGGCCCCAAAAATGTTGTCCAACAAAGCCGTGAACTACTAACATCTCTGCTTGACAAATCATAAAAAAAATCATTAAATGATTCATGTATGGAGCATAATAGGCTTATATGGTCTATTTATAGAGCATTTATGAAAAATAAAAATCAATATTCACAATACAGTACCTCTGCAGTGTCCTTAATTGGAAGGCTTATTCGTGTGGAGCGTCTACACAAAAAAATGACTACAATTGAGCTGGCAGAACGTGCGGGTATATCCAGAGGTTTGCTACAACGCATAGAAAAAGGTGACCCTAAATGCAATATTGGAGCTGTTTTTGAAGTCGCTACTATTGTTGGCATTAAACTGTTCGATGCCGATAAAATTTCTATGCAAAAGCACATCAATCAGTTAGAAGAAAAATTAACCTTATTACCCAAATCTATTAGAAACACAAGAAATGAGCTGAAAGATGATTTCTGATAATAATTATACAGAAGCATTTGTGTGGATTTGGTTGCCTAACAACATCGATCCCATTATTGCAGGGCGCATAGCTGTTAATAATGGTCAATTACTTTTTAATTATGGTAAAAGTTATTTAGAAAGGATAAATGACAAGCAACCAGCGATTGCGATTTATGATACCGAATTGCCACTTAAGTCAGGTGTTTTACCCTTACTCAATGGCTTGAGTATGCCTGGCTGTATTAGAGATGCGGCACCAGATGCTTGGGGGCGTCGTGTCATTATCAATAAACAGTTAAACATTACTGGTTCACAAATTGATACGACAAATTTAGATGAACTCACCTATCTGTTAGAGTCAGGTTCTGATCGAATTGGCGCTTTAGATTTTCAATTATCTGCCACTGAATATGTACCCAGACTAACTAATAATGCCAGTTTGAATGAGCTTTTAGAATCGAGTCAACGAATTGAAGATGGGGTGCCTTTAACAATTGAACTTGATCAAGCATTATTACATGGAAGTTCAATTGGTGGGGCGAGACCAAAAACCTTGATTGATAGTGACAATAAAAAATACATCGCTAAATTTCCTTCAAGTTCCGATCATTTTAATGTATTAAAAGCAGAATTCATAGCCATGCGATTGGCAAAAATAATTGGATTAAATGTTGCATCAGTGGAATTGACTAGTGCATTAAAAAAAGATGTTTTACTGATTGAACGATTTGATAGAAAGATAGATAAAAATGGCTGGAGAAGAAAATGCATGGTTTCAGCTTTAACCTTATTAGGCTTAGATGAAATGATGGCACGCTATGCCAGCTATGAGAGTTTTGCAGAGGTCATTCGGCACAGGTTTAATTCACCAAAACAAACATTGAAAGAACTGTTTTCACGTTTAGTTTTTAATATTTTAGCAGGAAACAATGATGACCATGCTAGAAATCATGCCGCTTTTTGGGATGGAGTACATCTCACTTTAACACCTGCCTATGATATCTGTCCACAAGGGCGGTCTGGAAACATAGCCTCACAAGCAATGCTAATAACTGGTGACAACAACCTGAGCCAGCTAAAAGTTTGTGTAGATGCATGCCATCAATTTCAACTATCAAAGGATCAAGCCATAGAAATTATTGATAAACAAGTTGATTTAATTAAACAAAATTGGGAAATAATTTGCGACGAAGCACAACTTAATCCAGTTGATAAAAGACTTCTGTGGCAAAGACAATTTTTAAATCCTTTTGCTTTTGAGGGATTTTAATTAATATACATCAATCAAAATCCGTTATGCCCAGATTTTTTAAAGCTTTAATGGCATTGGCCTGTCCTTGTTTTGCGGCTTTTTTGTACCATTTTACAGCCAACTCATGATCTTGGCGGGCACCAAATCCATTGTCATACATCATCCCTAAATTATATTGTGATGAGGGACTGTTTCTTTGGGCTGCTTTTTGATACCACTCAAAGGCTTTGCCGTTGTTTTCTTCTGTGCCTTGTCCTGTAAAGTATAAATAACCCAAATAAGACTGAGCCAACAAATAGCCTGATGTGGCGGATTTTTTTATCCAATAAAATGATTTTGAGTAATCTTGTTCAATACCTTTGCCATCTTCATACATCTTTCCCAACCAAAATTGTGCGTTTACATCGTCTTTTTCTGCGGCTTTTCTAAACCAATATACCGCTTTTTCTTGATTCGCTGGCACTCCATTTCCAACTTGGTAAATGGCGGCTAAATTGTATTGAGCTGCTGCATGATTTTGCTCTGCTGCTTTTGTTAGCCACGCGATGCCTTTTTGAACATTTCTTTCAACACCTTTTCCTTGCAAATATAAAGTTGCAATATTGGATTGTGCGGTCGGTGAATTAAGTTCTGCGGCTTTTAAATACCATTCATGCGCCTTTTTATAACTTTGTGTTACGCCAAATCCTTTAGAATAAAGATATCCCAAATTGGCTTGAGCCTTTATGTGGTTGTAACTGGCAGATTTTGCATACCACTTAAATGCGGTGGGAAAGTCTTTATTGTCAAAAGCAGTTTTACCTAATTGATACAATTCATCAGGGTCAGTACTAACAAATCTGCTTTGATTAACGCTTTTTGCCAAAGATGGTGCAAAGTAAAAATCACCTATGGTGGCATTGTTTTGCCATGTGATTTGTTTACCATTTGAATCTTTTAATACTCCAACACGGGTTGATTTAAACATTTGCTCCAAGGTCTTGTCCTTGGCACGAATATTGTCCAATATGTGTTTTGTAAACAATCCATTGCGGCCTATTCCATCAGAATCCGCTGCTCGGCGTCCTGGTGATGTACCATATGCAATAAACATGCCAGTGGCCACATCATTGATACCACCCCAACCGCCACCACCCATAGCACGGTCTCTTTTCGGCAATGGATTGTTTCTACAGGCATCAAGTATAACAATATTCATGCGATTCTTACTGTAATTCATGCGTTTGATGATACGGTTGAGAGGAATCCCTTCGTCACTGGCATCTTCTTGGTATTCCATGTCTGCATCCACTGGGACCAGATAGTTTTTACCCTCTACTTCGAGACCATGACCAGCATAATAAAACAGGCCAATGGTATCGTTCTTATTGCCCTGTTTTAATTTGGCATCAAATTTTCGGATTTTATCGCTCATTTGTTTTTTAGTCAGATTAATTCCAGAAATCACATCAAATCCGAGCTCCATCAACACTTGTGCCATGTCTGTTGCATCATTGGAGGCGTTTCTCAATTCGCCCATCGTGGAATAATTAGAGTTACCCAACACCAGAGCAATGCGGTTTTCAGTGGCTATGACATTGAACTGTGTCATTAACAGCATGAGTATTAGAATTGATTTATAAAGCATAATGTTTTTATTGATTGATAGTTCTATATTATTGGGTTTTAAATAAATTATCTATTAATTGAGGAAAAGTACTGTATTTTTATTTCTGCTTGATTGTTAATGGCTTGTAGCAGATCAAATCCACACACCGCGCCTTATGAGGCAGCGACTTATGAGGCAGCGACTTTATTTAGTGGGCTGAATTGACTGTAAACAAACTGTGAAAGTACAGGGAAACAGTTCACAGAATATTTAATTTCAAATATCAGCTCTTGAAATTATTACTATTCCTCGGTAAGATTAAGGCAATATAGTTTACAAAGGAAGGTACTCATGTCCCACACACACAAAATACTCATTGTCGATGACAACCAGATCAACCGCCAATATTTTTCCATGGCTCTTAAAAAATTAGGCCATCAGGTTTATTTAGCTCAAAGTGGCGTTGAAGCTATTGTTCTCTCTGAACAGAACGATTTTGATATTATCTTGATGGATATTCGAATGCCTGAGATGAACGGTAATGAAGCCACAACCAAAATCAAACAGATGCAGAGACATGCAAATACACCTGTTATTGCCATTTCAGCAGAAAAATGCCCAAAATCAGTACTGACAATTTTTGATGGTTTTTTACTAAAACCTGTGAGACCAGGAGATTTGCAGCAAACAATTGATGGCTATTCTCAACAACAGACAACTTCTGTCTTTGACAAAGAACACGCCTTAAAATTTTCAAACAACGATGAAAATATTATGGCTGTTTTAATAGAGATGTTCATCAAAGAATTTCCACAACAAATCACAGATTTGGAAGTTTTTATCAATCAAAAATCCAAAGAAAAATCTGCTGCTATTGTTCATAAAATGCGAGGTTCTGCAAAGATTTGCGGGGCAATGGCTGTAGATAAACAACTGGAAGAATTGAACAAACTAATTAACTCAAGAGATGCTGAAACTCTTAAACCACAATTAAATAAACTGCTGCAACAATTTGACCACTATATAACCGAAATCCCCTAACTTGACAGTCTGTTGAAGCCTAAATGCAATTAAACCTCAAATTCGGCAAATATGGGCAAATGATCACTGGCAATTTTAGCGCCTTTCTTTTTGTAGCGCTTTGCTTTTATAAATTTTATCTTTCCACGGTAGTAAATGCGGTCTAGTCCTCCTTTTGGAGCAAACGAGGGGAAGGTTTTTAAAGCAACTTCACCTCTTTCTTCACTCTTGTCTGTCGCACATTTAAATCCCATGCCCTCAATAAAAAACGCCCGAAGCAAGGAACGCCAATCATTAAAATCCCCAGCAATAATACAGGGATTATCAGCAGATAATTGTTGGTATTCCAATGATCTCAGCAACAAACCAGCTTGTTTTTGCCGTTCTTTTGCTGACAACCCCAGATGCAAGTTAAAAACATCAAGTTGTGTATCAGCAATTGTTAATAAAGTGTGTTGGCAACCTCTTCGCTTTTTGTTGTCAATGGTTAAGTTTATATTTCGCTCTTTTGTTATAGGAAAACGACTGAGTGTCGCATTGCCATAGTAACCTTTTTTTAAGGTGACATTGTGTCCTAGTTTGTAATAGGGATAATGGCATTGTTGAGCTATTTCCTTGGCTAAGTTTAGTTCTCTGGATCGAGGCACACCCTCATCTACCTCCTGTAATAACACAATATCTGCATTGATTTCATTGAGGATACTGACAATTCTTTTGGGTTTAAATCGGCGATCTAGCCCTATGGCACGATGGATGTTGTAACTGGCAATTTTAATTTTCATGAAATATTTTTACTAACAATATGCGTCTCTTTTCCATCCAGGCTGAATTGATTTTTCTCAGCCCAATACTCCTTTATTTTTTCTGTTCCTTTTCGTTTAGCAGAATCCAGTAGTTGCTGTCTTTGTTGTTTATAATCGTACAAAGGAACGGCCATTCCGCAGGATGTTTGCACAAGGTCGATATTCAAAACAAACATTTGTCTCGCACCAATATAATCGTCAAACTGCTCATACAATTCCTGCCAATTTTTGTCATTTTTATGAACCGACTCGGCCTGTCCATACACTCGAAGGATTAATGGAGGACCAGTAAAAGCGTTAAACATGAGTGTCATGCGAGCAGATTTTTGTACATGAGCCGCCGTTTCGTTACCACTGCCCGTTAGATTTAACCATAAAATCCGATTATCATCTAAAATCCTTAAACTATCTAAGCCTTTTGGGGAAACATTAACTCGACCCTCGCTTTCTGCGGTCGCTACAAAAAACATCTGTTGTTGTGCAATAAACTGACGATGTTTGGGGAGTAATTTGGAATACTTTTGAGCCATATTTTGATTTGGATGAAAACTTCAATTGACTATACACTTAATCGGGTTAAAATCAAACTTCTAGGATTAATTTCAGTAAAGCTAAGCCATGGCCAATGTATTTCAACACAAAATTCGGAGCTTTGTTCTTCGTGCAGGCAAATTAACCAATGGACAGAAACGGGCCATGGAAGTTTTATTGCCTGAATTTCGATTGGATGAATCAAAACTATTCGATTGTGAATTGGCTTTTGGCAACAACAAGCCTGTTGTTATTGACATGGGATTCGGTAATGGTGAATCTCTCATACATATCGCACAACTTCATCCTGAAATAAACTTCATAGGTATGGAAGTTCATTCTCCTGGAGTTGGACATTTATTGCTCAACATAGAAAAACATAATTTAGAAAACATTCGAATCTATCAATACGATGGTGTCGAAGTTTTAAAAAACTGTTTTAAAGAGGAGAGTATCGATGCCTTGCATATCTATTTTCCAGATCCTTGGCACAAAAAACGCCATCACAAAAGACGGCTGATTCAAAAGGAGTTTATTGAAGCAAATAAAAACAAACTAAAAAACAATGCGCGTCTGCATATTGCTACTGACTGGCAGGAATATGCTTTGCACATCCAAGAAGTCATGGAAGAATTTTCTCAATTTGTTAATATCGAAGATGCCAATGCTTTCACAAGCCGTCCACAATGGCGACCGATTACAAAATTTGAACGTCGAGGAATCAATTTAGGCCACGAGAGTTATGATCTTATTTATCACTTCAATCGCAATTAACTAATTTTAATGGAAATAGCAGCCTTAGAACTCAGCAATGAAATGATGATGGTTTTGGCCATTCTCGCTTATACCGTTTTGCTGTTTGTCACTGAGGTCATTCGTATTGATGTTGCTGCCATCTTAATCTTGGTCATATTAGCTTTATCTGGATTGGTGCCTGATACACACTTGTTTGATGGTTTTTCATCAAATGCCGTACTCTCAATTATTGCCGTGATGATTTTGGGAGCCGGGCTGGATCGAACAGGTGTCATGAATAAGGTTGCTGGCTTTATTATGAAAATAGGTGGAAGTTCTGAGAAAACTGTAATTCCTGTTGTTTCAAGCACGGTTGGAATCATCTCTGGATTCATGCAAAATGTTGGTGCAACGGCCCTGTTCTTGCCTGTTATGAGTCGTATTTCAAGTCAAACAAAAATTTCACTCAGTCGTCTGCTTATGCCAATGGGGTTTTGCGCTATTTTGGGTGGAACCGTCACAATGGTCGGCTCTTCGCCTTTAATTTTGCTTAATGATTTACTCGAAACATCCAATCGTTCCTTGCCACCAGGTGCTGAAACATTAAAACCCTTTGGCTTGTTTTCTGTGACCCCTATTGGCGTGATGCTGCTGGTTTCAGGTGTTCTTTACTTTTTGATTTTAGGCCGGTTTTTATTACCAAATTCTGCCAAAATTGACACAAATACAGGACAGAAATCCGATGATTACTTTAAACAAACTTATGGTATTCACAAGACTAAAAAAGAACTCATTGTTAGTAAAAACAGTCCACTTATTGGTAAGAGCATTCTAGAAATTGAAAGCATGCTTGAGGATAAAATTACAGTATTGGCCTTAACTTCAGAAGGACACAGAAAACTCTCTCCCTCACGAAAACATTATTTGTGGTCTGGTGATAGTTTGGGAGTGTTAGGCGAAGCGGATGAAATTATGCAATTTGCCAAAGATTTCAAATTAACTCTTGTCAATGGTTTCAAACAATTTAAACATACTTTTAGTGAATCCAATTCAGGTTTTTCTGAAGCTGTTATTGTTCCTGGATCTCGATTTTTAGGCAAAAAACTGAGTGATTTTCATTTTCGACAAGAGTTTGGCATTACTATTATTGCCATTTCAAGAGGGGATGAAGTTTTCAAAGGCGAAGAAATGCGCACTATTTCACTGCGCTTAGGCGATACCTTTGTTATTTTTGGAGGTTGGCGTGATCAAACTGGTATTAGCAAATCACGCAATGTCGCTTTGGTGGGCGACATTCCAACGCAACAAGAACGACCACAAAAAGTTCCTTTTGCCCTCTTCTTCTTTGCTATAGCCCTTGGCTTGGTTATTTTTACTGAATTGAAACTATCTGTAGCCTTGCTCACTGGAGCCATTGGTATGATCATTACAGGTGTCATCCATATTGATGAAGCTTATCGCGCTGTTAGTTGGAAAACTGTCTTTTTACTCGCCTGCCTTATTCCTTTAGGATATGCCATGGAGCACACCGGAACAGCAGCATGGGTAGCTCAAAAAACCATTGCCACTCTAGGGGATGTCAATCAATACATTTATCAACTCGCCATTGCTATATTGGCAACAGTATTTAGCTTGGTAATGTCCAATGTTGGCGCCACAGTTCTGCTGGTGCCACTGGCTATTAATATCGCATTAGAAACAGGAGGAAACCCGGCAATCTATGCCTTAATTGTTGCTTTAGGGACTTCCAATGCCTTTATACTTCCCACTCATCAAGTCAGTGCATTAATAATGGGACCTGGTGGTTATAAAGTAAAAGACTTTTTAAGAGTGGGCAGTCTGATGTCGGTAATCTTTATTGTAGTTATGTTGGTTGCTGTTAATCTTTTCATTCAATAAGATACACGCGCTCATAAACAAATTCGCAACCTTGTTTCTGAAAATGCTCTTCTCGCTCGATGATATCAACTTCCTGAACCAACTGAATCGATTTCGAAGCTCCATAAAGCCGTTTAACTTTTTCACTACTGGTAGAAAAAGGAGGTCCCAAGGAACCAGTTTTTCTGTTCATTTCAAGAGTTATAAGCAATTGTTTGGCTGATTTGGGAATGATTTCTAACATTTTAGTGCTGTATTTTTTTACCAGATCATCAGGCAGTGCAATAAGCGCAGCACGATCATAGACAGCATTAACAGAGCTCATGATTTCTTTATTCAGAGCAAAAAAATCACCTTGATAAATCGTGATGTTTTCAAAGTGATAGATTTTAAATCCACCTTCTCTGTCCTGTGTTGCCTTTAGTTTATTTTCATCGATAAACTCTTCTATAGCAAGTTCACTTAATTCTACACCTATGACTTGGTAGCCTTGATCGTTCAACCAAAGCATATCTATTGATTTTCCACACAAAGGAACAAAAACAGTATCACCTTTGCTGAGTTTTAATAACTGCAAATATTGAATAAGCAAAGGGTGAGTAAAATCTTTGTGAAAGCCTATTTGCTTGTTCTGCCATTTTTCTATCCAAAATTCTTTTTTCATGTTTTATATGTTCGATTATTTGATTTAAGTAGTCTGCTCGTTTATTCTAACCAAATTACTATTTTTGAGCCACATTGTGACTAAAAACTTACCAAATATTTTAACTGTATCGCGCGTTGCACTCATTCCAGTTATGCTGGTTTTTTTCTATCTACCTGTCGAGTGGAATCGAGTGGCAGCCTGCACTGTTTTTTTCTTTGCCAGCATTACTGATTTTTTTGATGGTTATTATGCCCGAAAACACAAAACATTTTCCAAATTCGGAGCCTTTTTAGACCCTGTTGCGGATAAATTAACCGTAACAACAGCCTTAGTAATTTTGTTACAAGATCACAATACAATTTTAATGATGATTGCAACAGCAGTCATAATAGGCAGAGAAATTACAATTTCGGCATTACGCGAATGGATGGCTGACTTGGGTGAAAGGACAACTGTAAATGTCGCCTTTATAGGCAAAGTTAAGACTCTTTTCCAAATGTTCGCCATAGGATTTTTGCTTTACTTCAATGATTTATGGGGAATGCCTGTTTATAAAATCGGATTGGTATTGCTGTATATTGCTACAATTTTAACACTTTGGTCGATGTTTGTTTATCTCAAAGCCGCCTGGCCAATGATGAAAGAAGAACTATAAACAAAGGTGATTTATACAAAGTAATCACAAGAAATACAACAAAATCATTCATTGATATTTGCCATTACAGAGCAGATTAATATAGCTAAAATAAATTTACTAAATATTTAAAATAATGTGATATTATTTGTTGACAATTAAATTAGTCAACCTATAATGTGCAACCTCTTCAGCGGGAATAGCTCAGTTGGTAGAGCACAACCTTGCCAAGGTTGGGGTCGCGAGTTCGAGTCTCGTTTCCCGCTCCAAATTTCGTATTCTAACCAACAAGAATACACCCGTTAACAATTAACAGCTACCAATGTTGATTTTAACTTACAGGCTGGATGGTAGAGTGGCTATACAGCGGTTTGCAAAACCGTGGACACCAGTTCGAATCTGGTTCCAGCCTCCATTTTAGCATAGCAACACAGCACCCTGCCCGGGTGGCGAAACTGGTAGACGCAAGGGACTTAAAATCCCTCGGTGGTAACACCGTGCCGGTTCGACTCCGGCCCCGGGCACCAATTCTCTGTTTCATCCCGTTTCAAAACAGTTCAATACCTTTATAGAACAAAGCTTTACAGCAATTTAATGATTTCGCTTCTTACGTGCAAGTTGAAACGAAATGGTGCTATATTTGCTGCTATCTCAGTTCAATTTAGGGAGGTAGCACCAACATGGATCTAACAGACTTATTAATAAAGAGGTTAAAGCACATCTAAAAAACTATTGGGTTGCTGATAAGTCATTATTAATGGCATAAGATGAAAGAGAAAAGAAAAACTATAATTGTCTCCGAGTTTATTAGATCATTACATACCTACAAGAAAATAGGATTTTTTCTACCTCGTAGTGGCAATCCCTCGCGGTTGCCCTTCACAAACACAAATATTTGCCGACAACTAACATGGCCGCTTTGGTGACAACTAACTTGGTACGTTTGTATTAATCAGTTGTTTCTTCAATAAAACGAGTCAATGTTTAACGTTTTGTGTTGGCTTATTTTGAAACAGTAAAAAACTCGGTGACTGCCTTGGCTACGAATTAAATCTGTTTTTATAGGTTTTTGAAGACAGAGTATCTCAAACAGCTTTACGGTTTCAAAATAAGCCAACACAAAATTTAACCTAGGTTCATTGACCTAATATGATGCACTATGGCAAAATTCCTACAAAGAAAAGGAATTTTGCCATAGTTTTCAGCAACAAAGTTTTGTACCATAAGTGATTTTAGTGGAACAAACATGACAACAGCAAGGAGCCAACTTATTTCAATTGATGATACACCGTATTATCACGTTATCACCCGTTGTGTAAGACGAGCCTTTTTAGCAGGCTATGACAAACCGACAAAGACCTCATTTGAACACCGCCGAGCATGGATTGTTAATAGAATGCTGGAATTATCCGATATATTCTCTATCGGCATTTGCTCATACTCCGTCATGAGCAATCATTACCATATTGTCCTCAAAGTTTCTGACAACAAGCTTTGGTCAATTGCTCAAACACTAGAAACATGGAACAGACTCTATAATTTGCCCTATCTTTGTGAAAAATTTCTTAAAAATGAAATCACAACTAAAGCCGAATTAAGACAAGTCAAAGTTATGGCTAAAATGTATAGAAAAAGACTCATGAACATATCATGGTTCATGAAGTGCCTGAATGAATACATAGCCGTCAAAGCCAATGCCGAAGACAACTGCAAAGGCCACTTCTGGGAGGCAAGATTCAAATCCCAAGCACTGCTCGATGAAAAAGCCTTGCTCACTTGCATGGCCTACGTTGACCTAAATCCAATAAGAGCAGCCATGGCACAAACCCCAGAAACTTCAGATTACACCTCAATCCAAGAAAGAATCAAAAACGAAAAGACCAAACTACTGACCTTTAATGAAAAAAATATTCCTTACTACCTTTCTGATTACATTGCATTAGTGGATTACACTGGCAAATGCATCCATCCCAACAAAAAAGGATATATCGAAAATAATATTCCCGACATTCTCAATCGTTTAGAAATTCATCCAGATACTTGGTTAGAAGAGATGAAGAAATACAGAACCAGTGGCAAAAATGCCATTGGCACTGTTGCTCAAATCAAATCTTTTTATAAAAGCATCAAAAGCAAGTTGCCTCTCGGCACTCCCGCACCTGCTTGGGAATAGAAGCAAGCTCTTTAGAACTAAATCAAGGCATCAGTATTTAAGCTGATGCTTTGCTATGCTTGTAATAAGGTGATTTCTGATATATTTCGCCAAAACGTCTAAAAAATCAATTTTTCAACGACTTTTTATCGATTGTTAAAATCATTTGAGTGAAATCTGGCTAGAAACGAGTAAAATTATGCTTTTCTGCTACGCCTGTCCATTATTCTGTTCTCTATTATATTCATTTACCGACATTCTAAATCGCTTAGAAATTCATCCAGATACTTGGCTAGAAGAGATGAAGCAATACAGAACCAGTGGTAAAAATGCCATTGGCACTGTTGCTCAAATCAAATCTTTTTATAAAAGAATCAAAAGCAGGTTGCCTCTCGGCACTCCAGCTCCTGCTTGGGAATAGAAACAAGCTCTTTAGAACTAAATTAAGGCATCAGTATTTAAGCTGATGCTTTGCTATGCTTGTAATAAGGTGATTTCAGATATATTTCGCCAAAACGTCTAAAAAA
>Ga0316208_1000315_pt1 | contig 63520 bp, 57 predicted proteins | sample 3monopyrite_MG_FD_204944 | JGI IMG/M metagenome (GOLD analysis project Ga0316208, IMG submission 204944) | Microbial mat bacterial communities from mineral coupon in-situ incubated in ocean water Damariscotta River, Maine, United States -... | ecosystem: Environmental > Aquatic > Marine >... | reverse complement strand
GATGCACTTTCTCAAATAAAACTATCAAAAGCTGTACGATTAGAAGTCCTTAATTTGCTATTGTTATATTATCAATTACATTTGCAGGGCTTTAAAAAACCGAAGTCCCTAGAAGTCCTTCAACAACTCTATAATCACTAATGAGAAATACCCTTTTACTCGCTTTTCTTTTTATTTCTTCATTACTTTTTGCTCAAAAAATCCAGGTGGTTCAGAAGGCGACCAATACCCCTGTAAGTGATGTAGCTGTTTACAATGAAGATAAGAGTAAAAATGGATTATCAGATTTTGATGGCTACGTAGATATTTCATCATTTTCTGCAAATGAGATTATTTATTTTCAACATATTTCTCATCGACGACTATCTATAACCAAATCGGAAATCGCAGCCAACGGAAATGTGGTTCGTTTAGAAGAGGATGCGAGTGATTTGGATGAAATTGTTCTTTCAGTTTCAAAATTTGGGCAGAAAAAAAGAGACATTCCGCAGCAAATTGTTAGTGTTACTAGTGAAGATGTGTATTTCAGTAATCCTCAAACGGCAGCCGATTTATTAGAAAGTAGCGGACAAGTATATGTGCAAAAAAGTCAATTAGGTGGTGGAAGTCCTTTAATTCGTGGCTTTTCAACCAACCGTTTGTTAATTGCCGTGGATGGAATTCGATTCAACACCGCAATTTTTAGAAGTGGAAATGTTCAAAACGTTATTTCAATCGACCCTTTTTCTGTTGATCGCACCGAAGTAATTCTCGGCCCCGGATCTGTAGTTTATGGTAGTGATGCCGTGGGAGGTGTGATGAATTTCTATACCAAAAGACCAGCTTTTTCTTTTGAAGAAGGCCTTTCAATATCTGGTAATGTCTTGGGGCGTTATGCGACGGCAAATCAAGAGAAAACAGGGCATTTCGATCTTAATTTAGGGATGAAAGAATGGGCTTTTTTAACGAGTGTAACCTATAGTGATTTTGATGATTTGCGAATGGGGCGTCACGGTCCCAATGATTATTTACGCAATGAATTTGTAGAGACCATAGATGGTATAGATACTGTGGTTGAAAATGACGATCCTCGTGTACAGCGTTTTACAGGGTATGAACAGATCAATTTTATGCAAAAAGTACGTTATTCACCTTCCGAACGCTGGGATTTTAATTTAGGATTGTTCTATACAACCACGAGTGATTATCCACGTTATGATCGCTTAATAAGACGCCTTGATGGTCAGTTACGATCAGCCGAGTGGTACTATGGACCGCAGGAATGGCTAAGTGGTAACTTACAAATTGCTAACAAGGCTGAAAGTGGATGGTACGACGAAAGTAAACTTACTCTGTCTTATCAGAGATCGAAGGAGAGTAGAAACGATCGCGATTTTGGATCTTCAATTTTGTTCGAGAGCGATGAGCAGGTAGATGCGTTTAGTGGAGGGCTGGATTTTACCAAGAAATTGGGAAGTACTTCTATTTTTTATGGTGCGGAATATGTATATAATAAGGTAGGAAGTGATGCGCAACAAACCGATATTCTAACTGCTGTTACAGGAGCAGAACCATCTCGATATCCAGACGGGTCAACATGGCAATCCATAGCTGCTTATGCGAGTATGCAAAGTAAACTATCTTCTACCGTATCGTTTCAAGGAGGATTGCGATACAATCATATTTTGTTGGATGCAGATTTTACTGAAAACAATATTTTCTTCAACTTTCCTTTTACTTCCGCCAAAGTTGATACGGGAGCTTTAACGGGAAGTGCGGGTATCACATGGAATCCAAATGATATTTTGGGATGGAAATTCAATTTTGGAACGGCATTTAGAGCCCCAAATGTTGACGATGTTGGTAAAATATTTGATAGTGAGCCAGGAAGTGTGGTTGTACCCAATCCAGAAGTGGAAGCCGAGTATGCATACAACGGAGAGTTAGGAGCAACCTTTAATTTTGACGATGTGGTTAAAATTGAATTGGCTACTTTTTATACCATATTAAAAGACGCCTTGGTGCGTCGTGATTTTAATTTGGACGGGCAAACAGAAATTATCTTTCAAGGTGAATTGAGTAATGTACAAGCAATTCAAAATGCCGGTCGTGCTGAGGTATATGGTTTTGAAGCGGGTATTGAAGTTAACTTTTCGGAAGAATTACAACTCACATCGCAATACAATATAACTGATGGTTTTACCGAAGAGGGAGATGATATTCAAGTGCCTATAAGACATGCAGCACCACAATTTGGTAATACACACTTTAGTTATAGGCAAGATAAATTGAAGTTAGATGCATTTGCCGAATACAATGGCAAATTCGATTTTGAAGATCTTGCTCCGAGTCAGCAAAACAATGCATTTTTATATGCTTTGGACGAAGATGGGAATCCGTTTTCGCCTTCATGGTATACTTTAAATTTGGCTGCGCAATATCAACTAACCAATGCATTACAGTTAACTACCACCTTAGAAAATATTACCGATCAACGCTACCGCCCTTACTCTTCTGGAATTGCGGCACCTGGGCGTAATTTGATCGTAGCGGCTAAATATTCGTTCTAGCTTGTTCGGACTTTAAGCTCTGTATTGTCAATTTTTCCCTACGCGTTGCGAGAATTTCCTTTTGCTGTAATAGACCATATGATTATACGACCCAATAGTCACAAACTATTAAACGTATCAATCATGTCTTATCGTATTCTATTTTTCCTTATTGTAATTTTATACACAGCCCCTGGACTTATGGCTCAATCGCATGGAGATGTGAGTAAAAAAGAACGAAGTATTCCTTCTTATTTAGATGCTACAGAACTAAAAAGTGCGCGGTTATATCAAAAAGTACTACCATCTGTAGTAACGATTTTTACTAAATCGAATAATTTTACGAGTGAAGGAGCCGTTCAAAATCAAGGTCTTGGTTCTGGCGTTTTGATTTCGCATGATTGTTATATTCTAACTGCTGCGCATGTTGTTGATGGGAGTTCTCAAATTACGGTAAAAACTCAGGATGGTAAGAATAGAAAAGCCAATGTGTTATTTAGCGATAAAACAACAGATCTGGCATTACTGCAATTAGATGTTTTAGACAGTTCTTTACCTCATGCCAAATTGGGAGATTCAGATAATTTGGCGGTAGGACAACGTGTATATGCCGTTGGGAGTCCTTATGGTTTGGAGAATTCATTTTCTGCGGGTATTATTTCTGCCTTCCGTGGTTTTAATCAATTATATGACGGAACTGTAAATTTGGAATTCATTCAGACCGATGCGGCTATTAATTCCGGAAATAGTGGAGGACCTTTATTTAATTCTCAAGGAGAGGTAATTGGGATTGCGTCGAGTATACTAACGGTTTCAGGTGGATTTCAAGGAATTGGAATGGTGGTAGCAATCAATACGGCCAAGGATTTACTAGCTTTTGAAGACCGTCCTTGGATTGGAGCCGAGAGTGTTTTATTAAGTCAAGAGCAGTTTAAAAGTATATTCAATTTAGATTTACAAGGCGGTTTATTAATTCAGCATGTATCTCCCAATAGTCCAGCGGCAAGAGCGGGATTGCGTGGAGGTTATATCAAATCTCAACTAGGTGGTAGAGATATTCTATTTGGAGGAGATATCATTCTGCAAATTCAAGATCAACCTACTTGTCACGGAGATTGTCTGGAAGCATTGAAGGACCAAGTAAGTGATATGAACAAACTTAAAATAACCTATTTACGAGAAGGAAAGGTGTATTCGGCCACCCTCGATATTACAGATACGCGCAAAAACTTTTTGGCCCTCAACTAATTTTTGACAATATCAATCCTTCAGAAAAACTAAGTTGGTGTATCTATCAGATTCGGAATATGCGTAACTTGTAGCTACAAAAAGTTGCTTGTTTGATGTACAAAATTTTATCCTTAGATGGAGGAGGCAGTTGGGCACTTCTTCAGATTTTAACCCTAAAAGAGCGGTATCCCGATCCCGAGATTACAGGTTGGACCATACTAAAAGAATACGACTTAGTTATTGCAAATTCTGGTGGAAGTATGGTTTTGGCCGCATTGGCGAGCGATTGGACTTTGGACAAATGCCTTGAACTTTTTGATAAAGCCGAAATTAGAGATAGTATTTTTAAAAAATCATCCTTTTGGGATCGCTATTTTCCTACTAATTTTTTAGCACCTTTAGGATTTGGGCCTAAGTATAGTACCACGGGAAAATATAAAGGTCTGAGCGATATTTTTAAAGAAATCAAATCTTTAAAACTCCATGAATTAGTTGAAAAAATAGGAGAGGGAGCACCGCATATGGCGGTTGTAACTTTTGATGCGATAAATAACAAAGCCAAATTTTTTAGATCGTATGAAGATGAAGACGAAGAGTTTGATGAGGTAAATTTAGTACAGGCTATTCATGGCTCGTCCAATGCTCCTGTAAACTACTTTGATTTCCCAGCACGTATAAAAGCCAATGGTACCGAAAAATGGTATTATTTATGGGATGGAGCTTTGGGCGGATTCAATAATCCTGTAGCGGCTGGAATGGTGGAAGCTTTGAATTTAGGAGTAAAAAAGGAGCATATCGCGATTGTTTCTCTAGGAACTTCCAATAAAATTATTTCCGAACGCGAACGAAAATATTTTTATAAACTCTATATCAATGTTTTAAAAAATAGGCGATGGAAACTTCGTATGGGCGCCAAGTTTTTTATGAAAACTGTTGTGAACCAAGCGAAAACTATTTTATACGAACCGCCCGATTGGGCAAGTTATGTGGCCTATGTACTGAGATTTGACTACGATTTGAAAAATACGGACGAGAACGCGACCAAATTTGTACGGTTGTCTCCTTTAATACATGCGTTAGATGAGTTTGACGATGCGACTAAAGAATTGGTGTATCAATTACATGCCTTGGATATGGATCTTACATGCGATGAGGATATTCAGCTTATTAAAGAATGTTTTAAGGCATGGAAGGAAGGCAGAATTTTGAATCAACCTATCAAAACATCATTCGATAAGAATGAAACAATCAAATACAAATGTGGTCGCAGGTATTTCCAAGAAGCATTTCAAGATTGGCAGCGGTTATAGTATTCATTTTCAGTGAATAAAAGACAGAATTACCTTTATTGGGTACGATATTTAAATTCTGTTTTCATAATTTAGCTGTAAATCAACTAACTATGTATTTACTCACTTGCAGCACAAAAGGCTGCCCTACCCCTCATTTTTATGTAGATCCAGATGGCGGTAAAATTGTATTGGTTGCCGCACCAGATGCACCTGAACTTCAAATTAAAATGCTGGAGATAGGAGTTTCACAAAGTAGTCCAGAAGTAATCCTCGATAAAATAAGCAACGCTCCAGATGGACTTTTTACGGAAGAGGATGTCGCTTTTCTGAAAAAGAGTTTTGAAAAATTAAAACAACCCCAATCATGGATCAATCCCGCTACACCACTTGATAATGTGAAAGACTATTTAGTAGTCCATTGTGAAAGTAATCATACAAATTATGTTCTTGTTGAAAAAAGTAATGAAATTGGGAGCGGTTCTCATGAAAGGGATTCAAAAATTAAAACCAACTAGGATGGGCGAGGTAACAAAACAAGAAACAGTTAAGAAAACTGCGGCAGCCGCAACTACTTTTGTGAGGTATGACGATTATTGGTTGCAAAAAGCACGCACCATGATCGATGGAAGTATTGATGTTTTCACCAAACGATTGAAGACACTCAATAATTTCTTGAACTATCTGGCAACGGGGACATTTTTAGGAGGTGTGAGTTATACTACCTATTTAGAATCCGATCGATTGGAGGTATATATATTATTTATTATTCCTCTAATTGTTATCGCGATAGCCAAATATTATGTGAGTGTAAAAGGATCGGAACCGGCGATGCAGGAGGTTGATATGCGGAGTCCAACCAAAATTAACGAAGAGTACAATGATATTTTGGGTACGCTTGCCGAACAAGTAAAAGAAGCAGGTCGACTTGTGGCTATTGCAACAGGTTTTGTGTTGTTTTGCTTACCTTTGGCGGTTTATTTTCAGAACCATAAAAGACAACAGAACCACCTGTAAATTACACAAGTGTTCAATATGATGGGAGCAATTTAAATTTGCAAGGTAATTTGCAGAAAGCAGAAAAAGTGAGTCTCATACTTTATGGTACGGATGCTAAGAAAAAGCCAAAAACAGTTTACAGTGACATTTTACTTCAAAAACCCGGAGAATTATCCAAAACGATTGAAATAGCAGATTTAAAACTGCAGTTAGATAGCCTTGATATGTTATATACTGTGGATGGGAAAGTACAACGTCATACGTTCCGGCCAACCGCGATAAAAAAGCCTGCGGCTAAGACCCCGGCAGAAACTCAGAAGAAAAAGAAAGAAGTTAAAAAGGATAGTGCGAAAACGGGTGCTTAATGTAAATAGAGGCTCAAGAATAGATAAACACAACAAATATGATTCGAATAAAACATAAAGATTCAGTCTTAGACTGGAACGAAGAAAAGGGTCTGGGTAATTTTGAGGTAACTTCAAACAGAGGGAAATCTGCAAAAGGTGTAATGAAAAAGTCAAATGATGGAAGATTGATTGCCCTTATAGAGACGATGAATTATGCCCGTTCATATGGTTCTAAAAAAGTGCTTTCAACCCTTAATGCTATTTTCGAGAACCAGAACGAGACTGTCTTTTTACAGCAGGCAATCGATTGTTTATCAGGCTATATTTATACGGATGAAGGTGAAGCAAGTGGCTTGGATTTAGGGGATCCACATACTATTTCTGGTAGCTACAGGCATTATTGTATTAATGGTGCTTATGATTGTGGAGGAGATACTTATCAAGGCCCAGAAGATGTACATTATATGGGAGTGGTTATTGGTGTTTGTGCTGGAGTAGTTGTGGAGTATGCTAAATTTAAAATCAATTAATTATGAGAGTTATCGCTTTACTTTTTCTAGTCGTTGTATCTACTTTATTAGAATCCTGTAAAACAGCAAGTCCCAGACTAACAAATGCCCATGCAGGTAAATATAAAATTGGAACAATTCCGTCAGGAGATTTTTTAGATGTACAGGTCGCGGTTGTCCCAATAATTCCGCCCAAAAGTGAAGCGGAGAAGCTAAAAACCTTTTTCGACCTTCGGGATTCTATCCCACAAACGTTTTTACGCGTATTAGGTGATGAGGTAACTACTGGAGCAGACTTAATCAAATTTATTAAGGAACCTTTAAGTGTAAAATCAGAGCAATCTCCTGGAAAACTTAAAACCGATTTCGCTACTCAGAAGGTTCGATTTGTTATGGGAAATATTAAGAACTATCAAGTCTTAGCCTCGGAGGATTATCCCGAGTTTGTGCATCCTAATACTCGTTTAGCTTGGTTAAACACTCAATTGGATTTCAGTGGAACAGATTTCCAAATTGTATCGATCGATAAATTAGAGAGTGAATTTGAGGAGATTGATTTAGGTGCAGTAGCTCGTACTCAAGAAGCCAGTTTTACTAGTAAACTTACTGGTCAATATGGAATAACGAATGTTAGTGGTAATAAGAATACTAGCGGTTCCGAATCTGTCGGAACTGGAGCCAGCGGTTCTGTGAAGAATGTGTATGATAAAGATGGAAATGTACTTGGTAGCATTTCTACTGGAACCACAAGTAGTGATACAATATCAAGTGGCAGCGAAAATAGTAATTCAAGTACAAGAGGTTTAGGAGCAAACGGGGAGGTTGGTTTTAGTAATAAGGAGATAATAGCTGAAGCGCTACAAGTAAGGCTAAAACGATTAAAGACTGGTTTTGTCTTTAATAAAGAAAGTATAACAATCTCTCAGCATGGTTCAAATCTTTTGGATATTTCAGACAATGTCGTAGTAACTGCCAGCATTTATCCAAAAACTGGAGTTCGACCAGATCAAGTCATGAATTTTAGTGGTTTGTTCAAAGATTATGTTCCACAAGATGCTAGTAAGATTAAAATGAATAGAAGAGGGATTAAGTATATGGATTGTACATCACGTGATGTTGATGTTATGGTAAGTTCTAAAGGAATGATGCGGGCGGTTCAAAATAAAATGCGAGGAGACAATATTTTAGAGTTTGATGATAAGGTAATATATTATCCATTTGATTTGTCCGCTAAAAGCTCTAAAACTTCAATAACTAATTGGACCAATTGTACCACCGTGTATAGGGTAAAATACGAGGACCCAGCAGGAAAGATTTATTATTTGAAAGCTGGTGTGGGCATTGGCAAGGAAGTTCACTTCGTTAATGAAGAGAAAGACCTTTTTGACGGTTGGTTGCGTTTTCAACTAGCGAACCCAGTTGCGACGAAACTTACACACCCTTCGTTGCAAGTGTATTTAGAGGAGCAAACTACTATAGGCGCACCTAGACAGAGAATTGATATAATTGGACCTGCAATAAATGCGACGAAAGCGGCAAAAGTCAAAGATTTGCATTTTGAATTTGAGTTGCTGTAGGTTTTGTACGACTGTGTAAAGGGTATTTATAAGAGGTTATATTGAAATTTTGAAATTCATATAACCTTGATTATGGCACCACCACAGTCTCTGCCCAAATTCCTTCAATGAGTTCGCATTTGCTGCGGCGGTGTTGTTGTGCACCCAGCAAAACTATATCCAATTTTTTAGGCTTTATTTTTAGGATATTAAGATAAATATCATTTCCATAAATGAGGGCACCTTCATCTTTGCGAGGTGTTCCAGGAATGCTATTCGCAGCGTAATCTTTTGTCCAGTCGGCATTGCGTTGTACTTGTTGAAGATAAGCACTGTATCCAAAATCTTTACGACCAATAATTTGAGCCTCCCCATACACTCTTATTTGTAGCTGCTTCTTGCTGTGGTAAAATAGAACGGATACCTTTTTATCATTTTCTATTTGTCTGACTTTCGGAGTCCTAGAGTCTGTGAAAAAAGTGAGCTCTAGGTCTTGCGACACACCTCTATTAACTACCATGCGAGTTTCAGGATATTCCCCGAAAGTAGATAGATAAGCATAGTGAAAAGGATGCCCTTTTTGAGTATTGCTCAATAGCAATTCGGCTTTGGTAAACGCTAGTAATTTCATAAGTGAAATTTACAACAAATAAAAAGCACTAAATATGACATTGCGCAGTTTTAGATCTTGTGAGAAGTTTTCGAAAAACTATTTTAAAAGTAACAACTGGTCATCTAATTCGTCCTTCTTCTACAGGCAACCAAAAATTAAAATGTTGCGTCTATTAAGAAAACGCAGAACGATGAGAAAGTACTTATTTTTATTTTTTATTCTAATTGGAGGGGTTAGTTTAACAGCACAAAACCTTTCGGCAACAGTTGTGGATTCTCGTAACGGCAAACCCATTCCCTTTGCGACAGTGGTAACAGGAGAGCATTCGGGGATGATTACCAACGAAGACGGGGTGTTTACCATTACCCAGAGCCAGTTGAGTCGTATTAAAGATTCCATTAAGATTTCCTCTATGGGATATACCAACGTTAGTTTATGGGAACCAACTGGGGAGATAACCATAAAACTCTCGCCAAAAACCTTCGAGCTAGCCCAGGTATTTCTCAATGCAAACCCCTTGAGCGCCGAAGAGGTGATTGAGAAAGTAAAAGAAAACCTGTCTAATAACTATAAAATTGACTTTAGTAAGAAAAAGATCTTTTTTCGCCAGAGTGATCTAAATACGATGGACGAGGTAGATTTTGGCTTTAAAAAGTCGACTATTCCTGAGCTCAACAAAGAACTAATTGATGAGATCGCTGATGCTGTTCCAAGAAAGTCGAATTCTTACAAAGAGGTGGTAGGCGATTTTTACGGAGACTACCGCTCTCACAAGTTACATGTCGATAAGGCAGCAACACTTTATGATAAAACCAAAGATGTTTCCGTCGACGGACTTTCTAGTAGATTAGAAGAAATCTTCAAAAAAAATGTAAAACCAGATTCGTATTTAAAGATTCGATCGGGGCTCATTGGCACCAAAGTCGACCTGGATGAAATTTCTGAAGAAAACCAAGAAGAAGCCGATATTGTTAAAGAAGAAATTAAAAAGGAACAACGGTCGGAATTTCAGCAAGGAATTAAAGATCGGATTTCGCAGGTATACGAACAACTATTTTTTAATGAGGATTCCGAACTCGATTTTCTGAGAAAATCGAATCGATATCGATTTACGCATACCGATTATACCTTTATTGAAGATGCTGCGGTTTACATTATAAAATTTGAACCTAAGGGGAAAAAGGATTTTAAAGGCGTGATGTATGTCAATACAGAGGATTTTGCTGTGATGCGATTAGAATTTGAAAATGTTCGTCCGTTGAAGCGTTTTGGATTATTAGGGATTACCTATCGTAGATCTTTATTTAAGGGCAAGATGCTTTTTGCCAAAGAAAGCAATGGCGGCTATGGTCCTAGATATTTAGAATTGGAAGATGGAAGTACTTTTGGTTTAGACCGACCGCTAAACGTAATCGAGAAAAATAAGCATGTAAAAGGCCGAAGGAAACAGAACGAATTGGCACTCGATCTTAAAATAGGAACGACTCAGGTGTCAAAATACGAGTTGGTTGTATTTTCTTCTGAAAGTATTTCGAAGGAGAACTTTCAAACAGCACCAGAAAACCCCGAAGTTAAAGCGACTTATTTGTCTAAATACGATCCAAGTTTTTGGAAAGAATACACAATTATGGAGCCTAATCAAGCCATACAGTCTTTCGAAGTTTTAGAGTAATATGTGACTTAAATCTCACGAAACAGAAGCCTAAGCTGAATTTCTGCTTGCATTAATATTTCCATAGAGCGATCGCGTTACCATTTTTTCTAAAATCTCGATTCTGGATTTGTTTCCTTCCGTTTTCTGAAGTTTTTGAATTTCACGCAGGGCAAACTGCTGAATGGTTAACAATGGGAGGACGATTTGTTCTCTTATCGCAATAGAGTCGCGCATGGCTTTCGAGTCTTCCATTAATTCTTTCGAGTTGGATAACTTCAACAGCAGTTCTTTACTGCGCAGGTACTCCTTGTATATGAGTTTCCAAAACGCTCCAAATTCGGGATCGTCTTTCATGTATTCGGTGAGTGGGAAAAAGGATTTGGTTAAACTCATCATGCTATTTTCTACAAGAGTTCGGAAGAAAGTTGAGTTTTCATAAAGAGAACTTACCTTATCAAAATCACCTTTGTCCAAAAAGACTGAAAGGGCGTATCCAACACCATAGAAACCGGGAACGTTTTGTTTTAACTGACTCCAACTGCCAACAAAAGGGATGGCACGTAAATCCCCAAAAATTAATTCGGACCCTTTGCCTCTTTTTGAAGGACGACTACCAATATTGGTTTTGGCATAGTACTTCAGAGTACTCATTTGCTCTAGATAGGGCAAAAATTTAGGATGACTTTTAAAATCTTTATAGGCATTATAACTCAATTCTGCCAGTTGATTCATGGTCTTTCTATCCTCTTCAGATAATTGCGGTTTGTCATCGCTAAAAACCTCATTAGATATGCCTGAACTGATGAGCTGTTCCATATTATACTGACAGGCATCGATGGTTCCGAAATTGGAACTAATGGTTTGACCTTGAACCGTTAGCTGCACTTCATCATGTTCGATGGTATCTCCAAGCGAGGCGTAAAACTGATGGGTTTTACCACCACCTCTTGCTGGAGGCCCTCCACGTCCATCGAAGAAAATGGCCGTAACGCCATATTTTCTTGAGATATAGGAAAGTCGTTCTTTGGCAGTAAAAATACTCCAATTTGCCATTAGATAGCCACCGTCTTTTGTACCATCACTAAAACCAAGCATGATGCTTTGCCTCATTCCTCGTCGTTTTAAGTGCGCTGCATAGGAAGCGTTTGTATAGAGGGTTTCCATGACTTTTTCAGCAATATGTAGATCGTCTACCGTTTCAAAAAGTGGAACAACATCAACCGTAGGGTTTTCCCAATTCGTTAGGTTAATCATGGCAAAGGCTTCAAGGACATTAACGACACTACCATTATTACTAATGATATAGCGATTACAGCCTTGTTCCCCGTTCGTTTTTTGAATTTTTTGCATTGCATAAATGGATGCTAATGTCTTTTCTGCAATTTCTTCGGAGAGTGTTTTAGGATCTATAGAACCTTTTAATTCACTTAATGTTTTAATTTTATCTTCATCAGAAAGTGTATCGTATTTTTTTGAGAATAGCTGAGGATGACAAGAGGCAATATTATTCATTACGGTACTATGTACTCTTGAATCTTGACGAATATCCAATGTGGCAAAATGAAGCCCAAAAAGTCGCACTTTATGTAATAGGTCAATAACCAAATCAACAAACAAACCTTGGTGATCTGTTTCGAGTAGATTTTTTAAATCGTTCAATCTTTGCAATATGTAATCTGCCGATAAAGTGGAGTCACCCGAAGTATTTATTGCATTGAAGACAGCACTTTCAATCTCCATCACAATATTTTCTGCGCCTTTGAACGTTATTCTTCGACGTAAAATTCGGAGATCTTTGTGATAATTTTTAAGTAAAGAAATTCGCAGACGATGCGCAACCTTTAATGTAATATCCGTGGTGACAAACGGATTTCCATCCCGGTCTCCGCCAGGCCAGAAACCAAGATTAATTACTCGATTATCTGTTGAGTCGTCTTCAAAAATATTGTTTTGTATATAATTATATATGTTGGATGCGCTGTGGTAAAAAACGTTTTCTAAATACCATATAAGGCTCACTGCTTCATCAAATGGTGTTGGTTTTTGCTTTTTAAAAAAAGGCGTTTTTCCGAGTTGAGCGAGCAGTGATTTAATATTCATCAAATCATTTTGACGGATGGATTCTGCTAAATCTGTGATGATGCCTAACACATTGCCCGGGTAAAATTGAGTAGGATGTGCCGTAAGAACAGTTCGTATTTTAAATTTCTCTAAGTAGTTTTTTAGTTCAGATAACTTCCCTTTGTCTTCCGCCTCTTCTTTTATATTACGCAGGGTTCCTCTTCCATCCATATTATTAATTACTGGGAAGGTTGCTTCTTCAATAGCATCAAATAAAACGACCTGTCTTTCGATATACTGTATAAATCGAAACAATAAATGATCCTGATCTTCAATACTTGGGTTTTTATAATAGGCAGCAAAGAAAGATTCTACAATTTGAGAGGGGTTGTTTTTGTTTTCATATCCTTTGATGCAAACCTCTTGAAATAGGGGTAACAATACGCCTGTCCGAGTGATGGAATCGAATGGCAGGGTCATGAAAATACTGTTGTAAACATGATACTTTGAAAGTACGTGCTGTTGAAAACGTTCCTGTTTTGTGTGACGCATGGGATCGATTTAAGATAAATGAGTAAAGACCTACTCTAAAGATAAGTAATACGCCTAACTATAAAGAAATTTCAGCTTAAATACTTGCGTGAAAACAACGAAAACGATTTAGGGAATGAATTAGTCTAACTGCACATTTTTTTGAATTTCTGCTACTACTTCGGGATTCAGTAATGTAGAAATATCTCCTAGTTGTTCGCCTTCATCACAAGCGATTTTTCGTAAAATGCGTCGCATTATTTTTCCGCTTCTTGTTTTGGGGAGTCCAGATGTAAATTGAATTTTATCAAGCTTTGCAATCGGTCCGATACGTTCGGTAATAAGTTGATTGATTTCCTTGCGCAAGTTGTCCTGATCTCTTCCTTCGCCCACTTCTTTTAAAATGACATACCCATATAGTGCATTTCCTTTAACATCATGCGGGAAACCTACAATGGCGCTTTCGGCCACTGCCGGATGTTCGTTAATTGCGTCTTCGATAGGAGCCGTTCCTAAGTTGTGGCCTGAGACGATGATTACATCGTCTACGCGACCGGTAATCCGGTAGTAACCGGTCTGGTCGCGCAAAGCGCCATCACCTGTGAAATATTTATTTTTAAACGCTGTAAAATACGTGTCTTTATAGCGTTGGTGATTACCCCAAATTGTTCGTGCCATACTAGGCCAAGGAAACTTTACGCATAGACGTCCATTAGCTGGATTACCTTTTATCTCTTTACCATTTTCGTCCATTAGGCAAGGTTGAATGCCGGGCAATGGCAAGGTTGCGAAAGTAGGGATGGTAGGCGTAGCAAATGGGATAGGAGAAATGAGAATTCCACCTGTCTCAGTTTGCCACCACGTATCTACTATCGGACTGTTTTTCTTTCCGATATTATCGTTATACCAATGCCAAGCTTCCTCATTAATTGGTTCTCCTACGGTGCCCAGAACTTTTAAAGATGAGAGGTCGTATTTTTCAACAAAGCTCAAATTCTCCTTTGCTAATGCTCTAATGGCTGTTGGTGCGGTGTAAAACTGATTTACTTGGTGTTTTTCGACTACTTTCCAAAACCGTCCCCAATCTGGATAAGCAGGAACTCCTTCAAACATCACGGTAGTAGCGCCATTGGCTAATGGACCGTAAACTATATAACTATGTCCTGTAATCCAACCAATATCTGCGGTACACCAATACACATCATCTTCGGTATACTGAAAAACATTTTTAAAAGTATAGCCGGTGTAAACCATATAACCTGCCGTAGAATGAACCATCCCTTTAGGTTGCCCAGTAGACCCTGAAGTATATAAAATAAATAGGGGGTCTTCGGCATCCATAATTTCAGGAGAACAATCACGGTATGCATCGTCTAACAATTCCTCCAACCAAAAATCACGATCTTTCTTCATGTTGATGGATTCGCATGTTCGTTTGGCAACGAGAACGGTGTCAACTCCCTTGCATTCTTCTAAGGCTTCGTCCACAATTCCTTTGAGGTTGAGTGTTTTTGACCCTCTAAACGACCCATCACTGGTGATCACCATTTTACAGTCACAATCGTTTATTCGGGTGGCCAAGGCGGTTGCCGAAAACCCTGCAAAAACGACGCTATGTACAGCTCCAATTCGCGCACATGCGAGTAATGAAACTGCTAGTTCTGGTATCATTGGCAAATAAATACAAACTCGATCTCCTTTTTGAACGCCTTTTTCTTTTAGAACATTTGCCATTCTACAAACACGTTCATGTAACTCGATATAACTTATGTGGATAGCCGTTTCGTTAGGATTATTTGGCTCAAAAATGATAGCTGTTTTGTTACCACGAATGCGTAAATGTCTATCGAGACAGTTTTCTGTAATATTAAGTTGGGCTCCTTTAAACCAATTGACTTCTGGTTTACTAAAATCCCAATCCAATACTTGGGTCCATTTCTTTCGCCACACAAAATGTTCTTCGGCAATTTCTTCCCAAAAAGTTTCGGGAGTTCGTACACTTTTCCGGTAGACCTGAAAGTACTCTTCCAGATTCTTAATATGGTATTGGCTCATTTTTCTTTAGAATAACTGTTTAAAGGTAGTATTTCTGAAAGGCATTCCAAAAAGGAAATTTTAAGAATTAATCTAATGCGACTGCGCATCACCGGCGCCGCTAGGTATTCGGATATCTTCTACTAATTCTTGTACTGCTTTTGGTGGGGCTGGAGTCATTCTTGAAACCACCATCGATACGACTACATTAACAACCATGGCAATTGTACCAAAGCCTTCTGGAGAAGTCCCGAGCCACCATTCGGAAGCTGGTCTGGGATCTAAAACTCCTACCAAACCTGTTTTAAACCGAATCATATAAAAAAGCATAAGACAAATTCCAACAACCATTCCGGCAATCGCACCTTGTTTGTTCATCCGTTTATCAAAAATCCCCAAGATAATTGCTGGGAAAAAGGAAGCAGCCGCCAATCCAAATGCGAGCGCAACAACGGCAGCAACAAATCCAGGAGGATAAATGCCAAATAGACCTGCAATCACAACCGCAAACAAAATACTGATACGTGCCGCCCAGAGTTCACCTTTTTCGGAGATGTTTGGTTTCCATTGCTTCTTAATCAGGTCATGCGAAATAGAAGTAGATATCACTAATAAAAGCCCGGCCGCAGTGGAAAGTGCCGCAGCCAGTCCACCTGCTGCAACTAAAGCAATAACCCAATTAGGTAAACGGGCAATTTCCGGATTTGCTAAAACCATAATATCGCGATCTACGTACAGTTCATTTGTATTGGTATTCGCATTAGAAATTAGACGTTCACCATATCTTCCACGACCTTCTATAAAAATTGGCTTTTTATCTATGAGAGCACTTCCGCCAACATATTGAATAGTACCATCTCCGTTTTTATCACTCCATGCAATGAGACCCGTATCTTCCCAATTTTTGAACCAACTAGGGACTTCGGTATATGGCGTATCACTTACCGTTTCGATTAAATTGGTACGTGCGAAAACAGCCACTGCGGGTGCGGTGGTGTAAAGTATTGCAATAAAAAGTAAGGCTAGACCAGCACTTTTTCTAGCATCTTTTACTTTAGGGACGGTAAAGAATCGCACGATAACATGAGGCAACCCTGCCGTTCCAACCATAAGCGCGAGTGTAATTGCGAAAACATCCCAGGTACTTTTGCTTCCTGTAGTATATTCTTTGAAACCTAATTCGGTATGAAGGGTGTCTAATTTTTGAAGTAAATAGGTGCCGTCTGCTAGTTTACCACCCATTCCGATTTGCGGAATTACATTACCTGTCATCTGAATAGAAATAAAAATAGCAGGTACCATAAATGCAAAAATCAGCACACAATATTGTGCGACTTGTGTATACGTAATTCCTTTCATACCCCCCAAAAAGGCAAAAACAAGAACCACCGCCATTCCAATAATTACTCCCAGTGAAATATCTACTTGTAAGAATTGTGAAAACACGATCCCAACGCCACGCATTTGACCAGCAACATATGTAAATGATACAATAAGAGCGCAAATAACCGCAACGGTTCGTGCAGTGTTCGAATAATACCGATCGCCTATAAAATCGGGGACTGTAAATTTTCCAAATTTCCGAAGGTATGGAGCTAATAATAAAGCCAGTAATACGTACCCGCCAGTCCATCCCATAAGGTAAACCGATCCATCGTAGCCAGCAAAGGAGATAATCCCTGCCATAGAAATAAAGGAAGCCGCACTCATCCAATCTGCCGCCGTCGCCATTCCGTTAGCCAATGGAGATACACCGCCGCCAGCCACATAAAATTCTTTGGTCGATCCCGCCCTTGCCCAGATAGCAATCCCAAAGTAGAGCGCAAAAGTGATCCCCACAAGAATCCAAGTCCAAACTTGTACCGTCATATCAATTGAATTGTAGATTACTCGTCATAGCCGTATTTTTTATCGAGTCGATTCATCAAATAAACGTACACAAATATTAAGACGACAAAGACATAGATAGATCCTTGTTGTGCGAACCAGAATCCGAGTTTAAATCCTCCTAATTGAAATTGATTAAGCTCTTCTCGAAAGAGAATTCCGCAGCCATAAGAAACAACGAACCAAATAAACAGGAGTATCGCCAAGTAGGTGAGATTTTGCTTCCAATAAGCGACAGCTTTTTTGCGATTGGTCATAAAGAACCTGTTAGTAGTTGTGTTAAAAATACAGTTTCGCAATGGGCTTTGCAAACATTGAATTACGAAGTAGAGATAATACGGTAATAAACACTGTCTTGAATTCCATCACATGGTGCGTCTTTCCAATAAGTCATTCCAATTTTTTCAAGTACACGAACAGAGGCCGAATTGGCTCTTGCAGCACGGCCAACGATTTCTGGAAGCTGTAACGTCTGCATGCCATAATCTAGACAGGCCTTGGCACTTTCGGTAGCATATCCCTTCCCCCAGTCTTTTTTAAAGAATCGAAAACCAAGATCGATCATTTCGTTTTCATGACGTTTCAATCCACACCATCCCACAAAAAGATTATTTGTTTTATCGATTACCGGCCATCTTCCAAAGCCATTTTTGGCATAGTGGGAGTAATTTTTCAGAAAATCTTCAGCATCTTGAATATCTTTAAAAGGGGGATCTCCCGTATAACGTATCACTTCTGGATCTGAATTTAACAGGAACATAGCCTCGGCATCTGAATGTTGGAATTCGCGAAGAATTAAGCGAGATGTTTCTATAACTTGTTTCATTTTACGATCGATTTCTTAAAACAAATGCTAGAAGAAACTCCTATATATTGTCCATAGTTGGGAATTACTTCAAAACCATATTTTTTATAAAGAGCAATTGCGGCATCGAAACTACGTCCAGTTTCTAACACCAAATCTTGATATCCAAGTTCTTGGGCCCACAGTTCAAGTTCTACTAAAATTGCCTTTCCTAACCCATTACCTCGTTGAGAAGGTTCGGTAAACATACGTTTTACTTCAACCGAATTTGTGTCAAAAGGTTTCATGGCACCACAAGCTATCGCTGAATCCTCCATATAAGCAACAATCACATAAGGAATATTATCAATGCTATTAAATTGATGGTAAAAGTCATGTTTGTCTCCATCTTCAATACTGAGATGAGCATCCAAACGACGAACCAAATTATGAAATTCGGGATGTTTAGAATTAGTTCGCTCTAATCGAAATATCATACCTATTTCTTTTTAGAAGGTTTAGGGGGTAATGTAATAATATAGTCCCAACTTTTCTGAAGGTAAAAAGCTAGTTTTTCTGAATCTTTTACCAGAGAATCTGGTAAGTGAATATAATCTTTCATGACAGCACCATATGACTTATAGATCCTATTATTTGGATATTCTGCAACAAATGCATTTTGCTCTTCTTTAGATAAACGTACACCTATTTCCCCTGCCTTATTTACCAACCCAAACATACGCTCATTATCGCCTGTGTAAGGCATGATTTTACCTTTGCGTTGGAGTCCGTCGACTAGTGCAACGGCAGCATCAAAATGCTGAAGAGCCTCTGTAAAAGTCATATGAGACTTAATTTTAAAGTTGTTGGATTAAAATTACGAAATTTTCATCAGGAAGTAGTTATTATATAAGTGCCTCTTGCTTCGGTAACTATATACCACATTACACTTCAATTTTCACTTCCTTATTTTAAAATTAAAAACTATTAATAATAAAAAGTATATTGTATATGAACCAATCTAAATTAATTATGGAAAGAATAAAAGATCGTCAATCAAGGTCTTGGGAGGGTGTTTTTTACGCTACAAGAAGAATGGACTTGTTGGTCGTTTCAATTAGTGGAGCGGGCATCTATGTTTGCCTTGAAACAATCAAATATTTAAAAGATAACCAACTAGAGTCTGCATCTCTTGTAAAGCTGTCTGGAGTCATTCTGTTGATTGCAATTGTAGTAAATTTTGCTTCTCAAATTTTAGGCAGAAAGTCAAATTACCACGACTACCTTATGTGCGATTATCAACTAGATGATTATGAGGAGCCTTCAGAAGAAAATAAAATAAAAATAAGAGAGCATGATAAGAGTTCCGACTGTTATAGTAAGATTACTGGTTTTCTCAATAGCTCTAGTGCTATTCTTATGCTTTCGGGATTACTTTTAATGATAATTTACTACTTCACTATGTTTTAACGGGAGGGCGTGAAGGTCCTTTAGGAGGTGTTGGCTGCCTCCTTAATGGAGTAATTTTAGGTGTTGGTTTCTGGGGGGATTGACTTGGTTTTGGTCTACTTGGCTTTTTTTCCATGATATAAACTTTAAACGAGGGGAGTCCATCAAATATAATAAAACCTTAGTCACTAGCGCATATAATATCTAGATATACTATGTCCTAGTAACTAAGGGTATCAAATTTGTGGGCAAGTAGTATATAAGCCTCGCATTATTGAGTTTAATTTATTTTTATATATTTGAACTCTCCCCTTGTATTTATTGTTTTATATATGATTGATTGGATTCAACTAAATTCCAACGAAATCCTTACGGGTATTACGTCGGCATTTGTCTTCATTTTTATAGTTTTTTTGTTATTTAGACCGTGGCTCTATATTTCCAAAAAGATTAGTAAAGATGGACAAACTTATAAGTTTAAGGTTATCAATTTGACATTGATAAAATGCACGGAAATTGAAATATATTTAAGGCAAACAACTGAAATAGATGCTTTTCCTAAGGGAAAAGATACTAAGCAGAAGTTATTAAAGGTTAAGACTAAGAGTTTTATATATGTCCCTGGAGCTATTGCGGGCGTCCTTAACTCGAATAGACCTAATTGCCTTCAAGTTGAAGCTGATACGGAATCTGATGTAAAAGATATAGTAAAGGCGAATGGGACATATTTGGAGTTAATAGTAAAAGCTAGGCATGGAATTTCTAACTTACAATCAATAAAAAAGAGAAACTTTAAGCATGAACAATATGTGGTAGACGGAAAATTCCATTCAGGTTTTACCTGTAAAATAAAAAGTTAATTAAAATACAATAACCTGCAAAATTTGGTCAAACGGCACATATTTTGTACTATTACTAAACCAAAACCAGAGATTATGAAAAATGACGTTCAAGGATAACGCTACTATTTATAGTGGTTATTAGAAATTAAAATGACAATTTGTAATAAGGGTGTGTTTTTAAAACACACCCTAAATTTTTGAATAAAACCTAAAATTAGAATTAAATTACACTAAAGATTTGTGTAAGTGTAATTAACTACTTATATTTGTAGTGTACAAAGTGATACACTATGATTAACAAGGACTTCAAATCAATTTTAGAACTAATACAGGCCTTTCCAGACGAGCAATCTTGCATCGATCATTTAGAGGCTATTCGTTGGGATGGAGAGGTGGTAAGTCCTTTTGATCCTTCTTCTAAGGTGTATAACTGCAAGGGCAACCGTTACAAGTGTAAGGAGACAGGGAAGTACTTCAATGTAAAAACCAATACTATCTTTGATAACACAAAGCTACCATTGCAAAAATGGTTCTTAGCTATTTGGTTGGTTACTGGACATAAAAAAGGTATTTCTTCATTACAATTAGGGCGTGACTTAGATATTACTCAAAAATCTGCATGGTTCATGTTAAGCCGTATTCGTCAATGTTTTGGTATCGACAAGAACGACCAAATGGACGGCGAAATAGAAGCGGACGAAACGTATATAGGTGGAAAAGATAAAAACCGTCACGCTAATAAGAAAACCGAAGGTAGAGACGACAAGTCGCCTGTACTTGGAATGGTGCAAAGAGACGGTAGATTGTCTGCTAAACAAGTTAAAAACACTACAACAGCTACTCTTTCAAGCGAGATTATTAGAGAAGTAAAAAAAGGTGCTACTTTGTATACGGATGAATATTCATCTTACAAGTCATTACAGCGTATTTACGACCACCAATTTGTAAAGCATAGCAGAAAGCAATACGTTGAAGGTCGTATACACACAAACACTATTGAAGGCTTTTGGTCGCTTTTAAAAAGAGGTATCTTTGGAGTGTATCACTTTACTTCTAAAAAACATTTACAATTATACGTGGACGAGTTTGTGTTTAGATATAATTCACGCAAAAGCAGCGAGGCAAGTAGATTTAATTTACTTTTGACCAATACAGAGAATAGAATAACGTATAAAGAGTTAATAAATGGGTAAAAAGCATTCATTAATTAAGGTAGATGATAAAAATATATCGATGTTCACCGACGGTGACAATGATTTTATTTGCCTTACTGACATTGTTAAAACTCAAGATGATGATTTTTTTATTAGTAATTGGCTAAGAAACGCTAACACTTTGGATTATATCGCAGCATGGGAGCAATTGTACAACCCAGATTTTAATTATGGCGAATTCGCCATAATTAGAAGTGGTGCAGGATCAAACACTTACAAGGTAAGCGTGAAAGAACTCATTGAAAAAACCAATGTTATTAGCATCAAAGCTACCGCAGGAAGGTATGGCGGTACGTACGCCCATAAAGACATTGCGTTCAATTTTTGTATGTGGATAAGCCCTGTATTTCAACTTTACATTGTCAAGGAATACCAAAGACTTAAAGAGATTGAAAGCAATCATCTTAATTTAGAATGGGATGTTAGACGAGTAATGACAAAAGTAAATTATGCACTTCATACCGATGCAGTACAAAAATTTGTTATTCCAAAAAGTGTTAAACCACTAAGCAAGCAGCATTTTGAATATGCTGAAGAGGCGGATATCTTAAACATGGCTTTATACGGATATACAGCCAAACAGTGGAAAGAGGCAAATCCAGAACATGCAAAAAACAATAAAAATATGCGTGATTTTTCAAGCATAACTGATCTTTTGATTATGTCAAACTTGGAGACTTTGAGTGCGCAACTAATTCAAACGAATTTAACAAAAGAGCAACGCTATCAATACCTTAAAAAAATGGCTGACGAGCAAAGGGTGCAATTTGATAAGATAGATATAGTTAAGTCCATCAAAAAAACTAAGCCAGACACATATTTGAATGCTGAAAATTTGACGGCAGACGAAATTGAACAAGAGTCTAAAAAGGATATATTAGAAGCCAATAAAAAAGCATTGTCTGACTTCAACAAAAAACTAAAAAAAGGTCTTGACTGGAATCCAAGAAACCACAGAGACGATAAATAAAAACATTACACCCCAGTTTCGGCTGTTTAGTTAGGACGGCTTGCTTGGAATCAATAGCAAGGTATTAACAAGTGTAAAACGTTCATGTAAATACGGAGATTATTAAAAAGCCTTGTTAGGTGGTGCGGTTTCGCCCGTGCATTGTATTCTACCGTTCTTCAAAAAAAATGCAGTATCTCAACTGCGAAACAAAACTTTACCTTCTGGTGTAAACAAATATATAGTTCCCCTTGCTTCGGCACTTATATACCACTTACCACAAATAGAAAAACATGATTGAAGCGTTATTTTTTGGATTGTTTGTTTATGGAATCTTGCTTGTTGGATACGCTATCGGCAGAAGGGATAGGTGAGGATTTTTTTACTTCAATAGGATTATTTAAATATACTTTTTCTGAAAAGAAACCTCCAACAAAATATGATCCTGCCATTAGAGAGCCTATGATCGGTAAAATCCACCCATTAGGTAGACGAGATAGGAAATTTTCTTTCGGAGGCTTGTACAAACCTAGATTGTCAATAAGCTCAATACATTCTTTCAAAAACTCTACTCCTTTTTCCTTTTGTTCATCAAAGGTGTTAGTGTTAATTTTATTGCCAGTGTTCCAATAACTGTATTTAAAAAAGTTGCTTTGCGAGCTTAAATCTCCGAAAAATCTTTCTAAATAAGTATTTGTTGAATTAGTCCAAATGGTGGTATTTCCTTCTTTAATTTTGTTTAGCTTATCGATTTGATTTTTTAAAATACCTATCGCCCTTTGTTTTTTCATAAATGGAATTTTGAGGGGAGTATTCAAATATAGTAAAACTAACCTTTTTGAAGCCACGCGAATAATTGGTGTAATCTAGTATATAATCGCCCTTATGTATCAGAAATAAAAAGAGATGAGAATTATCTCAACTTTTGAATAACTACAATCTCTCTTTTTGCGTTCGCGAAATGAGTAGCCCGTTCTTGCTTAAAAAGTTTTAGATAGTAAGATTGGCTTTTAGCAAGTGGTTCCAACAGCTTTAATTTTTTGTGGAAAGAATCCATATTTGTCCCGTAACAAATTACTTCGTTGTTCTTTGTTGCGGTATATAATGCTGAAACGCTCAAAATATAAATTCCTATATATAGAGCATATAGGATTAGTTAATATATTGTGGATAATTAATTTTAAAAGGGTTTCAAATGTACGAAAAATTTGTTTATTTTTAAATACTAAAAAAGTGTCAGCACGTTAGTACTGACACTCGGTCTTTGTAATAATTGAGAGTGTTTAAGGATTTCCTTATGGAAGAAGCCTCAATTCTCTCATGTTGTATATATTTGCAAACTCAATTTTACATTGGGTTCATAGCTCACTAAGCTGAGCTAAACTTGCGTACTAATGAAGCTGCAACTTCATTTTTCGCGCGCTTACTGTACCGCCTTACAATTTGTAAGTAGTGGTGCGAGTTGTAACCTTGATCGGAACATTTGTAGTTCCATATCGGGTTTTAACTCTAACACGCACAGTTCTAGTACTTGTTCTAGTCGAACGTCTCATTACTGATTGGGTGTTAAGTGAAACAATTGTCGGATACGGATTTTCCGCGTCCCAATAATGTGCCGACGTAAATCGACACATTATAAAATAGTTTTAGTTCGGAGTAGACCTATAATGAGGCCCTACTTTTTTACCGTTCCTTTTGTGCGGGGCAACGTACACTTTTTTCTTGCCCTTGTTGGTCTTAGCCATAACATTGGAATTAAATTATTACTATTTTCTTAACACAAAGCCGTAAGAAATTCGGCTTAACTAGAAGGGACACTCTGCAAAGTGTCCCTTTATTTTTTAACCACTAATTGATTCTTTTAATAATGTTTCCACCATGTTGCTAAAACTTCTGTTCTGGTTATCAGCCATTGACTGAACCGATTTAACTACATTTTCACTTAATCTCATGGATTTTAACCTTGAAGGAGCCTTGTTGTTAGTTGACGAAATTTTTCTCATAATGTATATATTTAGATTAGCAGATTAAATATACATATACACCGAGTATCAAAATGTATTACACTTTGATACTTATCAACCAAGTTTTCAACATTGAGGAATTTTAATAGTGTTTAACCTTGAAAACTTTGTAATTTTTATAAGTAACAGGGTAGGACTTTTTGCGCACTATGGTGTTATATGAGTAGAAATTTTTTCCGTCTAGGAAATCACAAACCTTTTTCAAGTTTCCAAAAGTTCCCAATACATTATCTCCCTCCAATAAAACGAAGTTCTCTAACTTTTCTTTGCGCTCTTTGTATGTAGTCATACTTCAAAAGTATGCAATTATATCAATATAACCGAAAATAATTGTATTTATATTAGAATATATCAATAAATTCGGTTATATTTGTATTATCAAAACAAAGGAACTATGAATTTCAAATCACTACCACAGCTTTTAGACTACTTCAAAGAAGAGTCAACTTGCATTGAGTACTACGAGAATGTAAGATGGGGCGACAGCCCTGCTTGCCCTCATTGCGGTAGCGTGAACCCATATAAAACCAAAAGAGGTCATAGATGCAGTGAAAAAGAATGTAGAAAAGATTTCACGGTTAAGGTGGGGACGATCTTTGAAAACTCTAAAATTCCATTGCGTACATGGTTTGCAGCGATCTTTTTAGCCACGAATCATAAGAAAGGTATTTCTAGCGTACAGCTTGCAAGTGATTTAGGAATTACCCAAAAAAGTGCTTGGTTTGTTTTACACCGCATCCGTGAAATGCTGAAAGACAAAGCTCCAAAAATGTTAGGAGATACCGATATGGTAGAGATTGACGAAGCATACGTCGGGGGCAAGGAATCGAATAAGCACTTTAATAAAAGACGCTCTATTGAGAATCCTTCTTTAAAAAATGACGGTACACCTTACCAACCTAAAAGAATGGTAGTAGGCTTTGTTGAGCGAGGCGGGGACATTATTGTAAAGCACGTACCACGTGCCACCAGTAACGAAATTTTACCCCTCATAGATAAACATATTACAAAGGGTTCTGAAATCCATACAGACGAAAGCGGTATTTACAATAAGGTGGGTAAAACATACACGCACAAAACCGTAGTACATTCTGCTAGTCAATATGTAGTGGGCAACTGCCACACTAACACAATAGAGAACTTTTGGAGTACGTTAAAGCGTGGAATTAATGGAATTTACCATCATGTAAGCGAAAAGCATTTAGAACGTTATTTGGACGAGTATGCGAATCGTTACAATACACGTGACTTAACTAGCCAAGAGCGTTTTGAGCTGTTTCTAGGACAGGGTGAGAGTGTTTTATCCTATAACAAATTAGTGCAAAAAAAGTGTTAAAATTCAAAGTTTATCGATTAAATACACATCTTAACGTTAAAAATCATAAAAACTCGATAAACGGCTTTTTTTACTGATTTTGTTTTGTATCTTTGACCTGTTACTCAATGTAGTAACACGCACCCTAAAATATTCTATTATTTTAGTCAGCCTCTGAAATAAGGGGCTTTTTTTTTGTTTTTAACTTTCCCCATCAAATATATTGTAAGTATGCCTAAAAAAAGAGTTATTTTTTATGTAGACGGTTTTAATTTCTATTATGGGATAAAAGCGATGTCTAAACACAAACCAGACTGGAGAAAGTTTTATTGGATTGATTTTTTAGCTCTTTTTGAGCAATTTATTGAAGAGGACGAAGAATTATATTTAGTGCGATATTTTACTGCAAGACCAAAAAATTATGGTAAAACTAAGCGGCAGAACATGTTGATGGGGATAAATAAAAAAATCAACGGTGAGAAATTGAAAATTCATTATGGAAGGTATACGGATAAACCTATGACCTGTAGAGTAAGCGGAGGTTGTGGAGGTAGTTATATGCATTGGGAAGAAAAAGAAACAGATGTTAACTTAGCGGTTAAAATGATTGAAGATTGTTATAATGGAGTGTGTAATAAAGTTGTTTTGGTTTCTGCTGACAGTGATTTTTTACCTCCGTTACGGCTTGTTAATAATATACATCAAGACATAGAGCAGATGATATTATTTCCCCCAGCAAAGTTTGCTAGTCCTCTTCAAAATTTTGGATGTCCAGTTCTTAATATGGAAAAATATAAACCTCGCTGGAATAAGGCGCTTTTAGATGATGTGGTAGAAATAAATGACAACAAGTATAGAAAACCTATTGAGTGGGCTATTTAGTATATTTGACACATGAACGACAAAGAAAAAACAAAAGAACAAGAGAAGCCTCTAAACATAGAAGGAACTCTTAACGATGTACTAAAAGTTTCCGTACCAAAGCCGAAGGATAAAGATTCGGGTGGCGCGGGTAACGGTTAAAGATATTACACTACGATTTTGGTCGTACAGCCTAGGGATTCTATTTGGAATCGATAATAGAAACATAGGCAAGTGTAAAATGTTCTTAGAAATAGAAATATTGGGTTTTGCGACTTCTTAAATAGGGGTTTCGTCTCCTATCAAATCCAAACTTTTCTAGTCCAAAAAGCCGATTCTAGGCTAACATTCCAACCTTTTTAGTTTTGTGGTAAGTAGTATATAAGTGCCCTTGCTTCGGTAACTTAAAGCGATTTAAACGTTTGTAAACGAATACAGTCGACTGTAAGCGCGTAAAAGACGAATAACTTTTGGAAGGTATTGCATCTTTGCCCTGTCGAACCGAAAGACGGTCGATATATCTTAACTGTTTAATAGTAAAATTTAAAATTATGAACGCACTTAGAAACAAAGTACAGTTGATTGGGAGATTAGGACAAGAACCAGAAATCATCACTTTTGAGGATGGAAACAAAATGGCAAAATTCTCTATGGCTACAGACGATAGCTATAAAAACAAAGAGGGTGAAAAAGTAGAACGTTCTTATTGGCACAATGTAATTGTAAAGGGAGGCCTGGTTAATGTAGTCGAAAATTACGTGGTGAAAGGTCAAGAAATTGCGATAGAAGGAAAGTTGACCAACCGTTCGTGGGAGGACAAAGAAGGAAACAAACGTTACACCACTGAGATCTTATGTAATGAATTACTGATGTTGAGTAAATAATGAGTTTTATAGCCAACAAAAAAACCCAGCCATTTGGCTGGGTTTTTTATTTATAATTGAATGCGAATTACTTCACAGTGAGTGTATATTGAGGTGTTGGGTTAAGCGGACAAAAGTATACATACTCTCCCTTTGTTAAGGTCGTAGGGTTTGTCTTTTGCTTTGCGCCTTTAACAACAGCTTCGGTTACATATGCAGTTTTGATATGGTTTTCAGGATTAGAAACATCATCTCCTTTTTTAACCAATACCAAGCCTACTTTTGGAGCAGCATTGTTGTTAGATACTTCAAAAACATAAGTTCCTTCTTTCAAGGTTAAGTTCTTTTGTGTGAACTCACCTGGTGTTTGTTCTAAACTCACAGTTGTGGCTTTAGCATCTTTCATCATTTTATCTTGCGCTTGAGCAGAGAATGTGAACGTTATAGCCAATACGATTAATGCAATTACTTTTTTCATTTTTCTAGTTTTAATTTGATTTATTATTTATTTGAGTTATGCTTCTACTGTTTCCAACGGCTGTGCTACTGGAAAATCAACAGGTACTTGTGTCGTATTGTGTAAGTAGTTCGAGATTGTTTTTTCTCCTACTTGAACAATAGTGTCAACCAGGTTTCCTTTGGTGTATCCGGCATTTAAGAAATTCTCTACTTCGAACGATCCAGCGCGACCTCTATTTTCTGTGATATTTTTAGCCAATTTCGCTAAGGCATCCAATTTGTTGTCAAACGGTGCTTGCCCAGCTCTTAGTTCTAAAATTTGGTCGTCTGTAAAACCATTCATTTTACCTATAGCCGTATGGGCGCTCAAACAATAGTTACAGTTGTTTACTTCGCTCACAGCCAAATTAACTACCTCACGCTCTTTAGCACTTAACGAAGTTTTGGCTCCTGAAAAGTTGAGGTAATTCTCTAAGGCAGTATCGCTATGTGCATAGGTTGCATATAAATTAGGTACAAATCCTAGTTTGCTTTTTAAAGAATCGAAAATTCCTTGATTTGTTTCGTTTACTTGTTCTCTTGATGGGACATTAAATGTGCTCATATTTTCAAAGTTTTATTTTTATTCTATCCGGAGATAGTTTGTTATTATTGATAGGACAAATTTCGGGTGAAAAGAAAGGCTAGACTATGAATATTTTTCCTGTATACATGTCGATTATTCCTTAAGCAATTTTTATCTAAAAATTGATAAATGGTTTTTCGGCATCACAATAGTAATCGTGAATTGATTTCTGCTCGCAATGTGTTTTGGGAGAAATAGTTTTTAATACTCGTTGGCCACGTTTAAAGGTTCTATTTAAAGCAGTGGTTAAATTACTTAAACTGAATATTGGTTTTTGATTCATCTTTTGTTACTTTTTAATTACAGTACAAAGATGCGATGAATGCAAACGCCTAGAAATGAATAATCTTCCCATTTGCATGTCTAAAATTCCCAGCAATCTTTAACGAAGAAAAAGAAATATTAAACGAGTGTACTTTCTCCTTTAAATTGTGTGGGAGAAAGTCCTGTTACCTTCTTAAATAACCTGCTTAAATGTGATGGATCTTCAAAGCCGATCTCATAAGCAATTTCTTTGGTGGTTTTTTCGGTATAACGCAATTGTCGCTTTGTTTCAAGAATCAAGCGATCATGTATAATGCGTAGCGGACTTTTATTTAATTTCTTAAACGAATTGGATAGCGTTTTAGGTGACTTATACAATTTGTCTGCATAAAAAGAAACATTGTGAGCTTCCTTAAAATGAGCCTCTACCAAAATATTATACTTGCGAAAAGTTTCTGAGGTACCCTCGGAAGCGTTTTCTGATGGTTGAGATTGTTTCAACAATCTCGTGGTCTTGATAATAAATCGAGCCAATAACATTCGAAGCATTTCGGCTTGAATGGTGTCTTGAGTTTCCATCTCATCCAGAAATACATGATGCAATTGATCAAACTTTATTTGTTCAATTTCATCTAACTCGATAATTGGAATGTGGTTGTTCCCAAAAAATAATATACCAGCACAACCTACTTGTTTGTCGTGGTCTTTAATACAGTAAAACTCACGATTAAACTGATATACAATAACATCTTCTGCTTCTAATACCTGAAGGTGCTGCACGGGCGTAAGTGAAACAATACTATTGGGTGCTACCATAGTTGGTAGACCGTCAATAATCAATTCCAAAGTTTTCCCTTGAGACCAAATAAAAGTATACAACCCAGCTTGTTGAGGATTTACATACTTACCTAGAAGGGATTCATCGCCAATGGTTAGCGTAGCGTTGGTAGAAAATTCGGTAACTGTTTTTTGCATACAAATTATGTCGTGTTTTTATAAAATGCTTACAAATTTTTAAAAGGAACTATCTTTATGGAAATGTTCTTCCTAAATACACCTTTAATTTTATGGAAAATTGGTACGTACCTATTACTATTGTCCCAGCGATTGGATTGCTACTTTTATCAACATCCAATTTACTCGTGGCCCTAAGTAGCGAAATAAAGAATTTACTAGATAAGGAGGCAAATCGTGAAGAGTTGCTGAACCCTAAATTAAGCCAGTTAAAAATTTTAAGCAATGTAATGATCGCATTGTATTTATCTGTGGCTTGTTTTGTGATCTCTGGATTGCTAGCAGGATTATTTCAAAGCATTGGCAAAGCTTTTGGCGGTGCTATTTATATATCAATAGGCGGAATTGCTTGCGCCCTCTTCGGTCTGGGAGCTTTGATAATCTACTCGGTTAGAGCCGTAAAAATACGCCAGGATCAGTTTCACAAATCATGCTAAGATTAAGATTTACGTTCCCATTTTTGTAGAAAGAGAGATTTGTAATTTCCTCCTATTGGAATTTCAATGTTTCCAATTTCGACATCTTGCTGGGTGTATGCCGTCACATGATCCAGATTTACGATATACGAACGATGTATTCTAATAAACTGTGCATTTGGGAGCTGCTCGGCAAAAGCGCTAATTCGTTCTTTAATTAATACAGACTGGGACGTGGTATGAATCTTCAAATAGTCTTTCATACTCTCGGCATAGGTAATATCATCTAAAAACAGCTTAATATGTTTCTTATTACTTTGGACAAAAATAAACGCCTTGCTAGTTGAAGTTTTAATGATATCGTTTGAAATTGATTGCTGTAGTGGACTTACTGCTTTGAAAAAACGAGAAAATGTTATTGGCTTCAATAAATAATCAAGAACCCTAAATTCATAACTTTCTACTGCATAATTTCTATAGGCGGTGGTAAAAATAACTTTCGGTGGATCTTTAAGAGACTTGAGAAAGTCTATTCCCGTTAGCATTGGCATTTGAATGTCTAAAAAGAGTAAATCCACTTGATTTTCTAGGAGAAAGTCATTCGCTAAAATGGCATTTTTAAACGAACCCTTATGCACTAGAAATGACACCTCCTTAATATATCCTTCCAAAAGCGAACGCGCTAGCGGCTCGTCATCAATTACTATGCAATTAATCATAAGCTTGGGCTGTATTTATTCGTAAAGCTACACAATACCAGCCATTTTCTTTGTGGACTTCGTAAGAATAATCGGGATAAAGTAGTTCTAATTGTTTCGTGATGTTGGACACCCCAATGCCTTTTCTGTACTGGTCAAAATCTTCAGACTCTATTTCGTTAAATGTATTTTTAACCTCAAAATGTAGTTGCAAATTATCGTAGCCCAGGTGGACGTTAATTTGCGGATTTTGTACAACCCCACTAACACCATGTTTAAAGGCATTTTCTAATATAGACAGCAAAATAAAAGGAGCGATTTTTAAAGACGAGATTTTTTCTTCAACATCAAATTTAACCACTACCTCTTCTCCGTAACGAAGTTGTTCTAGTTTGATGTAATTTTTTAATAGAACGATTTCTTTTTCAAGAGGAACCACAACCGCATCACATTGATACAACATATAATCTAGCATTTCCGAAAGTGTCGCAACAGTTTCTGGCGCCTTATCCGACTTTTGAAGTGTAAGTGCATAAAGATTATTGAGCGTGTTGAACAAGAAATGTGGATGAATTTGAGATTTCAATGCGTTTAACTGTATTCGATTCTTGTCACGCTCCAAAGTGACCATCCTTTTTTCCATTTCATTTTTTTTATCAATTACATTCGAAAACGTAAGTGTAAATGTTGCCAAGGCGATAGGTGCAAAGTAACCCGTTAGCAAAAACGTCCAATCGGCTAAAATTTCAAAAATGGACTCCTTGGTAAAGTCCCCCTCCCTAAAAAGTGTTTCGAAGATGTATATATTGATAAACCGATCCAACGCCGTGGAAAAATAGAATAGAAGTATGGTTGTACTCCAAAACAACACCCACCTCTTTTCATTATAGAAACGAGGAAGCAAAACATAATTAAATACATAGGTACTTAACATCATTGCTGGGAGTCGCTTCAAGTTTTCAAAGAAAATTCTGTAGAAAGGAACACTGTTACCATCTTTAAAAAACTGTATAAGGGCAAAACTGCCTAACAGAACGAGCCAAAAGAGGAGATGGTTTTGAACAATTTTTTTACGAAACACCAATGCTAATTTATAGGTCTAAATTAGAGAAACAATACATACGTTCATCGTTTTGTCGTCCAATTTCACATAACGAATGACAAAACTAGCATATGTAAAGATGAACTTTTTAGTTGACGGTAAAATATTTTTCCTCTACGGTAAAGGCTCCTTGGTCGATTTTCTTTAAAACCAATTGATTTGTAATTCATCTTTGCAGCATGAAAAAATTTAAACTCAATAAAATTGGTCGACGTTTTTGGCGAACTATGCTTTCTCTATTCATCTTGCTAGTGGTTTGGAATATATATTATTTTTCTACGTGGGACTCTTTTCCCGATCACGAGAAAGCCCCTATTACTTATGGAATTGAGGATACAGCTTATGCGAATGAAATAACGATTGCAAAAGAACACCTAAAAGGTGTAATTCAAAGATTGGAAGTGCCTTCGTTTTCGGTAGCTGTTGGGCATGAAGGTGCGGTGGTTTGGTCCGCATCTGAAGGTTATCAAGATATTGAATCTGAAACGCCCGCGACTCCAAAAACTCAATATCGATTGGGCAGCACGTCCAAGTCTATTACTGCTACAGGAGTGGCGAAGCTCGTTGATGCTGGAAAGTTGAACCTCGAAACTATCATTGGTGACACGATTGTGAATTGGACTAAAAAGAGATGGGATTTTAGCATGCGTCAGTTACTGAGTCATACGGCAGGCGTAGGCAATTATACCGATTTTGGGGTTGCATCCGGAAAATATACCTTGTGCAATTGCTATGAATTTAAAAGTGCTTCTGAAGGTTTAAAAGTATTCGATAGATATAAACTACTCTACGAACCGGGGACTTCTTTTGCCTATTCTACCTTCGATATCAATTTGGCAAGTGTGGTTCTTGAACAAGCAGCCTCTCAACCATTTCTTTCATATATGGATGAAAAGGTGTTTCATCCGCTTGGAATGACGAGCACCTATGCAGATCACGCGAAGCCAAAAAGTGAACATTTTGCAACCTTCTACCAAATGGAGCAATCCTACTACAGAGAATACAGAATTTTTGAACGCGTATATGATATTAATTTAAGTTATAAATGGGCTGGTGGAGGCTTTATTGGAACTCCAACAGATATGGTGAAAATGGGAAATGCTTTGTTAAACGATTCTACATTTGTAAGTAAATCGACACTGAAGAAATTTTGGACTCCTCAAAAACTGAATGACGGCTCCATCAATGAGCAAGAATACGCCCTGGGATTTCGATCATGGTTAACTTATGAAAATCAATTTTTGGGAGACGGGAAAACCCCTTATTGGATGGTTCACCACGGAGGCGTAAGCAAAGGGTCGATGAACTTCTTAGTAATCTTTCCGAACTATAACTTGGTTCTTGATGCTTCCATAAACGCACGAGTTAAGCACTTTGGAGATTTTGCTGCAGAGGTACGTCAATTGGCTAATATATTCTTGCAATCAATAGAAAGAAACGAACTGCCTATGTATCAAGAAATTAAAAAAGTTAGTGACAACTAAAAAAAATAATGCATATTTGCAGCCTAATGAACAAAACGCAAGTACATATAAATCCTATAGGACTAAAAAGTCTTTGTTATGATCGTTTTTCAGAAGCAATCTGGAAACGAACACAGGATGTTATGTACACATTTTTAGAATAGAAATCCTATTTAATATATGTTTATAGAACGTCCGATATTTTTCGGACGTTTTTTTTTGATTTTTTTTGAATGACACAGTATAAATTTTAAGACATACAAGGCGCACTAGTTGGACCGTAACTTATTGACACTATATCAATTATAAAAATGGCCAAGTTTCCGAAGAATTCGGACAGGGTGTCTATTGTCTTTTTTTCACATAAACAACTGATAATCAATAAAATAAAGTTTAAAATTTATTTGGAATTTAAAAATATCATTGCATCTTTGCACCGCATTTGAACGCAATCAGATGTGAACATTAAAAATAATTTAAAACATAAAGTCATGATACGTACCTCGTATACTCAGAAAGAAAGTGCATGTGTAAGTGTACTAAATCAATGGCTTCGTGATTATAAATAGATAAAACAATCTTCTATGAAAAATCCGAAGCAATTAGAACCGTTTCGGATTTTTTTTATGCCATAGCGCATCTTTAGTTTCCGATTCGGTACAGGAAATACTTTTAGAAAAGCTCTAAAAGATAATTATTAAATAAACCGAATATGGGAACAAATACACACAATAATTATTTGTTCAAAGCCTTGGACGCGTATCCATATAATCTGGAAGAAACGATGGAGGCATTAAACTATGCTTTGTCTTACCATCCAGAAAGTACAGAGGCTTTGTATTTGAAGGCGCAAGTCTATGCATTCCAATTATACGACTATGAAGCAGCAAAAGAATGCTTTGAAGCCGTTTTGGGAATCAAAATCGATATGCCCAAGGTATATCCAGATTATTTGTATGTGCTTATCAATAACGAAGACTATGAAGCGGCTCAAAAACTATTGGAGTTTGCACTTACCGTGAAAGCTACCGATAAAGCAGTGCTCCGATTGTTACAAGGGCAATTAATGGAACGTAGAAACTTGTTAAAACCTTCTTTGGCGGCCTATAAATTGGCGCGAAAAAAAGGTGGAAATACACGATTTGTGAATTTCGTTAATGACGAAATAACACGTGTCAAGAACAAGATATCAAGCAAGAACAAAAAGAAAAAAAAGAAGAAAAAGTCTAAAAAGAAAGGAGTAAAAAAGAACCGCTCCAACAAAAAATAAGGGGCGGTTTAAGACAAGGTGATTGAAAGGTTAAGACAACAGATTGCAAATGAGTTAAAATCTGTTGCAAGAGCTGAATAGGTTCAAATCCTGTCATTCTCACTTAGTATCGTAGCTCAAAGGCTAGAGCACTCGGTTGTCTCCCGAGCGGGTATGGGTTCGAGTCCCATCGGTACTGCAAATTGCCCCTTTAGCATAAAGGGAAGTGCTGCGGTAAAAGACTTTTGAGTTGCGCCGTGTAAGATTGGAAGAAGTCGTTGATGACTCGCTCGTTAATGAATAGAATTTGCAGAAGCACCGAAATGGACAGGATCGAGAGTAGGGAAGCGCATTTAGAGCCAATCTGTTCAGTAAGCTGAAAGTGCCAGTTCGAATCTGGTAAGGGGTTCAATTTAGAATAAATAGTAAGGTGTAAAGTGCTTTTTTATTCTGAAAATAGGTCTATAGTGTAATGGATAGCATGCTTGGCTTCGAACCAAGTGGTATGGGTTCGAATCCTATTAGACCTGCATTACGACGCATAGTGTAATGGTAGCATTCAAGACTTTGACTCTTGAGGTGTAGGTTCGAGTCCTACTGCGTAGACAAAGAAATAGTAGCCAAGGTGGTCAAGGCGTCCCGCTGAAAACGGGAAAATAGTGGTTCGATTCCACTCTGTTTCACATCAAGCGAGTCTTGTTGTGTGTTTCGGTATAGCACCATTGTATACATCGTTGTCGAGAGACATGGCGGTTGTATATCCAACTTGACTTGAAGGTTTGACTGTTCACCAAAGTAATAGTCTCCCTATGGGTCGTGGGTTCGATTCCCACTCCGTGTAAACGGATAGTTCAGTCTGGTTAGAACAATAGGTTAATTAGCACCGGTTCGAATCCGGTCATTAGTGCAGGACTAATGTAGCTCAGTGGTAGAGCACTACACTCAGGATGTAGGATGTGATATGATAATCACCACCAAAGCTGATCACTTATAAAAATGATCGACAGTCCGTCACGCTGTTAAATGTGGCCACTAGAACCGTACAAGGTTTATTGGTTGATATGGCTAAGGCGATATCAACAAGTTGATTAGGTACTTTGAATTTTTGAAAGTAGGAAGCTGGATACAGTAACTGCGGTGAAATCAATGTGTTTGACAAGAACTTTGTTATTGCAATTTTCTTCTCTTGGATATTGCTCATTACACTTGTTGTTGAATGTTCATTAGTGTCAAAAATTCCGTGTTAGGTCGATGATAGATCTTGTGGGGTTTGTTTTTAGATATTGCGTTAGGGATGGAGGTAAGTTACCGAGTAACACCGAGAGCCCGACCTGCCAAAGGCAGGTAACGCCCGAAGATAAGATGGTATTCCGTTACAAATACGATCGATTAATAATTGTTTAACCTGTCCCGTACGAGTTGCGGGATCCAAACTTGAAAAATGAAACGAGTTAGAATTAATGCTGGAAAAGTAGGCTTGGTCTTCAAGAATGGAGATTACAAGCGAGTAGTAACAGCCGGTGTATACTGGTTGAAATTTGGTGAGAAAGTAGCTAAGTATAACATGGCGCTTTCTTTTACCACAAATGTTGTGGCTTTAGAGGTGTTGCTTCGCGATGCCAAATTGGCCGAAATGTTACACGTGATCGATGTGTTTGATAACCAGTTAATGGTTGTGTACAAGAACGGAAAATACAGTCAAACCTTAACCGCAGGACGCTATGTTTATTGGAAAGGGTTGGTGGATTATGAGTTCACCAAAGTAGATTTGACCAAAATTTACATTACCGAGAAAATCGATAAGGCCGTTTTGAACAAATACGATATGTCGAAATACGTACGTGTATTTGAAGTAGCTGCTTATGAAAAAGCTGTCTTGTTAGTGGATGATGCATTCGTGAAAATCTTAAGCGGTGGGACTTACCGTTTCTGGAGAAATGATACAACTATTAAGATTGCCAAAGTAGACTTACGTCAATTGCAAATGGAAGTTGCTGGACAAGAATTGTTGACCAAAGATAAAGCAGCTGTTCGAATCAATTTTGATGTACAATACAAAGTGATTGATATCGAAAAGGCAGTTTTGGAAAACAAGGATTATCAAAAGCAAATGTACGTTGCAATGCAATTAGCCTTGCGAGCTTATGTAGGCACTTATACCTTGGATGAATTGTTGGAAAACAAATCTGAGATTGCGAACGCTGTATTTGAAGACACAAAGATAGCCGCGACTAAATTGGGCGTAAAAGTGTTGAACTGTGGTATGCGAGATGTAATCTTGACTGGAGATATGAAAGACATCATGAACCAAGTCTTGATCGCTCAAAAGCAAGCACAAGCTAATGTAATCACGAGACGTGAAGAAACGGCTTCTACCCGAAGCTTGTTAAATACGGCCAAATTGATGGAAGACAATGAAATGCTTTATAAATTGAAGGAGATGGAATATGTTGAAAAGATCGCCGAAAAGATTGGCGAAATTACCGTCAATGGAAAAGATGGCATGGTAAAGCAGTTGAAGGAAATTTTTGCAACAAGCAAATAACCTATGACCTAAGCGTCGGATTTTATGTCCGACGCTTTTTTTGTAGTTTTAATCCCGATGAAGCACTTTCCTCTTTCGAAAAAAATAGGTTTTATACTAGGCCCAATTCTTTGTATTCTGTTATTGACCCTTCCATTTGAATTAATATCACCTGCAATCGATAAGGTAATTGCAGTGGCTGCTTGGATGATTGTATGGTGGATAACCGAGGCGGTTTCTATTTCGGTAACTGCTTTAATTCCATTGGCAATTTTTCCACTGCTTGGAATAGGAGATATAAAGAGTGTCGCAAGTAATTATGCCAATCCCATTGTATATTTATTTTTTGGAGGATTTGTAATCGCTTTGGCATTGGAAAAGGTTCAATTACACAAACGAATTGCACTTTCTATCTTAAAAATTACAGGCACCAAAGCCAACGGAATTGTATTAGGATTTATGATCGCAACCGCTTTAATGAGCATGTGGATTTCGAATACAGCGAGTACTGTTGTTATGTTGCCAATTGCTGTTTCTGTGATACAGTTGCTTATGGAAGATGCAGACGGATTTACGAAGAACGATCGCAACTTTGCCCTCTCAATTATGTTAGGAATTGCATTCTCTGCCAATATTGGTGGAATGTCGACTTTAATTGGAACTCCTCCTAATTCTGTCATGTTAGCCTTTTTAAACGAAACTTATCAAATTGATATTGGTTTCTTTCAATGGATGAAAATGGGTGTACCCTTTGCAGTGCTTATGCTGGCAATAACTTATTTTTTTATTACGAAGGTCTTTTTCCCAAATAGACTAGGAACTATTGGAGGTTCTGGAGTGATCATACAAGAAGAGTTGCGTAAACTAGGAAAAATGAATAGAGGTGAAAAAACGGTGTTGGTTATTTTTCTACTCACTGCTATTTCTTGGATGTTCCGTAGCTATTTAAATGGTTTATTTCCAGAAATTACGTTAACCGATACCACCATCAGCATACTTGCTGCACTGTTAATGTTTATTGTGCCTTTGGATTTTAAAAAAGGCGGCTTTCCATTAGATTGGAAGGATACCTCCAAATTGCCTTGGGGGATACTGGTTTTATTTGGTGGCGGGCTCGCACTTGCATCAGGTCTTGCTCAGTCAGGATTTATTGATTTAATAGGAAACTATATTGCTTCACAGCAAGATTGGAGCATTTGGATCGTAACCGCCATGCTCATTTTCTTGATGCTTTTTATGACCGAATTAATGAGCAACGTAGCACTTGTCACCATATTGGTTCCTCTAGTTGTTGGAATTGCGATTGGAATGGATGTTCCTGTCTTACAAATGGTGGTGCCGGTTACACTCGCTTCTAGTTGTGCATTTATGTTACCGATGGCAACTCCACCAAATGCAATTGTCTTTGCAAGTGGTCATGTACGAGTAGACCAGATGGCAAGAATAGGAATTGTCCTCAACTTTATTTCGGTAGGTCTACTATTTGCAATTGCATATTTTGTAGTACCCATTTTATTTAAATAGTTAGCTATTTTCCAGATAGGTTCCCAGATGATCCAGCTGGTCATCCCAAAATTGTTGATAGAATCCGAGCCACTTTTGTACCTCTTTAAGAGGAGCAGCATCTGCCGAGCAATAGCGTTCACGTCCCGATGATTCAATAGAAATCAAACCAGCTTCGTTTAATACTTTAAGGTGTTTCGTTATTCCTTGACGTGAAATAGTGTGTTTACTTGCTAATTGTGAAATAGGCATGGCTGTAGAGGCAATCAACAAGGCGTGAAATAGTTCGCGCCTTGTTGGATCTGAAATTGCCTTTAATATTTGTGTTATTTTATCCTGCATGGGCAAGTTCTTTTAAATAAGTTGTAAGTCCAGAAATGCAATTATCCCAACCTCCATCAAAACTAGTAAACATCGCAACAGCAGTTTCGCCTGCATAATTTTCGATACCTGAATGTTCCAAATAGAGGGACGTGCCTGTTTCGGTTGGAGTAAGAACCCATTTTACGAGGGTCACTGCTGGGGTTTCTTTTACAATCCATGTATAAATAAGCGTATAGGGATTTGCTTCTTTCACTTCACCAATAATAGGGGAGCATTCTTCTCCGGAGGAGTTGAAAGTATATTGATATCCTTTTTCTGCTTTGAAGTCGGCTTCTAAAAACCAATTAGAAATTTCGGAAGCTTTTGTAATGGCGCTCCAAACCTTTTCGATAGGCTGAGAAAATTCAACCTTTTTTACAATGATGTGATTCATACGATTCGTTTTTTGATAAATTAAAATGCAACTAATTGGTTGCAAATTTACAAAAAGAATTTAATTACGCAACAATTAGGTTGCGTAAATTTTTTATTCACGAACCACTGTGATTAAAAATTCTCCATTAAAATCCTGAATCGTTTGCGAGATGTCATTATAGGTAACCGCATCTAGATTGAATACAGAAGACGGACAAGGCCCTGAATCTGCTGGTTTTGAAATTTCAAGTACGACCGTATCTGTGTCTTCACTATTTAAAACAATTTCGAATGTATTCTCTCCTTCTTGTCCAATAACAGAGAGCGCAATAAAATTCTCGACTTCTTGAACCTCCGTAACGACTACTCCTGTGATTACAGTGTTCCCAAAACGAACAAATATTTCCTCAGGATTGTAGGTTTCATTCTCGATTAGATTATTACCATCTGTATCAATAAGATCTATAAACAAAGTTTTTGGGGGTTCTGGAATTCCGAGGCTACAATCGACGTTATCGTCATCGTTATTACAAGAAAAACTAACAATTAATACGAGTACTAGTAATACAAACTTTTTCATCCTTTTTCTTAAAAGGTGAGTATTTTACAAAATGGTTGCGCGTCATGCTAGAATTACCCAAAAAGCAAAAGCCACCAAAGAAAGGAGATTCTTTAGTGGCTTCACTTTTCATAGCAATTTTGAGATAAATTTGTTTACCGAGTAACGAAACAATTCTCAGTCTCAAAAAATGGAGTTAGATAAAAATACAAACAAGTAAAATTGGATTCAGAACAATAACGCAATTCATTCTACTAACTCACAATTCAAAAATATTATAAAAAAACACCTTATTAGAGCATCATGAGAAAAATATGATATTCTTTTTTACCTTATCTTGCCCTCTCTTAGACTATTTTATATCGATTTTTTCATGAAAAAGGCATTACTAGGTGTTTTCTTGTTTCTTATAACTATTCAATTTTACACTGCACAAGAATTAGATACTTTGGCGGGGCCTCCGTCTAAAAAAGAGTTATTATCTCAATTAGATAACCTCGATATTCCTCAGACTCGCAGGATGGATAATCTTAGAATTTTAGGAGAATATTATATGTACGAACAGGCAGATTCTGCTTACTATTTTTTCTATAGTGCTATGGGACTAGCCAAGTTAGGACAGGACAGTTTAAGTCTTATGAAACTCTACAATCGACTGGCTCTTACCGATGCTTATTATGAAAAAGATGATAGGGCCATTGCCTTTGCAGATAGTGCTCTAACCTATGGAAGTGTTAATAATGTAAACCATGCTGCTAGCATTGGTTATAGCTATCGCATTCAAGCTCTTTCGCATTACTTTAAAGAAGAGAACGACAAAGCCCTAGAGAAGTTGTTGACTGCAAATCGATTTCTGTTGAGAGGGAAAGACAACGACGAAAACAAGGCGTATTTGGCCGAAAATTATGCTGATCTAGCCAATATTTATTTAGAAATTAAGAATTACGAAACAGCGATAAATTGTATTAGTAGATCCTTAGAATTATCGAGACCGGTAGATGCTTGGCAGCAATTAGGAGAGGGTTATGATTTTTTAGCTTCTTATCATTTAGATGTAAAAAATTTCGATCAAGCATTAAATTATCTTGACAGCGCCAAGGTGGCTTACGAAAAGATTGAACATATCGATCGGGTTAATTTAACAGAAAAGGTGCGTGGTAATGTATATGTTGAACAGGGGAAGTACGACGAGGCCATCGCAATTTCAAAAGGTTTGCTCGACTATGATATAGAAGAAGGTCTGTCTTATGTAATTACAGATGACTATCTGTTTTTAACCGATGCGTACACAAAAAAAGGAGATTTAACAAAAGCCAAAATGTATTTAGATTTGGCTCAACGAGCCTCGTCTGAATCTATTGATCCTATTTATACCATTGGTATTCGGAAACAACGTGCGGCAATTTTTAAAGAAGAAGGAGAATTGGATTTGGCGATTAACGAGTTGCATGAATTGTTGCAATATGAGATGATAGATGAATATAAAGAATCTCAAAAGGCAATATTTGAGGATCTCTATAAGCTTTATGATTTGAAAAATGATCAAAAAAATGCTTTTGTCTTCTTTAAAAAGCATGCGGCTATAAAAGATAGTTTACAACAGATACTGCAGACCAAGCGATTTAACATCCTACAAACGGAGTTTAAATACAATGAATTAGTATCCAAACTAGAAACCCAGGAGACTCAGTTAGATCTTGTTAAGGCGCAACAAAATAGAACACAATTGCGTAATTCATTTTTAGTCGGGATTGTTATTTTGATCGCCTTATTTTCAATTATTTTATTCTTAAGACAGCGAAAGTTAAATATCGCAAGACGCATTGCTTTGGAATCTAAACAAGAAGTACTTAAAGTGAAACAGGAGGTTTTGGATAATGAAGTGCATTTTAAAAACAAACAAATCACAGATTTTGCCATTCATATATCTAAAAAAAATGAACTCCTAGAAAATATAAAGGGGAAACTCAAAAGAATTAAAGTGATTAATGATACGTATAAAGAAATGGTAAACGATGTTTTGCACTTTATTAATAATGATATTGAACAAAACAAGGAAAAAATTCAACTGTATCAGCAAGTTAACGAAACCAAGGATTCATTCCGTGCTAAATTAGATAGGATGTACACCAATTTATCACAGAAGGAACGAAAAGTAGCCACCATGCTTCGCTTAGGGCAAACTTCGAAACAAATTGCCTTGCAACTAAATATTAGTGCGGCTAGTGTAGATAATTATAGATATACACTACGAAAAAAAATGAACGTCTCTAAGGGGGAGTCCTTAAAGACATTCATTCAAAATATATAGATAAGTGGTTAAGTAAAGAATTTCTTAGTTCGTTTTGCGAAAGTAAGGTCAAATAGGAGTTTTTATAAATCTCATGAGAGTTTTATGAGATTTAAAAGTAGATTTCCTGTGCCATTCTATAGGTGTTGGCGTGAGCTTCGATTATTATTTTAATGTCAGGAGAATATCCACCACCCATACTTATTTGAACAGGAATCCCCTCTTGCTTACACTGTTCAAGCACAAAACGATCACGTTCTTTACACCCATCAATTGAACAACTTAATTTACCTAGTTTATCCGTAGCCAAAATATCTACCCCGCTCAGATAAAAAATAAAATCTGGAGCTTGTTCTTTGATTAACCTAGGTAGTGTTTCCTTTAAAATAAATAGGTAGTCATCATCTTTGGTATCATTAGGTAAAGCAATGTCCAAATCACTTACTTCTTTCTTGAATGGGTAGTTGCTTGCGCCGTGCATCGAAAACGTAAATACAGAAGGATCTTCGTTAAATATTTGGGCGGTTCCATTTCCTTGATGGACATCTAAATCAACAATTAATAGTTTCGAAATACTGTGGCAGCTCTGCAAGTATTTTGCACCTATTGCTTGGTCGTTAAATAAACAAAATGCCTCTCCGTGATCTGTGTAGGCATGATGGGTACCACCAGCAATATTCATTGCGATGCCATTTTGAAGCGCATGACCACAACCTTCTATTGTTCCTTGTGTGATAATGTGTTCACGTTCTACTAGTTTGGCAGATAACGGAAATCCAATTTTGCGTGCGGCCCTTGGATCTAACGTTAGATTATTTAATTCATCAATATATGCTGGAGTATGGACTGCCTCTAGGTATTCTCGTTTAGGGAGTCCATTAGGTTCAAAGAAATTTTCAAGTTGGCAGGTGCCTTCATGTAATAATTGCTGATGCAACAATTCATACTTACTCATCGGAAATCGATGACCTAATGGGAGGTTGTGTTTAAAAATAGGATGGTAAGCAATTTTGAGCACTCTAGAATCTCGTTAGCGTCATAATTTCATATTTGGCATCCCAAAGACCCAAAACGTTTTTCCCATGATAAGTGAATAACAAAAATGGCACATTATCTTCTTTGGTGTCTACGTAGTTGTCAAATTGTTCAAACAGATCTGGACTTGTGCTATCCGATTGCACTTCGAAATCTGTGGCGAAATGGTCATTGGTATAAATGGTGCGACCACTTGCATATTTGGCATAGGATTGAAAACCAGGAGAAATAGCTTCGCCAATAGAAGACAATACCAACGCCCCAATAATTCCTCCTACTGCTCCTCCAAAAACGCCTAGGGCGATATCGCCACCGGAAGCTTGCTCAACCTTATTCCAGCTACCATAGGTTAACTTATAACCTGCATCTGATGGGTTAAGAACAATAGAGATTTCATTATTAGCAATTTTCCGAAAATACTGTTTGTTATCTAACTTTTTATCTTCTTCTTTCCAAGATTTCTTTTGATAGAAAGCACTTGTATTTGATACATCATCCCCTTTTTTAGGGATTTTTTTCGCGTATAGCATTTCACCACCGGTTAGATCCTTAACTTCAACAAGCAGTTCGTCTTTACCTAACACCAATTGCGCTAGCTTATCATCTCTAATGAACGAATTGGTCTTTCCTTGTGTAATGGTTTTAGAGGTTTCCGGTTTCTCGATCTTGCGAAAGTCTAAAGCATCCAAATCTAAATCTAAAGTGAATAGTTGGGTGTAATTAGTATGATGATCCATGGTGAGAAAAAGTTGATTCTCTTCTCTATAAATTTTGTATTTGGCAGCGGCCTCCGAAAGACTTATAGGGTAGTTAGTGCCATCTACATTAATAGATGTTAGCTTGCTTTTATTGGCAGTTATAAAACGATTTAACGAAGTTTTTCGACCCGTGTAACTCACTAATTCGAAAGACGAGGTATCAAATATTTTTTCCGTTAGATTAAAATCTGTGTCAATTTTTAAAAGGTGTAGGGTGCTATCATCTGTGTCAAGTACAAGTATATGTGCCTTTTCATTATACGTGAAGTTTGCGAGAACACGTTTCTTTTTAAGAGAGAAAGGGAAGCTGCCTTTTTTAGTAATTGCGACACTGTCAAAATCGAAAGTCATATGTCGAATTATTTTTTCTCGCGTATCATTAAAAAATAAAGTATACCCCTTAGGATGAACCATTTTAGCGATAATTTCATCAAAATTTCGTTTTTCTTTGACTAATTCAATTTTACTAGAGATATCGAAATTTTCATTGATGCCGTAAGCGTGAATTTGAAGATTGTCAATAAGAAAAACAGCTGCTTCATTTTTTACAGGATGGGCCATGGCAAAACCGGCCGTTATATCTCTTTCTGTGTTAGAAGCATGGCTAAACTCAATAAGTTCCTCTTGCCCAAAGGCGTTTGAGATGCAAATAAATGCACAAAACAGGACTGCGACTTTCTGAAATGTATTCTGTATGTTCATTTAATTTATTTGAGCTCCATTTGGCACTCCATCCAAGTCTGGATTAACAAACACCAACTTTCCTTCGGAGTTTTCGGTCATTAATATCATCCCTTCACTATCTACTCCGCGTAAAGCTCTGGGAGCTAAATTCACCAATACGGTGACTTGTTTTCCTACCACTTCCTCAGGAGTAAAACTTTCGGCAATTCCTGATACAATGGTTCGTACATCAATTCCTGTGTCAACCTTAAGAATAAGTAGTTTTTTAGTTTTCGGCATTTTTTCGGCCTCCAAAATGGTGCCGACTCGCATATCTAGTTTGGTAAAATCATCAAATTGAATGGTTTCTTTTTGCGGTTCTACCTCCTTGTTATTTGCTTCATTCATTTTTTTACTGTTAGCAAGTTTATCCAGTTGTTTTTGAATGGCTTCATCTTCTACCTTACTGAATAGTAATTGCGATTTTTCAATACGATGTCCAGAAGTAAGTAATGTCTCTTCGGTTTTGATGGCGTTCCACGTTAATGATCCTTCTTTATGATTAGCATCAATGCTTAAAATAGTTTTTAACTTTTTTGAAGTATGTGGTAAAAAAGGTTCACAAAGAACCGATAATGCTGTTGCGATTTGCAAGGCAACAAACATGACAGTTTGGGTGCGCTGTTCGTCTGTCTTTATTGTTTTCCAAGGCTCTTCATCTGCAAGATATTTATTACCTAAACGAGCTACATTCATTAGTTCTTGCTGTGCCTCTCTAAATCGATATCTTTCGATGGAGCTGGAAATAACATCAGGGTAGGTTTTGAGTTCTTTTAAAACTTGAATGTCAACTTCATTTAATGAACTTGACTCAGGAACTACACCATCGTAATACTTGTGTGTTAAAACAGTAACACGATTAATAAAGTTCCCAAAAATGGCAACCAATTCGCTGTTATTCCGCTGCTGGAAATCGGCCCAAGTAAAATCGTTGTCTTTGGTTTCCGGAGCATTAGCTGTGAGTACATAACGCAATACATCTTGTTGCCCTGGAAATTCTTCTAAATATTCGTGCAACCACACGGCCCAATTTCTACTAGTAGAAATTTTGTTTCCTTCTAAGTTTAAAAACTCATTGGCTGGAACGTTATTGGGTAGGACATAGCTCCCATCTGCCTTTAACATACTTGGGAAAATAATACAGTGAAAAACTATATTGTCCTTGCCAATAAAATGTAACAACTTAGTGTCGTCCGCTTTCCAATAGGGCTCCCAATCCTTATTTTCACGTTCTGCCCATTCTTTCGTGGCAGAGATGTATCCAATGGGTGCATCAAACCAAACATAGAGTACTTTACCTTCGGCACCTTCCACTGGAACAGGTATTCCCCAATCCAGATCTCGGGTTACTGCACGAGGTCTTAAGCCATCGTCGATCCAACTTTTACATTGACCGTAAACATTGGTTTTCCAATCTTTTTTATGCCCATCAACAATCCATTCTTTTAACCAAGGTTCGTAAGCATCTAGTGGCAAAAACCAATGCTTTGTTTCTTTTAAAACGGGCTTACTTCCAGAAATAGCACTCTTGGGTTGTATTAAGTCTGTAGCGTTATGTGAGGTCCCACAATTTTCGCATTGATCACCATAACTCTCTTCGTATCCGCATTTAGGACATGTTCCTAAAACAAAACGATCTGCCAGAAATTGTTGCGCTTCCTCGTCGTACAATTGTGCAGTTACTTCTTCTATAAACTTCCCTTCATCGTACAATTTTTTGAAAAAGTCGGAAGCCGTTTCATGATGAATTTTTGCGGATGTACGTGAATAATTATCGAATGTAATTCCAAAGTCTTCAAAACTTTGTTTAATAATAGCGTGATATTTATCCACCACTTGTTGCGGTGTAATACCTTCTTTTTTGGCCTTAAGCGTAATAGGGACACCATGTTCGTCACTACCACAAACAAAAGCTACATCCTTGCCTTGAAGGCGTTGGAAGCGAGCATAAATATCGGCAGGAACATAAACACCAGCTAAGTGACCAATATGAACAGGGCCATTGGTATATGGTAAAGCGGCTGTAATTGTATATCGTTTCGGATCTTGACTCATAGATGTATTCTGAAACGACAAAAATAGGGATTTGGGCGTGCCCTCGCAACTGCAGGGGCGGGCTATTTCTTCTATCGTTTTTGACAGTTAGAAATCAATTGAGGATTTTCATTTTCGCTTTTGGTCAGCAAAAAGCATCTTCTATCAAGAACAGAAGATGCTTTAAAATGAATGACGTGAAATATTACTGAATGATAATTTGTTTACTATAAAATTGTCCACCCGTACCAATACGATAGATGTATTGACCATAAGACAGACGTCTACGCAATCTATCTTTAACAAGGAATGAATGTCTTCCAGAGAAAAGCATTTCGTTGGCCACAGTACCTATTTCTTTACCTAAAATATCATATAATTTGATGTCTACTTGCGCAGAGACGGGCATATCTAGTTCGATATATGTATTTCCATTTCTATACACACCTCCATGAACAAGTCTCGTAACATCTCCAAAATCTGAGGTAGAAAGTGGATCACAAGGTAGACCCAAATCTAAAGTTGAGGCATTTTGATTGAGTAAGATGGTATCAACTACACTTGGATCTAAGCAAAACCAATTGGTTAAAACACTGGCATAAATATCTCTAAAATCATTCGTTGGAATTAAATTATCATTGGCGTCCCATTCATTAATATCTGGGTGTTCACCAACAAAACCACTTCCATTCAACCCTGCACCAAATAGCATGACAGGCGAAGCTGCTCCATGATCGGTACCATTCGAACCATTTTCGTAGGGACGTCTTCCAAACTCTGAGATTGTCATACAAAGCACTTCGTTTTGCATACCAATAGCACCTAAATCTTCATAAAAATGTTTGATAGACTCAGATAGGTCGGTATGAAGAACCTCTTGATCTTGAAGCTGATTTGCATGCGTATCAAAACCATTTAAAGTGACCATATAAACTTTGGTTCCTAGACCTCCTTTAATCATGCGAGCACAAATGGCAAGCTGATTTGATAGTTCGGCATCTGCATAACTCGCTTGATTGTTCGAAGCCAAATATGCGTCGTTGATAACTCCAGCATAAGTAAATGTGGTATTTGCTGTGGCGCGCATGAATAATAATTTATCTCCATAAACACATTCTGGAATATCTAACACATCATGTAGGGTCCCATTCTCGGCCACATTTGCCAACTGTTCTGGATTTGCTACTGAAAAAGCATAGTTATTTTCGGTTCCATCGAAGACTAAATTACCAATACTTCCTATTTGAATAGCGGGTGGCACTTCTGGCGGATTTATAAGATAGTCAGGATACAAATCTTCAAAATAGCGACCCCACCAACCAGTTGGCTCAAAAGTATCTGGAGCCGCAGAGGCCCATATATCTGAGGAGGTGAAATGAGATAAGTTTTGTTGCGGATATCCAACACCATGAACTATTTTCATTTGGCCTTCTCCCCATACGGATTCAAGACCCGACATATAATTCGGAATTCCAAAATCGGAATTCAGCATAATAAGATCATTTTCTTGGTGCCTTATAGTGGGTCGCATATTTGCATAAGCGTCATAGTCGTATACGGGAACTACGGTGTTCAAACCGTCGTTTCCTCCTTTAAGGCGTATAATCACAAGAATATTATCGTTCTCACTTTGAGAAAGAGCGACTGACAAAGGTGATGGCTTGGAAGCCGTAACATTGGTATTGGCAAGCACCATTCCCCCTGCACCAGCAAGGCCTAATGCCTGAATAAAAGAACGTCGATTCCAGGTCGTGTGTTCTTGGTCGTGAACGTGTTTTTCGGGATTTTTATCCGAATTTTTGGGTATATGATGATTTTGGCACATAGCATTTTTATTTAAGTTGGAATTCGGGCATACGGGCAATATGTTTCAGAAGAAGGGAAACTTGGAAAGGTGCAGAAGACCAATCCAGATTCCATTGACCCGTATCGTAGTAATTTTGGGGGACATCCCATTTTAAAACCTCCGTGGCTATTTCATAGTCCGAAGTAGTATGCAATTCTTTAGGAACTAAATGATCCACTAGCACCTGAGTGATGTACGCAGGATCATTACTGTTGTTCGTTAGAGCTTTTGCTAGATCTGTTAACGATAATTCGTGGCCATTTCCGAAGAGGTAATTCACATACAACTCCATTAATTGCCATCTTCCAGTGAGCGTGGAACTATTAATCCAAGTCTCGTCTCGTTGCCATCCAGAAACATCGGGCGGATCGTATATTTCTTGTCCCATTAGTCCGCCGTAATACAAAAAGGCATCCATAAGTGTATCATCATAGAAGAAGTTGGTCTCTTTAATAAAGCCCATGAATACGTCAAATGGACTTTTAACAATAACACCAGTGGCACGTTCATCAAAAAAGTGTTCACTTTTAAAAAGCTCCTTTAACACAGGTGCTAATTCGAAATTAGCAGCTATAAAACTTTGCGCTAGTGGCGCAATAATGTCGTCTTCGATGGTTTGATCAATGGTAGGACTCACAAAATACTTGTAGAGTTTTGTACAAATAAAAGTAGCGATTTCGGTAGGACGTTCATTAAATAAAACGTCAATGAGCGTATCGTGATCGTAGAAATCCGGAACACCAAAAATGGTCTTTTCTCCATCATCCCAGGTGCTGCTATCGAAATAGATATCGCCACCAAATTCAGACCAATGATTATAACCAGTTAGCGCTCGAGAGGCTTCTAAAATATCATTTTGAGTATAGTTATTTCCTTCGCCTAGCGTAAATAATTCAAACAATTCTCGGGCGTAATTTTCATTTGGGTTGAAATCGGTATTTTCAAAGCCATTTAGATAGAGTAGCATGGCATTGCTTTTACCCATTTCGAGAGTAAGTGTTTTGAAATTACCTAAAGCATGTGTTTGAATCGTGTTATAATATTGAAACATGTACGGAGAATAGAAATACGTTTCTAATTCGGTAACGAAATGGTTCATCCAAAAGAAAGTGATTCTTCCGCGAAGATTTTCGGCGAGAAAATCGTTTCCTGACTGAATCCGCCAAGCGACAACATTTTCATTGTTTTCGGTTTCATAATCAGTAAAATCTGAAAAGGCAAAATAGCCCCAAGGGGGAGCGGCGGTTGGAGGTAAATTAAAAGCGGCATCAACAAAAGCGTCGACAAAATCACTAGGTGTTTCATTAAGTGCTGCATCTACCTCATCCATATTGGCACTAAAGCCAAGTCGCCTGTACAGATGTTTTACCTTTTTAGTATCCCAAGGATTCCCACCATCGGGAATGAACGGAGTAAGCGTGGAGGTATTGCATGAAGGGTTAATGGTTATTTCCATAATGCAATATTTTTGGGGTTAATATTATTTTAAATGTACTGAATTAAAGCTATTTACGATAATATAGACTGTATTTTAACGAAATAGTTTAATTTTAAGTATCAATAAGACGTAATAAATAATATAGTGGTTACACCTTCTTCACTTTCCAAAGGCGACATGGTAGGAATACTTTCTACCGCTCGAAAAATTACAATTTCACAATTAGATCCGTTTCTTCGCTTACTTGAAAATTGGGGGTTGCAACCCGTTCTTGGTCATACAATAGGAGCTGTAGATGATCAATATGCTGGAAACGATACGCTGCGAAAACAAGATTTACAACATATGTTAGACAATCCTGAAATTAAAGCTATTTGGTGTGCCAAAGGAGGGTATGGAACAGTGCGAATTGTTGATGGGTTAGATTTCACTGCCTTTAAAGAAAATCCAAAATGGATGATAGGTTATAGTGACGTTACCGTTCTACACAGTCATATTCATAATTTGAATATTGAAACCTTGCACGGCCAGATGGGTGATGGAATTGATAAAAAAACAGACTTAACTCGTTTAGGGCTTTACGATATTCTGTTTGGTAAAAAACACTTGATTGAGGCTAATACCCGTGCTGGAGTAACTAATAGAACTGGATCAGCAAGTGGTGTTTTGGTAGGGGGTAATCTTTCTATTTTATATTCGCTTTGCGGGAGTCCATCTTCTATAGACACCAATGGTAAGATATTGTTTATTGAGGATCTGGACGAATACCTCTATCATGTAGATCGTATGATGCAAAACATAAAGCGTAATGGTATGCTTCAAGGCTTGGCAGGTTTAATTGTTGGTGGGATGACTTCTATGAACGACAACAGCGTTCCGTTTGGTAAAACCGCTGAAGAAATTGTTTGGGATGCCGTTCAGGAATACGACTATCCCGTTTGCTTTGGCTTTCCAGCAGGGCATGTAAAAGACAATCGAGCAATGGTTATGGGAAGAACCATCGATCTTACCGTTCGCGATGGTGAAGTAAAAGTTCAATTTTAATCATGGCGCAACACAATGAATTAGGTGCATTGGGCGAAGAACTTGCTACCCAATTTTTAGAGGAACGGGGTTATACCATCTTAGATCGTAACTATTTTTACAATAAGGCCGAAATTGATATTATCGCTCAAAAGGATAAGAATATTTTGGTTGTTGTTGAAGTAAAAACACGGAATAGCATTGCTTTCGGTAATCCACAAGAATTTGTAACTCCTTCAAAAATCAAGCAGTTGGTTAAAGCAGCCAATGAATATGTAGTTGCTAACCAACTAGATGTTGAAGTACAATTCGATATTATTGCCGTGCTAAAAAACAAAAAGGAACAACGTGTAGAGCATTTTGAAAATGCATTCTATCATTTCTAAAAAAGCTTGGTGCATTTGTACACTTTTGGTCGCTTTTGATAAGGTGTAATTCTATTTTTGAAGTATCTCTTTAAATCTAAAGTATGCGCTCAATAATTGTTGTCCTTTTTCTATTCGTCTTATTTTGTTCCAACTCAATCGCCCAAAATACTTCGGTGCAAACCTTGATTTCAAATTTTGATGGTAATGGAGCGATCTCTGTCGATAACCAAGGGAATATCTATATTTCTGAATATGGTCAATGGAGCGGTGTTCAAGGTAATGGAACGCGGGTATTTAAATTAAATCATCAAGGCAAGGTGCTCGATACCATTCATTCACTAAAGAGTCCAATGGGGACTGCAGTGGATCGTAGCGGAAATTTCTATGTAAACAATGATAACAATATGCAACGCGGTGAGGTTTTAAGAATATCTCCTTCTGGCGAGCGAAAAGTTATTGCCACCATAGAAGGATGGCCAAGTGGGATGAATATTGATGATGATGATAACTTATATATTACCAATTATAACAAAGGAGTTGTGCATCGAGTTTCTGGGAAAGGCGATATGACCGTTTTGGCTGAAGATGAAAGACTTCTTGGATGTACGGGAATTGATTTTGTTAGTTCTGGAGAGGTAGTTGTGAGTAACTTTGCTACTGCTAAAGTCTACAAGATAAACCATAGTGGGGAAGTGGTAGAATTAGCCCATATTCCCGATATTACAATTCAGAATTTTGGAATTGGATATATTACGGTATACAAAGACACAATTTTTGCTACTGGGATTGCTGTGGGCAAACTGTTTGCTATTGGTTTGGATGGAAGCGTTAAAGAAGTTGCAGGTTCGGGTGAAAGGAACTCGAAGGATGGTGACGGACAACTAGCCGCATTTAACGGACCTAATGGTATACGAGCAGATAAAAATAACGGGATTCTTTACATTTCAGAATATGGAGGTTCGAAGAAAATTCGGAAAATTAAACTTGAATAAAGTGCATTATGACTTTTGAGCTTATTGATGTTTTCTTTAGCCTCTATCGATAAAAGAAATAAAGATGCCAACAATGTGCTAATCGCAACTATAGGTATTGCCGTGGTAGTTCTTTTGGCGCGTATTGGAACGTATCGATTTTCTGGAACATGGGTCCAATATGTTGGTGTAATAATAGATGGCTCCATATATGTATTTGGCCCGTTGCTCTATATTTATGTACGTAGGCTTTTATTTCATTCTAACCCGAAATTTAAACTGTCGAGGCAACACTACATTGCGTGGGTATTGTTTTTAATTTACGGGGTTTATTTGGTGATACAGCCCAGAGAACAACTGTTGAAATGGTACCAACAAGGGTATCTTCCAGTGGTCTTTTTTATGGTAGAATTGCTGGGTCTTATAAGCTTTGGTTATTATACTTGGCTTTCTTTTCAACTAGTTCGAAAGCATTCCAAGGGTCTTAAAAAAGAGTTGTCTTATATTCCTAAGAGCACTACTTACTTGAACGTTTTAATTGGTGTTGTAGCCTTACTCACATTCTTGTGGTTATTTACTTTCTTAGGTGCCTACGTTTTTAGAAAACAGCTAGGCATATTTACCTACAATAATATTTGGATTGCCATATCATTGTTTATTTATGTTATCGGTTATTTTAGTTTAAGACAACCAGAAATTTTTCGAGTCCCTTACAAAAGCCAATCAAAAGAACGAGCACGCCTAAAACCCGAAGACATCAAAAATGTTCAGAAGAGGTTAGAGTATTTTATTTCTGAAGAACATGTGTATCTAGATCCCGAACTTACATTAAAATCACTTTCAGATAAACTAAACACCTCGTCCAATGATCTTTCTTGGTTTCTGAATAATGTGTATCATGTTAGTTTTAGTGATTATATCAATAAATTTAGAATACAAAGTTTTCTTGAAAAAGTCGAACGACGAGAGCACGAGAAAAAAACGCTTTTGGCATTGGCAATGGAAGTTGGTTTCAATTCTAAATCGAATTTTAATAAGGTTTTTAAATCCCATGTGGGAATGCCTCCTTCTGCGTATATTAAAAAGAAGAATGTTGCCTAAATGGTGTAAAAGTGTACAAAGTGTCGACTAAAGTGACCTAGCGAGATAGATTCGTATTTCATTTTAAAAATTGAAACTATGAAACTATTACTTTACGTGACCTGTCTTTTTACTATTTCCACCCTTACTTCTCAAACTGTTTCAACAATCACTGAGGGGAATTTTACCGATGGTCTTGGTATTGATTCTCAAGGGATCATTTATGGCTCTGATTTTGGTGGAACGAACGTTTATAAATACGATCCGTCTACAGAATTGGTATCTACATTCGCAACTGGTTTTACAAATCCAAACGGGATTGGGGTGAGCTCATCCGATGAAGTTTATATTTGTGAAGCAGGAGGTGGAACCATTCATAAGTTTGACGTAGATGGAAATGTGCTAGAAACGTTTACCGGACTCAATAATCCAACCGGTGTACAATACGATGTGTTAAATGATATCATTTATTGGGTGTCGTATAATGAAAGTAGCCTATACGAGTTAGACCCAGTTACGGGTACAAGCACACAAATTTATATTGGAGCTCCGCTTAATGGTCCTTCAGGCATTGCATTTGTTGGCGATGATGTGTTTATTTCCAATTTTAATGATCGCAGAATTTTTAGACTTGAGGATGATGATTCTCTTACAGAAATTGCGCAGTTACCTTCCATTGGCCCTCCAAATACTGATTTTTGTGGTTTTTTAGCTTCAAAGGATAGTCAATTAATTGCTACACATATTGGCGGTCATCGAATTTTCAGAATCAATCCGTTAAATGGTCAATTTGAGGTGATTGCTGGTAGTACGCAGGGTACGGCAGATGGAGATATCACCGAGGCGACTTTTTTTCAACCTAACGGGATCGTAGGCGATAATATTAATGATCGAATTTATATAACCGATGCCGCACCAAACAACTTGCGCATCATAGATGGGATCACTTTATCTGCAACAGATCTTGAAAATCCTTTCTCGTTACAATTTTTACCCAATCCGACCAAAGATTTACTTTTCATTAAAGGCAAAAGTAAAATCTCGGATGCTTACCAACTTAACGTTTATAATGTGCAAGGAAAATTAATACATCAAGAGGATAGTATTGCTAGAGAAGGAGAAATTAATCACTCTGTATCGACTGCTTCTTGGCCCGTAGGAACTTATATTGTTAAGGTATCCTGGCAAAACGGAAGTATTTCTAAAAAAATTAGCAAGAAATAATAAAAGAGAGAAGTTTTACTTTTCCATTTCTTGATTTACGAATTCGATAAGTGATTCTAGATCTTCTGGCTTTTTGATGAAATTTTTATCGGTATCTAACACAAAAAAGGTGGGAGTTGCGGCAATATTATAAGCATTTCCCACTTTGTTTTCCCATTTACCTAGACCAAGTACATGTTCAAACTCTGGATATCGGTAAGTTTCATTTTTCCAATCATATGGCTCTTCCTCTAACCCAAACGCGATTACTTTGTACGCATCTTTAGGTAGTGTATTTGCAAACTTTTGAAGTTTTGGCAGTTCTGCTAAACAATGAGAACAACTGCTGCTCCAAAAGACTAGAATGTAGTTTTTGGCTGCATCATAATCGTGTAACGATTGTGATTTCTTGGTGTTAGCAGTTTCTATTTCCCAACTAAAGTTGGGGGCTTTGGCACCAATAGATAATCTTTTGTAGGTATCTAGTGCCTGACTCAAATTGGCATCACCAAGTTTATGGGCGAGTGAAATAAGATAGGGCTCCGCAATTGCATTAGCGAGCGTTGGTTTTTCCAAAGCGACGTAATTGTCCCATAATTGATGGAGTAGATTTTTTTGATAGGAATCTGAGGCAGATGAAATTGCCTTAGAAACCAGCTCAATATCCTTTTCCCCTCCAATATATTGAACAAGTCGATTTGCAATAAATGATGATTTTTGCAACATGGGATCTTTAAAATCGATACTAGAAATCAATTGATTTTTTAAGCCAGTTCGGTAGTCTTTTAAGGATTCAAATTTCTTTGGGATATAGGGTGCAGAAGCACTTATAAACTGATTCACAAGAAGATTTTGAGCGTTTTTTTCATATACTTCTTGAAGGGTCGATTGTTGGGTAAACAGAGCCATTACTTCATCTGGATCACTGTCATTTGTTTCGTACGACTTCAAGATGTCTTGTGCCAAACCACTCATTTCTGATTGATAGGATAGCCAACTCATATTTTCCTCTGAAGCCGTAAAAAGTACACCTTCTGCTTCTGAAAAAGTAAAAGAAATATCCTCGGCTCCATTATAGATTATATCAAAGGCCTTTTCCTTTTGTGGCACTCCATAAACCAAGCGATATGTGCCTTTAGGCATCGTAGAATCTAAAGACAGTTCAAAAAGCCCATCTACTACACGGGCATCTTTAGAATATAGCGTTCCTGTTTCTGTGATTTGATATAAGATCGCCCAGCTAAAATTTTCTTTTGGAACAAAATTCCCTTTTAATGTATGTTGCGCAAAACAGAAAAACGGAAATAGTAATGCGATGGTAAGTAATTTTTTCGTCATGGTATTGTAAAGATATACAACTGTGAAGCAAAAACAATACCAACAGTTGCGCTAGACTTGTTTGAGTATCTCTAACACCATGTTCACGGAGGACATTTTTTCGATTGTTAAAAGTAATCGGAGTCCATTTCTAGTCTGTTTTTCTTTCATCTTTACATTTGGACTATGCGCTTGAACAAACTGTAATACTTTTGAGAAATTCGGACTTTGATAAAAGGCACTTTGTTGATCACTAATAAAATAACCCACCAAACGGTCATTTTTTAATACAACACGTTCCAATCCTATGGATATGGCTAACCATTTAATACGAACACTATTTAATAAATCGACCACAGGTTGTGGTAACGCACCAAAACGATCAAGTAACGAACTCTCAAAGGCTTGAAGGATCTGCTCGTCTTTAATTTCGTTGAGTTTGGTATACAAATTCAAGCGTTCGGTAATGTTGTTTACATAATCATCTGGGAACAACAATTCGAAATCGGTGTCAATAGTTGTTTCTTTTAAAAACACCTTTTTTTCATGTTCGGTACCCGCATAGAGATCTTTAAATTCTTTTTCTTTCAACTCATCAATAGCCTCCGATAGAATTTTTTGATACGTTTCAAAACCAATTTCATTGATGAATCCACTTTGTTCACCACCTAATAAATCACCAGCACCACGAATTTCTAAGTCTTTCATTGCAATATTAAACCCGCTTCCAAGTTCGCTAAACTGCTCCAACGCCGTGATTCGTTTGCGGGCATCTTCGGTCATTGCACTATACGGAGGTGTGATAAAATAACAGAACGCTTTTTTATTACTTCGTCCCACTCGACCTCTCATTTGATGGAGGTCACTCAAGCCAAAATTGTTAGCGTTGTTAATAAAAATCGTATTGGCATTTGGAACGTCTAATCCGCTTTCAATAATAGTGGTAGAAACAAGAACATCGAACTCATTGTTCATAAAACCGAGCATTAAACTCTCTAGTTTTTTCCCTTCCATTTGGCCATGCCCTATGCCAATTTTTGCATCGGGCACGAGTCGCTGAATCATTCCAGCTACTTCTTTTATATTTTCAATTCTATTGTGCACAAAGTAAACTTGACCGCCACGCGAAATCTCATAACGAACAGCATCGCGAATAGTCTCTTCGCTAAATCGAATAACTTGTGTATCTACCGGATATCTATTAGGAGGTGGCGTCGTAATGACACTTAAATCTCTAGCTGCCATTAAGCTAAATTGCAATGTACGTGGTATAGGTGTTGCCGTAAGCGTTAACGTATCTACGTTTTCTTTTATCGTTTTTAATTTGTCTTTTACAGCAACTCCAAACTTTTGTTCTTCATCAATTATAAGTAGTCCTAAATCTTTAAAAATCATCGATTTGTTAACGAGTTGATGCGTTCCTATCACAATATTCAGCTTCCCATTTTCAAGATTCTCCAACACATGACGTCGTTGTTTTGCACTTCTGAATCGATTGAGATAGTCTACATTTACAGGCATTTCCTTTAAACGTTCGCTAAAAGTCTTAAAATGCTGAAACGCAAGAATGGTAGTGGGTACTAAAATGGCGACTTGTTTGCCATTATCTACCGCTTTAAATGCAGCACGTACTGCTACTTCTGTTTTTCCAAATCCAACATCACCACAAACTAGGCGATCCATAGGGCGTTCACTTTCCATATCGGCCTTTACATCGGCAGTCGATGAAACTTGATCGGGGGTGTCTTCGTATATAAATGAAGATTCTAGTTCGTGTTGTAAATAACTATCGGGTCCATATTGAAACCCTTTTTGAAGTCTTCGCTTGGCGTATAATTCAATGAGATTAAACGCGATGAGCTTGACGCGAGCTTTCGTTTTTTGCTTGAGCTTCTTCCAGGCAGCGCTCCCTAACTTGTAAATCTTGGGAGTGGTGCCATCTTTGCCATTGTATTTAGAAATTTTATGAAGGGAATGTATACTTAGATATAAAATATCACGCTCACCATAAATAAGTTTGATAGCCTCTTGCTGTTTTCCTTCCACATCTATTTTTTGTAAGCCGCCAAATCGTCCAATTCCGTGATCAATATGGGTCACGTAATCTCCCACCTCCAAATTTGTAAGCTCTTTTAATGTGATTGCCTGTTTTTTCGCGTATCCGTTTTTTAATTGAAATTTATGGTAGCGCTCAAAAATTTGATGATCGGTATAACAAACTTGTTTCTGATCATGGTCAACAAATCCTTGAAACAATGGAAAGACTGCGGTTTCATATTGTTGAACATGACCTTCCGCGTCATTAAAAATATCATGAAAACGTTTTGCTTGAGCTTCGCTGCTGCAGAAAATGTAATTTTTGTATCCATTCTCCGAATTTTCATTCAGGTTATCAATAAGCAAATTGAATTGCTTGTTAAAGGAGGGTTGAGGGACGGTATTAAAAATAATCGAAAGGGATTGATCCGAGTTATTTAAAGATTCTACATTATTCTTAGTATGAAGTGTAACTGAAGTAAAACCTTGTAACTGTTCTTTTAATAATGTTGAAGTGCAAAACAATTCCTCGGGTTGATGCACCCTAACCTCACCTTCATGATTGTTAAAGGCTTCGGTAGCTTTCCCAAAAAGCTTATCGACGCTGCTGCTTAGTAATTCTTCATTCTTAAGGCAAATGACCGTTTTGGAAGCAATATATTTTAAGAAACTTTCGCGCTTTTCTTCCATCTTTTTGTTCTCAACATTCGGAATGATAGCGATTTTCTTAAGCTGTTCAAGTGACAGTTGTGTTTCTACATCAAACGTTCGAATACTGTCCACTTCATCTCCAAAAAACTCAATACGGTATGGCTCATCATTGCTAAAACTGAAAACATCTAATATTCCACCTCGCACCGAAAATTCACCGGGTTCGGTCACAAAATCTGTCCGTTTAAATTGGTATTCGAACAGTACCTCATTTACAAAATCGATCGAAATCTCTTCTCCAACTGAGAGTTTAAGGGTATTGCGCTCTAACTCTTTTCTCGTCACAACTTTTTCAAATAGCGCTTCGGGATAGGTGACAATTAAGGCTGGTTTTTTTCTTGAATTAATTCGGTTCAGGACCTCACTGCGCAAAAGAACATTTGCGTTGTCGGTCTCTTCAATTTGATAAGGTCTGCGATAACTACCTGGATAAAACAGCACGTTTTGGTCGCCAAGAAGTTGTTCTAAATCATTCAAGTGATAAGCAGCTTCTTCTTTGTCGTTTAAGATAAGTAGATAAGGTAGTTCCATTTTTTTAAACGTCTCTGCTATAATAAGTGAAAGGGCAGATCCTACAAGGCCAGAAACAGCTAGTGAGTGTGGGGAGGTGGTTGGTCGCGATGCTTCAGATACGGCAATAGCTTCCCCCAGTTTTCGTAGTTTCGAAGACTGTTCAAAGAGGGAACGAACAAGGGGTTTGCTCATAGCTGGGCAAAGATACTATAGTGACTGATTATATAAAACAGGAAATCAATTTTTCTATATCTTCTTTTGTATTGTATAAATAGCATGAAACCCGTATTGCATTTCCACGATATGAAACAATAATTCCTGCATCTTTTATTCGCTGCTGAATTGCTTCCATTTTTGAAATATCCTTAAGGTAAATACCAAATAAATGATGTGCTCTGTACAATTCATCTTCAATAAAATACCCCGCCTCTTTTAAACGCTGCAGAGGTTCAAAACTAATTTGTTTACAATATTCCTGAATACCATCTGGCGTCCATTCGTTGATTTGACGAATACTTTCCGAAAGCATAGGGGTAAGTATAAAGTTAGAGGATTCCCCAACATCGAAACGAACCGCTTTATCTTTAAAATTGAGATTATACTTTACAAGATTCCTAAAGTCATCACTCCCTTGATGACTCATCCAATTGTTTTCTATTGGTGTGCCTTCATGAAAACGTTCTCTGTAGTATGCGACGCCCAAAGAGTAAGGACCTAATAACCATTTATATCCTCCACAGATTAGTGCATCTGGATTAAATTCGGTCACTGAAAACGGTAGAGCACCTACACTTTGCGTACCATCAATGATTAAATATGCACCTACCTGAGTTGTAAGTGTTCGAATGGTCTTTAAATCGAATATCGTACCATCTGCCCAATGTATGTGAGGGATTGCAACACATTTGGTTTTACTATTTATTGCCGCTTGTATTTTTTTATTCCAGTGGCTCCCTCTTCCTTCTTTTATTTCTGGTGCGGTAATAGTTACAATATGTATACCTGTCGAGGCTTCCAATTCTTTCCAAGAATAATAATTACTTGGAAATTGTTCTTCTAAGACAACAATTTCATCACCTTGTTCAAAAGGGATGTTTTTCATCGCATTGGCAATTCCATATGATACCGACGGAATAATTGCGACATATTGAGCATCTGGAGCGTCTATTAGTTGCGCAAACTGATCTCGCAAGACTTCCTTTTCGGAGAAAAAATCTTCTGGTGTAATTTCAAAAGGAGTGGCCTTACGTTGTAAATTTTTAATTCCAATGGCTTCAACAGATCGTAACTGCGGACTCATATAGGCTCCATTTAAATACGTAGGCTGTTCGGGAAGAGAAAATAAATTTTTCTGATGGGTTAGGCTCATGACTTAAAGTACTGAATGGTTTTATTTATTGGATTGGTCTTGTAATTTTTCAACGCATGAATCAGCGAACTTCCTACCAGTATCGCAGCAGCAATAAGACAAGTCCATCGTATGATTTCTTGACTGTCCCAATTGGCTACAGCGATGGCTCCTAGGGCCCAAGCTCCTACCAACGCAAACTCTCTCATATTTCTTGTCCAAGTAACAATTAGGTTAACAGCGGTGGCTATTCCTACGAGAAAGAGTGTCCAAGTGACTTCCGAAATTCCCCAACCACTCCATTGTATTTTTACTAAATAAGCAGAAATGTTTGCTATACTGGCAACTGTGATCCAACCAGCATACACTACGAACGGCCACCATAGGAAAATAATAACTGGAATAGGCGCATCCCAAAGTTCCATGTCGTTTTTAACCACAATTTTGAGAAGCGAAAACAAAAGTAAAAACATAGCAAGTATAGACAGCCCTGTATATTCGTACATCCAAGTTAAAATCCAAGCGCAATTGGCAATACATGAAATGATAAACCAGGGTCCAATAGCTAAAACAAAATCGGTATTTAGATCTTTTTTAAACAAACTTCTTCCTTGATAAATAGCAAAGCCAAGTAAGAGTAAATAAATGAGTCCCCAAATCGCAAACGCGTATCCAGCTGGCGTGAAAAGCGATCTTAAGCCATCAGATATGGAACCAATTGTTTCTCCATTCATGGCCCCAGTATTGGACAAATAATTCATAAAAAGGGTACTTCCCAAGGCGATTCCATTTCCTATTTGCAATGTTTTTTTCATAGTGGTGGGTTTGAAAGATTTTCAATACACTTTTCGCGGATTGACCAGAGTTGATCGAATGGAATTCCTACAGAATTGCAGCTGATCCAGTTTTTCAGAAAACATTTATGATATTCTACTTTAAATGAGCCTATTTGCCAAGGCTCAATTTCCATTTCTTCTATAAGATCTTTTTTTATTTGGTAGAAATCGGATACAGCATTTGTTGCATCGAAAGGCTCTCCATCAATTTTAAGGTAGCAATGCGCTTCGGGCATATAGGGTAATTTATGGTCGGTTAAAACGGAACCTATTCCAGGGGTGTTTTCACGAGTCATTTTATAGATGCCAATAAATAAACCAACATCTTCCATTTGATTTTCGACTGCAACTGTTTTTAACAGGGCATGCTTACTACTGCAGCTTCCTTTTTGTTCGCTTAAAACGAGCGTAAGGTCTTCTCGATTAGAAATCCTGCCATAAGGCAACTCTTTTATATAAGAGACCAATTCATCCCAATGCATAATGCCCGATAGGTTTAACTTTTGGGTAAAAGGCTTCGAAATTACTAAAGGGATTTTCTTCATTTTATACTGACCTAAAAATACGAAAAGAATCGGGCATTTTTCCGAAGAATTTTTCAGCTTAAAAGTTCAACAAAAGTTATATTTGTACTCTAAAATTTAAGTATGTCATTTACAGATTTATTCGAGAGCGGAGAGCATAAAAGAAATTTAGGACATTTTGCATCTATAGCAAGCATTGCTGCCGTAGATGGAAAAATAAACGATGCCGAAGAGAAGTTGCTTAACCGCTTCGCAAAAAGACTTAATATAAGTGAAGAGGAACATAAGGAGATTTTGAAAAATCCTACTAAACATCCTATTAACCCACCTAATTCTGCCGATAAGCGTTTGGAGCGTATGTTAGATTTATTCAAAATGATATTTGCAGATCACGACATTGATGATGAGGAACGCAATATGTTAGAGCGTTACGCTATTGGTCTAGGTTATACAGAAGCATTGGCTGCTAAGCTAATCAAGCGTTCTGTTGAGATTTTTAATGGAGGATTAGATCTAGAAGATTATCGCTACTTACTAAACAAAAAGTAAGACTAAGCTAAGTTATTGATACTCTCAAACAGTTCACGTTTGGTGTAGGGTTTCCCAATAAACGCATTGGCTCCGGCCTTTAATATTTCTTCCTGTTCTGTTTTCAGTGTTTTTCCACTGGTAACAATTACAGGAAGGCTATTTATTGTAGGTTCATTGTGAGAACGAATATGTTTCAATACTTCGTATCCATCCTTAATGGGTAATTGAATATTAAGTAGAACAATATTGTACTTTCTGCTTTCAATTAAGTCGATAGCTTGCTGTCCATCTTTGGCAATTTCCAAATGAAACTGACCTTTTTCAATAAAGTTTTTCATGAGCAGCATTTGGTTTGGCGCTTGATCTTCTACAACCAAAACACGAACTCCACGAATAATACCACTTCCTTTAGGAACAGTCTTCTTTTTAGAACTTGGTTTTTTCTGAAGCAACTCAAATGGTAACTCCACCGTAAAATGAGAACCAACACCCAGCTTGCTTTTTGCTGAAACGGTACCTCCTAATAGTTCGGTGAGTTCTTTTACAATTTTTAGCCCAAGCCCATCACCAACGGGTTTTGCTTTTTGATTATTGATTTGAAAATAAGGGTCGAAAATTCTAGGTAAGTCATCTTCCGAAATTCCTACTCCTGAGTCCATAACATGAAATGCGATTCGCATCATCTTAGCATCTTGCGATATAATTTCTATGGATAAACTCACCGTTCCAGCCTCGGTATTTTTGAAGCTATTCTCAAGTAAATTCACCAAAATTTGATTGA